>Ga0335398_10000493_pt1 | contig 69479 bp, 59 predicted proteins | sample BON03_FD_205742 | JGI IMG/M metagenome (GOLD analysis project Ga0335398, IMG submission 205742) | Freshwater microbial communities from Lake Bonney liftoff mats and glacier meltwater in Antarctica - BON-03 (spades assembly) (version 2) | ecosystem: Environmental > Aquatic > Freshwater > Ice >... | reverse complement strand
ACATTATTCTCCACTGTTCGCTAACGCTCTCTATTACGAAAATGCAAAAAGGCGTTGCCTACCTGTGACTAATCGACTTCGCGTTGCTCTCCATGTCGATCAGCGCATGACAGGTACCAATTTTTATTGCTGATTGAGCCACCAGATTTTGAATTTCAGCTGTAATATTGATGGTACTTCGTGCCGTTGTAGAAATTACGAGTTCTTGTTGAATTACCATTATTTCATTCCTTGTTCAAAAAAAGCTTTAGCTTGTCCTGATCTAATAATTTGCCGTACATGATCGGCAGCTTGTACTGGTGATGCTTGTAAACCACAATGCCACAATGTCATGGCCGCACCATAAACTAGACTATCAAATGCTGGACCTGCTTTACCCGATAATGCATCAATACCTAATTCGACTGTATGTTTCGCAGTAACCGTCTGATCTAGTTCAGGCAAAACACCACGCGTAGTTTGATCAATACCATAATCTGTAGGATCCATTACACAGGTTTCTACATGGTCTCCCCATGCACGAAAACAATTGGCAGGTTCTCGTAAAGTAGGTAACACCCCTCCTTCTAAACCCCTGATAACTAGGGCAGAATAAAAACCAACTTGTTGTGATAACCACGCTAATACATTTGGGTAGGCTTTATGGACGAAGCCTATTTGCAGATGTGTATTACCTTTAGCTTTTATCGGCATAATTAACTTTTCTAATGCCGCTAGACTGGGTCGTTTGATCATGCGTTTACGTAAATCTTCCAAGGCATATAAGGCAGGTGTTGCATGTTGTTGGTCGATATAAGCCCAAGCTAGATTGGGATTATTCACCCGTTCAGTGGCTTGTTGAACCGAAAGATCTACATTAACGCCCGCTTCTGCCAATACTTGAGAATGCGTTACCCCGAATTTTGGCCCCATTTCTTTTACACCTTGCGATACGGCAGGTAAACCCGATGCGGCTAAAACAGCAGGTAAAAAGGCAGTAATTGGGCAATGACGGTTATAGCCATTATAAGGTTCAGATAAAATCAGCAGATTATCAACATTGGCTTGGTATTGTACTGTTGATGCTTGCAGAGCTTGTAAAATACCCAGATTTTCATCGTTAGTTTCTGTTTTCATACGCAAAGCAATGAAGAAAATAGCCGCTTGTACAGGATCGGCATTACCAGATAAGATTTCTAACATCGCTAGATTAGCTTCTGCAACCGATAAGTCTTTGCTTAAATGAGGCCCCGTAGCTACTTTTTTAATGGCTGCTGCCAGCGCGGTATTATTATCTGGTGCACTCATCTATATTTCCTAATTTAACCAGTTTATTAAGGTCGTTTCATCAACCACTGTGACACCTAAGGTTTCAGCTTTGTTTAGTTTTGATCCCGCATCTCGGCCAGCCACCACATAATCCGTATTTTTGGATACGCTACCTGCCACTTTTGCACCTAAAGCAAGCAGTTTTTCTTTCGCTTCACTGCGTGATAATTGTTCAAGGGTGCCGGTAAGTACGATGGTTTTGCCACTTAATTCAGAGTTCGAGGTCCGTTTTTGTTCTTCTGGCCAGATAATGCCTGCATTTAATAAGCGGTCGATAACTTCACGGTTATGTGTTTGATGAAAAAAAGTCACCACATGATGAGCTACTATCGGCCCTACATCTTCGATTTCTATCAATGCGTGTTCATCTGCTACTTTTAAAGCATCTAAAGTCAAAAAGTGACTGGCAAGTGATCGCGCTGTCGCTTCACCCACTTCACGAATTCCTAAGGAATATAGGAATCGAGCAAATTTTGTTTGTTTTGCTGCTATTAATGAGTCAACAAGGTTAGTTGCTGATTTTTCGCCCATTCTTTCTAATGCAGACAGTTGCTCTATTGTTAATTGAAAGAGATCTGCGGCATCATTGATCAAGCCTTCATCGACCAGCACCTCAACCAATTTATCACCTAAACCATCGATATTCATCGCTTTACGTGAAGCAAAATGTTTAATGGCCTCTTTACGTTGAGCAGGACAAAAAAGCCCGCCGCTACAGCGCGCTATCGCTTCACCTTCAAGCCGTTCAACGTCTGATTGGCAAATTGGACATTGTGTAGGAATAGTAAATTTAACCGTATTATCGGGTCGTTTTGATAATACAACTTGCACGACTTCAGGAATAACATCCCCTGCTCGCCTAACAATAACGGTGTCCCCTACCCTGACATCTTTACGATCAATTTCATCTTGATTGTGCAAAGTGGCATTACTGACTGTAACGCCGCCAACAAAGACTGGTTGCAAACGTGCAACGGGTGTTAAAGCGCCAGTGCGGCCCACTTGAATTTCAATATCATCGACGATAGTCATTTCTTGTTGCGCAGGAAATTTGTATGCTATTGCCCAGCGTGGCGCTCGAGATACAAAACCTAATCGTTGCTGTAAACTGACATCGTCAATCTTTAATACCACGCCATCTATGTCATAAGACAAAGCATCACGTTGTTCACCTAACTGTTTAATATAAGCCAAACAACCATCAACACCTTTAACTTGTTGTAATTCTGCAGAGATTTGACAACCCCATCGTGCAAGCTGCTGCATGGTTTCATGATGTGTTTTAGGTAAATTCAACCCTTGAATTTCACCAATGCCATAACAATACATGGCTAAAGGGCGACGGGCGGTAATTTTAGAATCTAATTGTCGTAAAGAACCAGCCGCTGCATTACGTGGATTTACAAAGGGCTTTTTATTATCAGCAATTTGTTGCTTATTTAATGCCTCAAATCCTGCTTTAGGCATAACAATTTCACCCCGTATTTCAACAACTTCTGGCACATTATTGCCGATCAACCTTAACGGCACTGATTGAATTGTTCGTACATTTTCAGTGACGTCTTCCCCAACTGTGCCATCTCCACGCGTTGCGGCTTGCTTCAATATTCCATATTCATAACGAATACTGATGGCTAAACCATCTAATTTTGGCTCAGCTGAATAGGTTTGAATTTGAGTTGTATTAAGTCGGTCACGTACGCGCTGATCAAAAGCGTGTAAGTCCTCAGCATCAAACACATTATCCAGTGACAACATGGGTAAGGCATGAGTAATTTGGCTGAACTTATCAAGTGCTTTTCCACCTATGCGTTGCGTGGGTGAGTCGGCCGTTAATAATTCCGGATAATTTCCTTCTAACTGTTGAAGTTGTTTGAATAAACGATCGTACTCACTATCTGTAACTTCAGGTTTATCATCAACATAGTATAGATAATTATATCTATTTATTAATTCACGTAACGTATTTGCTTGCTGGTTTATCTTAGTTGGAATAGTCATGATTTTCGTTATGAATTGCAAAATTTAGATGAAAGATTCGGCTACGCATGGCTTCTAAACGCGATTCACTAATTGGCTCACGCGAATCATCGGATAATGTGCCACCCAATTTTTCTGTTAACGATTGAGCTGTTTCAAGTAAGTCGTCAAACATCGCTAGACCATTTACTGGGCCAGGTAAGCGGGCAAATATTAATAAACCTGGCGTAGTTAAGCTTATAAACTTATCGGGTAATAAGGTCCCAGGATCAAGAATATTAGCCACACTAAATATACTTTGTTTACGTGAGCCGCTGGTAAAACGATGATATATCTGTAAATCTCCAAACCGTAGGTTCGAGCTTTCTAAAGCGGCTTTCACTGCCCTTCCTGCAAATCGTTCATTTTCAGGAGCCATTATGGTTAAAGCGATAACTAAGTCATCACTATCTTTTCTTAGCGGTTTCGGTGTGGTTTGAACAGTTGTTGGTTCAATTTGTTCGACATGATTCAGTGGCGGATTAGGCTTGCTAGTGATTTGATCCAACTGATATTCTATCGGTTCCTCAAGAGTATCTATATCGTCATCGATAACAAGATCTATTGTTGATTGCACTGTTTTTGTTGGCGTCTTGGAAGCTTGTTGTTTAGCCATTTCCGCGTGTATGGTAATAACAGGCTCACGTTCTGACACTATTTTTTCAGCGGCACTCGAAAAACTCACTGTAGGTTCGCTATCAATATCCCCGATAGATTGTTGTTGAAGCTCATGTTCAAAGTAGTCATTAAAATCATTATCCAGATTGACTTCTGGCTCCAGATGATCAAGATCTAAATCCCACTCACGTTTCTTGCTTGTATGTCGGGCATAGAGCGTTACGCCGATAAAAGCCGCCAACAGGAACAATATTAAAATTACGATTTCAAACACTTATTGTGGAACCTCTGATTCAACTAAGGGATAATGATTGTTTTTTAATTATGATGAGCATTTTCATGACCACACAACCAAGCAAACAATTGGATACATTCGACAACGCTATGCCTGAGCGTGATTATACCATTCACATTGAGACTCCAGAATTTACTTGTTTATGTCCTAAAACAGGTCAACCTGATTTTGCTACCATTAAAATTGACTATGTTCCTGATTTAAAGTGTGTTGAATTAAAAGCTTACAAGCTTTATCTATGGACTTACCGTAATGAAGGAGCCTTCCACGAAAAAGTCACGAATCAAATTTTAGATGACTTGGTTGCGATTTGTGATCCACGTTTTATGCGTGTTACTGGCATTTTTAATGTTCGCGGCGGTGTTTATACTACGGTTGTTGTTGAACATCGTAAAGCAGGTTGGGTTGCTCCAACACCTGTTCAACTTCCATAAATTAACACCACGAGCGTTATGAATAATAACGCCTACATTGGTATTGACCTCGGCACCTCAGGGTGTCGAGCAATCGCTATCGATGATCAGTCAAATATCATTGCGAGCAGTCAGTTAGCACTTCAAGCTCCCCAATCCAATGATGATTTTTCTGAACAAGACCCGCTAGTTCAATGGCAATGTGTATATGAGGTTCTAACCAACCTCATATCGCTCATTTATCACCGTCAGCACTTTGAAATTCGAGCTATTGCTGTAGACGCAACATCCGGATCGGTATTAATCACCGATGAGTCAGGCAATCCGCAAACGCCCATCTTAATGTACAACGATGCTCGCGCTGTTGAACAAGCAAGAATAATTGCTGGTATTGCACCCGCTGAATCAGGCGCTCATGGGGCTACCAGTGGATTAGCTAAATACGTCTATCTTCAACAGCATAATGTTCTAACTCAATCCCAAAACAGCCATTTATTACATCAAGCAGATTGGATTAACTTCAATCTTGGCGCACCGTTAGGGATAAGCGATGAAAATAATGCTTTAAAAACAGGCTACGATCCAATCAATCGTTGTTGGCCTGATTGGATTAGTTTAATCACGAATCGTACTGCTTTACCAAAAGTCGTTCCTCCAGGTACCGTAATTGGCACCTTATCAGGTAAACTCTGCACAGCATTAAACTTAACATCCATACCTAAAATTGTTGCAGGCACCACGGATAGTATTGCCGCCTTATTGGCTACAGGAGCCAATAACGTTGGTGATGCGGTGACCTCGTTGGGTTCAACACTGGTCATTAAATTGGTCACTGATACGCCAATATTTCTGCCTGCTCAAGGGATTTATAGTCATCGCTTAGCCGATAAATGGTTAGTTGGTGGCGCATCAAATACCGGCGGCGCGGTGTTAAAAAAATACTTTAATAATGAAGACTTATATAAGTTTAGCAACTTAATCTCATTAAATGATGAGGTTCCAGATTATTATCCATTATTAACTAAAGGCGAACGTTTCCCAGTCAATGATCCTGAGCTAGCACCCAGACTCTCACCTCGTCCAAGTAATGATGTCTCATTTTTACATGGCCTTTTTAAAGGTATGGCAAAAATTGAACAACAAGCTTATCAAAAGTTACAACAAGCTGGTGCATCGCCAGTAAACTCAATTAGAACCGTTGGCGGCGGTGCCGTTAATCAAGTTTGGCAAGCAATCCGTCAGCAACATATACTCGTACCTTTCATTGCTGCTGAACACACAGAGGCGGCTTTCGGGGCCGCGTGTTTAGCAAAGAATGCGATGTTCACCTAATTTATTAACGTAAGAGTTTTTATGCAAGATATCTTTAAAGGCGCACGATACTTACTTCTAGGCTTTAGCTTGATTCACCAGAAAGGTATACGCCGCTTTGCTTATATTCCTATGGCAATCAATAGCCTATTATTCAGTTTAGCTATTTGGTTGGGCATCAGTAAATTTGACCACTGGATCGCTAATATGATGCCTAGTTGGATCCCCGAATGGTTACTAGGCTGGCTAATGTGGATAATTTGGCCTTTATTTGCAGTTTTATTGGGTGTGTTGGTATTTTTTAGTTTCTCGATTATTGCTAATTTCTTGGCTGCGCCGTTTAACGGTGTTTTAGCAGAAGCGGTGGAAACTAAATTAGCAGGCCAACCTCCCTCTTCAATGCCATGGCAGCAAATGATTAAAGATACACCTTCATTATTATGGAATGAAGTTCGAAAACTAGCTTACGTCTTATTATGGATGCTCCCCTTATTCATTTTGTCATGGATCCCAGTGGTGAATATCATCACACCAATTTTGTGGATCTTATTATCAAGCTGGATGTTGGCATTGGATTATCACGACTATCCAATGGGTAATCATAATCTTAAGTTTCCCCAACAACGGGCGATATTAAAACAAAACCGGCCATTAGCCCTTGGCTTTGGTTTAGCAACCTTGGGTGCGACGCTGATTCCATTCATCAACTTCTTAGTTATCCCAGCCGCCGTTGCCGGAGCAACAGCGTTATATCTGGAACAATTACAAACAACTAATCGTTAACAATACTGTTTAAAGTAACACTTGGTCTCATGGCTTGTGATGTTAATAATTCATCAGCAACATAATAGCCATTGAGATCGACCGCTTGGCCTTGTGCATTATTTAACTCAGAAATTATTTGTGTTTGATTCGCTGTTAACGTTTTGGTGAGTATTTCAAAGTGATTTTTTAGTTCGATATTGTCATTTTGTTGGGCAAGCGCTTGCGCCCAATAAAGCATTAAATAGAAATGACTTCCACGAACATCCAATTCGCCGACCTTAGGTGATGGCGATTTATTATTATCTAAAAATACCCCTGTGGCTTTATCTAAGGTATCAGCCAGAACATGGGCTTTAATATTCCCTGTGGTATTGCTTAAATGTTCTAATGATGCCGCTAAAGCTAAAAACTCACCGAGTGAATCCCAGCGCAAGTGATTCTCTTTTTCAAACTGTTGCACATGCTTGGGTGCAGAGCCGCCGGCACCGGTTTCGAATAAACCACCACCATTCATTAAAGGCACGATAGACAACATTTTTGCACTGGTGCCTAGTTCGAGGATAGGGAATAAATCAGTTAAATAATCACGTAATACATTGCCTGTCACTGAGATAGTATCTTCACCTTTTTTGATACGGTCGAGTGAAAATTCAATTGCGTCTTCTGGCGTTAAAATACTGATATTTAGTCCCTTGATATCATGCTCAGGCAGATATTTTTCAACTTTAGCAATGATTTGAGCATCATGTGCTCTATTTGGATCTAACCAAAATACTGCAGGCGTGCCGGTTAGTCGAGCACGGTTAACTGCTAATTTCACCCAATCTTGAATAGGCGCATCTTTGGTTTGGCACATACGCCAGATATCACCTTTTTCGACCTTATGTTCTAATAAAGTAGAACGGTTTTCATCGATTACTCGTACTATACCTGCTGTCGGAATTTCAAAGGTTTTATCATGTGAACCATATTCTTCAGCCTTTTGAGCCATTAGACCTACGTTGGCAACGCTGCCCATGGTTATCGGATCAAAAGCACCGTGTTTTTTACAAAAATTGATAGTTTTTTGATAGATGCCGGCATAACAACGATCTGGAATAATGGCTTTAGTATCTTGTAGCTGACCATCTTTATCCCACATTTTTCCGGATGCACGAATCATTGCGGGCATTGATGCATCGACAATTACATCTGATGGTACATGTAAATTTGTGATGCCGTTATCTGAATCAACCATCGCTATATCGGGACGTGTCGCATACACTGCTTGAATATCAGCTTCAATTTCCGCTTGCTTTTCAGCTGGCAAACTACTGATTTTAGTATAAACATCACCTAAGCCGTTACTGACTTCGACACCAATCTGTTCAAACAGTGCAGCGTGTTTATCAAACACATCTTTATAAAAGACAGAAACTACGTGACCAAAGATAATAGGATCTGATACTTTCATCATGGTTGCTTTTAAGTGTAGTGAAAACAGTATTCCTTGTTTATTAGCACCTTCAATTTCAGCTTCAATAAAATGACGAAAAGCATTTTTACTCATTACCGATGAATCAATAATTTCGCCAGCCAGAATCGGAAAAGCTTTTTTTAATAGGGTAAGTTGACCTGTAACATCTTCTATCTCGATAGTGACTTTTGTTGATTGTGCAAGCGTTACTGAACGTTCGTTTCCATAGAAATCATCATCGGACATACTGGCAACATGAGTTTTTGAATCTTTACTCCATGCACCCATAGAATGAGGATGTTTACGCACATAGTTTTTAACTGCTAAGGGTGCTCTTCGATCAGAATTACCTTCACGTAACACAGGGTTAACAGCACTACCTTTAACCTTATCGTAAGTCGTTTTTATTAGTTCTTGTTCATCATTTTCAGGAGAATCAGGGTATTCAGGCAAATTAAAGCCTTTATCTTGAAGTTCTTTAATCGCAGACTTTAGCTGTGGAATAGAAGCACTAATATTAGGAAGCTTAATAATATTAGCTTCGGGCATTAAGGTTAATGCACCTAGCTCCGCTAAGGCATCACTCACGTGTTGCTCCGGTGTTAAATAACTAGGAAAATGAGCAAGAATGCGACTCGCTAGCGATATGTCACTTAGTTCTACATCAATATCAGCAGAAGCCGTAAACACCCTGATTATTGGTAATAAAGAGTATGTCGCTAGTGAGGGAGCTTCATCTGTTTTAGTATAAAAAATCTTTGCGTGAGTCATTGTAATTCCTTAAAAGACGGCTTATGTGATGAGTTTTATACGTTCTATTGCTTGAATTAGTCGCTGTTCATTAGCGGTGTAAGCAAATCTAATATGATATTCAGCTAAATAATTACCAAAATCATTACCTGGCGTCACCGCAACACCAGCCTGCTCTAACCAATGTCTAGATAATGCCATACTATTAGGGTATTTATCAGTAAGAAGTTGCCGACAATCTGCATAAATATAAAAAGCGCCTTGCGGCGGTGTCGCTATTTTTAAGCCGATAGATTGTAATGCCGGTAATAGGCTGTTTCGACGTTGTTCAAATATATTACGTCGTTGATCTAATATAGCGATAGTTTGACGATTAAATGCTGCCAGAGCAGCATACTGAGATAGTGTTGGAGCGGCTAAAAATAAATTTTGTGCCAGGCGATCCATCACCGCTTCATAGCCATCAGGTACCACCAACCAACCTAGACGCCAACCCGTCATGCCAAAATATTTGGAAAAGCTATTGATCACGAATGCATCTTGATTAACCGCTAACACGGTTGGCGCGTCATAATCATCATAAGTTAGGCCATGATAGATTTCATCGACCACTAAATGACCATTTTTAAGCGTGACGGCATCCGACAGTGATTTTAATTGCTGTTGATTGAGCACTGTTCCCGTTGGATTTGACGGTGAGGCAAGTAATGCCAGTGCGGTATTGTCATCCCAATGCTGCGCTATATGTTCTGCTGTTAATTGATAATTAGTGCTGGCATTCACATTGACTGCTTTTGCTTGACCTTCAACAAAACGGGCGAAATTTCGATTACAGGGATAGCCTGGATCAGCCAATAAAACATTTTTACCTTGTTCTAACAAGGCCCCCATCACTAATAATAAAGCACCTGAAGCACCGGGTGTAACAACAATGCGATTAGCCGAGACCTTGACCTGATAACGCGTTTCATACCATGCAGCAATGGCTTCCCGTAATTCAGCTAGACCCAATGCAGGTGTGTAATGGGTTTTACCCGCTTTTAATGCCGCTATACCGGCTTCTATGATAGGCTGGGGCGTATCAAAATCAGGTTCCCCTACTTCCATATGAATAATGTCTTTACCCTGCGTTTCGAGCCGTTTAGCTTGAGCCAGAATATCCATCACATGAAATGGCGTAATAGCCGCTGCGCGTTTAGCAATACGGCGATTATTAACCGTGTGCATGTAATGCTTTTAAAACGTTCACCGTGACGTAGTCAGCATTAATCACTTGCCCTGAAATAACACTACAAGGCATGCCTGGTTCACCCAAATGATTCAATACGCTGATAGCACCAGTGAAATCATCATTTTGAGTGTAATTATTCAAAGTAACAATAGTAGGGATGTTGGCGGCTAGAGATGAAAGGACACCGTTAGCTGAATCTTCAACTACTAAACATTCGTTTGCTGGTAAGCCAAGCTGTTGCAAACAATAATCAAAAATATCCGGTGCTGGTTTTTTTGCCGGCACAATATCGCCAGCGGCAATACAATCGAACCAATCTAAGGCGTTTTCACCTAGCGTACTTTTTATTAAAGCAGTTACATTTTCTGGGGTTGTCGTGGTGGCGATGGCAACACCTAAACCTGCTTGACGAATTTCATTAATTAAACGAACAACACCAGGTCGTAATGCAATGGCATTTGATTCTAAGAGTGCAACATAGTGTTTAGTTTTAGCGGCATGCAAATTAGTAATAAGATCGTTAATATCACCCTCGCAACAAAAGTCAAAATGGAAGTCATTTAAAAAATATCGAATGCGCTCTTTTCCACCAGTAACTGCAAGTAATTTTCCGTATAAATCTTCATCCCAGACCCAATTTAAACCCGCGTCAATGAATGCGCGGTTGAAGGCTATTCGATGACCATCACGTTCAGTCTCAGCCATGGTGCCATCAACATCAAAAATAACCGTTTTTAATTGCTTCATCGCCAGTTTTCCCATGTAAAAATAAGCGGGAATGATATCAAACTTTTGCACATCTAGGTTTCATCTGGTATAGATGCGCCCTTAAATTTTAAAGTTATGAGGTTTTTCACATGGAATCATTGCCGACAAGTGCACAAGTTGCTCCCTACAAAGAACAAGCTGGGGAAGAGTATATGAGTGCAGCACAAGTAACTCATTTCCGGACTATATTAAATGGTTGGAAGAGAGAGTTAATGGAAGAAGTCGATAATACCGTTTCTCACATGAAAGACGATGCCGCTAACTTCCCTGATCCTAATGATCGTGCGACTCAAGAAGAAGAGTTTACCTTAGAACTTCGTACACGTGATCGTGAACGTAAGTTGATCAAAAAAATCAATCAATCACTTGAAGATATGGATAAAGGGGATTATGGTTTTTGTGAGTCTTGTGGCACAGATATTGGCCTTCGTCGCCTTGAAGCTCGCCCAACAGCTAGCTTATGCATTGATTGTAAAACACTCGCTGAAATTAGAGAGAAAAATCGCGTTTAAATATTAAACGTTAAACCTCCGGCTGATAGCAGATAAAAAAGCCCCGAACTAATCGGGGCTTTTTTTGTTTATAACATGCTAATGACTATAGCTTGTCTGCATTTTTTGCTAGGTAATCAGCAACGCCAGCAGCATCAGGTTTCATACCTTCATCACCTTTTTGCCAACCTGCTGGACAAACTTCGCCATGTTCTTCAGTAAATTGTAATGCATCGACTAAGCGTAACATTTCATCTACTTCACGTCCTAGTGGTAAATCGTTAACCACTTGGTGACGAACTATACCATCTTTATCAATTAAGAATGAACCACGTAATGCTACACCGGCTGGATGTTTGATGCCGTATGCTTCAACGATTGTGTGTTGAATATCTGCCACGAGTGGGAAATCAATTTTGCCGATACCACCATTTTTAACTTCGGTATTACGCCATGCTAAGTGAGTAAATTGTGAATCAATAGAAACACCAATCACTTGTACACCTCGTTTTTCAAATTCAGCTACACGATGGTGATGAGCAATAATTTCAGATGGGCATACAAAAGTAAAGTCTAGTGGGTAAAAGAACAAAACAACATATACACCTTTGTAATCTGACAATGAAAATTTTTCATTAATGCTATTGTCAGGCATGACTGCTGCTGCGGTAAAATCTGGGGCTGGGCTAGTAACTAATACGCTCATAATGGCTCCTGGAAGTCTATTATTGGATTGGAAGAAAGTCACAGTGGCGATGACTTAATGAATTACCTAGTAAAACACCTAGCCATGCTATCAATATCATATATTAATGTCTATTCGTTTACCGTTCATGAGTGTATAAAAAATCAACACTGGTCTCTATCCCTGATTCAGCTTTTAAGCTCCAAATCTTGCTCAATTTATAACGCATAATAACGGTACTGACAGGTTCAAAAATACCAATGCCGTAACCTAGATACAATTTGGGCGACAGGTATTTACCAATCTGTACGGCGGTATCCTCACCGCCATCACCCTTAATGCCAACATTATCGAGCCCAAAGGTGCTGGCAATACGGTCGCCAATTTGATTGCCACCTTTGATGCCTAGGCCCGTTGCAGCTGAAGCAAGTAAGGCAGCATCGGCGACTGATGCTTCGCCGATAGGTCGCCCCAATACTATATATGCAAGGATATTATCTTGACTCATTGTTGGTATCGAAAATAGCGTGATCTGTGGATTATTTGCCGCACCTTGCACATGAAGGCCGGCTGTAAAACCATCACCTTTTCTAAGCGCTTTGACATCGAGTTGAGGATTATCTAATGCCGCACCAGAAAATAAAATTTGGCCATTATCAACGGCTAATTTTTGGCCATAAGCCGTGTATTTACCATCCTTAATAACAATAGCGCCCGTACCCAGCAAAATTTTACTGGTATCGCCTGTAACCTGTAGCTTTCCTGTTAAACGACTGTTAAAACCGACAGCAGCAATTTTCACTTTATCGCCTAGGACAACGTTGATATCTAGTAGGGTTGGGAAAAGCTTTTTTTCAGCCTCTGGTGCATTATTAGTAAGCACAATAACATCTTTACTAGGTGTAACTGGCATATTGAACTGTAATGGCGCCAGCTCAGCCTCTGGGATGGTCACAGACCCTTTCACCAGTGATGACGTGGCATTCATTGAAAAGCTTAAATCTGTTGAAGCAACAACATAGGCTTCTGGCAAATTGACTAATTCAGCATCGCTTGCTTTAAGGTTGGCGTCCATTTGCCAATTATCGTCTTTAACAACAAATTGACCTCCTCCTATTAAGTTTCCCTTGCCTGATTTAGCTTGATAAGAAAGTTCAATCCCTTTTTCCAGACTACCTTGAGCATTGACCTTCATTTCAGTCAAGATTAAGCCTAAGCTAGGCAATTCCACTGACGACTGATCCAATGTGATTCTAACGATGAGAGCAGGATCATTAACCGTTCCAGTAAGCGACATATCTACGTTTAATTGCCCTTTCAGGTTGTCGTATTCAGGATTCAAGTCGTCAAATATCGACAAATCATCAACTTTGGTTTTGAAAGAGCCGCTAAGTGCTGCGTTATTAGGCTCATTGATGACCGCTTCCAGAATAGGAAGCTCAATTTTAGCCACCAAAGGCGATACGCCTTTTAAGTCTGGCACAATGACTATATTCGCAATGGTATTTGTATCCGTCAGCAGATAATCAAATTTAGCTGTTTTGAATGCAATTATTCTCTTTTCTTTTTGGCCAATGGCATCAACTGAAACACTCGCATTGACTAGGTTTAGTTCTCCCTGACCTTTTGTCGGATATTGATCTTTACCTGATAATTTAAATTGTCCTTGTATTTGACCCTCGACAGGCTTCAGTGCTGCTGAAAAAGCATGCAATACATGCATTGAAATATTATTGAATCGCCCTGCACTTTGCCAATGACCCTCTGGCGAATAATTAGCTTGGAAACAAATATCACCTTGGTCCGATTCTAGACATTGCTCTTCAATTAGCCCTTGATCAGTGGCAATGTTAATACGGCCTTGTTTGGTCAAATTCCACAGTCCTGCTTGAATTTGATCAATTTTCAACTTGGTCAGTTGACCCTGCCAGTCATTATCCGCTAGTTTCCCGGAGATATTACCCGATGCATTGATCTGTTCACCGCTCACGTCAAATGAAAGTTGATGATTATCCTTGCTGCCAGCGATATTGAATTCAGCATTAAGTGTTGATAGCGTATTCATTTTTATGTCGGTCAGTACTACTTTTCCATTTACTTGACCTTTCATGTCTAAATTAAAGTTACTCGCTGCCTTGGTTATTGAAATCTCATCAGCATAGGCGATTTTTTGCCCTGATAGCGTAGCTTTAATGATAGGAGAATCTAGCTTGCCAGTCACCGTTGCTAGCGCCTTAAGTTGTCCGCCCAGATCAGGGTAAAAATCTGCTAGGTCAGGTGAGTCTAACTGCCAATTTAACGCTAAATTATCTTTCAAGTGGCCATTGACCGAGATGATTGATTTGCCAGAAAGTAGTCGTACATTTGGAATATTTAATTGGCTATCAATATAAGATAATTCGCCTTGTAAATGTAATGGTCGTTTTCTTAAGCTGCCTTTTACATCTAACCCTTCTATCCGAATATCTGCCATTTGATCATGTAAGTTATCAACCAACATTGTCCAACCACCTGATAAATCCCCCGTCCACTCTGGAGCAAATAAATCAGGATTTAGTTTGCTTAGATTGACCTTACCGTTCACTTTAAATTTATCAAGCCAAAATACTTCCCCATCAAACCCAACATTCCCTGCACTTGTTTTTGCATTTAAAACCAATTGCTTGAAGCCTTTGTCTGAGCCAGTTCCTTTAATAGTAATACTGGCAGGTTTGGCATCTACTGATAGTGCGATAGCTGAAGTCAGAGTGAATGTTTCTGTGGTACCAGTTAAATTAATATCACCTGTCTGACTGCTAATCATCAATGGACTTAAGGCTTCTGGCACCACAATATCTTGCCAGTTAGTAGCGAGTTCAAAGTTAGGCCCAGACTGCCAATTAAACCAGCCAGCAAGATTTATTTTACCGCCAAAACCATTGATCAACAGCTGTTTCAAATCAATTTGACCTGCCGTTCCCTGTACATTTGCCTGCCATGTAAGCTGTTGCTGCTCAGCTTCCAACTCACCGCTTATTGAAACAGTATAATGTTCAAGGTCACCACTGACAGTGAAATCACCTTTAGCACTCGATACTGCTTTTTTCTGTTCAAGTAATGGCCAAGCTAATTGCTGCCATTGCCCCGTTAACGCTAAAATAGGCGATGTTGATATTTGATTTATTTGGCCTTTAATGAAGAGTTTCGCACCCTCTACCGTGCTGATATTGGTCTCAGTAAGCCAGTTATCAAAATCGGTTGTTGAACTTTGGCTATGTAAACTTAAATCGGGCAAACCTGCTTGCTTAAATTGGCTGTCAAGGATTAAATTAGCACACGTTAAATCACCGTTGGCTTTGAGTTTAAGGTTATCAATCACCCCTGATTGATCTGTTACAAAATCCGCAATGTTAAGTTGTGGTATGTGTATGTCAGCTGACCAGATGGCCTTATCGAGAAGATCTGAAACGGTAATTTTCTGGGTAGAAAGCACCGGTTTAAGTAATTGTTGTTCTAGCTTTAGTTCGGCTAGATTGCCTTTGATATTACCTTTAGCACTGATCGTTTTTAATGTTGGATCAATGACAGTCCATTGATAGGCTAAATCTGTTTTATATTGTTCACTTAGTCTTATTGCACCATTTAATTCTAGTTTTGCATTATCAGCATATTTTATTAACGAAGACCGAATTTTAAGACTATCACCCCAAAGTGATATTTCAGTTTTTAAGCCACTGATTAACTGAGTCTTATTTTGTTTTTGATCGATTAATATAAGACTATTAACACTAAAGTTTTTTAGTAAAATAGCTAGAGGTACCCGGATATTAGGTAACGTAATAGGAGAAGATTCATCGATTTTATCTGCGGTTTGAGTAATAACAACATCACCGATAAATAGTTTATCTATCACCAGCTGGCCAGAAAATAGGCGCATCGCTTGCCAATTGATGAGCAAATTACTGAGCGATAAACTACTACCATCATCAATTTGATAGTTTATTTGTTCAAAAACCGCGCCATCATAAAATCGGCCAGACGTTTTTTGAATACTTAATTGAGGCACAAATCGTTCAGCTTTTGCTATGGCGAAAGATAAGCCGGACTCAGTAAGTCCCAACCAAGCTACAAAACTAGCTACTAAGATTAAGATACTTATTATGACGATAAGAATACGACGCATTATAAATCGGGCCCGATAACAACATGTAAACCGATGGGATTGTTGTCTGCTGATAAGCCTGCTGCGACATCAATTCGAATCAAGCCAATGGGCGAACGCCAACGAGCACCCACACCCACACTGTATTCCAATGGGTCATCCCAAGCATTCATCGCATTACCAAAGTCACTAAATATAGCGGCACCCCAATTACCCACAATCATCTGCTCATATTCCACACTGCCCACAGCTAAGTAGCGTCCCCCTTCTACTTCACCATCGTCACCTAATGGACCTAGCGATTCAAAATCAAAACCACGAATACTACTATCACCACCGGCAAAGAAACGTAAAGAACTAGGTAGCTTTGAAAAATCGGTAACCTCAGTAATACCGAGTGTGCCGCGAGTTATGAAACGACCGTTTTCGGTGAAGGAATGAATATATTTTCCCCGTAGCACTGCTTGGCCGAATGTCGTATCAGATAATACTGCTTCGCTCGCCCCTGATAGTGATAAAGATAGCCTGCCACCCTGTTTAGTATAAATAGTGTCATCAGCCCAAATTCTGGCCCAAGAAATACTAGGGATCAATAATAGCGAGGTATTTGAATCTTGTGATACATCGTAGTTTTCATTTAATAATTTAAGCGCCCCTGTTTCATTCCAGCCCAATCGTTTCGTCTTATAATAGCTACCGATGGCGAATGAAGTGCTTTCACTTGTATCAGTATCTTGTTGCTTATATTCACTATTAAAACCAATATCGGAGATAGTTTCACTCCAAAAAGGCATTCTGTAATCCATCGCAACACTGTTGGTGACTTGGGAAAACTTTGCGTCGGCAGATAAGCGATGACCTCGTTTATTGATATACCTATTTTCCCAGCCAAAGCCTATTCGCGGCCCACTATCAGTGCCAAAACCGATGCCAGCGGTATAACGTTGTCTTGCATCGGGTTCAAAAGATATTTCTAAGGCAACTTTACCATCATGGCGTTCATCGATTAAGGTTCTGACGGCAACCGAATCAAAATAACCACTATTGGTTAAATTGTTACGTAACTTCAATACTTGAGTGGCTAAATAAGGATCGCCCGCTTTAATGGGTGTTAACCTCAATAATAATTCATTAGTGAGCACTGTCGGCGGGAATTGAATTTCCGAAAAAAAATATCGTTCACCTGAACTGTAATTTAAATAGATACTTGCCGTATTACTTTCACGATTCACTTCAACTTTATGTATTGTTAACTCACCATCAAAATAACCTCGTTCTGCTCCGATTCGGAGTAATGATTTTTTAGCCGCCTCGTAGATTTCATGGTTAAAGACATCAGCAGTTTTAAGAGGAAAATTAGTAATGAATTTTTTGAATACAACATCTTCAGATGCGGCGCCATCCAATGTCACGACAACTTGGTCTAACTTAACCTGCTCACCTAATTCTATTTGGTAATGAGCTTGCCATTTATCATCTTTAATCTGTTCTAATTTACTGGTGATTTGAACATGGTAATAACCATATACTTGCAGCATTTGCTGGAGTTCATTTTCAGTTTCTTGGTGAAGTTTCTGTATATGTCGTTCAGACAATCGATCACTATTCTGTTGTCGCACGATACTTAAACCACTTAATAATGTTTCAGTTTTGCCTTCAGGTACCCCTAGAAGTTGCACCTCAATTTTAACGTCACTTGCCTGCGATACCGTTGCAAATATTAGCAATAGTGCCATGACATATAATTTGAGTCTGGTAAAAAGCAGTTTAAACAATTATTATCCTTTTCAGACTGTCCAGCAGCCACTCTAAATTAAAGGTGCATAGTGAAACCAAATATCAGTATTAGATTATAGCTGTAAGCTAATACTTTAGTCAGCCAATCCGTTATTTATGATAAATCACCAGTCAGCTGTCCATCGTATGGTTCAGTAAATAATATGACGCTTCTGCTCATAAGCTAAATATGGGCTATATCATGTAGTGACTATTAAGGGGGGTATTAAGTGCCCAATTAGAATGGTGATGAGTAGCTTCTAATATTATTTTGTTTAATCTAAACCAAAGTAAGTAAGACCAGATTTGCATAAGTGTCATATTAGCTGTTTAACAAAATAGTATCGTTCAGCATCACAACAAAAATAGTGTCCCTAATCCTAAAAAAGCGACAAACCCCACAACATCAGTCACCGTGGTCAAAATGACCGAGCCTGATAAGGCCGGATCTATGTCCAATTTATCCAACACGATCGGTACCAGTACGCCTGAGAATGCCGCTGCCACTATGTTTAACACTATGGCTGCGGCGATTACTAAACCGATGTTAATACTATCAAACCAAAAAGAGGTGATAAGCCCAATGACTATCGCCCATAAAACTCCATTCAAGGCACCGACACTGACTTCTTTGATCAATAAAGGTGACATATTACCTTTGGAGATTTGTCCTAAGGCGATACCTCTGATTATTAGCGTTAATGTTTGACTACCTGCTATGCCACCCATCGAAGCGACAATGGGCATTAATACCGCTAAAGCGACAACTTGTTGTAATGTCGCTTCAAACAAGCCTATTGCCCACGATGCCAGAAAGGCAGTTAAAAGGTTAATTCCCAACCAGGTAGCGCGACGTTTCGTGCTGCGAAATACTGGAGCAAATAAATCTTCATCTTCATTTAAACCTGCCGTTGCCATTAATTGGCTTTCATAATCTTCACGAGTGATTTCTATCGCTTGGCGTAAGGTGATACGACCAGATAATTTATTGTTATCATCAATCACCGGCAAGGCTGCCAGTCCTGAATGTTCGACTTTTTCAGTAGCATCAGTAAGATAGATATCTGCAGAAATAGTAATCGGATCTTCCGTACTTAACTCCATTAATGGCTGTTCTGGTAATGCAGAATAAAGCTTTTGAATGGCCACCGTGCCTGCATAATCACCATTACGTTGAATAAGATAAAGACTATCGGTATATTCCGGCAATGATTTCTTGATTAAACGCATGGCATCACGAACACGTGCTGTTTTGGGCAAGATAATTAGTTCATGATCGACATAACGACCGATTTGATAATCATCATATTGTGCTGACCGTTGATAGTGCTGGCGTTGCATCGCATCCATGCTTTGCAACGCGGTATCGACAACTGAATCTGGCAAGGTTTCTGCCAATTCAATTAAGTCTTCCGCGTGTAAATTGCTTAGTAATGCTTGTAACTGTTCGTCGTCGAAGGTGGCAAAAATAGTCTGCCGAGGTTCAGAACGCATCGCAACAAGCACGTCAACTCGATATTCATCTGGCACTTGCTGCCAGCGTTCAAGACGTTCAGGTAACGGCAAAGACTCCAATAAGAAAGCCAATTCACTACTTTCTAGCTCGATCACTGCTTCTTCGAAAACAGCCATTTGTGCGTCATCGCTTGCATCATTAAGACGCTCAACCAAAAGGCTGATTTCTTCGGTCATTTTTTTCTCCGATATGAGGTTATAAGACGATACCACTACTACGTTTAGAACGAACTCTGGAGACCAAGTAGATGCTTAGTTATCTCTCTAGTATATAAATTCTAACAGTAGTCTGGCGAACCAGTGAAATCCAAATGAGGCTCACTAACAGCCTGAAAACAATGGCTAACGTTAGTTGATGAGGATTTTGAGTAATAATTTGCTACATAAGTCCCATTGCAGCGAGATAAACTGATTTGGATAATTTGAGCTAGCAGCTCTCATCAATACAGTGAATCATGTCAGTAATTAGCAAGTAGATGTAATATTATGGCGTTGATGAAAGTGTTCATTAGAAAATCTAGCGCGGCAAGTGCAATTATTTTAGTCGATGGCAGCTTGCTTATATTGGCTTAATCTATATAGCGTCTAAAAGACATAAATATAGCGCATCCACTTTAGAACCTTTTAGATAAGTATTTTATTAATACGGCATATTTTGTTAACCATAATGCTTTAGACGATAAGCCGTTGGCGAACAACCATAAAACTGGGTAAAACGTCGACTAAAGTGACTTAAATCATTAAAACCGACATCGTAACAGGCTTCAGTCACTGATTTTCCAGCGCTAATGGCTTCTGCTGATGCTTTTATTCGTAGTTGTTGTTGAAACTCACCTGGCGAACAGCCCAACTGTTTTTTAAATTCAACATAGAGTTTACTTCGACTCATGCAAGCATGGCGGCTTAATTGATCAATATTGAGCGGAATGGTAAGGTTCTTTTCAAGAAAATGAATTGCAGCAATAATGCCACTAGTATCGGGGGATTGCTGGCTGTAACTTAGCAGTATTTCCCTTCCCTGCTGTCTCAGCAACCTAATTACAAGTTCAGATACGCCTAGGTCCACCATCATTTCTTTATCTGGATGATTTTGCGTAAATAATGACACTAACTTCTCTAATAATTGCTGTGTATCTGTTGTGTGATGGGCATGAATTATATGGGGCTGATATTCCCAGTCATGCTCAAGCGACTCTAATGTAGTGAGATCGCGCATACGTTCCGAGATCGTTTCAATACGCTCTTTAGAAAATTCAATAGTGAGGCAGGTTGTAGGTTGTTCTTCATTGGCTTCCGGGAAATCAATTTCGACAAACTCACCTGGCGGCATTACGAATGATTCATGTGGCAAAAATACTTCGCCGTGGGCATTTCCAGTGCCATACATGATTTTTTTACCCTTAACCATGCCGCAGTACAATAACTGTTTTGACCCTAATCCAACCCGCGATGCAGTACGATAAGTATCATAAATACTTAGCTCTGATTCAGGTCCTGCAAAGCTTATTTTATTTTCGACTAAGGACTGACGTGCTTCGCCAATTTTTTTTGCTATAGACCGTGAAACTGATGTATCGTTATTAGTGACTAATTTATTCATATTCTGCATTTTGTGACCGATGTGGATTGTAAGTCAAGTAATAGAGATTCTCAGTCAAGGTGAATTGAACTCTATAGATTTATGCTGGCCCTATAATAACAATAAAAAAATACAATAAACATTAAACCAGAGAGAGATAAAAGATGATATATGCAAATCCAAACACAGAAGGCTCGGTAACTTCATATAAGGCACGCTATGGCAACTATATTAACGGCGGCTGGGTAGCGCCTGTTAAAGGACAATATTTCACTAATGTAAGTCCAGTTACCGGCGAAGCATTTTGTGAAATTCCTCGTTCGACAGAAGAAGATATCAACTTAGCACTTGATGCTGCTCACGCCGCTAAAGATGCTTGGGGTAAAACATCGATCACCGCACGTTCAAATATTTTGCTGAAAATTGCGGATCGCTTGGAACAAAATTTAGAAATGATAGCGGTCGCTGAAACATGGGACAACGGTAAAGCTATTCGTGAAACTTTGAATGCCGATGTACCACTTGCTATCGATCACTTTCGTTATTACGCTGGGTGTATCCGCGCCCAAGAAGGCACAATGGGTGAGATTGATGAAACGACTGTTTCATATCAGTTCCACGAGCCATTAGGTGTCGTTGGACAAATTATTCCTTGGAACTTCCCTTTATTAATGGCGGTATGGAAAATAGCACCGGCCCTAGTAACGGGTAACTGTATCGTTTTAAAACCAGCAGAACAAACACCTTATTCAATTCTTAAACTTATGGAGTTGATTGGTGATTTATTACCGCCTGGTGTATTAAATGTGGTAAACGGTTTTGGTAAAGAAGCCGGACAAGCATTAGCAAGCAGTACACGAATTCAAAAAATAGCCTTTACAGGATCAACGCCTGTTGGCGCGCACATCATGAAATGTGCCGCTGAAAATATTATCCCATCAACGGTTGAGCTAGGTGGTAAATCACCTAACATCTTCTTTGAAGACATCATGCAACAAGAAGATGATTACATTAGCAAATGTGCGGAAGGTGCCGTATTGGCCTTCTTTAACCAAGGTGAGGTGTGTACCTGCCCTTCTCGTGCATTGATTCAAGAAAGCATTTATGACGAATTTATTGCTATCGTGATTGAACGTGCTCAAAAAATTATTCGTGGCAATCCACTTGATACCAATACTCAAGTAGGCGCTCAAGCGTCACAAGAACAGTACGAAAAAATCTTAAGTTATATGGAAATTGGCAAACAAGAAGGGGCTGAATTATTAATTGGCGGCAAGATTGCTCAAGTTGGTACAGAATTTGATAAAGGTTACTACATTGAACCTACCATTTTCAAAGGCACTAACAATATGCGTATTTTCCAAGAAGAAATTTTTGGACCTGTCGTATCGGTAGCAACGTTTAAAGATGAAGCTGAAGCATTAGCTATTGCCAATGATACTGAATTTGGTTTAGGCGCGGGTTTATGGACACGCGATATGAACCGTGCTTATCGCATGGGACGTGGCATTCAAGCTGGTCGTGTTTGGACAAACTGTTATCACCTTTACCCTGCTCATGCTGCTTTTGGTGGTTATAAAAAATCAGGTGTCGGTCGTGAAACACACAAAATGATGCTTGACCATTACCAACAAACTAAGAATCTTTTAGTGAGTTATAGCACAAGCCCACTTGGCTTCTTTTAAAGATAACCATTAAAATACCATGCCTCCATAAGGGAACTTATGGGGGCATTTTTGTGTTTTATCTCGATAACTACAGGGCTATACTCTAGCTTGACAATCTCTATGGAAATTTTATTCCCAGATCTATTTTAATCGGGGAATATAGCTAGAAATGTAGCTTTTTTCTTATATGATACTTAAGGTAAAAAAACATGTCTGAAGACAATATCGAATCAACATTGCATGAAGAACGCCAATTTCCACCAAGTGCTGACTTTATAAACGCTACAACGATGACTACTGACAAATTAGATGCCTTATATCAGAGTGCTGAAGTCGATAATCAAGCTTTTTGGGCAGAACAAGCGCGAACTGAAATTGATTGGCAAACGCCTTTTGAGACGACGTTAGATTCATCGAATGCGCCTTTCTACCGTTGGTTTCCGGGTGGAAAGTTGAATGCATCATATAACTGTCTTGACAGACAACTTGCCAAAAATGCTGACAAAACTGCCATAATTTTTGAAGGTGATGCAGGTGATGTTCAGCATATTAGCTATCGTGAATTGCATGCTCGCGTGTGCACTTTTTCTAATGCCTTGAAAGCACAAGGTATTAGGCAAGGTGATCGCATTGTAATATATATGCCAATGATTGCCGAAGCGGTAATCGCTATGCAAGCATGTGCCCGAATTGGTGCCATTCACTCGGTGGTATTTGGTGGTTTTTCTGCATCATCATTGAAAGATCGGATTGAAGATACTGCAGCGAAAATGGTTATCACCGCTGATGGTGGTCATCGTGGTGGTAAGATAATCCAACTTAAAACGACAACGGATACCGCACTAGAAAATGGTTGTGATAGCGTTGAAACAGTCATTGTATTCAAACGCACTGGTCATGATATTACAATGCAAGCAGACCGCGATATATGGTGGTCAGATGCCGAACAAGGTCAAATTGCTGATTGTGAACCAGTTTGGGTTGATGCCACACATCCTCTATTTATCCTTTACACATCAGGATCTACCGGTAAGCCTAAAGGTATCCAACATTCAACAGGTGGATATTTATTAAATGCTATCACCACGATGCGTTGGGTTTTCGACATTCAACAATCAGATGTTTTTTGGTGTACTGCTGATGTCGGTTGGATCACTGGGCACACTTATGTTGCCTATGGTCCACTAGCAACCGGGGCGACCATGGTCATTTTTGAGGGTGTCCCTACCTATCCTGATGCAGGTCGTTTTTGGGATATGTGTCAACGTCATCATGTGAGTATCTTTTACACTGCTCCTACCGCTATTCGTGCCTTAATGAAAGTCGGTGCTGTCATTCCTAATAGTTATGATTTATCTAAATTACGATTACTTGGAACGGTAGGCGAACCGATAAATCCTGAAGCTTGGATGTGGTATCACACCGTCATTGGCAAAGAAAAATGTCCAATTGTTGATACTTGGTGGCAAACTGAAACAGGCGCTCATATGATTGCACCCGTGCCAAGTGTCACGGTTACTAAACCAGGCTCATGTACCCGTGCTTTACCAGGGATTGATGCAGCACTTGTTAATCAAGAAGGCGAAGAAATAACCAAAGCGAATCAAGGTGGTTATTTAGTTATTCGCCAACCTTGGCCATCGATGGTGCAAACTGTTTGGGGTGATGATCAGCGTTACAAAGACTCTTATTGGCCATACTTTGATGGCAAATATTATCTGGCAGGTGATAGCGCACGGCTTGATGAAGATGGTTATTTTTGGATCATGGGTCGGATTGATGATGTATTAAATGTATCTGGTCACCGCCTTGGAACGATGGAAATTGAATCGGCACTCGTTGCTCATCCTCGTGTTGCTGAAGCGGCTGTTGTCGGAAAACCTCATGAGATCAAAGGTGAAGCCGTTGTCGCTTATGTTGTGTTAAATGGCGAAAGACCGGCGGGTGGTGTTGATGATAAGCTGACCCAAGAACTTCGTGCATGGGTAGGTGAACAAATCGGTGCAATTGCTAAACCAGATGAAATTCGTTATTCCGATAATTTACCTAAAACACGCTCGGGAAAAATCATGCGTCGCTTATTAAGAACGATTGCGAAAGGTGAAGAAATTACCCAAGATACTTCAACCTTAGAAAATGAATCCATATTGCCACAATTACAAGGTAAAGCTTAAAATAGCTTTAATTAAATGACAATTTAAGATAGCTTCAAAGCTGCATCAGTATTGCTGTTCAATGAAAAAGTGATTTAAGTAGGCCAATTTCTTCAAAATCAGGGTGATTGATGCTTATGTATCATCACCCATTGTTGAGTGAAAAGAGGCCATGAATATAAATAACACCCTGCTGATGGTTTTTAGGAATTTTTGATGGCAAAACAGCCGGAAGCTGAAGAAAACAGCCAAAGACTAGATAAATGGTTATGGGCTGCGCGGTTTTATAAAACGCGTGGCCTTGCCGTCGAAGCAATTAATGGTGGTAAGGTTCATCTTAACAATCATAGGGCTAAACCTAGCCGTACTGTTAAACAAGATGATGTGCTCACCATTTCTAAACCACCTTATGAACACGTGATTAACGTGTTAGGAGTAGCCAAGCAACGACGCCCTGCTTCAGAAGCTCAGCTGCTTTATGCAGAAACTGAAAATAGTTTGGCCAAGCGTGAAAAATTAAAACTAGAACTTAAAGATCAGCCTCTAGGCTTTAGACATGACAAAGGACGACCTAATAAACGAGATCGTCGTCATATTATTAAATTCACTCGAAAAGAATAAGCCCGTGCTGGCTTTACCATCGTTATTATTTAAAATACTTATACTATAAACACTCAAAGTATCACTAAGGCATAACATAACGAAATCAGTGCCAATGAAAATAACCAAGCGCTAGCAATATAAGTGTATCGATTGCGCCCTAAAACCATAGCATAGATTGCCTTCATTAAATTGTTACTTGCCGTTGCAATAATAATTGCTGCAATCACATGTGTGCTCGTCACCTGAAAATCACCCGCCATCAAAGATAAAATAAAGGGGTCAATATCCGTTAAACCGACTATAAATGACATAACAGTTAAGCCACTATGGCCATATTTCGTCAATACTGTCTGTGTTATCGCAGCAAAAAGAACAAATAATAATGCAAAAACAATGGCTGTGCGAAACTCCAAAGGATGACGAATCATTACTTGTTTGGTTTCTATCGTCCCATTTTTGTGTCTACGTGAAATATAAATTGTTACCAATACAGAACTGATAATAAACACAATAAATGGCCATAATAATTGTCCGGCCTCGTTGCTATGCCCTAAGAAAGTTATCAATAAAAGTAAGCGTAAATACATCATTGCTGTCGCTAGAATAATCGCATTTGTAAAGCGATGGCTAGGCTCAGCTGTTCGGGCGCGTCTAGCTAAAACAATGGTGGTTGCAGTACTTGAATACAGTCCACCTAATAGCCCGGAGAATATCAGGCCTTTTTCCTTAAAAACATAGGTTTGTGCAAGGTAGCTAATATAAGATAAGCTGGATACAACTAACAATGACAACCAAATTTGGTAATACGTAATCGTGATGAGCGGCGCGAACACTTGCTCGTCAGGCAGTAGAGGCAACACAACACCTGTCATAATCAAATACTTTGAAAATGTCACCATTTCAGCACTGTGAAATGCATCAGAAAATCGTCTAATACCCGATTTTTCGCCAAGAATTAATAATAAGGTTACCACAAATAAAACGCTAAACCATGCTGGAAAGACTGCCAATATGGGGGCTAGCAAATAGGTCGCAATTGCTAACATGGGACTAATTAGTGAATACAGCCGCTCAGCACTTCGGCCATGATAATAAACGGCGAGAAACACCACTAAGGCGATAAAACCTGCACCATAAAACAGTGTTTGTGTATCCAGAGCGTATAAAACGTAACCCAACACACCAATCAAGGTAAACGTTCGCGTAGTACCAAAACCTAAATCTTGATTATTAGCACGTCGATAACTGTGCAGCTCTAACCCAATAGTGAAGCTTAAGGCCACCACTAATAGAAATTGGCTCAATAAAGCGGGCAATGAGATAACCGGAAATAGCTCGCTAATTGCTGGCATGGGGGTAGATCCTAATAATAGTTGAATAGCCCCATTCTAGCGTTTAATCAATCGCGATAGTGAACTATAGTAAAGAAGTGACTTTTAATTGAACGTCTAGTTTAATTAATTGCGATTATCATCTAATAGAAAATATAACGTAAGTAAAAAACGTTCAAGACTAAAACCGACTTTATATGATAATAGGAATGGCGGTTACAGGATTCGCTCCAGTATGCCGGAGCAAAATAGTATAGTGCTCGGCCTCTTCCTTTGCACAGTGTAAGATTACTATATAAGCGCCTTGTTCTACAGCATGGTGAATATTATTAAGTTCTGTCTTGGGGATCCGCATTTTATGTAATGCACTGGCAAGCTCGGTCAATAATGCAGCACCTGCCATGACTCCTCCGCCTATTGTTGCACCCGCTATAACACTAACCATTGCTTCGACAATGGGTCCTGCAGCTAGTTGTGCGCCAATACTTGGAAAAATAAACATACCCGATACGCCAGCTAACAATCCCCATAAAGCACCCCAAATTATGCCGTGTTTGCTCCAAACTTTAACGCGTTCCTCGCTATTTGAATAAATTAATCCCAGCATGTCATCACCAGGGCCGCTGGTTTTGTGCAGTAATGAAACTCTATCAGCAGAAAAATCTTGTTCTAATAAACTTTCTACCACAGCAGTAGCTTTATTTTCGTCAGCAAAACTACCGACTACCAAGATAAGTCGTGGACGAGGTAAATTAGTATTTTCTGGACTTTTATTGTTCATTTTTACTACGCTCTATGCCTTAATTTGTTAGTTGTTTCTCTTTTAGATCCTCAATCTGAACCAGCAGTTTTTTCGACCATTTTTTCAATAAAAAGATTTAAGAACATCTGTACATACAATTAGATCTATAAATCTATATTCGTGAATGTACCCACTTTACAAGATCATCCGCAGTCATAACGCCTGCTTGTCGAGCGATTTCAATACCATTTTTAAAGAGCGCTAACGTTGGTATGCTACGAATATTATATTTTTCAGCTAAAGCTTGCTCCTGTTCAGTATTAACTTTAACCAGCCTAACCTGTGGTTCTAGCCGCTCTGCTGCATGTTTGAATAAAGGGATCATTGTTTTACAAGGACCACACCAGGGCGCCCAAAAATCGACCAAAACAGGAATGTCACTACGGCTAATGTGTTGTAAAAATGTCCGCTGTGTTAATTCTGCAGGATGTCCAGTAAACAACCCTTGCTTACATTTACCGCATATTGGATCTTCTCCAAGTCGATGAACAGGGATTCGATTTACTGAACTACAATGTGGACACACAATATGATGTGAATCTGTCATGATTTTTTACTCGCATAAAAACTAAAACTAGCTCAAATATGTACAGCCAATCGCTTGGCACCCCAATTACCAGCATGTGCTTCAAATATCCCAGCACAAACAGTCCCACATGATACGCATTGACCATCAGCAGTCAGTCCCCATTCACTTAATTCATACCAATCACGACCAATTAACAAAGTACCGCAGTGATAACACCACGTGCTATCACTCTGTTTATCATGCATATTACCGACATAGGCATAACGCACGCCATTTTCAAGTGCAATCTGTCTCGCTTTTAATACCGTTTCTCGTGGTGTTGACGGTTTATTCAGCATTTTCCAATCAGGATGAAAAACCGAGAAATGCATCGGAACATCTGGCCCAAGATGTTCTACAACCCACTGCGTCATATCTTGAATTTCAGCTTCAGAATCATTCTCTCCTGGAATAAGTAATGTTGTCAGTTCCAGCCAAACATTCGTTTCATGTTTAATGTATTCGAGTGTTTCAAGAACGGCTTGTAGTTGCGATCCCGTTACTTTCTGATAGAAACGCTCAGTAAAAGCTTTCAAATCTACATTAGCTGCATCCATGTAGCGATAAAATTCTAAACGCGGCTCAGGACAGACATACCCAGCTGTTACAGCCACATTTTTGATGCCTAGTTCAGTGCAAGATTGAGCAACATCAATAGCGTATTCATGAAAAATAACCGGATCATTATATGTATAGGCCACACTGCGGCAGTTTAGCTCTATGGCTTTTCTGGCAATCATATCGGGTGTCGCTTTGGCCATCAGTGTATCCATTTCTCTAGATTTACTGATATCCCAATTTTGACAAAACTTACAGGCGAGATTACAACCTGCGGTACCAAAAGATAAGACCGGCGTTCCGGGTAAAAAATGGTTCAATGGCTTTTTTTCTATTGGATCAACCACAAAACCACTGGATCGTCCCCATGTGGTCAAAACTATTTTGTTATTGTGATTAGCGCGAACAAAGCATAACCCACGCTGACCAACATGTAATTTACAAAATCGCGGACAAAGATCACATTGCACCCTGTCATCATCAAGTCGATGCCAGTACTTGGTGTCAACCGCATCTAAGAAGATTTCTTTATTAATGTTGACACTCATCATCCTCACCCCACACTTTTTACGATGCACTTGTAATTTTGGATAAGCGGCCTAATATAAATATAACTGTTATACCTTATAACTGGAGGTTTGTAATGCAAAATACAAGACCCGCAGCGGTTGCCGGTTTATTTTATCCGGCCTTACCTAGTGTACTGGCTGAAATGGTGAATAATGATCTTGCTCAGGCATCAACCCCCAATCAATTTATTCTTCCCAAAGCATTAATCGTACCTCATGCCGGTTATATTTATTCAGGCCCCATTGCTGCCAGTGCTTATCGATATTTATCTCCTATTAGCCATATTATCAAACGAGTAATAATCATCGGACCTTCACATCGAGTAGGATTCAAAGGTGTAGCACTGAGTAGTGCCGATTATTTTGAAACTCCGTTGGGTGACATTCCAATAGATAACGTCGCTCAATCAAAACTAACTGATATTGCAGGTGTAGAAATTATGGATTTAGCACATGCAGCAGAACATAGCTTAGAAGTCCAACTACCCTTTTTACAACAAGCATTAGATTCGTTTTCCATTGTGCCTATTGTTACCGGTGATGCTAGCCCTCAACTTATTGAAAATGTAATCGCTGCACTTTGGGGTGGACCTGAAACGCTCTTTATTATCAGTTCCGATCTTAGTCATTATCATGATTATCAAACAGCTCAACAGTTAGATAAGAGCACCTCACAAGCTGTTATCGATCTTAATTATCATAATGTACATTCTTACAATGCCTGTGGATATGTGAGTATTAGAGGTTTATTAAAGTTCGCACACAAACACCCTCTTAAGCCTTCTATTATTGATTTAAGAAATTCTGGGGATACTGCGGGAAGTAAAGATAGTGTGGTTGGCTATGGTGCTTATATATTTGAGGAGATGAATTAATGCTTACGGATAGTCATCGTCAATTTTTAAAAGATCTGGCAAAAAAATCTATCACATACGGTTTAAAACATGATTGTCCATTACCTATTGATAACAGCGCATTAGCTGAAGAACTTACCGTGCCCCGAGCAACGTTTGTCACATTGCAAAAGCATGGGCAATTGCGTGGTTGTATTGGCATGTTGGAAGCATGTCGTCCTTTGGCTGAAGATATCGCCGACAATAGCTATGCTGCCGCCTTTTCAGACCCTCGATTTCCGCCGTTGAGTGAAAATGAGCTGGTGGATCTCAGCATTCATATTTCTATTCTTAATCCCACTGAACTGATACATTGCCAATCAGAGGCTGAATTACTCAAGCAGCTTCGTCCAAATATCGATGGTCTTATTTTAGATGATGGTATGCACCGCGCTACTTTTTTACCTTCAGTATGGCAATATTTATCTGATCCAACTGAATTTGTGCATCAGTTGAAAATAAAGGCAGGCTTAAAGGAACATTCTTGGTCGTTAGAGCTTAAAGCTTATCGCTACACGACTGAAAGTTTCTAAATCAAGATGTAGATAAGTCATCATCCGTTATCCTTAATGAACTATCAGGATGATTTTATTTAACCACGCTCGTTAACTCTATATTTCGCATCCTGTTAACGGTTGCCACCAACTCATGAAATCGCGGCATAGCCAGTGATCCGATAATATAAGGTGTTAGACAATCGAGACCTAATTGTTCAACATCAATGAAAGCTTCTTTTAAACCCAAGACAATATCTACATCACTCGAGTGATTCTGCATATTCTGTTGATAGTAATAACGAATTAGATAACCAATGGCCGTAAGCTGAGCTTTATCAACTAATTGTTCTAGCTGTGAAACATCAATTTCAATCTGACCATATCGTAAAATGCGTGTATCTATCGCTTGAATTTTATCTCTATTTTCATCATATTTTGGGCTTAAACAGGCTATCTTAGGTATTCGCGTATTCCTCGCTTTTATCTTTGGAAATTTCATTCCTTTAGGGGTGACATCATGTGCCAATGCTTTAGCTTCAATAGTCACATCTTTAGCCATGTAATTGTCCATCATGATCACCGTATCCGCTAGCCCAAAAAAGTCACCTGAACCACCCATGACCAAAGTAACCGAAACAGCATTATCTTGGTATAGATCACGAATACGATGCACTAATGGTGTGATAGGCTCCTTGTCTTTTGAAACTAAGGCCTGCATACGTTCATCACGGATCATAAAGTTAGTGGCCGAAGTATCTTCATCAAAAAGTAATAGTTGTGTACCAATTGATAACGCTTCCATAATATTGGCGGCTTGTGAAGTGCTGCCACTGGCATCTTGGGTAGAAAAATGACGAGTACTTTTAGCCTGTGGCAGCTGCCCAATAAAAGCACTGATATCGACTTCTGTAATAGATCGTCGATCTTCCGCACGAATTTTAACCGCATTAGTAATACTGACTACTTTTTCTCTACCATCATTAGGAATATGATCATAAACACCTCGTTCTATAGCATGTAATAAGGTTGATTTACCGTGAAAACCGCCACCGACAATTAAGGTAATACCTATAGGAATGCCTAAGCCACGAATGCTGCCAGCATGAGGTTGTGCTAGTTCCACAGCCAAAGAATCGGGAGATTTAAATAAAACAGCTCCATTCAGCGGTCGATCGTCAATGCCACTACTACGTGGTAGATAAGATCCGTCTGCAATAAAAGCGACTAAATTATAATCCAGTAATTGCTGGCGCAAGGCCTGTTGATCTTCCACTGAATCAACATGTTGCTGAACTTTAGTTATATTTTTTTTAAGTGGTTCTAGTCCTTTAGTGACCAATGCAGGCAATTCATTAAACAACATGATGATTGCCTGTTGCGCATTCACTTTTCGCTTTTCTGCAGGTAAACCGATTCGAATGCGAAGTTCAATATCACCATCATGAACAAGCACGGCATTACGCTCCAATACCTCTTGTCCATATACGCTAATGATCATTTGACCACTCATACCATCACCACGTCCTCCTAGCACTTCCTGTTTAATGGATTGAGTAAAACTTCGTCCAAGGAAATCCTCTAAGGCTATAGTGCGGGAGCGTGTATTAAATAAAGATCTAGGAATATTAGTCTTTGTACCCTTAATAAATATTCGACAACGTGAAGGATCAGCAAAAGGATCACCCTGCACGTGATCAATTCGAAATAAATAGTCTGGAAACTGATAATCACCAACAAGTTTTTTATAAGCTTTGTAGCCGTGATTGTCTATTTCGCTCAGCAACTTTCTTAATTTATTCATGATATTTTCTGACGTAACCCCTAGTGTAGGTATGACTTCAGTCTAACATGTCGGGTTAAAACTCGACCAACTCACCAGTAAAAACAACAACTTCGATTCCTTGATTTTTGTAGCTGGAGTAAATATGGCCTTATTATTAAGAAACGGTTTTCTGTAATACATATAATACTGTTTTATTTCAATTCATTATAAGCTTGATCTGATATAAAACTTCAATGCCATCTGACTGTTACCAAAAAACTTCTTGTGTTGCTTTGTTGCGATCCCATACAGAAATGAAATCAACAATAGTAATTTTGTGTTATTTCTTCCAAACCAAATCATAAAGATCGGTACGACGGTCTTTAAGATTATTAACGGAGCCCTCGCTACGAGTGAAGGTCAATTTATCGAGATCTAAATCAGAAAACATGATCATTTCTGTATTTGGTGTCGTTTCAGCCATCATGGCATCATGAGGGTATGAAAAATCGGAAGGTGAAAATACCGCTGCTTGCGAATATTGAATATCAAGGTTTTCAACCTGTGGTAAGTTGCCACAGCTCCCACAGATAACCACATAACATTCATTCTCGATGGCGCGTGCTTGAGCACAATGGCGTACACGTAGATAACCATTTTTGGTGTCCGTCCAAAACGGCACAAACAAAATATCCATATCCTGAAGGGCTAGAATTCTAGCTAACTCAGGGAATTCAACGTCATAACATATCAATATACCAATCCGCCCTGCGTCCGTGTCAAATACACGCAAGTCATTACCACCCTCAATGATCCAATCGCGACGTTCATGAGGCGTGATATGAATTTTCTTTTGCACCTCAACTGTACCGTCTCGTCGACAGAGGTAACTGACGTTATACAATATATCGTCTTCAAAAATAGGCATCGAACCGGTAATAACATTAATGTTATAACTCAATGCCATTTTCGACATTTCTACTTTAAAGCGTTCGGTATAACTAGCAAGAAAGCTTATCGCCTCATGCTGATTTCGTTGATTAGGGCTTAATCCCATTAGCGGTGCATTAAAAAATTCTGGAAACAAGGCGAAGTCACTTTGATAGTCTGATAGCGCATCAATGAAGTATTCAACTTGTTGTAATAATTCTTCTACTGATTCAACCTCACGCATTTGCCACTGAATAGCCCCAATTCGCACATCACGTTTGCGCGTTTCAATGACCGAGCTTTGCGGTTCATAAAAAATATTTCGCCATTCAAGCAAGGTCGCAAAACCCTGTGATTTTTCATCTTCAGGTAAGTATTTTTTCAATACCCGAGTGACTTGAAAATCGTTTGATAATTGAAAGGTTAAAATTGGATCGTAAATACGTTTATTCTTTACGGCTTCAAAGTACTCACTAGGTGACATTTCATCGGCATGTTTGTAGTAGTTAGGTATTCGTCCACCCGCCAAAATTGCACGAAGATTACGTTGTCGACACAAATCTTTTCGCGCTTCATAGAGACGTCGCCCTAATCTAAAACCTCGATAATCAGGGTGAATTAATACATCTAGACCATATAATGCATCACCCTTTGTATTATTGATGATTGTTTCGGTCTTACTAATGAGATCATCATAGGTATGGGGATTACTAAAACGCTGATAATCCACTTGAACAGACAGCGCTACCCCTACTATTCTGTCATGATCTACTAGACAAATTTGGCCTTCAGGTAAATCAACCATCAATTTCACAATGGTGTGTTCAGGCCATGCACCACCGATATCATCGTAAACGCGATCCATCAACTCTTTTAATTGTGGGTAATCACTGGGTTCTATATTACGAATTTTTAGATGTAAATCTTCAGGCATTGTAATTCCTCATGATGTATTCGTTGCTTATCTCAATAAAATAAAGGCTAATTAGATTAACCCCTAACATGGGTTAACTCGCCATATTAAAGGCCTCATTAATATCAATCAGCCTTACTTACTGTATTTTACTAACTTCGACTTTTATCTTGGCGTCATCACTAACCTGTATTACGCAGCCCGGTTGAAAGCGCACTAATAGTTCGTAATAAAGGATCACGCCAACGATCACGTTCATCAATGCTAAGAGCTTCATTCCGATAGCGCTTTAATAATACAATTTGGATATGGTTAAGTGGGTCCAAGTAAGGATTACGGCGACTTAAAGATAACGCGAGTGCTGGATTATCTTCAATCAAACTTGAGCTATTTATCACGGTCAAAATCCAAGCTAATGTTCGTTGGTACTCAGCTGAAATAGTGTTGAATACCTGCTGAGCAGACTCTGAATCTAAACACAGTTGAGCATATTCCCGAGCTATTCCCATATCTGCCTTGGATAGAGCCATTTCAGTATTACTCAACAATGCTCGGAAAAACGGCCAGCGCTGGTACATTTGTTGTAGCTCTATTAATCGCGCTGGCCGGTCAGCACACCATGATTCTAATGCACTGCCGATACCATACCAGCCAGGTATTGTTTGTCTAGATTGTGCCCAAGCAAATACCCAGCCTATAGCTCTAACTGAGTTTTTAGAACGGTCGCCTTTTTTACGATGTGATGGCCGTGAACCGATATTCATCATGCCAATTTCAGATACTGGACAAGCCTCATAAAAATAGTCAAGAAACCCTTGTGATTGTTCGGTCAATTGCCGGTAGCTGTTTTCTCCCACCTCGACTAAGTGCTCCATAATCATATGGCAATCAACCGCATTTTCTTCTTTTACTCTTTCTGCCTCACTTATAAATGCACGACTTGCCTTCATTAAGCCTGACACACCCATACCTAATTCATAAGCTGCCGTTTCGATATTGCCGTATTTGTGTGACAACACCTCACCTTGCTCGGTGAATTTGATTTGACCGTGAACAGTCCCTGATGGCTGTGACAAGATAGCTTCATGCGTTGGGCCACCACCACGTCCAACTGTACCGCCTCGGCCATGAAACATGCGACATTGAATATTACGTTCTGTGGTCAGCCGTGAAACGATACGTTGAGCTTTATATAAGCTCCAACCAGACGCCAAAATCCCACCATCTTTACAGGAGTCCGAATAACCTAGCATGACTTCTTGCAAGTTTCCTGAAGCGCTCAACAAGCCTCGATAAATACTACTCTCTAACAAGGTATTCATGACTTGTTCAATGCGAGATAAATCACCAATTGTTTCGAATAATGGTGCAACCTTAATATGACAGTACCATTGATTATTCTCATCATAACCGCATAGTCCGGCAAAACGAGCCAGTAGCATTACTTCCAATATATGGCTGGCATGATGGGTCATTGAAATAACGTAACTACCAAACACCTTGCCACTAATTTCACTACGCAAACGGTTCATCAACATAAACACTGCTATTGTTTCAGCGGTATTCTCCGTTAAATCAAGCGTGCCACTTATTGCAGGCAGTGTTTGTTCTGCTAACAACTGGCTTAGCAATAAAAATCGTTCAGATTCATCTAGTTGCGTGTAATTTTTTGATAATCCAAGCTGTTGAAGTAACTCACCCATCGTTTCGGTATGACGGGTCGATTCCTGACGCAGGTCAAGTTGAAACAAGTAGAAACCAAAGGTGCCAACTAAACGAATGAGATCGAGCAATTCACCATTGGCAATTTCTGCATCACCATTGGTTAACAATGAATCCTGAATTAATCGCAAATCAGCCATAAGCTCATCTTCTGACTTATAGAAGACACCGTAGGGCAAGGGACTATTATCAGGCGTGAAATATTTTTGGCTGACACGTAAATTATCTTCCAATCGATAACGCATCATGTAAAGCTTACGACGATAGGGTTCAGTGATAAAACGTTGTGGTTTAACACCGAAGGCAGCCATATAAGTATGCTCATCACTTGCAATATTTTCAGCTAGTGCAGTACTAATTTCACTTAAAGGTATTGAGTGCGTAAGTATATGACTAAGCTGGGTAATATCTTCAAGATAGCGACGCAGCACCGTGCGTTTTTGTAATCTTATTGCCATTTCAGTAGTATCAGCAGTTACGAATGGATTGCCGTCCCTATCGCCACCGATCCAAGAGCCGAATGTTAGGAAATTAGGTACGTTGAAGGTTTGTCCCTGCTTTAATTCATCGCGATACAGTCGTTTAATAGACAATTCCATGTTGCGGTAAGTCTTTGGCACCGCGTCAAACAGACTGATATTAAAGTAAAATAAACCATTTTTTACTTCATCACGTACGCTAGGCTTAATCGCCCGAACTTCATCTGTCGCCCACAAAATCTGGATTTGTATTTTTAGCTTTGCTCGTAACTGCTTTTTATCGTAAGGAGTGAGTGGCAAATTAACCAGCAGTTCATCTAATACAAAGATACGCCGCAAACCTTCCATTACCGCACGGCGTTTGGATTCAGTCGGGTGAGCAGTAAACACCGGAGTATAGTTCAGTTTATCTAACAATTCCTGTAATTGAGGTACTGTCACACCTTCGTTTTTAAACTGTTCTACCGTGTCATTAAATGAGCCGCGCCATAGCTTGTCATTATTTCGTAATTGAATCATTCGATTATGGTGCTGATGTGCTTCTTCCGCTGTATTAACCAAGCTGAAATACAAATTAAAAGCGCGAATAACATCCGTTAACTGCGCTTCATCTAACAGCGCAATATGGCTCATTAGTTGAGTTCGAAGTTCTGCATTATCATTCTTACGTAGGCTAATAAATCCTTTACGTAATAGCTCTACGGTCTCATAAACCTCGTTTGGGCAATGACTTTTAATAACCTCGCCTAATAACACACCAAATAATCTGACGTGACGGCGTAAATCAGCATCCGTGAGTAAAATAAGATCGGGTACAGAATCATCTTGGGGCATATATATCCTAAAAATTGAACATGAAAATCAGTTACATTCTAACGTGTTCTAATGTACCTATATCTAAAATAATTCATTCGAAATAATATTGACCTACACAATAGATGAAGACTAGTCTTAATATTATAGATAATATCAACCCGCTATTTTTAACAGTGAACATAACTATGAGCCAGAAGCCCGCCACTTTACCTTCGTTAAAACTTCGTCGAGTAGGCATTGATACCTACAAGGAAAATGTGGCCTATTTGCATCGGGATTGTCCCATATATCGGACTGAAGGTTTTCAGGCGCTGAGTAAAATTGAAATTCATAAAGTCGGTAATGGTGCACCTGTTATAGCAGTACTTAACATTGTAGATGATGAATCGATTACCGCAACCGATCAATTAGGATTGAGCGAGCAAGTTTATCATCAGCTCGATATGCCAGATGGCACAGAAGTCTTTATTCGACACGCATCACCGCCTTCTTCTATTAAGTCTGTCCATTTGAAAATTGCGGGCGAACGTCTTAGCTATGATGACTATTTAAAAATCGTTCAAGACATTGTTAATAATCGCTACTCAAAAATTGAAATAGCCGCCTTTCTTGTAGGCTGTGCCGAAACAGGTATGGAACGAGAAGAAATTATTAGTCTGACGCGTGCGATGGTCAATACTGGAGAACGATTAAGTTGGGGCGAACATTTGGTCTCCGATAAACATTGCATTGGTGGGATTCCTGGCAATCGTACAACCATGTTAATTGTGCCTATTGTGGCGGCTCACGGCATGTTAATGCCTAAAACGTCCAGTCGCGCTATTACCTCTCCGGCGGGAACGGCAGATACTATGGAGGTGCTAGCATGTGTTGATCTCCCCCAAGAAAAATTACGCGATATTTTACAAAAAGAACGTGCATTTTTAGTATGGGGTGGCACAGCGAAATTAGCGCCAGCAGATGACATACTTATTGCGGTAGAACGTCCTCTATCTATGGATTCTTCAGGCCAAATGGTTGCCTCTATTCTTTCTAAAAAAGTGGCTGCTGGCGCAACCCATCTCTTAATAGATATTCCTGTAGGCGACACGGCCAAGGTACGTAATTCTGCTGAAGGTCTAAAGTTACGTAAAATTTTTGAATATGTCGGCGACAAAATGGGATTGCACGTTGAAGTAGTCTTGACTGACGGTAGTCAACCCATAGGGAACGGTATTGGCCCAGTCTTAGAAACCATGGATATTATGAAAGTGTTAGAAAATGATCCAGAAGCACCGTTAGAATTACGTGAAAAAGCATTAAAGCTCGCCGGCCGAATCATTGAATTTGACCCTGATGTTCGAGGTGGTCAAGGTTACGTGATTGCTCGTGACATACTCGAGTCTGGACGTGCTCTAGCAAAAATGAATGCCATTATTGATATGCAAGGCCGTAATCCTGAACCTATGAAACTGGGCATGTTGCAGCAAGAAATTTTAGCCAGTTCAACAGGCATCATTCAAGCTATTAATAACCTAAGAATCGCAACTATTGCACGACTTGCCGGTGCACCATTAGATAAAGGCGCGGGTGTTTATATTCACAAAAAGGTCGGTGATAAAGTCACTAAAGGCGAGGCTTTATTTACCATTTATGCTGAGTTTAATGCCGATTTTAATTTTGCTATCACAGCAGAGAAAAAAGATCCTTGCTATACCATTGAAAGGAAGGATGATGAAGATGAATAATGATGCCTTATTACTCGGTTTTCCTGACTATGCTCAGCAAGCAATGCAGCTTGCGAAAGCAAGTAATCTTGCCTACTCTGAAGTGAAAATTCATTATTTCCCTGATGGTGAAAGTCAGATAATACTGCCCGATAAATTACCACAGCATATTGTTTTATGTCGAAGCCTTAATCGTCCAAATGAAAAACTAATTGAGGTATTGATGGTAGCTGCCAGTGCCCGAAAGCAAGGCGTTAAAACTATAACCTTAGTCGCACCTTACATGTGTTACATGCGTCAAGATAAGGCTTTTCATTCTGGGGAAGTCATTAGTCAGACTATTATTGGTGAATTAATGGCGCTTTATTTCGACAATGTATTAACCGTCGATGCCCATTTACACCGCGTACATGAATTAGCACAAGCTATACCGGCAAAACGCGCTATTAATATCACTTCCACAGAGCCCATGGCTCACTTTATTGAAGACAACGTCGAACAGCCCTTCTTAATAGGTCCCGATAGTGAATCAGAACAATGGGTCGCGAATATAGCCAATCATTATCAAATGGATTATCGTATTGCATCAAAAAAACGCTTCGGGGATAAAGAGGTCGAGGTAGTATTACCATTAGCTGATTATCAAGGTCGTCATATAGTCATCGTAGATGATATGGCGAGTACGGGTAAAACACTGTTAGCGGTGGTAAATTCACTAGCTAAATTTTCACCTGTATCCATTTCAATATTAGTAACACATGCCTTGTTTGTTGATGATGCCATGGCAGCATTACATGCGGCTAATGTTACAAACATATGGAGTTGCGACGCCATTCCTCACGCCACTAATACCATACCGTTAGCTGAGTTATTAGCCAAAGAGCTACAAAAATTTTAGTGTATAGTCGCTCATCAATATTACTGGAAAAGTGAAAAAACATCATGATCAAGAAAGTCATCATCTTCCCTTTTCTGCTCATTACTATTGCGGTATTGAGCTATCTATTGCTGCAACAAAAGACTAATGTTGATGACAGTAAAATCACCCTTTACGGTAATGTTGATATTCGTGAAGCACAACTTTCTTTTAATAGTAGTGAACATATTAAGGAATTATTTGTGCAAGAAGGTGATCATGTTAACAAGGGGCAACTGCTCGCTACGCTTCATACTCAAGTACTTGAAGCTCAGAAATTGCAAGCTGAAGCACAGCTGCTGACTAATCAACAAATGCTTATCAAGTTAGAAGCGGGTAACCGAAAAGAGGAAATAGACAAGGTAAAAGCTGAGTTTAATGCAGCACAAGCACGAGCTAAAGGTGCTGTCGATTCGTACGTTCGTTTAAAGCCTTTGATAGAGAAACATTTAATTTCGCCGGATGAACTTGAAAAAGCAAAAGCGTTGGCAGATTCAGCCCAAGCAGAAACGGAAGCAATACGGCAAGCACTTATTTTATTGGAAGCCGGTGCTCGTATCGAGGATATTGCTATTGCCAAAGCGATAGTTGCCAATAGTGAAGCGACGGTACAATTAGCAAATCAACGATTAGATGATGCCAACCTTTATGCACCTGATACTGGTGTTATAAGAAATCGTATACTTGAACCTGGGGATATGGCCTTTCCACAAACACCCGTAATGACCTTAGCATTTATTAATCCAGTATGGGTTAGAGCGTACTTGCCTGAACCTGCGCTAGGCAAAATAACCCTAGGCAGTCCCGCCAAAATTTTCACTGATAGCTTCCCGGATAAAGCTTATATCGGTTGGGTTGGTTATATTTCACCTACGGCTGAATTTACACCTAAGGTCGTTCAAACTGAAGAATTACGCACGCGTTTAGTCTATTCTGTCAAAATTTTTGCCTGTAATCCACAAGATGAATTACGTCTTGGTATGCCCGTTACGGTCGAAATTGATACGACTAAACTGCCATCAGAATTGACAAAGACTTCAACTTCCGTGTGCCAATAATCTCTAGTGGCAACTCCGTTGATAGCCCTCTCACTTGCTCATGTTAGTAAAAGTTTTCAGAGTAGCAGCCGAACTATTCAAGCACTAAATGATGTTAGTTTCTCCATAAAATCAGGAAAAGTAACGGGTATTATTGGTCCTGATGGTGCGGGGAAAACAACATTAATCCGTCTGATTGCAGGTTTATTATTAACGGATAAAGGTCAAATTAATGTATTGGGGATCAATGCCATAACGTCCCCTCTTCAAGTTCAATCGATTATTGGTTATATGCCACAACATTTTGGGCTTTATGAAGACTTAACAGTTCAAGAAAATTTGGAATTATATGCAAGTTTACAAAATGTAGCGACAAACGATCGACAACAACGTTTTGATGAACTGATGCATATGACTGGTCTGAGCCCCTTTACCAGGCGGTTAGCAGGCCAACTATCTGGTGGTATGAAACAAAAGCTAGGCCTCGCCTGCACCTTGATAAAATCACCACAATTATTATTACTTGATGAACCAACAGTTGGCGTTGATCCTGTCTCTCGTCGCGAATTGTGGGATATTATCTACCAGCAAGTACAAAAATCTGCGATGACGGTTCTATTATCCACGGCATACTTAGATGAAGCTGAGCGCTGTGATGAAGTGATTTTACTGCATCAAGGTAAACTCATAAAACAAGATAAACCTCAGCAATTTAGTGAAGATGTTGCTGGCCGAGTTTTTCAAATTACTGCAGAAGGACAGCGTTATCGTGCTTTGCAAGCAGAACTTAGCCAAGCACCTGGCGTATTAGATGCCTTGGTAGAAAGTGAAACAATTCGCGTAGTAATGACAACGGTCACTACACCACAAGCTAAAATTATTCTGCCTAATCACCGCAATGTTGCTATTAGTCCAGTTACTCCTAAATTTGAAGATGCTTTTGTAGCAATTTTAAAAACTAAACACGAGCCACGTCCACAACAAAAGTTATCGGCAAGAGAAACGGAGATTAGCCGTAATGATAATGTTATCCAAGTAAAAGATCTTAGTCGGAAATTTGGTCAGTTTATCGCAGTAAACAATATTAGTTTTAATGTTAAACGTGGAGAAATATTTGGACTATTGGGTGCTAATGGTGCCGGTAAATCTACTACGTTTCGCATGCTTTGTGGTCTGCTTCCTACCAGCAGTGGACAGCTAGCTATTGCAGGTAACGATCTGCGAACGGCATCGGCAAGTGCACGGGGTCGTATTGGTTATATGGCTCAAAAATTTTCGCTTTATAGTCACTTATCTGTGCAGCAAAACTTAAAGTTTTTTTCTAGTGCTTATGGTTTACGCCATCAACAACAAAAGCAACGAATTGAATGGGCGCTGATTACCTTTGAATTAGATCCTTATCGTAATAGTAATGCGGGTGATCTGCCTCTGGGCTTTAAGCAACGATTATCCTTCGCAACGGCACTGATGCACGAACCTGAGATCTTATTTCTCGATGAACCCACTTCTGGCGTTGATCCGCTTGCTCGACGAGAGTTTTGGGACCGCACCAACATGCTGGCAGAAAACGGAGTCACCATTCTAGTCACGACCCATTTTATGGAAGAAGCTAATTATTGTGACCGACTGGTTATTATGGAAAGTGGTGAAATTTTAGCGGCAGGTACACCATTAGAATTACGGCATCAGGCTAGCACATCAGGTAATCCTAAACCTAGTATGGAAGATGCCTTTATTCAACTTATCGAACTGAAGAAAAACACATGAAGTGGGTTAATAATCCAGCTAAAATGCGACTATTCGGTTTAGTCCGTAAAGAAGTCTGGCAAATAATTCGCGACCCATCAAGTATCGCGATTGCTTTTATAATGCCATTGATTTTGTTATTTTTGTTTGGTTATGGTGTATCACTTGATGCGAAACATATTCCAATTGGCATCGTCATTGAACAGCCAGATCTCACAACGGAATCTCTTGCCGGCTCATTTAAACGCTCTGAATTTTTCAAACCCATTCAATTTGACGCTATTCAACTTGCTCAGCAAGCACTTAATGAGCGAAAAATTGATGGCATAGTTTGGTTACGCACAAACTTCACTAGACAATTATTGGCAGGTCAACAAGCACCTATTTCGGTACTTATAAATGGTGTCGACTCTAATCAGGCTAATATTACCCGAGGTTATATTCAGGGCACATGGCTAGCGTGGTTAAGTCACTATGCAGAAATTCAAGGTCGAGAACTGCCGATGCCAATCGAACTCGAACAACGCGTTTGGTTTAATGCCGCCTTGTCTAGTCGTTTATTTTTAGTACCAGGATTGATTGCAATTATTATGACCTTAATCGGCTCTTTACTGACGGCAATGGTGGTCGCTCGCGAATGGGAGCGAGGTACGATGGAAGCCTTAATGGTAACGCCATTACGAATGAGTGAAATGCTGGCTGGTAAACTAATACCTTATTTTGTGTTGGGCATGGGGGGCATGTTTTTTAGTGTAGCTATCGCCGTTTGGCAATTCAATGTCCCGTTGCTCGGTTCATTCTGGCTATTAACCTTGAGCTCAGCACTGTTCATGTTAGTGGCATTATTAATTGGTTTATTAATTTCAATTGCATCTAAAAATCAATTTGTTGCAGGTCAAATCGCTTTGTTAGTGACCTTTCTACCTGCTTTCATTTTATCAGGTTTCTTGTTTGATATTAATTCAATGCCAGCACCAATCCAATTAATAACACACCTAGTTCCCGCCCGTTATTTTGTTGCGATTTTACAGACCTTATTTCTTGCCGGTGATATATGGCCCGTCATCTTAAGTAATCTAGCAGCGTTATTTATTATGCTGATAATTTTAGCGGCCATTGTTTGGCACAAATCATATAAACGATTGGATTAACGGTTTATGGCGCAAATCATTGCACTAGCTATTAAAGAATTTTTAGCACTGTTACGTGATAGACGTAGCCGTATGGTCATTATCGGGCCTCCTATTATGCAATTAATTATATTTGGCTTTGCCGCTACCTATGATCTTAATCATGTGCCTATTGCCATCTATAATCAGGATAGAGGACAAGCTTCTCGTGATTTGATTAGTCAATTTGAAGGTTCTCCCAATTTTAAAATCATCCAAAATATAAGCCATGATAGTGAAGTATCCTCATTAATCAACAATAGAGAAGCCTTATTAGTACTTAGTATTGGACCTGATTTCAGTGCTAATTTATTACGAGGTCGGCAAGCTTCATTACAAGCGGTTTTTGATGGCAGAAATTCAAATACCGCCATGATTGCCAGTAATTACCTGCAAACTATTTTGCTTGATTTTAATCAAATTTGGTTAAAAAAACAGGGGAAAAGCAGCCCTAAAGTAACACTTGAAATTCGTAATTGGCATAATGAAAATCTACTTTCGCAGTGGTTTATTATTCCGGGTATAGTCGGGTTGTTAACCTTAGTGGTGACCTTATTAGTCACCGCATTATCTGTTGCACGAGAGCGTGAGGCAGGCACATTCGATCAGTTATTAGTAACGCCACTACGCCCTTTTGAAATATTAATTGGCAAAGCCATTCCCGGCATTGTGATCGGTTTATTTGAAGCCTCAATCATTATTCTACTTGCCGTACAATTTTTTGATATTCCGTTACGAGGTGATCTTGGTGCGCTTTATTTAGGGTTAATATTGTTTATTTTTTCTGCCACTGGGGTCGGCTTGATGATTTCAGCTATTGCCGTTACGCAACAACAAGCCATTTTAGGTGCTTTTATGTTTTTAGTACCTGCTGTCATCTTGTCGGGCTTTTCGACGCCAATAGCAAATATGCCCGAAGTATTACAGTATTTAACGCTGTTAGATCCTTTACGTTATTTTCTAATCATCGTCCGAGGTGTATTTCTCGAAGGTGATAGTTACTCAGTTTTATTTAATCAATATTGGCCCATGGCGATTATTGCTGTTATTTCGTTGAGTTTTGCAGGCTGGTTGTTTCGCCACAAAATGTATTAATAAATTAAGAAAATATCTTATTATCAACTTTGATGAGTGAGTCTGAAGCTAATCGCATTTTACGCATTTTCCATAAGCCCATCATAAATAACATTAGAGCAAACCAGATAATACCAAACGTCACCATTCTTTGTGGTGGATAGGACTCATTAAGCACAAATACTGCAATTAAGAATTGAATCGAGGGATTGATATACATAATAAAGCCCACGATAGACAAATCTACAAGCCGTGCTGCCATAGCAAATAGAACCAGAGGCAAGGCAGTAAGGAACCCCGAGCTAATCAACAAGATAGTTAGTGTTTGACTGCTACCAAAAGCAAGTGAATTATGTTGTCCATATACTTGCCATGCAATCCAGCTTAGACCTAAAGGTAATAACCAGAACATTTCTACCGTTAAGCCACTGATACCATCAATTTTACAATATTTTCTGACTACCCCATAAAAAGCAAAAGCAACCGCGAGTACAAGACTAATCCAAGGTATAGTTCCTAGGCTGATAAATTCCCAAATAATGGCGACTGTCGCGAAAATCCCAGCCCATGCCTGTAGTGGATGAAGACGTTCTTTAAAGAATAGCCTGGCAAGCATTAGGCTAACAACAGGCGTCATAAAATAGCCCAAACTAGATTCTAATACGCGATGATTTGCAACTGCCCAGATATAGGTCATCCAATTAATACCGATTAGCAGCGCAGACAAGCCCATCCAAGCAATAAGTTTTTTATCTTGTAATGCACTAAATAATTTGCCCCAGCGTCTTAATAATAGTCCAAGAACTAGGGTGGCCACTAACGACCAGATAATTCGATGGGTAACGACTTCAATGGGTGAAATATCGCTCAGATAGCTGAAAAAAAGAGGGAAAATTCCCCAGATGCTATAGGCTGCAACAGCCAGTATTATTCCCTGCATTGTTCCTCACGATGAGTCAGTTCAATATTAAATTTTGCCATTAAGCTTTAACTAATGCTCGTTGGCAAGCCGGTCTTTGGTACATTCGATGAGTATAGGTTGTTAAATTATCAGGTATGGTAAATTGTACACTCTCAGCCCAGTGCAATGTCTGTGCAATGAGAATGTCAGCCATTGTAAAATGGTTGTTTATGGCAAAGTCTTTCTTATCTAGATAATGCTGTAAGGCATCAATTGCTCTAGCAAATTCATATTCTGTTGTTTTCTTTATTTCTGGCAATCTGAGCTCTGCCGGTAAAATAAACTGATGTTTGGAATAAGTCCATAACGGTTGTTCTAAATCAGCTAAAACAAAATAGCTAATTTCATCGTAGCATGCTCTCAGGTTTACATCATCTAATGGAATCAGCTTTTTATCAGGCGCTAGCATCGCAGTGTAATTCAGTATCGCAGCACTTTCTGTAATAATAAGTTGGTCATGGACTAATGTCGGGACTTTTCCTTGATGATTTATTTTCTTGTATTGGACTGTTTGACTGCCGTTTTCTTCGCTGCTGCCTAGCTTAATTTTCGTATATTGATAACTGATTCCTGCTTCTTCTAAGGCCCATAAAGCACGAAAGGATCTAGTTAATGAAGCGCCATAAAGTGTTATCATTTGTATATCCCTTTTTGCCTTTACTTAATACCAACATACTCTGAAAATCATCTATGACCGAAATACTTGAAGAAATCATTTGTGACTGTAGCGGCACCACCAACACAAAAATCCATCAGCTAATTGATAATGGCAAAGACAGTTTTGAGAAAATTGCAGCTGCAACCGGTGCAGGGACAGGCTGCGGATCATGTGATGTGCTAATAATGGAAATACTAGCTAAAAAAGACATCGACACACCAACATAAAGCTAAAAGTTGTTAGTGAACGATGACATAGAAACATGTTTAAATTAGTTACGCCATTCAAGGTTTTCGTTCGTATTTGACCGACTTATTTATCTTGTTGACGTTCTGCACGATGTTCACGCAGTTTGATTAGTGTCAACACCGGTCCTGATAATGCATATAACGTAAAGCTACCAAACAATATAATGGGTGGATCAATAGCGACTAAGGCAAATATTAATACGAGTATTAACATAACGACGAAAGGTACTTTGTCATGTAAATCCAGTTCTTTGAAGCTTGAATATCGTACCGTACTGACCATTAAGATACCTGCAACGAAGGTAAGTGGTAAGGCAATAGCCGTCATTAAAGCAGGATCAAGGTCATTGCTTGTTCCCGCCCAGACGAATCCAGCTAAGCATGCCGCTGCAGCCGGGCTAGGTAGTCCCTGAAAATAGCGTTTATCTGCAATACCCAGTTGGGTATTAAATCGTGCTAAGCGTAAGGCACCACAAGCCGCATAAATAAACGCAACCATCCAGCCAAACTTACCCATATCGAGTAATGACCATTGGAAGATAACTAAGGCAGGTGCTAAACCGAATGAAACCATGTCAGCAAGGCTGTCATATTCGGCACCAAAATCACTTTGCGTATTGGTCATACGAGCAATACGCCCATCAAGACCATCCATTATCATAGCAATGAATATGGCAATGGCTGCCGATTCAAAGTCACCACGAATAGCGGCAACGATCGCATAAAATCCTGCAAATAAGCCCGCGGTTGTAAATAGATTTGGTAATAAATAAATACCCCGGTTCTGTTGTTTTTGTTTTTCTACCATAACTTGATTTCCATAGGCGTTATTAAATAATTACGTAATGATAGCAGACAAAGTCATGGCAAATATTTTCAACATCAGCCATTTTGTAACATTTTGGCTTTCATCTAGTCTTTAATTATACAAGTGTAAATTTTGCTTGCTGTCTTTAATAGTTAGAGGTTAATAAAATGAAAAACGTTTCTATCATCATACTTTCCACTTTTATGTTATCCAATGTTGCATGGGGAAAGCCTGCTATTCAACCAACGACTAACTCGCTATCTAAGGCTGTACTTGAAATAAATGCGATGAACGCTCCGACCCAAATGAACATGAAACCCGCTAAAAGCTATACTCATGAAAGCGAAAAAAACAATTCACTTTTTCAGGCAGCACTCGCAATACAGGAAGCACAGATGAAAGTTGATGCCGACAGCGGGCTTAGCTACTCACAAAGAAAATCAACTCATAGACACAACAATTCATTTTTTAATTCTGTATTAGAAAAACATTTTAGCCAATTTAATTAGGTTATCGAATACTAAGCTTATTGAACAAAACGGGGGGCTGATATTTTCATATCAGCCCCCCGTTCATAAACCAAATTACTGATGATTAGTTTTTATCTTTATCTACGATTTTTTGAATCCAAGGCATTAATGCACGCAATTTAGCACCGGTAACTTCAATTGGATGTTGTGCGTTAATATGACGCATTGATGTCATTTCTGGATAGCCAGTTTGACCTTCAAGAATAAATTGTTTTGCATATTTACCTTCTTGAATATTTTTCAATGCTTCACGCATCGCCCAACGACTTTCTTCGTTGATGATTTTAGGGCCAGTAACATATTCGCCATATTCTGCATTGTTAGAAATTGAGTAGTTCATGTTAGCGATACCGCCTTCATACATAAGATCTACAATCAATTTTAATTCATGCAAACATTCGAAGTATGCCATTTCAGGGGCATAACCCGCTTCCGTCAATGTTTCAAAACCAGCTTTAACTAATTCAACTGCACCACCACATAAAACAGCTTGTTCGCCGAATAAGTCAGTTTCAGTTTCGTCACGGAATGTTGTTTCGATGATCCCAGTACGGCCGCCACCAATACCTGAAGCATAAGATAAAGCGATAGCTTTTGCATTACCAGATGCATCTTGTTCAACAGCAATTAAATCAGGAATACCACCGCCACGAACAAATTCACTACGAACTGTGTGCCCCGGTGCTTTTGGCGCAATCATGATAACGTCTAAATCAGCACGTGGAAGTACTTGTTTGTAGATAATCGCAAAACCATGAGCAAAGGCTAAAACAGCACCTTTTTTCAAGTTAGGTTCGATTTCTTCTTTATATAATTGTGATTGGAACTCATCAGGCGTCAAGATCATAACCAAATCTGCGCTTGCAACGGCAGACGGTGTATCTGTAACTTTTAAGCCATGAGCTTCAGCTTTTGCGATAGAAGATGAACCTGGACGAAGTGCAACCGTTACATCAACACCTGAATCTTTCAAGTTGCATGCGTGTGCATGGCCTTGTGAACCATAACCAACAATCGTAACTTTCATCCCTTTGATGATAGCTAAGTCACAATCTTTATCGTAATACATGTTCAAACTCATTATTTGATTCCTTAAAAATACTTTAAAAATTTAATTTAGATGTGCAGATTATACCTGCAAACATTTCTCGCCGCGTGCAATACCTGACACGCCGGACCGCACAGTTTCAATAATTTTATGTTCAGCCAAAGCTTCAATAAAAGAATCTATTTTTTGACCCGATCCAGTTAGTTCAATCGTGAAAGTTGTTGGCGTGACATCAATGATATTGCCACGAAAAATATCAGACAAACGCTTAACATCTTCTCGTTGTGCCATCGTTGCTGCTTTGACTTTAATCAGCATCATTTCACGTTCAATATGCGGACCTTCTGACAAATCTAATAACTTAACAACATCTATTAATTTATTCAGTTGTTTGGTGATTTGTTCAATAATACGATCGGTACCATCGGTTACAATTGTCATCCTCGACAAGGTAGGATCTTCTGTCGGCGCAACCGTTAATGATTCTATATTATAAGCACGCGCAGAGAATAGACCTGCTACTCGCGATAATGCTCCAGCTTCGTTTTCAATTAGAATTGAAATAATATGACGCATTAGGACAACTCCCTTTCTGGATCTTGTGGCAGTCCACCATATGGCGATAAATGCATTTCATTATGGGCCATACCCGCTCTAATCATTGGATAAACATTTTCAGTTTGATCGGTCACGATATCGAAAAATACTAAACGATCTTTCATTGCAAAACCTCTTTCAAGTTCTGCCTTCAAATCTTTAGGATCTTCAATTCGAATACCGACGTGGCCATAACTTTCTGCCAGTTTTACGAAATCAGGTAATGATTCCATGTAAGAAGACGAATAGCGATTTTCATAGAAGAATTCCTGCCATTGGCGAACCATGCCTAAATAACGATTATTCAAAGCAATGATTTTAATCGGTAAACCGTATTGCAGACAGGTGGATAATTCCTGAATGCACATTTGAATACTGCCTTCACCCGTTACACAGGCAACCGTTGCTTCTGGATAAGCTAGCTGTACGCCCATCGCAGCTGGTAAACCAAAGCCCATTGTGCCTAGACCGCCAGAATTGATCCAACGTTTAGGTTTTTCAAAACCATAATACTGGGCTGCCCACATTTGATGTTGTCCAACATCAGATGTAATGTAAGCATCGCCTCCCGTTAGCTCATGCAATAATTCAATCGCATGTTGTGGCTTAATCTGATCACTATTACGATCAAAATTCATGCAGTTAGTTGCACGCCAAGCATTAATAGTTTTCCACCACTCGGCTAATGCTTTTTTCTTAGGTTCTTTTTTTCCGGTAAGCAACAGATGATTCATCTCCTGTAGTACACCAGAAACGTCACCTACAATCGGAATATCAACCGTAATCGTTTTTGAGATTGAAGAAGGATCAATATCAATATGAATAATTTGCGCATCAGGGCAAAATTCAGCAATTTTTCCCGTAACACGGTCATCAAATCGTGCACCGATAGCAATCAACACGTCACAGTCATGCATAGCCATATTGGCTTCATAAGTGCCATGCATGCCTAACATACCAAGATTTTGTGGATCACTTGCAGGATAAGCCCCCAAGCCCATTAAGGTTTGGGTAATTGGGTAACCAAGATGACGTACAAAAGTACGTAGTTCTTCTGAAGCATTACCGAGAACAACACCACCTCCCGAATAAATCATCGGTTTTTTAGCACTCAATAATAAATCTACTGCACGTTTAATTTGGCCAGAATGACCTTTAACCGTCGGTTGATATGAGCGCATCGTTATTTTATCAGGATAGTGATAAGGGATTTTAATGGCTGGATCGGTCATGTCTTTGGGCACATCAATTACGACAGGGCCAGGTCGGCCTGTCGTCGCAACATAAAATGCTTTTTTGATAGTCTCAGCTAATTTAGTAACATCTTTAACCAAAAAGTTATGCTTCACACATGGACGAGTAATACCGACTGCATCGACTTCTTGAAAAGCATCACTACCAATGACCGCTGATGGAACTTGACCCGTGATAACGACCATAGGGATAGAATCCATATAGGCAGTGGCAATGCCTGTTACCGCATTCGTTGCGCCAGGCCCAGACGTAACCAAAACCACACCTGGTTTACCTGTCGCGCGCGCATAACCATCAGCCGCATGAGTTGCAGCTTGTTCGTGGCGTACTAGAATATGTTTTACGTCATCTTGTCGATAAAGTGCATCGTAAATATGAAGCAACGAACCACCAGGATAACCAAACAAAAATTCAACACCTTCGTCTTTTAGACTACGAACCAGAATTTCAGCACCGCTTAATTCCACGTGTTCCCCTTTGAGTCGCCGTAACGATTAATATGAACAAAAATATAAAGGTGTAAATGTACTTGTAATCCCACTTTAGGTCAAGAAAAACCGTTTCAAAGGCCATTCATTTAGCGTGGTTTTATAAGTATAAATATCCGTTAATTCTATAGCTATGGCATAATTCGCTTCTATGACTAAATCTCACATCACACAGTTAACTCTCAGCCAACCAGATGATTGGCATCTTCACTTGCGCGATAATGCGGCATTAAAGCGTACGGTTTCTGATACAGCAAGGTATTTTAGTCGCGCTATCGTCATGCCTAATTTACGACCCGCTATCACCACGACCGCGTTAGCAATGGAATATCGTGACCGTATTTTAAATGCCCGCCCTGTTGCTAATAACTTCATGCCACTGATGACGCTATATCTCACAGACAATACTTCTGCAGATGAAGTTCAGCGTGCCTATGAAAGTGGCATCATTCATGGCTTTAAGCTTTACCCAGCAGGTGCGACAACTAATTCAGATGCAGGGGTAACCAATCTTAAGCTTTGCACAGAAGCACTATCAGCAATGCAACGTTTACAAATGCCACTGCTCGTACATGGCGAAGTGACCAGCCCCGAAATCGACATTTTTGATCGCGAAAAAGTCTTTATTGAACGGGTTTTACGACCTCTACTCCAAAAGTATCCAACATTAAAAGTTGTTTTTGAACACATCACAACAGCAGATGCCGTAGATTTTGTAATGAATAGCAGTGACAATATTGCGGCAACGATTACACCTCATCATTTATTATTAAACCGTAATGATCTTTTAGTAGGAGGTATACATCCACATAACTATTGCTTGCCAGTATTAAAACGCCATTCGCATCAACAGGCTCTGATCAGAGCTGCTACCAGTGGGAATTCTAAATTTTTTCTCGGCACAGACAGCGCCCCTCATGCACAAAATGTAAAAGAAAATGCGTGTGGTTGTGCGGGTATCTATAGTAGTCATGCCGCAATAGAATTGTATGCTGAAGCTTTTGAAGCGGCTAATGCGCTGGATAAATTAGAAGGTTTTGCCAGTCATTTCGGTGCAGACTTTTATCAATTACCTCGTAATGCTGCAACAATTACCCTACAAAAAGAATCATGGTTAGTGCCGAAGACTTTTAACTTAGGTGACCAACCTCTTGTACCTATGCGTGCAGGCGAAATGATTAATTGGAAAGTTATTATTTAAAGACAAAAAAATACCCGCATTTAGCGGGTATTTTTGTTTTACAACTAGCTGAATTTACAAAGATACACCAATCCGTCGAGCCACTTCTTCATAAGCTTCAATCACACCACCTAGACCTTGGCGAAAACGATCTTTATCTAATTTCTCGCGTGTTTTAGCATCCCATAGACGGCAACCGTCCGGACTGAATTCATCACCTAAAATCACTTCACCTTTAAACAAACCAAATTCAAGTTTGTAATCCACTAAGATCAAGCCTGCATCAGCAAATAATTTCTTCAATTCAGCATTAACTTTAAACGTTAACGCTTTCATTTTACTAACAGAATCAGCAGAAGCCCAGCCGAAAGTTTCGATGTGATACTCATTGACCATAGGATCATGTAAGGCATCATTTTTGAGGAAAAACTCGAATATTGGTGGGCTTAATCCGATGCCATCTTCGACACCTAATCGGCGAACTAAACTACCAGAAGCAACATTACGAACTACACATTCAACCGGAATCATATCCATATTTTTAACAAGTGATTCGGTGGCATTGAGCAGTTTTTCGAAATGCGTTGGGATCCCTGCTTTGGCAAGATATTCCATAATAAATGCATTAAATTTATTATTCACTTCACCTTTGCGGCTTAATTGCTCAATTCGTTCACCATCAAATGCCGAAGTATCATCACGAAAGCTTAAAATGACGAAATCTTCATTATCCGTGGCAAAAACACTTTTCGCTTTACCGGCATATAATTGTTGTTTTTTTTCCATAATTAACTCTCTAACTATTAGTCGTTTCACGCCAGTCAAAACCCAACTCTTGATCGGCAATACCAATCCAGCTTTCATCACAATTTAATGCCTGTGAAAATAAAGGGGTTACAATATTTGGCGAATTATTTTTTTCACTTAAGTGCATAGCAACAATATGTTGCAGACGCGATGTATTAATTTTTTCTAATATTTTAGCTGATTGAACATTATTTAGATGCCCTAATCGTCCAGAGACGCGGTGTTTTAAATGATCTGGATATTCACTGTTATCTAACATTTCCATATCATGATTGGCTTCTAACAACAACGCGTCACATCCTGATAATGCTTGTTCAATAATGGGTGTAGTCATACCAACATCAGTCAGTAACCCCACGCGATGTAGGCCATTTGTAAATACAAATTGACTCGGTTCACGTGCATCATGCGGTACTGGAAACGGCAAAACATCAATATCATCAATTTGAAAATGTTCGTGGCAACTAAATTCTGTTACTAAGTGAACTAAGTCAGCCGCCATACAACCAGCCGTACCCGCTGTAGCATAGACAGGGATATTATATTTTCTCGCCAATACACGAACACCATTAATATGATCTGCATGTTCATGCGTAATTACAATCCCGCTTAACTGTTCAGCGGTCATAGCCAAACGTTGCAAACGTTTTTCAGTTTCTCGAGCGGAAAAGCCACAATCAACAAGTAAGGTGGTTTTTCCGTGAGAAATCAGTGTTCCATTACCTTTACTCCCGCTACCTAGCGAAGCAAAACGCATTATTGTGACAATTGCTCCTGCATTAACGTTAATAAACGTTGAGCGGTATCTGATGATGTTCTTATTTCTTCTGCATCTAGAATAACTATTTTAGTTTTAGCGGCATCAGAGATAAGTTTAATGTAATAAAATTCATCTGGTGTTTTTTCAGCATCATCTTTCCAGAAAGCCAATTTACTAAGGATGCCTGGTTTATCACCTTGATCCTCATTTAGCGGATCTAGATAACGAACAAAGTATGTGCCACGTGAACGATCGCGATCTTCAACGGCAAAACCTTTGCTATCCAAAACACGTCCGACGCGATCCCATACATCAGCAAATTCTTGCTCAACCAGTAATGCTTTCTGAGCACCTACGTCATCCATTAACTGCGTTTTAACAGAGGCCGTTTGTGGTGAGCTTTGTTTGACTGCATCCAATTTGGCTTGTTCTTCTTGGTATATAACACCTAAGAAATCAGCCAACTGACGTAACATGTCTTCATTTTTTTGTGCATTATCTTCACCAGACGCCGCACTAAGGTATACAGATGATGTTTTTGACGTATCGCCGCGCTCCATTCTGACTCGATAAGTATAATCATCAGCCGTTGTTTGTGTATCCATTAAGCCGATGCGAATATCTTTACGCGTGACTTCAATGCTTTTTTGTGACCAAAAATCCAAGATCTGAGACCATATTGCTTCACGGTCGCCGGGTACAATTAAATGACGCTTACTACCTTCGCCCGACAAAGCCGGTTTAGTCTCTGGCGAAATATTGTATTTGGAAGCAAGTGGATTATTCGCCGCTTCTTCAAATTCAGAATATGTAGCCGCGCTATTTTGACTAGCGGCAATATTATCATTGATGCGACTTGTGCTTAAATCTGGAGGTACATCAAGTGGTGGCATGGTATCGGCTTTACGATATTTTTTTGAGTTGTCAGGTATTACTTTATCTAAAGATGAAAAAGCACCACAGCCGCTGACAGTTACAGCCAGTAGTACAGCCAGAGAGATATATTTTAAACGGATAGCTTTCATGTAGTTAAGTTCACTTAAAAAATTAGTTTAACAAACTGGCAGCCATTAGTGCTTCACGCACCGACTGATGATATTTTTCTGACAACAAGGTCATCGGCAAACGAATGCCACTGGGAATGAGCCCCATTTCTGTTAAAGCCCATTTGACAGGAATAGGATTTGATTCTACAAATAATGCTTTATTTAATAAGGCCAATTTCTTATTTATTTCTCTTGCAGCTTGTTCATCGCCAGCAAGTGCAGCGGCACACATAGCTTGCACTAATGCAGGTGCAACATTCGCAGTAACAGAAATAACGCCTTGACCACCGGCCAGTATAAAATCGACTATATTGGCATCTTCACCTGTGTAAAGTTCTATTGTGTCGCCACATAATGCTTTTATCTGCGGCACGCGGGATAAGTCGCCTGTTGCTTCTTTTATGCCAATAATATTTTTAATATTAGCAAGACGAGCAACCGTTTCTGGTAATAAATCACAGGCTGTACGACTAGGTACATTATAAAGAATTTGAGGTATATCGACCGCTTCAGCAATGGCTTTATAATGTAAATATAGGCCTTGTTGAGTTGGCCTGTTGTAGTAAGGTGTCACCAACAACACCGCATCAACACCTAAATCTTTGGCATACTGCGTTAACTCTATTGCCTCTCTCGTTGAGTTTGCACCCGTCCCAGCAATAACTGAAATACGACCCTTAACTTGTGAGATAACTTGTTTAATTACGGCGCAATGTTCTTTAACTGTCAGCGTAGCAGATTCGCCAGTAGTACCTACAGCAACGATCGCCTTAGTACCGTTAGTAATATGGAATTCTATCAAATTGTTCAGGCAGTCACCATCCAACGAACCATCTTCTCGCATGGGTGTGACCAGTGCTACCATACTGCCGCTAAACATGTTCGTATGACTCCAAAATTAAACCGACATGTTACTTTGCCCGCTACAAGATGACAAGAAGCGAATATCATAAGATATAACGTTGATAAGCAACGCGGCGCTTGTATCAGGTATATTTAAACCTTTGACCCCAGCCTAAATAGGAAATATTCCATGAGCAGCGTACAAATTAACCAACTAGTGCCCGACTTTGAGCTAGCCAGTACAGGTGAAACTATCTTTAGATTATCTGAACATAAAGGTAAAAATATCCTTATCTATTTTTATCCTAAAGATAATACGCCGGGTTGCACATTAGAAGGACAGCTATTTCGCGACCATATCAGCCAGTTTTCAGAACACAACACACTTATTTTCGGTGTGTCACGTGACAGCGTTCGAGTGCATGAAAGTTTCAAAACTAAACAACAATTTCCTTTCGAATTATTGTCCGATGCTGATGAATCTGCATGTCAGCTTTTTAATGTCTTACATTTGAAAAAGAATTATGGTCGAGAATACATAGGTATTGTCCGCAGCACCTTCCTAATAAATACTGATGGTGTACTCATACACGAGTGGCGTAATGTAAAAGTAAAAGAACATATCGCCGATGTACTAACTACATTAAAGTCTCTATAAATACGCTGTTCAACACCGTCTAAATCGTACTAAGCAATTAATTAAAATCAGTTAAACTGTAATGGCTTAGCATTTCACTAGTTGTTTTCTGTTTAACTTTCCCGTTTAAATTTAACACTCAGGATTCATCATACTAAGTGTACTCAAATGTTGTTCAATGAATCTTAGCCTCGGCAATCGACTTTAGTAATCTATCTAGATGGTGCAGTCATTAGTTGATCGTTTAATGGACATGTTTGGATTGGCTTGATGATTTAAAAACCAGTTATCTAGTGAAAACGTGTTCATTAGCTAACTGATTTTAATAAAGTGATGTTATACGGAACAAAACGAAGATCATGTTGAAAACAGCTCATTGATTAACCCGTCAAAAAAATAATTTCATATCGACTTTTTTTTCGCATTTTCAAACAAAGCCGCATCACGCCTATGTCGCAACGCAACACAAAAAAGTTATCCACATCTTACTCACAAATTGATACATTCTTACCCCTTGTCTAAATGATTAAAACACACTATCTTGTGGTTTACGTTTTACCAAACCACTACAGCTTGTGGTTTCGGATTTTTCAGGTTTCTTCTACACCCAGCGCAGGAATTACAATTATGGCAGCCGAATCAGCAGCAAAATCTTCCACTTCAAGTCAATATCAAGTTATACGCCGCAATGGACAAGTAACTGACTTTGATACTAGTAAAATTGCGATAGCAATTACTAAAGCCTTCCTCGCCGTAGAAGGCGAATCAGCGAAAGATAGTCGCCGAATTCACGATATCGTAGCGAATATCACTAAACATATCGCTCAAAATCTAACCCGTCGATTAGATGATGGTGGCACCGTTCATATTGAAGACATTCAAGACCAAGTTGAATTAGCATTGATGCGTGCAGACCAACATAAAGTCGCTCGTGCTTATGTACTTTACCGTGATCAACAATCACAAAAACGTGCTGAAGAAGAAAAACAACATCCAACACCCGTTTCTGCAAACATTATAAATGTAACAGCATTAGATGGTAGCAAAGCACCACTTGATATCAATCGCCTGCAAAGTTTGATTGTTGAAGCTTGTGAAGGCCTAAAAGAAGTCGATAGTGCAGCCATCTTGCGTGATACCCAACGCAATATCTTTGATGGCGTTAATGAAGCTGATGTTGAAAAATCATTGGTTATGTCAGCGCGTACCTTTATTGAAAAAGATCCTGACTACAGCACAGTAGCAGCCCGCTTATTGATGGATAGCATTCGTCGTGAAGCATTGACCTTTGTTTACAAACAACCACGTCAAGCTTCACAACATGAAATGATGGATGTCTATCCCGATTATTTTAAACGCTATATTCATTTGGCAATCAGCCATGAATTAGTGGCTCCAGAATTGGCAGAATACGACCTAGAACGCATGGGTAAAGCCTTGAAACCAGAACACGATTTCAGCTTTACCTATCTGGGTTTACAAACATTGTATGACCGCTACTTTATTCATAAAAAGAATGTTCGTTTTGAACTACCACAAGCCTTCTACATGCGCGTTTCAATGGGCTTAGCGATTAATGAAACTAATCGTGAAGAACGCGCTATCGAATTCTACAATTTATTATCGTCATTTGATTTTATGAGTAGCACCCCTACTCTGTTTAACGCCGGTACATTGCGTCCACAATTATCATCATGTTACTTAACTACGGTACCTGATGATCTTGGCGGCATTTACAGCGCCATGCGTGACAATGCATTGTTATCTAAGTTCGCCGGTGGTTTAGGTAATGACTGGACGCGCGTTCGCGGTTTAGGTTCACATATCAAAGGTACTAACGGTAACTCACAAGGTGTCGTACCATTCTTAAAAGTAGCCAATGACACTGCTGTTGCCGTCAACCAAGGTGGCAAACGTAAAGGTGCAGTGTGTGCCTATTTAGAAACATGGCACATCGATATTGAAGAGTTTTTAGATTTACGTAAAAACACCGGTGATGATCGTCGTCGTACCCACGACATGAATACGGCTAACTGGATCCCTGATTTATTCATGAAGCGTGTTGCTGAAAATGGTAGTTGGACCTTATTCTCGCCAGAAGAAACACCCGATTTACATGATCTTGTCGGTTTGAAATTTGAAGCAGCCTATGAGGCGTATGAAGCTAAAGCGGCACGTGGCGAAATGCGTAATACCAAAACACTGCCTGCCAATGACTTATGGCGCAAAATGTTAGGTATGTTGTTCGAAACGGGTCATCCATGGATTACCTTTAAAGATCCATGTAACTTGCGTAGCCCACAACAACACGTTGGTGTAGTGCATAGCTCAAACTTATGTACAGAAATCACCCTGAATACGTCCGATGATGAAATCGCGGTATGTAACTTAGGTTCAGTCAACTTGCCACAACATGTTGATGAAAATGGTCTCGATTTAGAAAAACTAAAACGTACCATCACCACCGCTATGCGTATGTTAGATAACGTAATTGAATACAACTATTACAGCGTGCCACAAGCGCGTCATTCAAACCTATTACACCGTCCAGTTGGACTAGGCATTATGGGTTTTCAAGATGCACTTTATAAACTACGACTCCCTTACAGCTCAGACAGCGCCGTTGCGTTTGCTGATACATCAATGGAAGCCGTTAGCTACTACACCATTGAAGCATCATCTGATCTTGCAGCAGAACGTGGTAGTTACCAAACCTACGAAGGTAGTTTGTGGAGCAAAGGCATCTTGCCAATCGACTCTATCAAAATCCTAAAAGAAGCACGTGGCGAATATCTACAACAAGATGATAGCCAAACACTTGATTGGGATACATTGCGCGACAAGATCAAGAAACAAGGTATGCGTAATTCAAACACCATGGCAATTGCCCCTACTGCGACTATTTCCAACATTTGTGGTGTCAGTCAATCAGTTGAGCCTACCTACCAAAACTTATTCGTTAAATCGAATCTGTCAGGTGAGTTCACCGTTATCAACCCATATATGGTTGATGATTTAAAAGCGCGTGGCCTATGGGATGACGTCATGATTAATGACCTCAAATACTTCGATGGTAGCGTGCAATCAATTGACCGCGTACCTGCTGAGTTAAAAGAACTGTACGTGACTGCGTTTGAAATGGATGCCCGTTGGTTGATAGAAGCAGCATCACGTCGACAAAAATGGCTAGACCAAGCACAAAGTCTTAACTTATATATGGCTGAACCATCAGGTAAGAAGATGGATAACCTATACAAACTAGCGTGGGTTCGTGGACTAAAAACCACCTATTACCTACGTTCAATGGGTGCAACAGCCGCAGAAAAAACCAGCAGCACGCAAACGCTAGCAGCAGTAGCCGTTGCGCCTGTTTCAACTGTTGATGACGAACTCATCTTAGGCGAAGGTATGGAAGCGCCTAAAGCGTGTTCAATCTTAGAACCAGACTGCGAGGCTTGTCAGTAATGTTAAATTGGGATGATCCTTTTGCAGCTCCACCTGCCAAGGTTGAAAGCAATGAAGTCTTAACGGTAGCAACACCACCGCCAGTAGAAGCCAATGCACCTAAAATGTCATTGCCACTGGCGAATGTTGCACCTGTTAATCCAGATGATAAACGCGTCGTCAATGGCATGACAGATATCAATCAATTAGCGCCGTTCAAATATCCTTGGGCATGGCAATATTTCCTTAATGCTAACAAGAATCATTGGACGCCACTTGATATCAACATGGCACAAGACGTACACGACTACCGTCATAAACTGACTTTAGAAGAACGTCATGTCTATGAAAATGTTTTGTCGTACTTAACTACATCCGACATTCTCGCCATGCGTAATATCGGTTTAGCCGTAATGGAAAAAATGTCAGCGCCTGAGTTACAAATCTATCAAGCGCGCCAAGTGTATGAAGAAGCATTACATACCTGGACATACCAACATTGCATCGAAACCATTGGTCTAGATCAAAGCGAAATCTACAACCGCTACCGCGTAGTGCCAGAAATCAACCAAAAGATTCAACTTGCCAATAGTCGCCTTAACTCGATTATGCGTAGTGATATTGACCTGCATGACCGTGACGAACTAGAAAACTTCGTCATGGCCTACGCCTTCTTTGCCGCTATTTTTGAAGGTTGCTGGTTCTACAATGGTTTCAGCCCAATCTTTGCATTGCAACGTCGTGGTTTAATGAAAGGCACCGCCGAACAACTGCAATACATCATGCGTGATGAAGTCATGCATGCGTCATTCGGTATTCGTGTTGTAAAACAAATCATTAAAGAAGAAAACGTCGTACTTGATCCGGCTAAAATTCAAGCGATGTTCGAAGAAGCAGAAGAAGCAGAACGCATCTACGCCAGCTACATCTTGCGTGACCCAATTTTAGGTTACTCAAAAGAAGATCACGTAGCCCAATTCCGCTTCATCGCCAATCGCCGTGCCAAACAACTCGGTTTTGAAGAACCCTTCCCAGGTGCTGAAGCCGCCCTTCCGTGGTTAGATGAACAATCTAATATGAAGAAAGAGAAAAACTTCTTCGAAACCAAAGTTACTGAGTACCAAACCGGTGGTGCACTTAATTGGGATTAAACTTTAAAGCCAGAATGAGTTGTATTCTGGCTTTTTTGTTCGAAATCAATGGAGTCTGTGACCCCATTGATTCCCTTAATTGGGATTAAATTTGAAAGCCAGAATGAGAAATCGTTCTGGCTTTTAAATTTCTGTTATTGCCTACAGTTATCGAAAAATTTAGCAAAAATCTAATACAAGGAGAAGTTTATGGGATTGCCAAGAACATTCGTAGGTTTCAGTAGTACAGATATTCACAATTACAGGCTTATGCTTGCGTGGAAAGCAAATCAGCACATTGATTTTAATTTTGCAAATTGTCAGTTAAGTGCGGAAGTTCATTCGGATAACGAAGAATATATAAAGCGTAAATGCAGAGAACGGATAAACTTGGCTGGTAAGTACGTACTTCTTATAGGTCAAGACACTAAAAGTAAGCATAAATATGTTCGCTGGGAAGCTGAAGTGGCAATAGAAAAAGGGTGTACCATTATTGGCGTTAATTTAGATAAATCGAGGTCTATGGTACGTGATACTTGTCCCCCTATAATTCGAGATATTGGTGCGATATTTGTACCGTTTTCTCCAAAAATAATTGCTTATGCAATCGAAAACTACAAAATGCATAATGACAATGATAACTATTATTACAAAGATCAAATCTATACAAGCCTAGGATATTAATATGAACATGGATGAAGAAGATTTTCCTGCATTATATAACTCTGCAGATAGCGCTTCTTTGAAGGCGCAAAATGACTACTTTAACGCGCTAAGACTATATCTATTCCTGTTAATTTTGGCTGCTTTCATATCCTTCGCTTATCCTTCAAATGTATATGCTGCTATAGCTTCTGTGTCGCTATTTCTCGTTACATTAGGCATCTTGATTTGGGTGAAAGTCCAGAAGCCAGAAGATATTTGGTATAACGGACGCGCTGTTGCTGAGTCAGTTAAGACTCGCACATGGCGCTGGGTTATGAAAGCAGAACCTTATAATAAAGACGTATCTGAGGATCAAGCAAAAAGAGAGTTTCTAAATGACCTAAAAGCTATTCTTGATCAAAACAGGTCTCTATCACATTTTCTGGAATGGACTCCAGATCTCGGTGAAGCAATCTCTGAAAAAATGATTGCTATTCGTGGAAACTCTTGGTCAAAAAGACTAGAAACGTACATAAAAGACAGAATCGATAATCAGTCACATTGGTATTCTAAAAAGTCTCAGCTTAACAAACGCTTAGCTAAGCGCTGGTTTATTGTTTCAATTATTTTGCACTCGTCAGCAATACTACTACTTCTTTATAGAATCAAGGAGCCTACAAGCTCCCTCCCAATAGAAGTTGTTGCTACTGCTGCAAGTGCTGTTTTAACTTGGGTGCAGTCCAAAAAGCACAACGAGCTGAACTCTTCTTATGCGTTAGCCGCTCACGAGATTGTTTTGATAAAGGGAGAATCAGTATCTGTAAAAGATGAGACTCACCTTTCTGAATTTGTCATCAATAGTGAATCAGCGTTTTCAAGAGAACACACCCAATGGACAGCACGAAAAACCGTATAAGAACAATATAAAAAGGTAAAAAAGAGATATAAATTCAATGGGGTCAGAGTCTGACCAATCCCCACGAAATAGAGAGTAAAAACAATCATTTAATCTAAATAATACGGAACTCGAACGACATTTAATGATCTGATCTATCACCACAACAAAACAGGTCAAAAAATATCATGCGAGCACACACTATTTTGAACACTTTATTAAACGATGTCACGCCTACAATGCATAAAGTACGTAGAGCTAGTTTACGTGCGGTATTGACGAGTCTGCTTTCGGGAAGTCACTTATCGGTTACGTCTTTGGGTCGTAATATCGACAGTAAAACAACGGAAAAACATCAAATTAAACGCAGTATGAGAAAATCAATAGAAATCAATAGGGTCAGTGTGAATAGGTTTAATATCCTTAATTCCCGTGTTATCGCCGCCAAAAACTAAGTTATTTGGTGGGATGAAGTGGACGAGTGTTTGAGCGCAGCGAGTTTTCGTCCACGCCCACAAAATAGTTTAGTTATTGGAAACAAGGCGATAAGGGTGGCCTTTTCTTTGGTTCTGTTTCTTTTGGCCACGCAAAAGAAATGAACGCCCAGCGGCAGCGTTAGACTTGAATCAAAAAAAACAAGTTTTAAAATATAGGGATATAAAATGGATTTCACACCAATATTTAAAGCAGTACTCCAACTTTGGTATTTAATACCTTTCTTCATCTTTATCGCCATAATCAAATCTTCATGGTTTAAAGGCATCATTGGTGAATTCATCGTTAATGTAATTGCAAAGATAAAACTTGATAAAGACTCTTATCATTTAATCAAAAATGTCACTTTACCGACTGACGATGGCACAACTCAAGTTGATCACATTATTGTGTCTATCCATGGGGTATTTGTCGTTGAAACTAAAAATATCAAAGGTTGGATTTTTGGTAGTGAACATCAAAAGATGTGGACACAACAGATTTATAAGCATAAAAACAAATTTCAAAATCCACTACACCAAAATTATAAACACGTTAAGACCGTTCAAGCCTTGTTAGATCTTGATGATTTACAAGTTCATTCACTTGTTGTGTTTGTTGGTGATAGTCGCTTTAAAACGAAGATACCTGACAATGTAACTTATGGCATGGGCTATATTCGTTATATTCAATCCAAGACGGACATCGTATTGACTGACGCAGAAAAACTTGCAGTTATTGAAACGATTGAATCGGGCAGATTAACGCGTTCACTCAAGACTAACCGAGAACATATTCAGCATGTAAAAGAAATTATTTCTGAAAAAGCCAATCAACAGCATTGCCCTAAATGTGGTAGTGAAATGGTAAAACGTGAAGTCAAAAAAGGAGCTAATAAGGGTAATTTATTTTGGGGATGTTCTACTTATCCTAAATGTCGCTCAACTATCGTCTTTCAAAGCGAATAATCAATAATGACTATTTATCCCGCATCACTCTCAATAATTCAAGCGTGTTATCCGCCGTATCCAGAACGGCTAAAATAACTTGATTTACGTGGATCATTGCAAAACCGACAAGCAATCCTATACCACCTTTTATCAGCTTATCTTGTGCGTCTTCGCCACTAACAACAAAACCACTTAAAAGCCACACCAGCCCACCTAAAACCATAATCCAGCCAAAAAAAGATGAGATTTTCAATAGGAAACGAGTCGTGCCGTAAGATGTCGGTACGTCATCGTTATAGCTAGATTCATTTAATTGAGTATTTACACCTTGGGAAGGTATATTATTGCCTGAGATGGTTACCTCGGGAGGTTCCAAATACCACTCACCATGCACTTGTCGTCCAATATAAGTACCGTTTTTGATTTTAGCGACCACATTTTCAACGGATACGCCAAGTCTGTCTGCGTACATCGTTGCTTCAAGCAGCCCTTCTGGTCTAGCCATTGCTTACATTCCTGAAATTTGAAATAAACGAAATCTTAGTCTAAAAACCACAACTTAATTTGTATTCAATAAGTCGATATCCCCTGTTTTACGTATCGAAAGCTCTTTCTCTGCTACTTTTTTAAACAGACCAGAAACCGCCTGTTCCACAACATACTGTCCCAATTGTTCTGGCTTTACTGTCGCTATAGTCTCTGCCTGATGTACAGTGGTTTCGCTATTTTTATTTTCATCTGATGGCGTTGTTGATACTTGGTCTGCTATTTCTTTGGCTTCAAGTAATTTGCTATAAAGTTCGATAGCACCATTGGCATGGAGTTGCTCAGTTATTGCCGGCAATAAAACAGTCTGTAGCGCTACCCCACTTTGTTCTTTCAAATAACCGGTGGCGGATGAATTACCCGTGGTCAGCAATTTCTCAAGACTGCCCGTAGTCATGTTCGTCACGATATTTTTTAGGATAGGCCCCGCTAATGGAATAGTATTTTCCGCAGCTTGATTGATGAGGGTTTGCAGTAGTGTAGCTTGTGGATTTATTTGCAGACCTCTAACGATACCTAGAGCTATCCCAAAGGGGGGGGGCAATAAAATGCGTATCAGTGGGTCATCGAGATAACCACCTTCCATCTTTAATTGCTCAATCACCAAATCAATTCCTCTTTCAAGACGCTGGCCAAACTGACCGGCTACAAAATGTTGAAATTTTGCTTGTGTGGCTTGTTTAGTATTGTCGATAAAAGAAGAACAGGAAGATAAAACCATTGATAGCAAAATAATTGCCGCAATACGACGCATAGATGTTTCCAGGAAATTACTCGCCAATAACGACGATAGTTACTGACGGGGAAGAAGATAATGTACAAATATGGCTATCGTGTTTAGTATCTATCCATTCTAACCGGTGGGGATTTTACGCTATCTGTTTCGGAAACAATATCTTTCTGATTTATATTATCATCATCACCTAGATCATGAATTTTTTATCCGCGTTCCAGAGATGGTATTTTACCTATTGATGACCCGTATACTTTTAAAAAATGGCAAGGTGAATCAAAGGGGGCAGTGTCGATATATTCAATCACCTTTAATCCCATTTTATCGCCGCCAAAAACTTAGCTATTAGATGGCTTAAGTGAGTGTTTGAGCGTAGCAAGTTATCGTCCACGCCCACTAAATTGCTAAGTTTTTGGAAAGCAGGCGATAAGGGTGGCCTTAGAATGAAATACATCAATGTATTTCACCTCTATCGCGGTCGCTCCGCGCTTCAAATATACTCCTGCATATTTGTCTCTGGTTCTGTTTCTTTTGGCCACGTAAAAGAAATAAATGCTCAGCGGCAGCGACAAACCTTCAATCAAAAAAACAAATCAAGATAATAAAAGTCCTAATTAGTTTTTAGATGAATGTTCTTAGATTAAGTCTTACTGTCGGGCTTTGTAATAAATGCCTTACTTAATAGAATTCACCATTTTCAATATTGCATCTAATCGCTCTTGTGGCCGCCTCATTTCCAGAAAATTTTGTTTGATCTCTGCAGGCATGGCAAACAAACCGTTTACCAAAAAACTAAACTCAACGGGTGACATATTTTGCCAATGATCCCCCGCTAGCATTTTTTGAAATTCATCATTGCCATGGCTGATGGTCATTAAGCGCTGCATGATCTTTTCATAACTTTGCCTTAATGCTACCAAGTCCTCATCGTCAAGCTGTTCATCTTCATATGGCTCACAAGCCCATATATTAAACGGTAAGGTCTGCCGTTCTTTTTGTAGCTTCAGTCGTGTTTCAAAGTTTACTATTATTGCCATGCGACCATCATCCATCTCATCCAGAAGCTCCACCGCTCCGGCAGAAAAAACAGCGCATGGCTTGTAGGTAGATTGATTGCTGCTGAGTATCTTTTCCTGGGTTTGATCACGCGTCTTGGCGTGTACCACTTTTTCGGTATGACAAACACCCATCATCACGTTGTGATCGATGCAGTATTTCACCATTTTTCGATAACGGGGCTCAAATACATGTAACGGCGTTGGCACGCCAGGAAAATTAACTGAATTGGGTATAGGGAAAAGCGCAACTTCTATCATAAGGTTAAAAGCTTTATATTATTAGGTGAATGAATTAATTGTGTTGCAGACCAATAAAACCGCGCCAGTTTTTTGTTCAAGCAGCCTAATACCTTGCAGCTGCTCCTCGTTTAATCTGACTAAATGACAGTCTATTCTAGTAGATGAGTATAAAAGGCCTGCCCTCTGATATCAATCGACAATAATCCAAGCAATTAATCACAAGGGGTTATAACTAAGAGGTAAGAGTCGATTGATTTAACTCCCCCCTTCCCTGATGCCTACCTCACCCTACCACGGTTAGATGAACAATCTACTCTGAGGAAGAGAAAAATTACTACGAAACCAAAGTCACCGAGTACCAAACAGGTGGTGAACTTAATTGGAATTAGAAACTTTAAAGCCAGAATGAATTGTATTCTGGCTTTCTTGTTTGTCAGAAATCAATGAAGTATGACTCCGTTGATTCTAATTCGGTAAGCCTTATATTCTAATGTTGACCTAATCCAGTATCAGTTTATAGTATCAGTGGTCACGGTCGGCTTAACTTTAACGACAAAAATACGAAAAACATGTCAATTTGGAGATTCACTTGTTTATTATGAATATTAGAAAATTATTACTATTATCTGTGTTATTAGGCTTTCAAATAATACAGACTGCGCAAGCTGAACAGGCATTACAGGGTGTTTTACCCGAAATGATAGCTATTCCAGCAGGTCAATTTGAAATGGGTTGTGTCAGCGGTATTTCTTGTAAAGAACGAGAAGAACCTGTCCACACAGTGACGATCAAGGCTTTCGAACTGGCTAAAACTGAAGTGACTGCGGCGCTTTGGGCGGCATGTGTTAAGGCTAAAGGTTGTGATTATGTTCCAGAAGACAATGGTTTTACTGATTCTAATATACCCGTCAGATATGTTTCTTGGGATGATGTAAAAGTCTTTTTGAGTTGGTTGAATACGGAAACAAACAGCAATTATCGTCTTCCGACCGAAGCAGAGTGGGAATATGCCGCTCGTGCTGGTACAAAGACTCCCTTTAGTACTGGAAACTGTATATCGGATCAACAAGCTAACTCTGAAGCTAATACTTTTAAAGATGGCGGTTGCAATCAAAAGGGTGAAAATCGTAAGAAAGTACTTCCTGTTGCGAGTTTCCCGCCAAACATCTTCGGTTTATACGATATGCATGGCAACGTCTGGGAGTGGGTTGAAGACTGTTGGCATCAAGACTACGAAAATGCGCCGACAGATGGTAGTGCTTGGCTTGGTACAGCTGGAATCTGTCAATATCATGTTATGAGAGGTGGTACTTGGCATGGAATGGTCAGTTATATGCGATCGGCTTATCGCTTTAGATATCCACAACAAACGCGTACAGGTGGTCTTGGTTTTCGTCTAGCGAGATCGTCACTATAAAGAAGAATCAATGGGGGCAATGTCGAACGATTCAATACTCTTTAATCCCACACTACCGCCACTAAATAGTTTAGTTTTTGGAAACAAGGCAATGAGGGTAGCCTTAGAGTGAAATGAACGCCTAGCGGCAGCGTCGACTTCTAATTAAAATATAAATTATGACTACAATATCCCTAAGTAACTTTTAGATATATAGTTATAAATTAAATCTTAATGTATTCCATAACTACCAAGGATACAAAGATAACCAATAACCACCCCAAACAATCAACCCTAGACCCGTAGTCGCACGTAAGTAACGTTGTGAAACTGGCCCTACTTTCTCTAATAAGACAAAGGCAGTGATTAACAATACCCACAGCATATTCATCACGCCAACAGCAAATAACACAACCATTAATGCCCAGCAGCAACCAATACAATAAAAGCCATGGTGAACACCGACTTTAAACGCACCGAAGTGGCCATCTTTCCATGATGCCATTAAGAAACTTAGTGGGCTTCTACATTCTGTTAGACAAGCATTTTTAAGAGGTGTCCATTGGTAGAGGCCAGCAAGCACCAAAATACCGCCACTTAATAGGTAGCTTCTACTGTTCATCATCGGGTTGAGCAAACCACTTTCGTGTAAAGGGTATTGCACTGCCGAGGCGGCAATACTGAATAATGACCAAGCGACAAGATAACCACTGAGGAAAATAAATGTCGGACTATAAGGTAAGCCCTTCTTCTGCTTACCTTTATTGACAGCGGTATACATGAGTACCATAGGAATAACGGAAGGTGTCATCATCGCAACCATCATGATAGTCCACATGACAAATAACATCCAAAAGTCATATAGTCCCCATGGACGTGTGCCAGCTTGTGGGGGCATCCACATATCAACGAGATGCATGTTTTCCATCGCCCAGCCCATATAGTGTCAGCAACACTGCAAAACTGACCCCATAGCACCGTAGTAAAATTGACCCCCTTGGGCAATTATGATGACCTTTTACCATTAAGGTCGTATCACTATGTTGACAAAGGAGATATTTGTGGAGATCC
>Ga0335398_10000488_pt1 | contig 69686 bp, 67 predicted proteins | sample BON03_FD_205742 | JGI IMG/M metagenome (GOLD analysis project Ga0335398, IMG submission 205742) | Freshwater microbial communities from Lake Bonney liftoff mats and glacier meltwater in Antarctica - BON-03 (spades assembly) (version 2) | ecosystem: Environmental > Aquatic > Freshwater > Ice >... | reverse complement strand
CACCGGCACGGGTATAGACACACGCTTGAAGCACCCACTGTTACGCAGCGCTATCCACATAGAGCGGATTGTGTGGGCTGATACAAGTGCATCTGAGACAGACAGCCCACCGCTGGCGCTGCCCAGCAACATAGCGCCGCCCGTTGCATGGCATCTTGACCTCTCCGTGGGACACATCACCGTGGAACGTGGGCTGGACACCCACGAGGTCAGCCAACTCCGAGCACGCTATAACTTCGACGGTGGTACAGCGCAACACCTCTTAACCGTTGAAGAGCTTCGCTACGGTGAGCTGGCTGCCAATGCACAACTGGCGCTCAACATGGGTGGCACATGGCCAGTTGAAGCGTCTTTTGAGGCCCGCTCATCTACCAGCATAGTCTCGCCACATGTTGCATCGCAACAGCTGGAGGCCCAAGTCTCGCTCAGCGGCCACTTGGGTGGTGCGCAGCGCAACGAGGCCATTGCACCTGGGCGCCTGAATGTTTCTGCCAGTGCACAAGCCAACTCACGCCAACTGTTGCGCGCTCAGGCTGTCATACTGCCTTGGGCCGCGCAACCACTTAACAGCGTCACAGTGACGCTGCAGCAATTTGATATAGCGCGTTGGATGCCGCTTGGCAGTGGTGTGCCAAGCACAGACTTATCAGGCCACTTTGCCCTCACACCTGGCACAGGCGACAGTTGGTCAGCAGCGCTGCAACTATCGCAAGCATCCACGCAAAGCCTGCCACCTGCACAAGCTAGCGCGCACATCACGCGCAGTGCAGACCGATTGCATGTCAGCAAGCTAGCAATAACTCTGGGCAAGTCTGGCAAGTCAGTGGGCGGCACAGCGTGGCTGCAAGGCGATGTCTCACTTGATTTAAGCAGCAAGCAAGTGCAGGCCACACTGACTGGGGGCGCACCCGGACTTGCGCTCAACACCGAACTGAATGCCAACACCACGCTACACAGCATGCCGGTTGGCCAATTGTCTGTGCAGGTGAGCGACATCCACCGATTGGTCAGCTGGGTCAACCAACTGGGCCAACGCACACAGCTGATCGCTGCGCTGCCAGTATTGTCCAGCGGCAAGCTAGACTTAAAGGCATCTTTTACTGGCAGCGGCCAGGTGCAAGCCACGCTAAACGCACAGCAGCTGAGCATGCCTGACGGGCTTAACAATGGGCACAACGCATGGACACTGCAACAAGCCCGCGTTGTCATAAGCAACACGTGGCAAGACTTGCGCGTCAGCCTGCTGGCACAAACGGACATACCCGGCATGGCCAACGACTTGCGCCTCAGTGCCAACACGCGGCTCAACATACCAACCAAACAACCCGGCGACATGGGTTGGAGCGACCTGAGCTGGCAACTTGACTGGCGCGACAAGGCCGCGTACAACTGGCTGGTACGCAGCTCAAGCCCTTGGAGCGGGCAGCTGCGCGCTGGGATCGCCAGTGGCAACGCCAGCGGGGTTTCGCTAGGTCTGCAAAACTGTGATGAAGCACAATGTTTGTCGCGTATCAACTGGCAAGCATGGTCAGCCAGTGGCGCTGGCGTGGACATCAGGGGCACGCTGGCCAACCTCAACACCGCTGCCTTTGAAACCCTATTGCCATATCAAGCGCGCACATGGCGCAGCAACGTGGCGTTAGGCGGCACATGGCGCGCGCGTTTTGGCCCGCAAAAGCTGACGGATATAGCCTTAAGCTTGGCGACAACCAACGGCGATATAGAGGTTGTTACGTCCAACACCGCTCACTGGCAAGCCATTGGCTTAAATAAGCTTACAGTGCAAGCCCAATGGCTAGGTACACAATTACAAGCCAACGCCGCTCTAAGCAGCGGCTTGATAGGACATGCCTCAGCGCACTTGACCACCTCGCTCAAACCATTGGGCTGGGGGATCCAAGCCACACCCAACGCGCCTGTCAAAGCCAGTGCAACACTCGACCTCAACGAATTGATATGGCTAAGCCCTTGGCTGCCAAGCACCTTACACATAGGCGGCAAACTGCTTGCCAATGTGCAACTGGGTGGCACACATAGCCACCCCTTGCCCAGTGCTAGCCTGACAGGCAGCAACCTGAGCTTGAAGCATGCATATGGTGATTTCGACGTGGGCGGCGGCCAGCTCCAGGCACAGCTTGACCCACAGGGCGTAGACATAGAACGTCTGTATGTGCACGGTGTTGTTGACAAGGCTCAAGGAGGCTATGCCATCGCGACAGGGCGACTCAACTGGGGCCAAGGGGCACGAAGCGCTCACCCATCAACGTCGCACCTTGCACTGGAGCTAAAGGGTTTTCAAGCAGCCTCTAAAGCTGACCGACGGGTTCGCATCAGCGGCGAACTATTAAGCCAATGGCAACTACAGCGCTTGGGCTTGAGCGGCTCCTTGACTGTTGATAAAGCAGATATCACCCTGGGCAAAATGAATGCGCCAAGCCTTGGCGACGATGTGGTAATTAAAGGCCTCGCGGCGCCAGCGCCATCCAACTCGCTGCCACTGAACTTGGATATCAACCTGTCATTGGGCGACGCTTTTAAGGTTAGCGGCTTTGGCCTCACCACCGGCTTACGTGGCGCATTGCACATAGGTGGGCCAGATGCGTTCAATCAGCCTAGGCTCAACGGCGAGGTCAATACGGTTGATGCGCGTTACAAAGCGTACGGGCAAGACTTGCTGGTCAAGCGTGGCCGCTTGCTATTTGCAGGCCGCCCCGACACGCCCCAAATCGACTTGTTGGCCGTACGCGCCATGACAGAACCTGAAGTTGGCGTACAAGTTCAAGGTTCATTGAAAAATCCAAAAGTAACCCTTTACGCCAACGTCGCCATGCCAGACAGCGACAAATTAAGCTGGTTGCTGCTGGGTCATCCCGGCGCGCGTGGCGGTTCCGAGGCGGCGATGATTCAGAACGCAATTGTGGGCTTGGTTGGCGACAACCAAGGCTTCGCCGACGTGGTCGATGAATTCAGCATTGAAGGCGAGTCTCGTCAGACTGATGGCAGCACACGGGCAGCGCAATTGACTGTCGGAAAACAACTTGGAGAGCGTATTTACACCAGTTACACGCGTTCTGTAGCCAGTATCCAAGGCCTGCTATCTATCCACCTAAAACTCAGTAACAGCCTGTCGGTTCGCGCACAAACTGGAGAGGCAAACAACGTTGACCTGGTATGGAGCCGTGCTTACGACTGAGTGTCTAGCAACCATCTGGTAGCTTTAAAAACAGGTACAAGTACCTATTTTCATACGCCTCATAGGCTTACACAGTGGCCCTATGAATTACATTCCTCCAGCATTACAACTTGGAGCCGCCGACACGTGGCAGCGGCTGCTGCAGGTTGCCATGGAACACCGAGCATCTGACATTCATTTAGAGCCTCACGCCAGCGGACTAACAGCACGTGTACGTATAGACGGTGTATTGGTGGCTGCCACCCACATAGGGGCTGCGCCCATAGACGCAGCACTCAAAGACTCGCTGCGCTCCTATATCAAAATCAGCGCGTCCATGGATATTGCACAACAGCGCCTACCTCAAGACGGGCATTGGCTGGCCAAGCTGCCCAACAACGGCACCCAAGACTGCCGCATTGCCAGCATGCCGACGGCTATGGGAGAAAAGCTAGTCATACGCTTGTTGGCCAACAACAGCCAGTGCACACCGTTGGCGCAGTTGGGCTACGACGCTGCTCAGCTGGCCACATTGCACAGCAGCTTGCGTGCACCACATGGCCTCATTCTCATGACAGGTCCCACGGGCTGTGGCAAAACCACGAGTATTTACAGCGCCCTGCAAACACTAGACTTGGCCCATATCAATGTGTGCACCATTGAAGACCCTGTGGAGTTGTTGCTAACCCAGGTGCATCAAATTCAAGTCAATGAAACAGCAGGCTTGAGCTTTACAGCGGCACTGCGCGCCATATTGCGCCAAGACCCAGATGTGATTGTGGTGGGTGAAATACGCGACAAAACCAGTGCGCACATGGCCGTGCAGGCAGCTCAAACTGGGCACTTGGTTATATCTACTTTGCATGCCAATAATGCGCCACAAGCTATCACGCGTTTGATACACATGGGGGTCGCGGCTGTGGACTTGACCTCAAGCATCCAACTTATTACCGCACAACGGCTGTTGCGTGAGCTGTGTCCCATGTGCAAGGAGCCCACCGCTTTGACCCCGTTACAAGCACAGGCCTGGCACCACAACGGACTGGCCGTACCAGAGTTTGTATACCAACCACCGCACAAGCCAACGGAGTGCCTTGCATGTATCAATGGGTATATGGGCAGGTTCGGTATTTATCAAATGCTCGCCATGACAACAACACTGGGGCAAGCTTGCTTACACCACGGTGATGAGCAATCGTTGCAAACGGCTGCAACGCAATCTGGCACACACACGCTGGCTCACAACGCGCTGCAGCGAATTTCTCAAGGCAGCACAAGCTGGCAAGAGGCCTTGCGACACGTCACCCTGGAAGTCGCTCAATGACACGCTGGACATGGCATGCCCAAGACCATTCTGGACGGACCTGCAGCGGCGAAGTATCGGCCAGTAGCAACCAAGCTGCTTTGCAGCAAGTTCGCAACTTGGGGGTGTACGCCGCGCAGGTGTATGCCATCAACAGCAAGCCGCAAGTCACAAGCCAACAAGCCTCGAGCAACAAACGCCACCAAGTCAGCGGCAAACAAGTGTTGTGGCTCACGCAACAACTGGCTTTTTTGTGTGCGGCAGGACTGCCACTGCTAACCGCCTTGGTGCTGCTGCGTGGTCAAACATTACCTGCAGCCTTGACTGGTGTTATTGACCAACTGCACCACGACTTGCAACAAGGGCTCACGTTGCCCAAGGCGTTCGAGGCGCAGAGTCACATTTTTTCGTCAGCCTACGTCGGTACGCTTCAAGCAGCGCATGGCAGCGGTTTGCTAGGCGAAGCATTCAGTCGGTTGGCCATACAGCTTGCGTTCAAGGCCAGGCTGCATGCGCAAGTGCGCAGCGCTTTGAGTTACCCACTGTTGCTGTTGGTGCTCACCCTATTGATAGTCAGCGCCTTGTTGCTATTGATAGTCCCTACTTTTGAGATGCAGTTTGCCAGCCAAGGCTTGAGCCTGCCTTGGCCGACCCAAGTCCTGCTCGGGGCATCTCGCTGGCTAACAGCGTATGCAGGTCTTGTAGCGGTGGTGGTGACTGTTACAGCGGTGGTGCTGCACCGATGGATACGCGTCAACCAAGCGACGCCCTCCAAGCGGTTCCAGCAATGCCGTCTCTGGTGGCATACCTTGCTTGTACATACACCGGTACTTGGCCCGTGGTTGTGGCGCATCATTGGGGCGCAGTGGGCGCAGTGCTGTGCGCAGCTGTTGGCAAGCGGCTTGCCGCTGCTTGAGGCATTGGCTCACGCGCGAGCCACTGTAGCCAATACGCAGGTCCAGGCCAAGCTGCACACAATGCGGCTGTCTATAGAGTCTGGTGTTGCGCTGAGCTTGGCATTGCAGCAAGAAGCCCTCTTTGAGGCCAACCTGTGGGCTGTGTGCGCTGTGGGAGAAGCCACTGGCGATATGGCGCAAGCCCTCAACCATGCCAGCACCATGTTGGAGGTGCAGTGCACGCAGCAACTCAAGGTCTTTACCAGTTTGCTTGAGCCGGTGGCCGTTGTGGTTGTTGGCGCCGTCATTGGTGCTATTGTCTTGGCCATGTATTGGCCTATTTTCGAGCTTGGACGTACTGTGTAATGGGTTCTTTATCTGCACAGTTGACGTCAAACCCACCGCTGTGGCTAGCCTTGATGGGCTTGTTGGGCCTCACTATGGGCAGTTTTACCTGCGTGGTGGTTTTACGCCTTCCCGTTAGACTGATGGCGCAGTTTGGCAATACAGCGCGCCTGCCTCAAGCAAACCAGCCCAACGACTCAAACGACTCACACCGATCTCGATGCCCCAACTGCAACCATCAACTGCGCTGGCTAGACCTGATACCTGTGCTCAGTTGGCTGGCCCTACGCGGCCAATGCGCGCATTGTAAACAAGCCATTTCAAAGCTGTACATCGTTCTTGAATTGCTGGTGTGTGCCTGGTTTATGTGGTGCACTTATGCCGTCATCGCTCAGCCTTTGACAACGCTACATCCCACAGCTACAGCGTTGGCTTGGTCCATGTGGGGAACGGTATTGTTGTGTTGCTTGCTCATAGATGCCAGGTACATGCTGCTGCCCGATGTACTCACACTGCCCTTGCTGGCCATGGGTTTGATAGCTAGCGCAGCATCACTCACACCCCAAAGCTTTCAAGCATCATGTATGAGCGCTGGCGCTGCATGGCTTGTGCTGTGGACAATCGCTAAGTGTTACCACCTCACGACCAACAGGCACGGCATGGGCCAAGGTGATATCAAGCTGTTCGCAGCGCTGGGTGCATGGCAAGGACTCGACGCACTGCCGTGGATTTTGCTTGGCGCGTCGCTGGCAGGTACAGTTGTAGGTGCGGTCTCACACCACCGGAAAACGGCGCAGACCGGCACGCTGACCCCAACCAGGGCGACCGATCTGGGGCTAGATGCACAAGCGATTGCATTTGGCCCTTACTTGGTCCTTTGTGCCATGCTCTACCAAGTGCTGATTCATTTGACGCGGCCCTTGAACTGACAACTATTTTTGTTTGGATGACAAGCTACACATGACCCTCAACCCAACCACGCGCATCGCCACACAACACGTATGGGGACTGACTGGCGGCATTGGCAGCGGCAAATCGACAGTGGCTGCCATGCTGGCAGATCTAGGGGCAGTTGTTGTAGACGCAGACGCCTTGTCACGTGGTCTGACCGCAGTTGACGGCGTCGCCATGCCAAGCATTGCCAAAGAGTTTGGCCATGCCATGGTGTTGGCTGATGGTTCTCTCAACCGCGACAGCATGCGTGCACTAGTCTTTCACACCCCAGCAGCTAAAGAGCAATTGCAAGCGCTGCTACATCCTCTTATACAAAAGGCTATAACGCTGGCTGTTGCGCACGCTTTTGAACAACAGGGTGCCTCTCACGTGGTGTGTGATATTCCACTGCTGGTGGAATCTGCGCATTGGCGACAATCGTTCAACACCATCTGGGTGGTGGACTGCGATGAGCGCACCCAAATGGATAGGGTGATGGCTAGAAGCCTGTTGCGCGCAGCGCAAGTGACCGCCATCATGGCCAATCAGGCCACTAGAACGCAGAGAAATGCGGCAGCTGACGTCTTGATATACAACCAAGGTATTAGTTTAGAAGGTCTGCGGCACAACGTGCAATCGGTTGCAAATCAACTGGGATTATCATAGACAAACACAGCCGCCCTCCAGCCCGTTGCCGGCTGGTCTTAGGCAGATTAGATTTACCAACTTCGGCCCATTTGTGATCGTTTACGAATACCCATTTAGTGAAAGAATTCGAACTTACTTGCGCGTAGAGCGCTTGTTGGAACGACTGCTTGACTTGCAACATAGAGACAGCGCCAACGACCACCATTTCGCGCTACAAACATTGTTTGAGATGATGGACATCACGTCGCGCGCCGACGTGCGAGGGGACTTGCTCAAGGACCTTGACAAACAAAAGTCTAACTTGGTCGCGTACAAAGACAATCCCAACATTGACTCAAGTATGCTCAAAGACCTGCTGGCGCAGATAGAGACGTGCCACAAACAGTTGTCAGCAACACCGGGCAAGCCAGGTCAGTCGTTAAACGATTCTGAGTGGCTGATGACCTTGCGTGGCCGCATGGGCATACCAGCGGGCACCTGTGAATTTGACCTCCCGGGATACCACGACTGGCTGCACAGCAGCGTACAACAACGCCAAACACAGCTGACCGGCTGGTCTAGTGCTTTTATGCCTGTTTACAAAGCCTTGCAACTGATTTTGCGTTTGCTGCGGGACAACTCATCACCCAAAACAGTCAGCGCGCCTGGGGGCAGTTTTCAGCAGCAGTTGTCACAAGGCCGCAGCTTTCATTTGCTGCGCATAGAGGTGCCAACCAACAGCGGACTGATTCCTGAAATAAGCGGCAACCGCATGCTCATTGCGGTTCGCTTTATGTCGGCCGATGAACAGCGGCGCTTGCAGCCCGTCAAAGACGATGTCAACTTTGTCATCAGTTTATGCAGTTAAACCCAATTTGAGCGTACAGCATGCATAGTCCCAGAGACATCCCGCCCGTTTTCAAGCCGCATGTTGTGAAGTGCCCCACTTGCGGATTGGACAGCATTTACGCAGCCAGTAACCCCTACCGCCCTTTTTGCCGTGAGGCTTGCAAGCTCATAGACTTGGGTGCTTGGGCCAGTGAGTCTTTCAGCGTGCCCGCACCGGACGCCGACCCACTCAGCGAATTCGACGCACCTAAAGACTAGACAGCGTCGCTATGGTCTGCTGGCATGTTTTCAAGCCACGCCAATACAGGCAGAGTCCCAGGCAAGATTGGTGATGCTTGACATGGCAACTGTGTCCATACAAAGTCTTGACCTTCACGCATGGTCAACTCTCCTGCCCAATCCAACACCTTGCAAAAGTGCAACCTAACCAACGCATGGGGGTAGTCCACCATATCAACGCGCAAGTTATAAGCTTGTCCAATGGTGATGCCAATTTCTTCTTGCAGTTCACGGCGAAGGGCTTGTTCAACCGTTTCGCCAATTTCCAGCTTGCCACCCGGAAATTCCCAGTAACCGCCGTAGTCTTTGTCGCTGGGTCGCGTGGTGAGTAAATAGTGCCCATCAGCGCGCATCAATATACCAACAGCTACATTCACCACTGTGCGCGGCTTACCTTCCATTTCAGCCCCACGGCTGTGCTGCGGATCAGCCACTAAAATATTACGTTGAGTCACGTACTGATGACTTCAGGTCATGCTGTAACGACGCATAATCGCGGGCAAATTGGTACGCCACGCGGCCGCTGCGCGAACCGCGCTCAAGTGCCCACAACAAAGCGTGCGGCTTTGCAGTCTCAACGTCAACCTGCTGACCGACAAAGTGCTGCAACCATTGGTTGACAATCACAATGTATTCGTCTTGACTAAATGGGTAGAAACTCACCCACAAGCCAAAGCGCTCAGACAGCGATATTTTTTCTTCCACGCCCTCGCCTGGGTGAACCTCACCGTCTGGCGTGTGTTTGTAGCTGAGGTTCTCGCTCATGTATTCAGGCAACAAATGACGCCGATTACTGGTAGCGTACACCAGCACGTTTGCGCCGCTGGCGGCAATAGACCCGTCCAAAATTGATTTGAGAGCTTTGTAAGCAGGGTCACCGTCTTCAAAACTCAAGTCATCGCAGTACACAATGAAGCGCTCGTCGCGATTGGCAACCAAATCGACAATATCGGGCAGGTCAACGAGGTCATTTTTATCAACCTCTATCAAGCGCAGACCATGAGCTGCATAGGCGTGCAAGCAGGCTTTAATCAACGATGATTTGCCGGTACCTCGTGCGCCAGTTAACAACACATTGTTGGCCGGCAGACCTTTCATAAAATGCTCAGTATTGCGTCGAATTTTTTCTTTTTGATCGTCTATTTCTTGCAGGTCGTCTAGAGCCATCGGCGCAACGTGCGCTACAGGCATCAACTGTGCGCCACCTGCCCGCGTACGCCTGTATCTAAACGCTATGCTGACAGACCAGTCTGGCTCTATTAAAAGTTGATGCTGATGCGTTGTCTGCAAGTGCGCGATCAGCGTGTCGGCACGCAGTAACAATTGTTGCAACAAGGCTTGTGTGGTGTCTGCGATCATGGCGTTAAGGACTGGCGTGGCTGGAAACAAAAAATCAGCTGCGGTAATCGGCGTTGATGGTGACATAGTCGTGGCTAAAGTCACATGTCCACACTGTCTCTGCACAGCTACCGCGTCCTAAATCAATACCAATCGTTATTTCAGGCTTGGCCATGACCAAGGCGCCGCTGGCTTCGGTGTAGCTGGGATGGATACCACCGTTGCTGGCCACGTGGACGTCATCCAGATGCACGTTGACATGATCAACATGTAAGTCAGCAATACCAGCGTAGCCAATGGCAGCCAATATGCGGCCTAGATTAGGGTCGCTGGCAAAGAATGCCGTCTTAACCAAGGGAGAATGGGCCACCGCATAAGCCACTTTCAGACACTCTTCTGTGTTGGCTCCACCCGCCACACGTATGGTGATGAATTTGGTCGCACCCTCGCCGTCTCGCACAATGGCATGTGCCAAGAACTGAGATACAGCCAACAAAGCCTCCAGCAAGGCTGGTGCTTCAGCCCAATTTGTAACTGGTTGATGCCCGGCTTGACCAGTGGCCATAACCACAAAACTGTCGTTGGTGGACGTGTCGCCGTCCACGGTGACGCGGTTGAACGACTGGTCGGCCATGCGCTGCGCCAAACCCTGCATCAGCGCCGGTGCAATGGCTGCATCGGTGGCCACAAACCCCAGCATGGTCGCCATGTTTGGACGAATCATACCGGCACCTTTGGCAATACCAGTCACCGTAACGGTGTGCCCGTCAATCACGCATTGACGGCTGACAGCTTTCGGCTGCGTGTCAGTCGTCATGATGCCAATCGCAGCGTCCAGCCACGCATCGGATTGCAAGCTGTCGCAAGCTGCCGCAATGCCAGCGTTCACACGGTCTATGGGCAGAGGCTCCAAAATAACACCCGTAGAAAACGGCAAGACTTGTTCAGACTTTATACCTAAAGCACTGGCCGCTGTGTGCGTCATAGACAAGGCGTGCAAGAAACCTGCAGCGCCTGTGCCAGCATTGGCATTGCCCGTGTTAATGGCCAAAGCACGAACGCCTAGGCCTGCCGCTATATGTTGTTGGCACACGCGAACCGGAGCAGCACAAAAGCGGTTTTGCGTGAACACAGCATCAACCACCGTACCCGCATCTAGAGCGCACACGCTCACATCTTTCCGATTAACTTTTTTAACACCCGCTTGAACAACACCCCAGCGCACACCTTTAACAGGCAGTACATTGCTGGCATGTGGCGAAGGCAACAACACTGGCATGTGAAAACTCCTAAACCTACATCAACGTTAAACCAGCGCCCCGTGGCAATGCTTGTATTTTTTTCCGCTACCGCACGGACACGCCTCGTTGCGCCCCACGCGGGGGACGTCGTCTGCTCTAGGACCTAGACCGGTAGCAAGTCCGTTGGCGTCAAAAATTTCAGATTCACCACTGCCAGATGGCGCGGTGTATTGCACAGCCCCTATCTCTTCGCCGCGGGCGCTGATGGCCGCTGCGGCAGCTTCCACGGTTTCTGGCTCTGTCACACGCACATTCATCAGCACACGCGACACTTCGTTGCGTACGCTGTCCAACATGAGACCAAACAACTCAAAGGCCTCACGCTTGTACTCTTGCTTGGGCTGCTTTTGTGCATAACCGCGAAGATGAATACCTTGACGCAAATAGTCCAGCGCGCTGAGATGTTCACGCCAATGACTGTCTAAGTTTTGTAACAGCACCATGCGCTCGAATTGGGTAAAGTTGTCATCGCCAACCCGCTCTAATTTAGCCTCAAAACTAATGCGAGCAGCGTCCAATACCAATTGCACAATATCGGCGTCTTCAATCACATCAGCATTCGAAACTGTGCTGTCCAAATCGACCTCTAACTGCCAGTCATCTTTAAGCACACGCTGCAAAGCTGGTATATCCCATTGCTCTTCAACGCTTTCAACGGGTACGTATTGACGCACCAAGTCTGTGAAGGTGCCTTCGCGCAAAGACGTAATTTGATCGCGCAAGCTGGCTGCATCCAAGACATCGTTGCGTTGCTCATAAATGACTTTTCGCTGGTCGTTGGCGACGTCGTCATACTCGAGCAACTGCTTTCGCACGTCAAAGTTACGAGCCTCGACCTTGCGCTGAGCCGACTCGATGCTGCGCGTCACCATACCCGCCTCAATCGCCTCACCTTCAGGCATCTTGAGCCTGTCCATGATGGCGCGCACACGGTCACCCGCAAAAATACGCATCAACGGATCGTCAAGGCTAAGGTAAAAGCGCGATGAGCCTGGATCACCTTGTCGCCCTGAACGCCCGCGAAGCTGGTTGTCGATACGACGTGACTCATGACGCTCCGTCGCAATAATGCGCAAGCCACCTAGAGTCTTCACGGCTTCATGCTCAAGGGCCCATGTTGCACGTGCATCTGCCGCGCCAGTCGCCTTGTCTGCCTCGCTGAGCGTATCGCTAGACTCAATAGCAGCCAGTTGCTTTTCCAAGTTCCCGCCGAGCACAATATCAGTGCCGCGACCAGCCATATTGGTGGCGATAGTAATTGCTTTCTGACTTCCAGCTTGCGCAATGATATCGGCCTCACGCGCATGCTGTTTGGCGTTGAGCACTTCGTGGGGCAGCTTGGCGTAGACCAACAGTTGTGCAATGATTTCAGAATTTTCAATGGATGACGTACCCACCAGAACAGGTTGGCCGCGATCGAAACAACTGCGGATGTCGTCTATCGCTGCCTTGTATTTTTCAGGTGTCGTTTTGTACACACGGTCAAGCTGGTCATCGCGCCGGTTGATGCGGTTTGGCGGAATCACCACCGTCTCTAGGCCATAGATGCTTTGAAATTCGAAAGCTTCTGTGTCTGCCGTACCCGTCATGCCTGATAACTTGCCGTACAAACGAAAGTAATTTTGAAAGGTAATGGAGGCCAGCGTTTGGTTTTCAGCCTGGATAGGCACGCCTTCTTTAGCTTCTACCGCCTGGTGCAAACCATCACTCCAACGCCTGCCCGACATCAAACGCCCAGTGAATTCATCAACAATAACCACTTCGCCGTCTTGAACAACATAATGTTGATCGCGGTGATACAGGTTGTTGGCACGCAAGGCTGCACTAACGTGATGCATCAGTGCAATATTGGCCGGGTCGTACAAAGAAGCACCCGCTGGCAGCAGGTCGGCTTGTGTCAACAGCTCTTCTGCATGCTCATGACCGGCTTCAGTCAGGTGAACTTGATGAGACTTTTCATCAACCGTAAAGTCACCTGGCGTGATCACACCCTCACCGGTACGCGGATCAGCCTCACCAACTTGCAAAATCAGTTTAGGAATGATTTTATTAATGGCCAAATAAACGGTGGTGTGGTCATCAGCTTGACCGCTGATGATTAATGGCGTGCGGGCCTCATCAATGAGTATGGAGTCCACCTCATCGACAATGGCGTAATGTAAATTGCGCGCAACGCGGTCAGCGACGCTGTAGACCATGTTGTCACGCAGGTAATCGAAACCAAATTCGTTGTTGGTACCGTAAGTGATGTCTGCGCGGTAAGCTTCCTGTTTACCTGCACGATCCAATGTTGGCAAATTAACGCCCACACTCATACCCAAGTAGTTGTACAAGCGGCCCATCCAAGCCGCATCACGGCTGGCTAGGTAGTCGTTGACAGTCACAACGTGGACGCCTTTACCAGCAAGTGCGTTGAGGTAAACCGCCAATGTTGCCGTCAACGTTTTACCTTCACCGGTTCGCATTTCAGCAATTTTGCCATTGTGCAGAGCCAAAGCGCCGACCAACTGCACATCAAAGTGTCGCATTTTCATAACGCGCTTGCTGGCCTCGCGTACAGTCGCAAACACATGTGGCATCAATTCCTCAAGCGTTTGCCCACTTGCCAGTTGCCCTTTAAACACGTCTGTTTTACCTCGCAAGACATCGTCGCTGAGGGTTTCGTACTCTGCCTCTAGGGCATTCACGACATCCACAGTTTTGCGATACATTCGCAATAAACGGTCGTTGCGGCTACCAAAAAGTTTTGTCAGAAGGTTATAGGCCATAAGTTCGTGTGGGCCAACTGGGCTGATAGATCAACCGTTGACATCAATAGGTACTGGTTTGAGGTGTTTTGAACAGCAAAGTGGTCTCATCCAAATGGAATGTTGACCAGTTGCTTATCGGGTAGAGTTTAACCGCGAGCCGGGTAACTAACGCCTGTGAAAGCGAAGCAGGGTCTCGGTTGTTAGCGACTGGTTGCCAGCTTGGGGCTGTCGCGACCCATGGCCAAAAATTTGGCAGGATCTTTATACCGTCCAGATACCCACACTTCAAAGTGCAGATGCGGGCCTGTGGACCTACCTGTAGAACCAATAAGTCCGATTTTTTGGCCGCCTTTGATCAGGTCGCCAACTTTGACCAACATGCGACTGGTATGGGCATAGCGCGTCACAATATCGTTGCCGTGATCAATTTCAACCATATTCCCGTACTCTGCGTGCCTCAGAGCCGTTACCACCACGCCACCAGCGGCAGCGTAAATAGGAGCGCCTTTTGGACCAGGAAAATCAAGACCTGTGTGCATGGCACTGGCGCCAGTAAATGGGTCAACTCGGCGCCCAAATCGCGAACCTGTGAGCCCGCTGTCAACAGGTCGGGTGGTTGGAATCATGGCCTGTTGAAGTTTTTGATCCAGCAAGCGTGACTCCAAAACCGTTAGCAAATCTTCACCACTGTTGGCCTCAACTTGCAAGGAGGACAACGCCTGGCTGAAGTCATCGACGGACAATGCCCGAGCTGAGACCAAAGCACCGCCTGCACCTGGTCCAGGCTTGGCAAAACTGACATCCATTCCAGCCAGCTCAGCCACACGCAATCCCAATGAGTCCAGCTGCACCATGCGGGCTTGCAACTCACCCAAACGGGTTGCCATCACATCTAAATTTTCGCGCAAGTATCTGTTCTGAGACTCTGCATTTTCATTGGGGACTTGTGGGATGATTTGTCCAACAATAGGCCAATTGTTCAGTGTGCCTGCTTTTACCAAAGCGTGGTAAGCAGCCATGGCGCCGGCAATAGCGACAACAGCAACACACATGGCTATGGCAAACAAACCCTTAATGCCCAGCTCAAAGCTTCGAGTTGAGCGAAATCGCGTGTCAGTGATAATCACATGCATCTAATCTTGCTCCTAGCATGGCAGCACTTAACAGCACCACCGTGAAACCATCCATCCCAAACGCCATTCCAATCGCCCAAGCGATGAACAACTCAGTGACATTGCATGCGCTCTTGAGTCGAGTGCGCTTGTCTCAAAGTCGGCTGGAGACAGTCAAACAACTGATTCCTGTCACGCTGAGGGCTAGCATACAAGCCGGCAGTGCTGATGAGGGGCAGTGGACGCTGCTGGTCAACTCACCTGCAGTTGCCGCCAAACTCAGGCAGTTGCTGCCCAGTTTGAATCAAGCCTTGCGCCAAAAGGAACAAGTTGATGTCGAGGTGCGCATCAAAATCGCACGCCCGACGGCATAAATGGTGCCGAATGTCTGACTCGAACAGACGACCTACCGCTTACAAGGCGGTTGCTCTACCAACTGAGCTAATTCGGCACGATCTGTATTCTACTTCACTCTGCGTAGGCCGCCGCCGCCTGATGGCGGTTTTGGAAAAGAATCGTTGTCATCTGCGCTGGTTATTGCTTTTTTATCAACAGAAACAGGCGCAACTGAAACCAATGTTGGCCCTTTAGCCGCTGGTGCGGCAATACCAGGCTGTTGGCTTGGCGCTACAGTTATGTCAGCCGATGGGGTTTCGGTCGCTGGGAACGCCATACCCTGACCATTTTCACGTGCGTAAATAGCCAACACTCTAGAGATAGGTACAAAAATATCTTGTACCTTGCCACCAAACCTACCTTTAAAGCTCACCATATCGTTGGTCAACTCAAGCCCTTGTGTGGCACCGTAACTGACGTTCAGCACTATCTGTGAGTCGCTAACGAAAGCCATAGGCACTTCAACGGTATGGTCAACCGACACGGCCATATAGGGTGTGTAGCCGTTGTGCGAGCACCATTCGTGAATGGCGCGCAACAAATACGGCTTGGTTGTTGGAATGTCGTTGAAGTCCATAACTTTCATAGCAGCAGATACGCAGTCATTTACTTGCGCATGACCTTCTCTGATGGGGTCAGCGCTTCAATGTAAGCAGGGCGAGAAAAAATGCGCTCAGCATATTTCAGCAACGGCGCTGCATTTTTGCTCAGCTCAATGCCATACATGTCCAACCGCCACAACAATGGAGCAATTGAAACGTCGAGCATGGAGAAATTGTCGCCCAGCATAAACTTGTTTTTCAAGAAAACTGGTGCCAATTGGGTCAAGCGGTCACGGATGTGGCTGCGCGCTTTTTCCATAGCCTTGTCGTTACTTTTAACGCCACGTGTTTCCAACACAACGACATTGGTAAACAGTTCTTTTTCGAAATTCAACAAGAACAAACGGACACGCGCGCGCTCAACAGGGTCACCTGGCATCAACTGAGGATGCGGGAAGCGCTCGTCGATGTATTCGTTGATGATGTTTGACTCATACAAAATGAGGTCTCGTTCAACCAATATAGGGACTTGCCCGTAAGGGTTCATGACGGCGATATCTTCTGGTTTGTTGTACAAATCGACATCACGAATTTCAAAGTCCATGCCTTTTTCGAACAGCACAAAACGGCAACGGTGTGAAAATGGGCACGTTGTGCCCGAGTACAAAACCATCATAAGAGGAGTCTCCAAAATGAAAAACAGTGGCTGAACCGATTGGGGTCCCAGTGCCACTGTGTCAGGCGGTGAGGCTTCAATAGCCTCATCGAAAATTACTTGATGTCTTTCCAGAATGCTGCGTTCAAGCGCCATGCCACTATGGTGAAAATACTCAAGAACAACATCACCCACACACCAAGGCGTACACGGGCGTTTTGGGCAGGTTCGCCCATCCACTGCAGATACGCTACCAAATCGCCTATGGCGTTGTCAAATTGGGCTTCGTTTAAGCTGCCGGCAGTTACTTGCTTAAAACCAGTAAAAACTTCAGAAGTATGGCCGTGAGACTCTACTTCTTTGGTCAACATAGCCTGCTCGCCCTGCAGCTGCCACAAGGGGTTGGGCATGGCAACAGCAGGATACGCCGCGTTGTTCCAACCAGTCAACGTGTTGCTGTCACGGTAATAGCTGCGTAGAAATGTGTACAAATAATCAGAACCACTGCCATTGGCACCCGCACGCGAGCGGGCAATGACGCTCAAGTCAGGCGGATTGGCACCAAACCAAGCTTTGGCTTCTGCTGGTGCGATAGTGGCCTGCATCAAGTCACCAGGTTTGTCAGTGATGAAATTGAGATTCTCCTGAATTTGCTTTTCATTTAAGCCGATATCGGTCATGCGGTTGTAGCGCATGTAGGCCGCTGAGTGGCAATTCAAACAGTAATTGGTAAACAACTGCGCACCACGCTGCAAAGCAGCCATGTCGTTGGTTCGCGATGGTGCCTTATCCCAAGCAATACCACCTGATGCGGCATGGGCCGCACCCGCAAAAAATACGCACAAGACCGTTGAGAGAAGAATTTTTTTAAACATGTTATTTATCTCCATACCTGCTTAATGCGCTTGGAACGTAATACGGTCTGGCACTTCCTTAAAGTTGCCCAAACGGCTCCACCAAGGCATGAGTAGGAAGAAGCCAAAGTACATCAATGTACCTGCCTGCGAAATTCGCTCAAAAATGTATGAAGGCGCTTGGATACCCAAGTAACCTAAAACAAAAAAGTTGATCACAAAAACCGCGTACACAATTTTGTGCCAGTCAGGGCGGTAGCGCATAGACTTGACTGGGCTGTGGTCTAACCATGGCAGGAAGAACAGAATCACAACCGCACCGCCCATCACCACAACACCCCAAAATTTAGCGTCTGTAGCAAGCATGGCGGCAATCGCCAACGCCGCGCCCACCAACACACCCGCCTTGGCTTTAACGCTTAATTTAAGTTTGATCACAGCCAACACTGCACCCGCGGCAGCTATACCCATCAGCACGTACATCATTTCGCCGGTGATGGCACGCAACATGGAATAAAAAGGCGTGAAATACCACACAGGTGCAATGTGAGCTGGTGTTTTTAATGGGTCTGCAGGTATGAAATTGTTGTATTCCAAGAAATAGCCACCGAATTCGGGTGCGAAAAATACAATCGCTGAAAACACCATCAAAAACACAGACACACCCAGTACATCATGGACTGTGTAGTAAGGGTGGAATGGGATACCGTCTAGGGGAACACCATTCTCATCTTTGTACTTTTTAATTTCAACACCGTCTGGGTTGTTGGAGCCCACTTCGTGTAATGCAATGATGTGCGCCACGACCAAACCCAACAAAACCAAAGGCACGGCAATAACGTGAAAGGCGAAGAAACGGTTGAGTGTGGCGTCGCCCACTACAAAATCACCACGAATCAACAAGGCCAAGTCTTCGCCAACAAACGGTATGGCCGAAAACAGGTTGACGATCACCTGTGCGCCCCAGTAGCTCATCTGGCCCCAAGGTAACAAGTAGCCCATAAAAGCTTCGGCCATCAAGCACAAGAAGATGGCGCAGCCAAAAATCCAAACCAGCTCGCGCGGTTTGCGGTAGCTGCCATACAACAGGCCGCGGAACATGTGCAAGTACACCACCACAAAAAACGCTGATGCGCCTGTAGAGTGCATGTAGCGTATCAGCCAGCCCCATGGTACATCTCGCATGATGTACTCGACCGAGGCAAACGCCAGCGCTGCGTCTGGTTTGTAGTGCATGACCAAAAATATGCCGGTGACGATTTGAATCACCAATACCAGCAGGGACAGCGCACCAAAAAAGTACCAAAAGTTAAAGTTTTTAGGTGCGTAGTACTCCGCCAAGTGCTCGTTGTAAAGCTTTGACAGTGGGAAGCGGTTGTCTACCCAGTTCAGCAGTTGTTGAGACGGCGGCGCATCCGCCGCTATTTCTTTGTATTCAGCCATTTGTTTGTTGCCTCAAAAAAGCAGATGCACATAGGTGCGCAGGTGAAAGTCGATCAAAGGTCCTAAAAGATTAGGCCGCAGTATCGTCCTCGCCAATTAACAAGGTGGTGTCTGACACATACATGTGCGGGGGCACCGGCAAGTTGTCTGGCGATGGCTTGTTTTTAAAGACGCGGCCTGCCACATCAAAAGTCGAGCCGTGGCATGGACACAAAAAGCCACCGGGCCAGTCATCAGGCAATGATGGCTGCGCGCCCACTTGCAACTTATCGGTGGGTGAGCAACCCAAGTGTGGACAAATACCAATGCCTACAAAATACTCAGGCTTGATGGAACGGTGGCGGTTCTTGGCGTAAGGCGGCACTGGATACGCTGTGCGGTCTGAATCAGGATCGGCCAAATCTGACTCGTCTTTGACCAATGTGGCCAACATTTCTGGCGTACGACGCAGCACCCAAATTGGCTGACCGCGCCACTCAACGGTGAGTTTTTCACCAGGCGCCAGCTTAGAAATATCGACTTCAACGGACGCACCTGCAGCTTTGGCTCGCTCGGAGGGACTGAATGAACTTACGAACGGCACGGCAACAGCTGCAGCACCAACGCCGCCCATTGCGCACGATGTGATCAGCCAGCTACGACGGCCGTTGTTAACGGTTGCTTCGCTCATGGAACTCTTTCAGTGAGAAGACTTGTAGGAGGGTACTAACCCTAGGGACAACCCGCCATTCTACCGGACGCTAAAAGGCCGTCTACAGCTGGGGAATTTAATATTTATTAGTTCTAAAATACTATTTTTATCATTACTTTGAAAGAAACATTATGAGCATCGCCAAAGACTTTAAAGAGTTTGCCTTAAAAGGCAATGTCATTGACTTAGCAGTGGGCGTGATTATTGGTGCCGCGTTTGCCAAAATCGTGACCTCTCTGGTTGCCGACATCATCATGCCAGTGGTTGGCAGCGTATTTGATAACATGGATTTTGCACAACTATTTGTAGCCCTTGGCGACGTACCCGCAGGCGTTCCCATGGTGCTGGCAGACCTGCAAAAAGCTGGTGTGCCGGTATTGGCTTACGGTAATTTCATCACCGTAGCCATCAACTTCGTCATCTTGGCATTCATTATTTTCATGATGGTGCGCCAGGTTATTCGTCTAAAGCGGGCAGAGGCAGTCGTCGCTGCTGAGCCTGCCGCAACCCCTGAAGATGTGGCCTTGTTGCGCGAAATACGCGACAGTCTGAAACAATAGAACCACTGCTCCAGCTGTTTGCCCGTGTGTTGAAACTGGTAGTCAAAAATCAGCTGGCGAGGTGTCTTTTGACAGATGCATCCGCCCAGGACATGGCTTGCAACAAGCTGGATGCATCTGCTACACCAAGACCTGCAATATCAAAAGCTGTGCCGTGGTCTGGGCTGGTCCTAACAAAAGGCAGACCCAGTGTCACATTCACACCATCGGCCACCCCCAAGTACTTGACGGGTATCAGCCCCTGGTCGTGGTAAGCGGCAACCACCACATCAAACTCGCCAGCCCTGGCGCGCATATACACCGTGTCTGGCGACAGCGGGTCGCTGACTTGAAGACCCAGTTTGCGAGCTGTACTGATAGCTGGCGCCATGATGTCTATTTCCTCTCGCCCAAAACGCCCTCCCTCGCCAGCGTGCGGATTGACCCCGGCAACGGCTATGCGCAAGGGGCCTGTGCCACGCAAGCACGGTACCCACTGGTTGGTCAGCAACAGCGTTTGCAGTAAGTTGTCGACAGTGACAAGCTCTAAAGCTTGGCGCAATGAAACGTGAATACTGAGTAAGACAGTTTGTAGCTCAGGGTTGGCCAACAGCATACGCACGGGTACATCCGCAATGGGCACACCAAGGTGTTTGGCCGCAGCAGCTTGCAACATCTCGGTATGACCAGGAAACGCAACCCCCGCAGCGTGAAGAGCCAATTTATGAATGGGCGCGGTGATCACCGCGCTGGCATGCCCGGCAAGGCAGGCCTGGGCTGCACAGGAGATCGCACGAGCGGCTGCCGCACCGGCGCCAGCACTGACCACACCCATTGCCACATCACCTACATCAACGCCATCGTCGAGTACGACAACAGCATGGGGTGTCAACAACAATTGCTGCATTGCCTGCTGCGCTGAAGACACGACAAATATAGGCTTGGGGGCTGTTTGTTCGCGTTTGCAGTGATGGGCCAACGCTTTATGCAACAGCGCTGAAGACCCCGCAACCCACACGGGTGTCGCGCCGGCTTGCTGCCACTCGTACAAAGCCTTCACAACGACTTCTGGCCCGATCCCGGCAGGGTCGCCCATAGTTAAAACCATTGGTCGCATTGCGCTGTCCATTAGGCGGGGTTGTCTATGTCAACAAAGGTATGCTGCAAGCCGAACTGGCTGGCCAACGCATGACCAACCGCTTGCGCCCCATAGCGCTCGCTGGCATGGTGACCACAAGCGATGTAGGCCACGTCGCATTCGCGCGCGTAATGGGCTTGGGGCTCAGATAACTCGCCGGAAATGAACACATCCGCACCCGCGGCTATGGCTTGCTCAAAATAAGATTGGGCACCGCCGGTACACCAAGCCACTTTTGCAATGGGCTTATCAGCATCCCCAATAACAACGACTGGCCTGCGCAAAGCAGCCGCAGTCGCGTCTACCAAAGCGCCCAATGTCGTGTGTGATGTTCGGCCAAGCCAGCCCAAACCTTGGTCGCCAAAGCGGGCTGCCTTGCCACCTTGACTGTCAGGCGTTAAGCCCAATACACGTGCCAGCTGCACGTTGTTGCCCAAGGTTTCGTGTGCATCCAACGGCAAGTGATACGCCCATAAGTTGATGTTGCGCTCTACCAACAGGCCTAAGCGCTTGCGCATCCAACCAGTCACAACACCGGTTTGACCTCGCCAAAACAAGCCGTGGTGTACAAAAATAGCATCCGCACCCATGTCAGCGGCCTGCTCAATCAGGGCTAGGCTGGCAGTCACGCCACTCACCACATGCTGCACCTGCGCAGCACCCTCAACTTGCAGCCCGTTGGGTCCATAGTCGTTAAACAGATGGGGTTGTAACCACGCATCCAATTGATCCGATACCATTTGACGGCTGATGGCTGGCATAGATTGAAGCGTCAAAGGTGTTGTCACTGGTTTCAAACTCCAAAAAGTGGGATGCGACATCGTGCGCGGGTAGGGCTTAAAGTATCAATAACAACTGTAGCGCAAAGACGTGGACAATAGAATCATGAAACGAATCTGGATACTTTTTTCACAAACCACGACTGTGTTGCTGGCCGCCTATTTTGTTGTGCTGACGCTCAAGCCGCAATGGGTGGTGCCAGAACGAGACACTGTCGCTGTTGGCTCCACAGCGCCCGCCACCTTGTTGCGCAGTGCTGCCCAAGCCGCATCGCCGGCGGTGGTCAGTATTCAAGCTATCTCTGGGCCCCAATTAGACGACAAGTCAACAACAGACCCCTGGTTTAAATTCTTTTTTGATGAAGACCAAAGAGGTGAGCCTGCGAGCAACAACATAGGCTCTGGTGTTATTGTGAGCGCGTCCGGCCATGTGCTGACCAACAACCACGTGATACAAAATGCGCAAGATATCCAGGTCACGCTGCTAGACGGTAGGCGCGTCCCTGCCAGCGTTCTAGGCACAGACCCAGATACAGATTTGGCAGTGCTTAAAATCCAACTCAACGCACTACCCAACATCACACTGGGTGACTCCAATGCCCTGTTTGTTGGTGACAGTGTGCTGGCTATTGGCAACCCATTTGGTGTCGGTCAAACCGTCACCAGCGGCATCGTCAGCGCTTTGGGCCGAAGCCAACTGGGCATCAACACCTACGAAAACTTCATTCAAACAGATGCAGCCATTAACCCCGGAAATTCTGGCGGTGCACTGGTGAACTCAAGCGGTCATCTGGTTGGCATTAACACCGCTATTTATTCGCGTTCGGGCGGATCAATGGGCATTGGTTTTGCCATCCCCACATCGGTTGCCAAACAAGTTCTAGATGATATTGTTAGCGATGGTTTTGTCACACGCGGATGGATTGGTGTGGAGCCGCAAACACTGAACGCTGAACTAGCAAGTAGCTTTGGCTTGAACAATAAGTCGGGGGTATTGGTTGCCGGCGTACTCAAACAAGGGCCAGCCGCCACAGCTGGCGTCATCCCAGGCGATGTGATCACAGCAATTGATGAACAGCCCGTTGCGTCTGTAGCTGACTTGTTGGGCCTTGTTTCTGAGCTGACACCGGGGACATCTAGCCAGCTGAAAATTTGGAGAGATGGCAAAGCTCAGCTCATCAGCATTCGGCCAGCGGCTAGACCTTATTACAAGCACGGATCTCGGTAAACGTTATTGAGAAAAAACACCCAATAATTATTTACGGTACGTTAGATCCGTCTTTGTCGTTTGACACGCTGCTGCTTGCACCGTCTTTTTTATCGTCTGCTCTTGACATTCCACCAGCATCACCTTTGGCTGGTTTGGAGTCGTCAGACTTGTCGCCGTCATCAGGTGACTTGCTGCTGCGTTCAAACCACTTGGCACCAAGCATGCCAAATTCGTACAGAATGCACATCGGTATGGCCAGCGACAACTGTGAAATGACATCCGGGGGAGTCACGAAGGCTGCTATCACAAAGGCCACCACTATGAAGTAACCCCTGAAGGCCTTCAGTTGTTCGACCGTCACCATGCCGAAACGAACCAATAAGATCACCACAATGGGCACCTGAAAAGCCAAGCCAAAGGCTAGGTACAGGGACAAGATAGCCTCAACATACGATGCGATATCTGGCGTAGCTGCCACGCTTGGTGGCGCAAATGCTTGAATAAAAGCAAACATTTTGTCCAACACCAGCAATTGCACAAAAGCAATGCCACCATAAGCTAAAAAGCTGCCAAATAAAATAAGTGGAATCGCAAAACGCTTTTCGTGGCTGTACAAGCCTGGCGCTACAAATGCCCATGCTTGGTACATGATCCATGGCAAACACATCAAAAAGGCCGCCATCATCAATACCTTAAGGGGTATGAAGAACGGCGAAAACACACCCACTGCGATTAACTTGGCCCCTGGTGGCATATGCGCCTGAATGGGTATTGCAATCCAGTCTATGAGCGTGGCGGGTCCTGGCCATAAAGCCAAAGCACCCATGCAAATCAGCAGGCCTATGAAGGCATAAACCAACCTGTTACGAAGCTCTAACAAATGCTGAACAAAGGACTGCTCAGTGCCGACGGACTCGTCTGGCTCAGGTTTGTTGCTGGTCATGAATTTTATAGAGAGATGCGGTTAATCTGCGGCCTAAACCTGGCCACTCGGGCCGCACCAGATTGAATATGGCTGCGTTGACCGCTTCGGGCTTTGTACCATTGCGGTACGGCGGCACGCTTGGCGCGCCAACGCTTCTTTGGCCGCGCGTAGCTGTTGTAACTTGAGCCTATATGGCCGTAGTCGTCTGAACTGACGCCTACAGGTGCAGCGGGGGTATTGCCAGTGACGTCTTTCCACTCATCTTCAAAATCTTTGCCTGCAGACTCGACTGAAGATTTGGCGTCGTTCATAGCGCCCTGAAAACCATCTTTCATTTTGCGAAGCTCTTCCAACTCCATAGAGCGGTTGACTTCAGCTTTAACATCAGAGACATAGCGCTGAGCTTTACCCAACAATGCACCAACGGTACGGGCTACTTTAGGCAGCTTCTCAGGGCCAATCACAATCAGGGCTACAGCACCGATGAGGGCCAATTTAGATATGCCTAAGTCAATCATCTTGAGATCACATCAATGCAACAAACAGGATTGAACGTAGTCACTTATGACTTGGTTTTAGCTTGCACGTCTATGGTCTCACCAGACTCAGATTTGGCTTGCGTAACCTGCGCAGGCGCTTCATCTTCTGGCGTTGCACCACCTTCTTTGATACCGTCTTTAAACCCCTTAACGGCACCGCCCAAGTCCGAACCTAAATTTTTAAGTTTTTTGGTGCCGAACACCATCACCACAATCAACAAAACAATCAACCAATGCCAAATTGAAAAAGCACCCATGTCTAACTCCTTGAAAATTCAATGCGCAGCAATTGCTACCCGTATGCACAACCCTTAGCACCTCATTCTACGGCTAAGGGGTGACCTGTTTAGCAGCGCGGTCAAATAAGACATCGAATATTCACCTGCATCCCAATTCAGGTCAACCTTTGCGCCAAGGCCTAGGCCCACCCACAACATGCACATGCAAGTGCTGTACCTCTTGCATGCCATGATCCCCCGTGTTCACCACCACCCTGAAGCCGCCCTCAGGATAGGGCTCACAACCCTGCTCTAAAGCCAGCTGGGGCGCAAGGGTCATGATTTTCCCCATCAAGGCTGTGTCAGAGCTGGTCAGCTGGGCCATTGACGAAATATGCGCTTTGGGGACAATCAAAAAGTGAATAGGCGCCCACGGCGCAATGTCGTGAAATGCAAAAATATCTTGGTCTTCATAGACTTTTTTACTTGGAATATTGCCTGCTGCAATGTTACAAAACAAACAGTTCTCATCATGCATCTGCAGCTCTCTTCATAGGTTCACCGGCGTTCAAGTTTATAAATCCACGCACAATTCGTATTAAAAACCACACTGAAATAATCAGCCATGCCAACCAACCCGGCCATATAAACAACAGCCACAGTGGCAGTGTGACCAAGTAGGCAAAGCCCACCCATAGCACTGAGCGCAGACGCCACGAGAAATGCGACTCATGCCACGTGCCTAAAGCTTGAGGACGCTTGTACATGTCCATCACCAACGCCACTAACAGCAACAAAGGTCCCCATTGCCCCCCAGGTATCAATGCACCTACGGCCACAATCACGTGCAACACGTAGCTGATAGTGCCAATGGTATTTAGGCTGTGAAGGCGCTGCGCATCAGCATTGACATCAGCTTGCATGCTTATCCTCCAGTGCTTGTGCGTCTCGGCTCTGCGCTTTCCTGAGGGCTTTTTCCTCGATACCACTCAAACCCACGCGCCTGACCAGTTCGGCCAACACATCGGCGGGCTGCAAGTTGAAATGGGCCAGTGCCACCATGCTGTGAAACCACAGGTCAGCCACTTCCCCCACCAACAAGGCCTTACCCGCGTCGCTAGGTGCTGCTTGCAAATCTTTTGCGGCCATCACCACCTCAGTGGCTTCTTCACCAATTTTCTTTAAAAAAGCGTCTGGCGCTTTATCGAACAGCCGCGCCACATAGCTGCTGGACGCATCTCCACCGTTCGCAGGCTTGCGTGACTCAATGACCTGAGCAAGTCTATGCAAGGTGCTATCGCGCGTGAAATCTGTTGGTGAATCTTGTGTCATAGCAATTATTTGTAAATGTAAGTGGGGTCTTTGAGCACTGGCGCAATGGCTTGCCAATGTGGTGGCTCAGCCCCAATGCTCAGCTCTTGATAAAAGCATGAGTGTCTGCCAGTATGGCAAGCAATACCGGGCTCGTGCCCCAACTGCGTGACGGTTAGCAGCAACACATCCGCATCACAATCAACCCGAATGCTGTGCACGGTTTGCACATGGCCAGACTCTTCACCTTTGTGCCACAGCTTGTTGCGTGAGCGACTGAAGTAGACGGCGCGGCCAAGCTGGCGAGTCAGTGCCAGGGCCTCGCGGTTCATCCACGCGAACATCAACACATCACCGGTACCAAGCTCTTGGGCAATCACTGGCACCAAGCCCTTGGCGTCCCAGCCTATGGCGTCTAACCAGTTGGTTTCCGGGGTGCGCGGACTGAACGTGTCAGACGGTGTAGCTGTTGTGGTGGGGTCTGAGGTGGTCATAGTGCAAGCTTATCAGGCAAACAAAGCCCGTTGATGCGATTGAGGGGCGCAGCTTTTTGACCCGCGACTGCCTTTACAAACGAACTGCAATGCCGCGTGATGCCATCAAGGCCTTGGCCTCACCAACCGTATGGTCGCCAAAGTGAAAAATACTTGCCGCCAATACCGCGTCAGCATGGCCCAACTGAATACCGTCTGCCAGATGCGCCAGCGTTCCCACACCACCAGAGGCAATAACAGGCACATTGACCGCATCGCTGACAGTGCGAGTGAGCGCCAAGTCAAACCCAGAGCGCGTGCCGTCTTTGTCCATGCTGGTCAGCAGTAACTCGCCAGCGCCAGCCTCAGTCATGCATGTGGCCCAAGCCAGAACATCGAGGCCTGTGTTTGTGCGCCCGCCGTGACTGTAGACATCCCAACCTTCACCGCGCAGCAGCAAGTCCGCACCAGTGCGGCGTTTTGCGTCAATGGCCACTACGATGCACTGGGAACCATACTTGGCACTCACGTCATTGATAACTTGTGGGTTGGCAATGGCGGCTGAGTTAAAACTTGTTTTATCAGCACCTGCATTGAGTAAGCGACGCACATCGTCAACAGTGCGCACACCGCCGCCCACCGTCAGTGGGATAAATACTTGTGAAGCGACCGCCTCAATCATGTGCAAGGTCAGGTCGCGCCCATCACTGGTGGCCGTGATATCTAAAAATGTCAGCTCATCTGCACCTTGTTCGTTGTAGCGAGCAGCAATTTCAACTGGGTCACCAGCGTCGCGCAGCGCGACAAAATTCACGCCTTTGACCACACGCCCATCCGTCACATCCATGCAAGGAATGATACGTTTGGCTAGCACGACGTCTCTATTTGCACGGTCCGAGGTAAGCCTTTAACCATTGAGTTCGTCAGCCAAATCTTGTGCCTCTTCAAAGTCAAGATCGCCGCTGTAAATGGACCGCCCGCAAATCACGCCAGCAACACCCTCATCTTCAACCGCGCACAGTGCTCGTATATCGTCAAGGTTTGACAACCCTCCCGAAGCAAAAACGGGAATAGTGAGGGCTTGCGCTAACTTCACGGTCGCGTCCATGTTGATGCCACTCAACATACCGTCACGACCAATGTCGGTATAGATGATGCCTTCAACGCCATAGTCTTGGTATTTTTTACCAAGGTCTACCACCTCATGTCCTGTCAGTTTGCTCCAGCCATCGGTGGCTACCTTGCCATCCTTGGCGTCCAAGCCCACAATAATATGACCACCAAATGCGGTGCAAGCATCTTGCAAAAAGCCTGGGTTTGTCACCGCGGCTGTGCCAATGATGACGTAGGTCAAACCTGCGTCCAAATAACGCTCTATGGTGTCTAGGTCACGAATGCCGCCACCTAGCTGCACATCGACCTCACCACCAATCTCAGCCAAAATGCGCTTGATAGCCAGCTCGTTTTTAGGCTGTCCAGCGAACGCACCGTTTAGATCAACCAAATGCACGCGACGCGCGCCCTTGTCAACCCAAGAACGCGCCACGTCGGCGGGATTCAGGCCAAACACAGTGGATTGGTCCATATCACCTTGCTTAAGGCGAACACATTGACCGTCTTTTAAATCGATTGCAGGTATTAACAACATGGTGTCAGTGGCGAAGTTTTATAGCACGTAGAAAAGCGACAGATGAATATACGCCGCTCAAGGATTAAGGTGTCCAGTGTAAAAAATTTCTGTACAAGGTCAAGCCTTGTTTAGAACTTTTTTCAGGATGAAATTGGGTCGCAAACAGGTTATCGCGTGCAACAGCGGCGCAAAACCACTCACCATAGTGCGCACTCGCAGCGCAATCTTCTGCACGCAAAGGCTCAGCGTAAAAGCTATGCACAAAGTAAAAATAAGCATTGTCATCAACACCCTCAAAAATGGGATGTGACTGGCCCAATGCCGGGGTGTGGCGCACTTGATTCCAGCCCATTTGCGGTACTTTGAAGCGCGATCCATCGCTTTGCAACTGGCCAGCCAATTGAAAACGTTTGACTTGGCCAGCCACCAAGCCCAGACCAGGGGTATCGCCCTCTTCGCTGTGGTCCAACAACATTTGCATGCCCACGCATACGCCAAACAAAGGTTTGTTTGCCGCGGCATGTAACACGGCGTCTCGTAGCCCACTTCGGTCGAGCTCGGCGACACAATCTGCCATAGCGCCTTGACCTGGCAAGACCACACGCTGCGCGTTCAACACTTCTTGCGGGTTGGCCGTAATGCGCACCTCTAGGTCGCTGTCTGTGGCAGCTGCTTGCACAGCAGTGGCCACCGAACGCAGGTTGCCCATGCCGTAGTCAACAATCGCGACATAGGCTGCGCCTGCCGTTGCGTTCGAGATGGACACAATAAAGCCTAGGTTCTGGGATCTGTTACAAGCTGCCTTTGGTGGACGGTACCACATTGGCAGCCCGCGGATCCACGCTCAGCGCCATGCGCAAGGCTCTGGCAAATGCTTTGAAAACAGTTTCAGCTTGGTGATGCGCGTTTTCTCCACGCAAGTTGTCTATGTGCACAGTAACACCAGCATGGTTGGCAAAGCCTTGGAAAAACTCAAAGGCCAACTGGGTATCAAACTCGCCGATCATGCCGCTTTTGAATGGCACAAACATGTGCAGTCCTGGACGACCTGAGAAGTCCACCACCACCCTAGACAAGGCCTCGTCGAGCGGCACATAGGCATGGCCGTAGCGCACCAAGCCACGCTTGTCACCAACGGCCTGCGCCACGGCTTGACCCAAGGTAATGCCGACATCTTCAACCGTGTGGTGACCATCTATATGCAAGTCGCCTGTGGCTTGTATGTCAAGGTCAATCAAGCCGTGCCTGGCGATCTGATCCAACATGTGGTCAAAAAAACCAATGCCAGTGTGCAGCTTGGCTTCACCTGTGCCATCAAGGTTCACACGAACTTGAATTTGAGTTTCGTTTGTATTGCGCTCTACCTGTGCAATACGCGGTATAGAGGTGGTGGGCGACGTTGTGGGGGCGTTCATACAGCGGCTTTCAATGCGTCTAACGTTAGCGCTTCTAAGAGTTGGTCATTTTCTGCTGGCGTACCAACGGTTAAGCGAAGGCAATTGTGCAGCAATGTGTGCATTGTAGAAACATTTTTGACCAACACACCCGCAGCCTTGAGGGCAGCAAAGGTTTTGGCAGCATCTGCAACACGCACCAAAATCATGTTGGCTTGGCTTGGGAATACTTGCAAACCAGGCAAAGAGCCTAATTGCACCAACATGCGCTCACGCTGTGCGCGAATCGCTGCTGCCTGCTCGGCAAATATAGCTTCATGCTCTAGGGCAAACAAAGCACACTCCGCATTGAGTGCGCTGACGTTGTAGGGCGGGCGCAGCTTATCCAGTTCGGCGACCAGACCAGATTGGCCCAGCATGTAACCCAAACGCACGCCTGCCAAGCCGAATTTCGACAAAGTGCGCATGAGTAGGACATGCGCGAAGCGTTGCGGCTGGGCTCGCATGTGGTCCAGCCAAGTGCTGTTGGCAAATGGCTGGTACGCCTCATCCACCACCACCAAGCCTGGAGCGGCATCAATAACGGCCATCAGGTCGTCCACACGCCATGCGTTGGCGGTGGGATTATTCGGGTTGGCCAAATACACGATGGCGGGCGTGTGGATGCGCATGGCCTCCAGCATGGCGGGCACATTCAACTCAAAATTAGCGGTTAGCGGTACACCCACATAGTGCAAACCTTGCAGTTTGGCGCTCAAGGCATACATCACAAAACCCGGCTCTGGCGAAACAATACTGGCCTGCTGACCTAAGCACGCCATGGCCAGCAAGCTGATCAGCTCATCAGAGCCATTGCCCAGCATCAAACCCATGCCGCTTGGCATGTCTACATACGTTGACAGCGCCTGTTTTAAATCGTCTATGCGCATGCCAGGGTATCGGTTAACCGCAACTTGTCCCAATCGCTGACCCAGCGCTGCTTGTAGCTGCGCTGACAACACGTAAGGATTCTCCATCGCATCCAACTTAACCATGCCTGTCGCATCTTGAACGGCGTAGGCATGCATGCTTTTCACGTCTTGGCGAACCACAGCCAAGGCTTGGCTGAGTCTGTCAACGGGGGTTTGAGGTAAGTTTTCCATCATGCTCAACAGGCGTAGGTACAGACCAATATGTAGGCTTTAGTGAGTTTGCGTGGCAAACCGAGATGACATGCGTTGTGTCACGGCTGCGCCATGCGCATCGCGGCAGAGTCTGCATGGGCTTGCAAGCCTTCGCCAGTTGCCAACACGTGCGCAATATGACCAAGGGTTTGCGCACCCTCTTGGCTCACTTCAATCAGGCTGGTGCGTTTTTGAAAGTCATACACCCCAAGCGGAGAGCTAAAGCGCGCAGTGCCAGAAGTAGGCAGCACGTGGTTGGGGCCTGCGCAGTAGTCGCCCAAGGACTCGCTGGTGTACCCACCCAAAAAAATGGCACCCGCATGCTTGAGCAACGGCTCCCAACGGTGGGCGTCATCGCTGGACACCTCTAGGTGCTCAGGTGCAATGCGGTTGCTGATGGCGCATGCTTCGGCCATATCGCGCGTAATAACAACCAAGCCCCTGTCGTTAATGGAACGCTCAATAATGGCTTTGCGTGACTGGGTAGGCAGCAACTCGTGCATGGCAGCAATAACGGCTTGTGCGTAGGTGGCGTCAGGCGTTAGCAACACACTTTGCGCCAACTCATCGTGCTCAGCTTGACTGAACATGTCCATGGCCACCCACTCTGGCGGCGTGCTGCCGTCGGCCAACACCAAAATTTCGCTGGGACCTGCAATCATGTCAATGCCCACTTGGCCAAAGACACGGCGCTTGGCGCTGGCCACGTAGGCGTTGCCTGGCCCAGTAATTTTGTCTACTTTAGCTATGGTTTGGGTGCCATACGCCAACGCCGCAATAGCCTGCGCGCCGCCAATAGTGAAGGCACGGGTCACACCTGCCACGTGGGCGGCAGCCAATACCAAGGCATTGCGCTCACCGTTGGGGGTTGGCACCACCATGACAATATCTTGCACACCAGCAACGTGCGCAGGAATGGCATTCATCAGCAAGCTGGAGGGGTAGGCAGCCTTGCCGCCAGGTACATAAATACCGACTCGGTCAAGAGGGGTGACTTTTTGACCCAGTAAATTGCCCTGCTCATCAGTGTACTGCCATGACTCACCGCTGGCTGTTTTTTGCGCTTGGTGGTAGCTGCGTATGCGGTCTGCCGCGGCCGTTAAGGCTTCGCGCTGGTCATTGGGCAGTCCTGCAAACGCTGTGGCCATATCGGCTTGGCTGATTTCAAGCTCTGCCATATTGGCTGCGTGCAAGCCATCAAACTTGGCGGTGCAGTCAAGCACCGCTTGGTCACGGCGGGCGCGCACATCGGCAATGATCTCACTGACGCGTGATTCGATGGCCAGATCGGTTTCACCTGACCATAGCAGTCGCCTGTCGAAGCGCTCTTCAAAATCGGCGTCTGTGGTGCGCAATACGGGGATATTTAAAACTGTATTCATGTCAGCTCAATGTGTATAAACGCGGCGCGACGGCTTGGTCAATGGCGCTGAGAATGGGCTGCAAGGCTGCGCGTTTGAGCTTTAAGCTGGCTGGATTGACCACCAGCCTCGCGCTGATGTCCACAATATGCTCGACCTCGACCAAATGGTTGGCTTTCAATGTGTTACCAGTGGAGACCAAATCCACAATGGCATCTGCCAAACCAGTTAAGGGGGCCAACTCCATAGACCCATACAGCTTGATGAGGTCTACATGCACACCTTTTTTGGCGAAGAACTCACGCGCGGCATGCACATATTTGGTAGCCACTCGCAAACGCGAGCCTTTTTGAACGGCGCTGTCGTAATCAAAGTCTGCGCGCACGGCCACGCTTAAGCGGCATTGCGCAATTCGCAGGTCTATAGGCTGGTACAAGTCGTTGCCGCCGGTTTCAGCTTGGTGCTCAATGAGGGTATCCAAACCCACCACACCCAGATCTGCACCCCCTTGTGCCACGTAAGTTGGCACGTCACTGGCGCGCACCAACACCACTTGCACATCGTCGCGTGAGGTCGGCAGTATCAACTTACGCGAGGTATTGGGGTCTTCCAGCACACGGATGCCTGCGGCCTCTATTAAGGGCAGGGTCTCGTCAAAAATACGTCCTTTGGACAGGGCCAGCGTAATCAATGTGTTGCTTTCAGTTTGGCTTGGCAGACACACGTTGAATGTGTGCCCCCAAGCTTTGCAATTTCACTTCCATGCGGTCATAACCGCGGTCTAAATGATAAACACGCTCGACTGTGGTCTCGCCATCGGCCACCAAGGCGGCGATAACCAAGCTGGCTGAAGCGCGCAAGTCTGTGGCCATCACGTGGGCACCAGATAACGTGGCACCACCGTCAATAACCGCTGTTTTACCTTCTACCGTGATGCGTGCACCCAAGCGCTGCATCTCTTGCACGTGCATGTAACGGTTCTCAAATATGGTTTCAACCACAGTAGAGCTGCCAGGTGCCACCACATTTAAAGCCATGAACTGGGCTTGCATATCGGTTGGGAAACCGGGGTACTCGGTGGTGCGAAAGGACTGGGCCTTGAGCGAGCTTGCACCCGCACTTTTGACATGCAACCCAGTCTCAGTTGACTCAACGCTCACACCAGCTTCGCGCAATTTGTCTATGACTGCATCCAGATGGCCAGCTCTGGCATTGTGCAAGTGCACATCACCACCTGCCACCGCTACGGCACATAAAAACGTTCCTGTCTCAATTCGGTCGGCGACCACCGCGTGGCTGCAGCCGTTCAAGCTGGCGACGCCTTCGATACGAATTCGGCTGGTGCCGTGTCCCTCAATGCGCGCGCCCATCTTGATGAGCATCTCAGCCAAGTCGGTGATCTCTGGCTCCTGTGCGGCATTGTCTAGCACGGTCACGCCATCTGCTAGCGCGGCGGCCATCATCAAGTTTTCGGTGCCAGTCACAGTCACCATATCGGTTGTAATGTGTGCGCCAGTCAAACGTGTTTGCCCGACGGGTAAGGACGCTTCGATATAACCGTGCGCCACCTCAATCACTGCACCCATGGCTTCCAAGCCCTTGATGTGCTGATCGACAGGACGAGAACCAATCGCGCAGCCCCCTGGCAGTGACACGCGGGCCTTGCCAAATCGCGCTAGCAACGGGCCCAATACCAAAATAGATGCCCGCATAGTTTTGACCAAGTCATAATGCGCCTCGGTTTTATCCAGCCCGCCAGCATGTAGCGTCAGTGCGTTGTTAGAGGCCACATCGTCTTGCACGTGTACGCCCATACTGGCAATGAGCTTGAGCATGGTGCGAACATCTTGGAGCGCAGGCACGTTCTCCAGCGTAACCGGCTGGGCAGTCAATAACGCGGCACACAGCTCCGGCAAAGTAGCGTTTTTAGCGCCCGCAATATGGATGCTGCCGTTGAGCGGCTGGCCACCAGTGATGAGTAATTGATCCATAAGAGACTATTCAGTAAACGACTAACAATTAAGACTGCTGGGCCCACTCGCCAGGTGTGAACGTTTTCATAGACAAGGCGTGAACCTCATCGTTTTGAATGCGCTCACCAAGCGCTGCATAGACACGCTTGTGTCGGGCAATGGCACGCAATCCCTCAAACTCACCCGATACGATGACGGCTGACCAATGGCGACCATCTCCGTCCACCTCTAAATGGGTGCAAGGCAGGCCAGCGCTGATGATGTCGTGTAGTTGTTGATCGGTCATGGTCAGTCGGTGTAGGTTGCGATAATTTGAAACAATAGCGTCTTGCTAATGGCGCAATTTGTAGCCAGTACGAAGCATATGCTCGGCAACAGCGGCCACCAGAACAAATGCCACACCCACCACGCCCAGGCTCATCCATGGTGACACATCGCTTTGGCCAAAAAAACCAAAACGAAAACCGTCAATCATGTAGAAAAACGGGTTGAAGTGGCTGACGGTTTGCCACATGGTGGGTAGCGAATGTATGGAGTAAAAAACGCCACTCAAAAACGTCATGGGCATGATGACAAAATTTTGAAACGCTGCCAACTGGTCAAACTTTTCGGCCCATAGACCGGCAACAATGCCCATAGCACCCATCAAACCGCAGCCCAATGCAGCAAAAATCATGATCCACAGGAAGTTGTCGACATGCAAGCCAGCAAAAAAGCTGGTTGCCACAATCACGCCCACACCCACGGCCAAGCCACGCACCATGCTTGAAGCCACATAGGCCCAAAACCATGCCCAATGAGACAAAGGCGTGAGCATCAGGAATATCAAGCTGCCCATGACCTTGCTTTGGATCAACGAAGAAGAGCTGTTGGAAAATGAATTTTGCAACATGCTCATCATGGCCAAGCCAGGAATTAGAAACGCAATGTAGGACACACTGTTGTAAACCTCAACACGTCCTTGCAAGACGTGGCCAAAGATCAACATGTACATGAGAGCCGTCAGCACTGGCGCTGCGACGGTTTGAAAGCCCACCTTCCAAAACCGCAGAATCTCCTTGTAAAAGAGGGTTTGCCAGCCATTCATTCCGACTTCTCCATGAGGGTCACAAACACATCCTCTAAATCAGCGGGCCTGATTTCGACTTGCTCGGCCACGCCACCAATGGCGCGCACCTGCGCCAAAATGTCTTCAACGGCTTGGGCATTGGGTGCAGGCAATTGCACAATCCGCCCTGTTATACGCGCTTTGGCTTCCAAGGCTGGTGGCAAAGGCGTGTCTAATTTGAAGCGCAACACGCTGGCTGTGGCTCTAGACAGCAAGTCGCAGGTGTTTTCAAGGGCAATCAATTGGCCATTTTTAAGCATGGCGATGCGGGGGCACAAAGCCTCGGCTTCCTCTAAATAGTGGGTGGTCAGTAACACCGCGGTGCCTTGCTTGTTCAGGTGCGAGACGAATTGCCACAAGATTTGACGCAATTCCACGTCAACCCCAGCAGTAGGCTCGTCCAACACCAAAACAGGCGGCTTGTGCACCAGCGCCAAAGCGACCAGCACACGGCGCTTCATGCCGCCCGACAAGGCGCGCATATTTGAATTGGCTTTGTCGGACAAACGCAAACCAAGCAGCAAGTCGTCTATCCAAGCACCGTTGTTTTTGATGCCGAAATAACCGCTCTGAAACCGCAAAGCCTCCCTCACCGTAAAGAAAGGGTCAAACACCAACTCTTGAGGCACAACACCTAGGTTGTACCTGGCTTTGGCATAGTCTTGCACCACATCGAAACCATTGACCGACACGTGACCAGAACTGGCACGGTTTAGTCCTGCCAAAATGTTGATGAGGGTGGTCTTGCCAGCGCCGTTAGGGCCTAACAAACCAAAAAATTCACCCTCGCCTATGTCAAAACTGATGTCTGACAAGGCTTGGAACTCACCCTTAGGGGTGGCATACGTTTTTGAAACGTTTTTAAAAGATATTGCGGACATTAGCCACTTATTTTAGTCTGCCTGCACACGCTGTGCCGCCAGATGCCAATAGCCCATAAAAAAACCGTACAGATTAGGCCGTTTCAGTGTTGTTGCTCAACACTTGGGCCACGTCATAGGCCTGCACCAACGACCACAGCAAGGCTGGCCAGTTGATCACGTTGAAGCGCTGGTTTGTGCCGTGTGCCAACCTAGCCAAACCGAGCAGCACACTGATAGCGCTAGAGTCAAACGTGAGAAGCGCACCTGCGTCAACCTCCACATCGCCCGCAACGGGCAACTTTAAGCTCAACAACGACAGAACAGATGCGGCGTTGTCGTGTGTGATGACTTGGGGCAAAACAATGGCGGTCATAGGGTCTGAACGTTAGCGAATCAAAAAACTACTTGCCAGCTTGCGAGGCAGCTGCCGCATTGAGTTGCGCCAAAGCGGTGATGAGCGCGCCCACATCATCACCACCACTGACGGCTGCAAATTGTGTGCGGTAGGTTTCAATCAGCCACAAACCCAGCACATTGATATCCACTATTTTCCAGCCAGAGTCAGACAACACCATGCGGTAATCCAACGGAATCGGCTCACCAGGGCCACCGACCACCCTTGAACGCACTGTGGCTTGCTTGTCACCATCGACGATGCGCATTGGCTTGACCTCAATCCGGCGATCGGTCATTTGCTTGGCTGCGCCTGCATAGGTGCGAATCAACAAGGTCTTAAACTCTTGTTGCAAGCGGTCTTTTTGCGAGGGCGTCGCGCTGCGCCATGCACGCCCTACAGCTGAGGCTGTCATACGATCGAAGTCAACATAAGGCATCACGCGCTCGTCGACCACGGCTTGCAGGCGGTTGACGTCACCTGCGACCAACTGCGGATCTGACTTAATCAAACTCAACACTTCGTTGGCTGTGCGCGCAATCAGCGCATTGGGGGCTTCAACCGCAGCGTTGGCAGCGCCAGCGACCAACAATGCGGTGCAAGCCAACACGTTGGTTGCTCTTAAAAATGTCTGAATTGACCACATACGCATTCCCTGTCTTTGCATTTTTCGGTATTTGTATTTGCACGGCCCTGGCTACCCGTTGTGTACGGGTAGGTATGGGTACGCCACAGTCGCTGTTGCCTTGTGGCGCTGCAAACCCGTTGAGCATCTCGATTTTATGTCATTGCACCGTGTTGTCTGCAGGTGTGTCATCCCAACTGTCGCCGTTGGCAGTGACATCACCCCAACCGTCATCAGCAGGCTCTGGCGTCCATATAGGTTGGGTTGTGGCTTCGCGCCTCTTCAAGTACACATCACGCAGAAAACTGTACTTGTCTAAGGCAATTGAGTCCAACGTGTTGGTGGCGTCTAACAAACCTGCACGCCCGTTGAGGACCTTGACCACTTTGATTGTATTTTGCTCACTTTTTGCTGTGGGCTCGATGTCTATTCCTTCGTACAGCTCGACTGAACTTGAAGCCGCATCGCGAAGAGTCGAAGGCCCTGCAAACGGCAGCATGATGTAAGGCCCCATAGGCACGCCCCAGCGACCCAACGTTTGCCCCAGATCGTGGCTGGTTTTGGTCAGCCCCATGGGCGTCGCCAGATCTATCAGACCAGCAACACCAAACACCGAGTTGACCGCAAAACGCATGAAGTTGGTGGTGGCTTCGACCGGCCTAAGTTGCAGGGCTGCGTTCATGCTAGAGCTCAAATCACCCAGATTTGAAAAGAAGTTACCAATTGTTGTGCGCACAAATTGGGGCGTAATGTCTTGGTAGGTTTCTGCCGCAGGTTTGAGCACCGCACGGTCTGCCGTATCGTTGAAGCTGTACATCGCACGGTTGAATGGCTCAAGGGGGTCGCTGGCATTGGCCTGAGGACCTGTGGCGCAGCCACTCACAACAGCAGCTGATGCCAACAACAAACCTGCCACGAGGCGCTTAGCGTGTGTATCTGCCATTGTTAATCCTTGCCACTGCTGCTGGCAGTTTGGTTGAACAAAAATTGACTGATCAAGTTTTCCAACACCACAGCCGACTGCGTTTGCGTCACCACAGCGCCTGAAGCCCAATTGGCTTCTTCAAAACCAGCTTGAACGCCAATGTATTGCTCACCCAGCAAACCACTGGTGAGAATTTTGAGTGAGCTGTCGATTGGAAACGCGAACTGCGTGTTCATGTCCAGCACGACAGCCGCTTGGAAGCGTTGGGTGTCGAATGACACACTGCTCACGCGCCCTACGACGACACCTGCGCTTTTAACGGCTGCGCTGGGCTTTAAACCACCAATGTTGTCAAACCGAGCGGTGATTTGGTAAGTTGGCGAAAAATTCATTTGCAACAAGTTGGCAGACTTGAGGGCCAAAAACAGCATTGCTGCCACGCCAATCAGCACAAACATACCTACCCACACATCATTTTTTGACTTTTGCATATCTCACCTTTGAACCAAGCCATACAGCCAATTGGTTTTCCCCATTAAATACTGAACATCATCGCGGTTAACAAGAAATCTAGGCCCAGCACCATCAAGGAGGCCACAACCACAGTGCGGGTGGTTGCACGCGATACGCCCTCAGGCGTTGGTGACGCGCTGTAGCCTTGCAGCAATGCAACAAACGTTACGGCACAGCCGAACACCATGCTCTTGACCACCCCGTTGCCGACATCACGCCACACATCGACACCACTTTGCATCTGGCTCCAAAATGAACCTGAATCGATGCCAATCATCACCACCCCGACCAACCAGCCGCCCAATATGCCAACAGCGCTGAAAACGGCTGCCAATATGGGCATGGCTATCATGCCACCCAAAAAACGTGGCGCCAGAATTCGGCGAATAGGATCAACGGCCATGATCTCCATGGCGGCGAGTTGCTCGCCCGCCTTCATCAGGCCGATCTCTGCCGTTAGCGCGGTACCCGCTCGCCCTGCAAACAGCAAAGCCGTGACAACTGGGCCTAACTCACGCACCAAACTGAGCGCAACCAACAAACCCAGCGCCTCTGAAGACCCGTAACGCTGCAAGGTGTAATAGCCTTGCAAACCCAACACAAAGCCCACGAACAAACCCGACACGCCAATGATGACCAAGCTGTAGTTGCCTAAAAAAAGCACTTGCTCGGCAATCAGGCGAGGACGCTTCAGTGCCCCCCAAGACTCTTTGAATAACACCACGAACAGCCGCAAGGCATAGCCCATATTGGCAACGATTTGACGTGTCATACAACCGACGCTGGACACCCAAGCGGTCATGTTGCAGCCCTCTTGTGCGCGTTGGCCTGGCCTAGCAAATCTTCACTAACGGGCTGGGCCGGGTAATGGAATCGGACAGGCCCCTCTGCATCACCGCTTATGAACTGCTGCACCAAGGGGTTGGTACAGTTGCGTATCTCATCAGGTGTGCCTTGCACAGCCACCTTGCCATCGGCCAAAATCACCACGTGCTGGGCAATACCCAGTGTTTCTTGCACATCGTGAGATACCACAATCGATGTCATGCCAAGTGCGTCATTCAGCTCTCTGATTAATTTAGCGGCAGTGCCCAACGAGATAGGGTCCAGTCCAGCAAATGGCTCGTCGTACATCATCAATGCAGGGTCGAGGGCAATGGCTCGCGCAAGGGCAACGCGTCTGGCCATACCGCCTGAAATTTCAGCCGGCATCAAGTCTCTGGCACCCCTCAAACCCACAGCATTCAGCTTTATGAGAACGATGTCTCGCACCATCACTTCCGGCAACTGCGTGTGCTCACGCAACGGGAAAGCCACGTTGTCGAAGACCGACATGTCTGTGAACAGGGCCCCAAACTGAAACAACATGCCCATTTGGCGGCGCGCCGTATACAACTGCTTGTGACTGAGTTTGGCAATGTCGTGGCCCAACACGTTCACCTCACCGCTGGACGCCCGACATTGCCCGCTGATCAGGCGCAGCACAGTGGTTTTACCGCCACCAGATGCACCCATCAGTGCAGTCACTTGACCTTGGGGGATATCGATGTCGATACCATCCAAAATACAGCGCGCAGACTGGTCTTCGCCATAGGCGAAACTCACATTGCGAAAGGTAATAGCTGGGGATTGGGACACGAAAACCTAAACGTTGTCCCCACCGCCAGACATTGGCAATGGGGTAGTTGTCATGTTAAACGCTGCCTGTGGCGAGGTAGCAACATGTAACGCTAAGCCCTTACAACCTTATCGTGGCAATACACTGACACCCATCAAGTACTGATCAATAGCACGCGCAGCTTGACGCCCCTCGCGTATGGCCCACACCACCAAACTTTGACCGCGGCGCATATCACCCGCTGCAAACACCTTGTCCACATTGGTGTAGTAGCCCCCCTCTTCGTCCACGCTGGCTTGGGCATTGCCTCTCATATCTTTGTTCACGCCAAACGCATCCAGCACAGTGGGGACCGGATTCGCAAAACCCATTGCGAGCAACACCAAATCTGCTTTTAACAACTGCTCGGAACCAGCAACCTCAGTCATCTTGCCATCAGTCCACTCCAAGCGCACTGTCTTGACACCTGTAACGTGGCCTTTTTCGCCTACAAACTCTTTGGTGGCAATGGCGAACTCCCGCACACAGCCCTCGGCATGGCTGGAACTGGTTCGCAACTTAATGGGCCAATAAGGCCATACCAGCGGCTTGTCCTCTTGGTCAGGTGGTTGTGCCATCAGTTCAAACTGGGTCACGCTGGCAGCGCCATGGCGGTTGCTGGTACCCACGCAGTCAGAACCAGTGTCGCCACCGCCAATCACGACCACGTGCTTGCCATCGGCTCGGATTTGCGTTTTGAACTCGTCGCCAGCATTGACTTTGTTTTGCTGTGGCAGCATTTCCATAGCGAAATGCACGCCAGCCAAATCACGCCCTTTGACAGGCAAGTCACGAGACTGCTCGGAACCGCCAGTCAGCAACACAGCGTCGAACTGTGCAGTCAACGCCTGGGGTGAAACCGTTTCTTTTGACCAGTTAGTGACCACGCTGTCATTTGGCATACCTGCTACCAACACACCCGTTTTGAAGGTTACCCCTTCAGCCTGCATCTGCTGCACGCGGCGGTCAATGTGTACTTTTTCCATTTTGAAATCAGGAATGCCGTAACGCAGCAATCCACCAACACGGTCGTTCTTCTCAAACACGGTGACGTCGTGACCAGCGCGAGCCAGCTGTTGCGCAGCAGCCAGGCCAGCAGGGCCAGAGCCCACAACAGCAATACATTTGCCAGTTTTGTGCGTGTTGACCACCGGCTGAACCCAGTCTTCTGCCCAGGCACGGTCAATGATGGCGTGTTCTATCGACTTGATACCAACGGCATCGTCGTTAACGTTCAGCGTACAAGCGGCCTCGCAAGGCGCTGGACAAATACGCCCAGTGAACTCAGGAAAATTGTTGGTGCTGTGCAGCACATCAATGGCGTTTTTCCAATCGCCTTGGAACACCAATTCGTTGAAGTCCGGAATAATGTTGTTGACAGGGCAGCCACTGTTACAAAAGGGCGTGCCGCAATCCATACAACGCGCAGACTGTTGCTTGGCACCCGCATCGTCCAAGCCAATTACAAACTCTTTGTAGTTTTTCAAGCGCTCTTTAGGAGGCAAGTACGCCTCTTCAACACGTTCAAAATCCATGAACCCAGTAACTTTACCCATGATTCTTCTCCTGTAAGCCGTTGGCTACATTAAGCGGCAATGCCGGCTGTGGTTGTTATTGAGGCGTTGTCGATGGCTACTTTGGCAGCGTGCAACTCACCCAAGGCACGCTTGTACTCGTGCGGAAATACCTTCACGAACTTGGCGCGTGAGGCACTCCAGTCGTCGAGCAATTCGCGTGCACGGCGTGAGCCTGTGTAGCGCAAGTGGTCGGCCAACATGGCCTTCAACTGAGTTTCGTCGGTTTGCCCGCGGTGCCAGATTGACACATCGGTCGTGGCTCGCTGATCAGTGTCTGACAACAAACGGTCTAAGCTCACCATGGTGGTGTTGGCCCGTGTATGGAACATGCCATCTTCGTCGTAGATATATGCCACACCGCCACTCATGCCCGCGGCAAAGTTGCGACCAGTTGCGCCCAGTACCACAACAGTGCCACCAGTCATGTACTCGCAGCCATGGTCACCAACGCCTTCGACAACGGCCGATGCGCCAGACAACCGCACAGCAAAACGCTCGCCGCCCACACCGCTGAAGAAAGCTTCACCCGTCGTGGCGCCGTACAGCACTGTGTTACCCACAATGATGTTTTGCTCTGAGCGGCCTCTAAAGTCCAAGCTAGGCCTCACCACAATACGACCACCGCTCATACCTTTACCGGTGTAATCGTTGGCTTCACCTATCAAATTCATGGTGATGCCTTTTGCCAAAAACGCACCAAACGACTGTCCGCCAGTGCCCTCCAGCTGAATATGAATGGTGTCGTCTGGCAAGCCCTCTGGGTAACGCTTGATCAACTCGCCCGACAGCATGGCTCCAACGGTGCGGTTGACGTTGCGGGTCACATCCATGAACTTCACTTTTTCACCTAGCTCCAACGCAGCTTTTGATTTTTCAATCAAACGCACGTCCAAGGCTTTTTCTAAACCGTGGTCTTGAACATCGGTGTGCAACCGTGACACATCTGGACCTACGTTGGGCACGTAGAACAAACGTGAAAAGTCCAAGCCTTTGGCTTTCCAGTGGTCAATGCCCTGACGTGTATCCAACAAATCAGCGCGACCAATGAGCTCATCAAACGTGCGTATGCCCAGCTGGGCCATGATCAAACGAGCCTCTTCAGCGACAAAGAAGAAATAGTTCACCACGTGCTCGGGCTGACCAGAGAACTTCTTGCGCAGTTCAGGGTCCTGCGTGGCCACGCCCACAGGGCATGTGTTGAGGTGGCACTTGCGCATCATGATGCAACCTTCCACCACCAGTGGCGCGGTGGCAAAGCCAAACTCATCAGCGCCCAACAGGCCACCCACCACCACGTCTCTACCTGTCTTCATCTGGCCATCGGCTTGCACGCGCACGCGGCCACGCAAGCGGTTAATCACCAAAGTTTGTTGGGTTTCGGCCAAACCGATTTCCCAAGGGCTTCCCGCATGCTTGATAGACGACCAAGGCGAAGCGCCTGTGCCGCCGTCATGTCCGGCAATCACAATGTGATCAGCTTTGGCTTTGGACACACCAGCGGCGATGGTGCCAACACCAATTTCAGACACCAGCTTCACAGAAATACTGGCTGCTGGATTCACATTCTTCAAGTCGTGAATCAGTTGCGCCAAATCCTCGATGGAGTAGATGTCATGGTGAGGTGGCGGCGAAATAAGTCCCACACCTGGCACTGAATAACGCAGCGCGCCAATGTACTCGCTGACCTTGGTTCCGGGGAGTTGACCGCCTTCACCAGGCTTGGCACCCTGCGCCATCTTGATTTGAATTTGATCGGCACTGGTCAGGTACTCTGTGGTTACCCCGAAGCGACCTGAAGCCACTTGCTTGATCCGTGAGCGCAACGAATCACCGGCCAACAGCGGCACATGCGCCTCAACGCGTGACTCGCCAATGATCGAGCGCAATGACTCACCACTTTTAATTGGAATACCTTTGAGTTCGTTGCGGTAGCGCGCTGGGTCCTCGCCGCCCTCACCGGTGTTGCTCTTGCCGCCAATACGGTTCATGGCAACTGCCAAGGTCGCATGGGCTTCTGTAGATATTGAACCCAATGACATGGCGCCAGTTGCAAATCGTTTGACGATTTCTGACGCTGGCTCGACCTCCTCCACAGGGATGGCCTTGGCAGGGTCAACCTTGAACTCAAACAAACCACGCAGCGTCATGTGACGGCGTGTTTGATCGTTGATGATTTGTGCGTATTCTTTGTAGCTGTTCCAGTTGTTGGCACGTGTGCTGTGCTGCAACTTGGCGATGGCATCAGGTGTCCACATGTGCTCTTCACCGCGGCTGCGCCACGCGTACTCGCCGCCAGTGTCCAACATATTGGCCAACACCGGGGCGTTTCCAAACGCCAGGTCGTGCATGCGAATAGCCTCAAGCGCCACCTCAAACACACCAATGCCCTCGACACGGCTGGGTGTGTTGCTGAAATACTTCTTAATGAACGTGGCGTTCAGACCAATGGCTTCGAACAGCTGCGCACCACAGTAGCTCATGTAGGTCGACACACCCATCTTGGACATGATCTTGGACAGACCTTTGCCGACCGCTTTTATGTAGTTGGCAACGGCTTTGTCAGCCGACAAGTTGCCCGGCAAACTGGCGTGCATTTGCGCCAACGTCTCGATCGCCAGATAGGGGTGGACCGCTTCAGCCCCAAACCCAGCAAGCACAGCAAAGTGGTGCACCTCGCGCGCTGAACCTGTTTCAACGACCAAGCCTGTAGACGTGCGCAAGCCTTCGCGCACCAAATGTTGGTGAACGGCGGACATGGCCAACAACGCTGGAATAGCAATTTGCGTGGACGACATGTTCCTGTCACTCACGATCAAAATATTACGCCCCGTACGAATGGCATCGACAGCCTCCGCGCACAGCGATGCCAGCTTGGCCTCCACGCCCTCGCTTCCCCACGAAACGGGGTAGGTTATATCTAACGTATGGCTGCGAAACTTGCCGTGCGTGTACTCCTCGATGTGGCGCAACTTGTCCATATCAGCCGTATCCAGCACAGGCTGCTTGACCTCTAGGCGCATGGGCGGGTTGACTTGGTTGATGTCCAGCAGATTGGGTTTGGGCCCAATAAAGGACACCAGCGACATGACGATCGCCTCGCGAATCGGGTCAATCGGCGGGTTGGTAACTTGCGCAAACAGCTGTTTAAAGTAGTTGTACAGTGGCTTGTTTTTATCGGACAACACGGCCAGTGGGCTGTCATTGCCCATTGAGCCTAGGGCCTCTTCGCCGTTGGCCGCCATGGGGCTCATCAAAAACTTGATGTCTTCTTGGGTGTAGCCAAACGCCTGCTGGTGGTCTAACAGCTGGGCCTTGTTCAAGTGTTGCGTCACTGGAACCGGCGCTTCATTGGCCTCAACCTCGTCCAACTTGTAACGCAAATTCTCAATCCACTGGGTGTAGGGCTTGGCATTGGCCAAACCAGCCTTGAGCTCTTCGTCATTGATCATGCGACCTTGTTCCAGGTCGATCAAAAACATTTTGCCTGGCTGCAAACGCCACTTGCGTACAATTTTTGCCTCAGGCACTGGCAACACACCGGCCTCTGAGCCCATGATCACCATGTCGTCGTCTGTGATGCAGTAGCGCGAAGGACGCAAGCCATTTCGGTCCAACGTGGCACCTATTTGACGACCATCGGTAAAGACGATGGAAGCTGGACCATCCCACGGCTCCATCATGGCTGCGTGGTATTCGTAAAACGCACGACGGCGCTTGTCCATGGTCGCGTGTTGCTCCCAAGGTTCTGGAATCATCATCATCATGGCCTGGGCAATTGGGTAGCCGGCCATGGTCAGCAGCTCCAAGCAATTGTCGAATGTGGCTGTGTCAGACTGGTCTGCAAAACTAATTGGGTACAACTTTTTCAGATCATCGCCAAGCACCGGCGAGCTCATGACACCTTCGCGTGCCCGCATCCAGTTGAAGTTGCCCTTAACGGTGTTGATCTCACCGTTGTGCGCCACATAGCGGTACGGGTGGGCCAGTGGCCACTCAGGAAATGTGTTGGTAGAAAAGCGTTGGTGCACCAAGCCCAGTGCCGACGTACAGCGTGGGTCTTTCAAGTCTAGGAAGTACTCACCCACTTGATTCGCAAGCAGCAAACCCTTGTACACAATCGTGCGGGTCGACATGCTGGGCACGTAATACTCTTTAGAGTGGGTCAGTTTCAAACGTTGGATGTTGGCGCTGGCCGTTTTACGAATCACGTACAGCTTGCGCTCTAAAGCGTCTTGCACAATGACGTCATTGCCTCGGCCAATGAAGACTTGGCACATGAGTGGCTCTTTTTCGCGCACTGCAGGAGACATAGGCATGTCACGGTTGACTGGCACGTCACGCCAGCCAAGCAACACTTGGCCTTCGGCAGATACAGCGCGGCCCATCTCCTGAATGCAGGCCATGCGGGATGCACTTTCTTTGGGCAAGAACACCAAACCCACGCCGTACTCGCCTGGTGGCGGCAAAGTCACGCCCTGTTTGGCCATTTCTTCGCGGTACAAGGCATCAGGCAGTTGGATTAACAAACCCGCGCCGTCACCCATCAATGCATCGGCACCAACAGCGCCGCGGTGATCAAGGTTTTCCAAGATTTGCAGTGCCTGCGTCACAATGGCGTGGCTCTTTTGACCTTTGATGTGGGCCACAAAGCCCACGCCGCACGCATCGTGCTCCATCGCACGGTCGTACAACCCATGCTCAGCCGCTTGCTCTCGTGCCACATCCATATTTGTTTGTTGTTCCACGCTCAACTCCTGATGACTTTTTAACAGCACACAGGATAAGGGCAAACCCCAAGCTCATCAAGCAAATTAATTAGGGTCAGATCCCAATTAATCTCAGCTAAAAAAATACGTATTTAAATTAGGGACGTATCAATTTAACCAACAAAAACATAGGACTTTAAAAAATTATTACTAATTTTTAATCTTTGAAGGCCGCCCAACAGTCGTTTTTGTGACACGACGCGTTGTTTTTGATTGCAAACCATCTAAAAATCGACTGTCGCCGAAAGCCCAGGATTTGAGAGCGTGTTCAGTCAGTTGTTTGGCCAAGCTGGCACCCACCCCCCTGGCCACCAGCTCGATATAAGCCGCCTCGCGTGCAAACGGTGTATTGCCCAAACCCCACTGCAACGGATGGGCTGCCACCGCGTTGTCTACGCGCTTTCCGGCGTAATGCAAGTAGCTAGACCATTGGTAATCACCTGGGTGTGCTGCCATGGCAGCTCGAACAGGGTTGAGGTCCATGTACACCATGCAGTTGAGCAAGTAGCGCTCTGACTGAATGAGACTGGATTTGTACCGCCCCTCCCACAACGTACCAGTGCGGCTGTGACGGCGGTTGAACCAGCTGACATATTGCCGCCCCAAAAATTGCATCAGCTTGGGCAAGCCTTGATCTGTGGCGGGCGTAACCAACAAGTGAACATGGTTGTCCATGAGCACATACGCGTGCACCCTGACCTCAAACTCTGCTGCGTATTGGGCTTGCAGTGCCAGCCACTTAAGCCTGTCGGCATCGTCCACAAATATGGCCAGGCGGTTATTACCTCTAACCATCACATGGTGGGCATACCCAGGCACCGCCAGCCTAGGCAACCTAGCCATACAAACCCGGTGCGCTGGCAAACATGTGGTAGCCAGTCAAGCGAGCGTGGGCTTGGATGGCAAAGCGGTCTGTCATACCTGCAATGTAATCAGCGGCCGCCCGCGCAGGCCTGGTGTAGCGCTGGTAATGCGCAGGCATGACCGTCGGGTCTTGCACGTAAATTGAAAACAAATCAGCCACCACTTGGCGCGCCCGTGCAGTGGTGTCTAAAACTTGCTCATGGCGGTATAGGTTGGCAAACAAAAACTGCTTCAGCTCAATCGAGCGTGCGCGCATGCTAGGCGTAAAAGCAACCAGGGTTTTGCTATGTTTGCGCACCGCCTGGGCGCTATCTATACCGGCCTCCTGTATAGCGTGCTGTGTGTGTGCCAGCACGTCAAACACCTGCGCCGTGAGCAAGCGTCGAATGGTCTCTGCCAGCAAACGGCGTCCAGACAGCTGCGGGTAATCGCGCAGCGTGTGGGCGGCGTGTTCGGCCACCAAGTCAACGGCTTGGAGTTGTTCAAAATCAATCAAGCCGGAGCGAACACCATCGTCGACATCATGGGCGTTGTAGGCAATTTCATCGGCCAAGTTACACAACTGAGCCTCTAAACTGGGTGCAGTGCCTTCTAAAAACCGGGCACCTACATCGTTTGGGCGCAATTCTTCTAGACGGCTAGCATTGGCAGCTGAGCAATGCTTCAAAATACCCTCGCGTGTTTCAAACGTTAGATTCAGCCCGTCGTGGCTGGGGTAACGCCGCTCCAAGGTGTCGACAACACGCAAGCTTTGTAAGTTGTGTTCAAAACCAGGCGAGTCGTTGTGTGCGCCAACGGCGTCGTCTGCGTGATGGGCGCGCATGCAAGCGTCCAATGCGTCTTGACCAGCGTGACCAAAGGGTGTGTGGCCTAAGTCATGGGCCAATGCAATAGCCTCTACCAAGTCTTCGTGCAAACCCAGGCTTCTGGCCAAGCTGCGTCCCAACTGAGCCACTTCTAAGGAGTGAGTCAAGCGTGTTCGAAACAGGTCACCCTCGTGGTTTAAAAAAACCTGGGTTTTGTACACCAAACGCCTGAAAGCGCTGCTTTGTATCACACGGTCTCTGTCGCGTTGGTAATCGTTGCGGGTTGGTGCTGCAGCCTGCGCAAACAAGCGTCCCCGCGAATGGGACGGATCGCTGGCGAACGGTGCGAGTGCAGTCAGTATCAAGACTTAAACCTCACACGTGGCGCCAAGCACCTCACGCACCACACCATCTTCAGCTGCGCCCAAGCGCGCCTGACCTGCACTGTTAACCAGCACGAACTTCACCTGACCACCTTCGGCTTTTTTATCAACGCGCATGTGGCCTAGGTAAATATCAGCGGAGGCATCGCCTCGCGAGTTGGTCAATACTGGGCCGCTGGTGGGCAGGCCTGCGGCCGCTATCAGCGCACTCAGTCTGTCAACATACGCCTGGTTAACAAGACCTAAACGGTGTGACAAATGCGCCGCCATCACCATGCCGCACCCGACAGCCTCGCCGTGCAACCAAGCGCCATAACCCATACCAGCCTCTATGGCGTGGCCAAAGGTGTGGCCAAAGTTAAGAATGGCACGCACGCCCGCCTCTCGCTCGTCTTGGGCAACCACCCACGACTTTATTTCGCAACTGCGCTGCACAGCCAACGACAACAGCTCGGCATTGCCCGCGCGCAATTCAGACATATTGGCCTCTAGCCAGTCAAAAAATGCCATATCAGCAATGGGGCCGTACTTGATAACCTCTGCCAAACCAGCGCTCATCTCACGGACAGGCAGGGTTTGCAGGGCTTGCAAGTCGCAGACCACGCGCACGGGCTGGTAAAAAGCACCCACCATATTTTTACCCAACGGGTGGTTCACACCCGTTTTACCGCCCACAGACGAATCAACTTGCGACAGCAGCGTGGTGGGCACTTGCACAAATGGCACACCACGCATGTATGTGGCGGCTGCAAAACCTGTCATATCGCCGACCACACCACCGCCTAAAGCGAACAACACAGTTTTTCTATCCGCCTGATGGGTCAGCAAGGCGTCAAAGATGGTCTGCAAGTGCTGCCAGTTTTTATAAGTCTCGCCGTCAGGCAACACCACCGAAAGTACCCGTGTGTAATGCGGCTCAATTGCGTTTGTAAGCTGTTGCAAATACAACGGAGCAATTGTCGTGTTGGTCACCACCATCGCGGTTGCCGCTGCTGGCAACCCTTGCCAAAACTTAGGTGTGGTGAACGCCTGGCCAGAAATGTGTATGTCGTAGGCGCGCTCGCCCAAGTCGATGTGCACCAAGCCGTTGGCAGGCAATCTATTAGAAAATGGAGGCAGACTGTGAGCTGTGGTCATGGTTGTGTTGTCAAGGCAATGGCGAAACACCGCCACTTAATTGCGTTAATCCGCGCATTTCAAATTGCATGGCAATGGTGTTGACCAGCATGTGCACACTGGGCCTACCTGTATCTACTGTGAAATGTGCAGTTTCTTTGTAAAAGTCGTCTCGTTGGTCAAACAAGTCTTGCAGCCGTTTGGCAGCATTGCCGCCCTGCAGCAAGGGCCGTACCGTGTCAAAGCGCAGCCGCTTGGCGAGTTCAGCTGGGCTGGAGCGTAAATAAACCACCCAAGTATTGGCGCGTAATTCGTGTCGGTTATCGCTGCGCAACACGACGCCTCCGCCAGTTGAGATAACAGTGCCAGCGCGGCCATCGTCTGGTCGGCTGTGGCATAGATTGGCTATCACGTTGTGCTCAACATCTCGAAACGCTGGCTCGCCTTGTATGTCGAAGTAGTGTTTGATGGAGCAGCCCAATTCACGCTCAATTTCGTGGTCACTGTCCACAAAACGCAAATTGAGCCGTTTGGCCAAATGCCGACCCACCGTTGTTTTGCCAGATCCAGGCATGCCGACAATCGCAATAACAGACATGGTGGCAAGCAACTAGGCATTTAAAAGCATTAACCAGGCGATTCCCTTATAGCGTTGGTCGCTTCAGGGGACGCCAATATATGCGGCGTTAAAAAAATCAACATTTCTGACTTGTCAGAACGTGTTGAGCGGTTGCGAAATAACAGGCCCAATCCTGGAATATCACCGAAGAATGGTACCTTGGTGACAACCTCTCTATCGTAACGCTCGAATATACCGCCTATCACAGCGGTTCCGGCATTGTCGACCAACACTTGTGTTTGAACGTGTTTTGTATTGATGGCCACACCTTGGGCAGTGGTTTCGCCTCGGCTGTCTTTGTTGATGTCAACTTGCAACATGACTTGCCCGTGCGGCGTGATATGAGGCACCACAGCCAAGCGCAGGGTCGCGCGCCTAAACGCCACCGAAGTCCCACCGCTGGTGCTGGTAGATTGGTACGGGTACTCGGTACCCTGCTCTATCAATGCTTTGACCTGGTCGGCGGTCACTATGCTGGGCCTAGACACAATCACCCCGCGCCCATCGGCCTCTAAGGCTGATAACTCCAGGTTGATGAAGCGACTGGCATCTGGCGTAAACAACGACACAGCAAAGCTGCCAGCTGAATGACCACCCACACCAGCAGACGGCAAGCTCACAAAAGGCTCAATGCCTCCTCCCAGCTGACCCGATACTGCAGCGTAACTGGGACCCAACACGCCTTGAACTTGGCTGCCGTTCAGGCTGCCCGCCGTCAAGGCAGGCACCAGGCCACCCCCCAAACGTGCGCCCAGCTCTTGGCTAAAACTGTCGTCGGCCTCCACAATACGCGCCTCAATCAACACTTGGCGCACTGGCACATCTATGAGGGCAATCAGCTCTGCCACGCGCGCCAAACTGGCAGGCACATCGCTGACGAACACTTGGTTGGTGCGCGGCTCAGGCATGACGCTGCCACGGGACGACAGCACGCCCGTCAGACCATGGCCAAGCTGTGACGACACCGTGGGTATCATGCCTGCCTCGTTGTTGGACTTGCCAGATGCCACGCTGGCACGGGTCTTTGCACCCGTTACATACCCCGCTACATCCACTGCTTTGGCATAGTTCATTTGATAGGCCTTGGTTTGCAGGGGTGTCAACGCTATATCGGCCTGCCTAGCTAGCAGGCGCTGTTGCTGCTCAGCCAGCACATGTGCTCTGGGCGCAACCCACATCACATCGCCAGACTGGCTCATGCCCAAGTCGTTGGCGCGCAGCAACGCATGCAATGCTGAACGCCAAGCCACCGCCTTCAACTGGACACTCACATCACCCTTCACGCCATTGGCCAACACCAAGTTCACACCCGCCACTTGTGCAATAGCCTGTAACACCGTATGGATTGGTGCATTCGTGACATCCAAAGTCAGCAAGGCCTGTTCATGCTCAGCGCTTTTTGAGGACTTTGAAGCCTGCACCCCCCCACTGTCTTTTGACAATGTTGGCTCATGGCTTGTCGCACCGCCAAAGCCCACCAACTCTGGCAGCCTGGCGAGGGCTTGTTGAGTTGGATCTGTCAGCAAGTCGGGCCCATCAGGCTCTATCACGTGTGGTGCAGCCTGGCCACCCAAGGCGGTGTAGCTAAAAATTTGGGTAGACCGCTGCGCCAACTCACGCTGCTGAGCCACATCAATCAGTGTTTCATCTGAGCTGGGGTTAGACGTTTGACAAGCGGCAACACAGGTGGCGAAGGCAAGCGTCAAGAACCGCATTGTGCTGTGTGTTGAACCCGTCATGGAGAGCCCCTTTGCTGATCGACCACCAAAGTTTTTCCCATACTCAAGGTCAGGCGTTCTGGGCTGATGCGCTGCACACGCTGCCCGTCGGAGCCCAAGCGCTGGCCTACCCTTACCCGCCATGCCTGCCCACTGGCTTGAACCAAGGCCACCGCTTCGCCGTCTGTCTGCACAACACCAAGCAACTGCATGCGCCCTAAAGGCACAGACAAAGCTTGCAATTTACGAGCAGCGTAAGACCAGCCTAATGCGCGCTTACCCAAACTCGGCTGCTCTTGATGGACAAATGGCTGCTGTCCTGACTCTGCCAACACCGACGCAGTGGTCTGCACGGTATTGGCAGTCAACGCAGTAAAAGGCGAGCGTCCAGCGCGGTACGGGCCGCCTAGGGGTGTGTCAGGTTGGTGATTAACGGGGGTGCCACTGATGGTCAGCTCGACCTGTATGTGACCAGACGGCAAAGGCCGCATGGACAGCGCAGACCAATACACATGTGCCGACAAATCAACCAAGCTCGCACCCACTGCGGACCAGTCCCCGTGGAATTTCAGTGTGCCTTGCCTCCACGCATCGAAAAAAATACCCTCGCGGTTTAGGCGCTTCAGCAACTGGTCTTCTCGCAAAGGCTTAGATCTGGCCTGTGACATGTGGGCGGCGATGGCTTTTGATAGATCAACGCGCTGACGTTGCGCAAATTGCGCTTGCGCTAATTGCTGGCTAAGCAAGGCCGCTCGCTGTGATTGCGCAACCAGCGCTTGCTGGCGAGGCTCAAACACGGTGTACCAACAAATGGCCCACAGCGCCCCCCACACCACCAAGAGTGCCGCGATTTGCCAACGTCGCCCCCAACGTACGGCGTCTCTCCAAGGCAGGGCCAATAGATCCAAGTTGCGCAACTCAGCCCAAGTCATGGCTTGCTTGCGTTGGTTGAACTTGGGAGCGCCACACCACTGTCAACACGCACACCCCCCCCCACTGTGCGCGTTGATGAGATGCGGGCGAAACTCGATGTCAACGTGTACCGCGCCAGAAACATCACGCTCGCTAGACACCAAGACAATGTCAACTTTGTAAGCCCAGCGAGCGCGCAGCGCCTGCAGCCAAGCCGTTGCATCTGCCACGCTGCGGGCTTGACCACGCACATTGAGCCGCCCATCTTGCGCCATCACGCCAATGACTGCGGTGCGCGCCGTCATGTCACGGCTTAAAGCATGCAACATGTGCAGCCCCCATTGCTGCCACAAGCCGGTTGTATGTTGTTGCTGCGCTTGCAGCTGCAATTGGTTCAGCTGCTGGCGCAATTGCGCCACCGTTGCAGTTGATGTAGGCACGGGCGCAGTTGCACCAGTAGAGGACAGATCAAGTATGTTGGCGTTCACCTGGGGCTGCGACCCCAACACCCACACGAGCACACATGCTGGGCCGACCAAGCCTGCACACAACAGCAGCCAAGAGCCTTGCTCGTAGCGCTTGGCCGCGTGCGCACGGAAGGGCAATAGGTTCAACGGGCTTGGCAACGCTTGCCCAGCCGTTAGCTGGCCAGAAGCTGAAGCCTTTGGGGCGGCAGCCACCCATTGCCAACACCGACTCTCACGAGGATGAGCGGTGCAACATGCGCGCCATAAATCTTGTAGTTTGGCGGTTTCGATGGCGTGTACCTGCAGCAAATGCATGTCTTTTTCAACCGCCGCATTCTCGTTGAATACCGCGTCCACACTCATGGCCTGCTCTGAATCGCAGCTCGCCTGAACGAACAACAGCACCTCAACGCGCTCTTGCTCTGCATTTAACCAATTGGGCAACACCAGCTCGCTGGTCCATACTGTGTGGGTTGGGACCAGCAAACATACCCTCAATGGCATACGCAACCTACGCCGCCACCGACCCCAATGACCCACACCCTTGTTTGTCGTGGCGTGCACATGGAAGCCATCTTGCAGGCACACAGTTGCATCCCACTCCCTAGGTTTGGTGATGAGGCTTGGCCTGCGCAGCGCTGGTAAGGACAACAAGTTCATTGGAGACTGGTGCGTAGTTTCGGAGAACCGCGACAGCGGGTCACCACACAGATATATGAATTCAATATAGTTACACGTGCACAAACTGATATAGGTAACTTCACCTACTTGTTGGTGTATTGAGTGGTGGGTTTGTGACGGTGCAAGGCTTGAATAGAAGCGACAACGCAGCCATAGCTGTTGTAATAGGGCTTGTAAGTCAAGGGTTTCTATAATCAGAGCAGTAAACTTTCACAACGCATGGCCAATCCAACTGCAAACAACAAGCCCAGCGACCCATCGCGTGGCTCCCATCCAAACCACAAGTCCGACATGACAAGCAAGACAAAGCCCACAGCCAAACCAAATGGCAGCCCAGCAGGCATTGTGTTCAAAGGCTTGGCGTGGCTGATTGGCCTGTGCGCAGCTGGCGGCATTGCTGTGGCCATGGGTGTGGCGTTTGTGTTGGCTGTTGCGTTTCCCAACCTGCCAGATGTCAGCCAGCTGGCGGACTACCGTCCCAAATTGCCACTGCGCGTCTACACATCTGACAATGTGCTGATGGGCGAATTCGGTGAAGAGCGCCGCGAATTTGTACCAATAGAAGACGTGCCCTTGGTGCTCACGCGCGCCGTTCTTGCTGCTGAAGACGCCAACTTTTTTAACCACAATGGCGTTGATATGAAAGGTATCGCTAGGGCCGTTTTGGCCAACCTAGGCCGAGCCAAAAGCCAAGGCGCATCTACCATCAGCATGCAAGTGGCGCGCAACGTGTATTTGTCAGCAGAAAAGACCTACACACGCAAAATTTATGAAGTGCTCATGACCTTCAAGCTGGAATACCAGTTGAGCAAAGCTCAAATATTGCAGATTTACATGAACCAGATTTACCTAGGCCGACGCGCCTATGGGTTTGCTGCCGCTTCACGCACCTATTTTGATAAGCCACTGGACCAACTCAGCATTGCAGAAGCCGCCATGCTGGCTGGCTTGCCCAAGGCACCGTCTGCTTACAACCCCATTCGCAACCCAAAGCGCGCGCGGCTTCGCCAGCTCTACATCATTGACCGCATGGCGGTCAATGGCTTCATTACTTCCGCCCAAGCGCAAGCAGCCAAAGTTGAAAAATTGCTCATCAACCGTCCGAATAATGACGACAAACTGCACGCTGAGTACGCTGCAGAAATGACGCGCCTAGCCATTTTTTCGCAGTATGGCGAAGAAACCTACACACGCGGTATCAACGTCTACACCACGATCAACTCAAAAGAGCAGCAAGCCGCCTACACCGCGCTGCGCAATGGTTTGTTGTCGTATGAGTCGCGTCAGGCCTTTCGTGGCCCAGAGCGCAACATAGACTTGCCCACAGATCCAGAAGCCCGCGCAGACGCCATAGACGAGGCCTTGGCCGACGTCCCCGATATCGGGGACTTGGTCCCAGCTATTGTTTTAAGCGCGACGAACAAACAAGTCGTGGTGCAGCGCCAAGACGGCGAAACCGTCACCATGACAGGTAAAAGTTTGGTGGCGGCCACGTCTGCGCTGCGCAGCAACGCCCAGCCGAAAACACGCATTCGCGAAGGCTCAGTCATTCGCATCGTGCGCCATACCGACAGTTGGTCCATTACCCAAATACCTGAGGTCGAAGGCGCGCTGGTTAGTCTCAACCCCGCCAACAACCACATCGTGGCTCTTGCTGGTGGGTTTGATTTTGGCAAAAGCAAATTCAACCATGTCACCCAGGCATGGCGTCAACCAGGTTCAAGCTTTAAACCCTTCATCTACTCGGCGGCATTAGAAAAAGGCATTACACCCAGCACGGTTGTCAACGATGCCCCGTTGTTTTACACCGCAGAAGAGACTGGGGGTGAGCCATGGGAGCCTAAAAATTACGACAACCAATTCGATGGCCCCATGTCAATTCGCAGGGGATTGGCCAGATCCAAAAACATGGTTTCTATTAGAGTGTTGCAAGTTGTTGGGCCTCAGTCGGCACAAGACTGGGTGACGCGGTTTGGCTTTGACGCTAAAAAACACCCGCCCTATCTGACCATGGCGCTGGGTGCGGGCTCAGTCACACCATTGCAATTGGCCACTGGCTACAGCGTATTTGCCAACGCCGGGCACTTGGTACCACCACAACTCATCACCCGTATTACAGACCAGCGGGGCCATGTGCTGTTTCAAAGCAAGCCCACTGTGCTGAATGACAGCACGCGAGTCATATCACCTCGCAATGCGTTTGTCATGGGGGACATGCTGCAAGAAGTCGCCCGCACTGGTACTGCGGCCAAAGCGCAGCGAGAGCTGAAACGTCCAGACCTGTACGGCAAAACCGGCACGACCAACGAGTCACAAGATGCTTGGTTTGTTGGCTACCAAGCCTCACGCGTTGCCGCCGTTTGGGTAGGCTACGACATACCGCGTAAATTGGGTAACAGCGAAACGGGCGGTGGCTTGAGTTTGCCCATTTGGGTGGACTACATGCGGGTAGCGCTGAACAACGTGCCTGAGCAACCCCCCGTCGTCCCAGGTGGGGTCTTCTCAAGTGGTGGCGAGTGGTACTTCAGCGACATGGGGCCCAGCAACAGCATACGCACCTTGGGCATGCTGCCTGACGGCTCTTCGTTCAATCCAGACATTTCAGGTGTGCTCGCACCCAGCGAAAAGAGCAGCATACTGGATTTGTTCCGCGAGTAACACCCAACAGCGCCAGGGTTGTGGGTGCGTGGTGACTGTTCCGCTTAGCCAAACGTCAAAGGCAAGCCTGATTGCTCGCTGGCGCAAAGGCTTATATCTGCAAAGAACTCGTTGCCAGTTTTTGTGTCACGCCACATGCCATCTTGCAAACGGTAATGGAACCCACCGGATTTAGCTGCCAACCAAATTTCCTGCAGCGGTTTTTGCAGGTTGACGATCAGCTGGCTGCCGCCAGCAAACTCTACCGTAATCATCCCGCCAACCCGCTGGTTGTCGATATCGGCGTCCGTTTCGTCATTGATGCGGTCGCAAGACAGCTCTATCGCCGTTAAGGCAAGCTCTGCCGCGTTTAAATACTCTGAATCTGTCATAACGGTGTGCTGGTTGCTTTTAAAAAGTTTGATTATGGCTATTTGGCAAGCCAAGGGCCCAATGCCATGGTGTCTCATTACAATAACCTAAGCTTTGGTTAAAGCGCGTGACAACTGCCTTAATTTTAAGATGTGCGGCACTGACCTTGCTGGTGCATGGTTTTAAACATACGCCACAGTTTCGCGCTACCACATCAACCCTCACACAGTTACACAGCCCCACTTTCACAATGCCCTCATTCAAAAGAATAGCCTTTATTGTTGTGGTGCTTGCAAGCACCTACACATTGGCCAGTTGTGGGCAAAAAGGCCCTCTTAAATTGTCTATGTCAGCGGCAACGAGCCCAGCACCAGCCTTCAACGTGCCCGCTTAAACAGGCCCAAGCGCTCAACGGCAACACCTCAACTACACAAACGCTATGTCACAACGCTTACCCCATGGCTCGCAGCTGTCGTACCTCACGCACACAAACAACAACGGAGAGCGCGACCAGCTAGAGCTACACCTTGAGGGCGTTGCCCTGAATGAGTTGGCACACACGCACCACACACCGTTGTTTGTGTACTCAAAAGCTGCCATGCTTGATGCGCTCGCCGCATACACCGCCGGATTTGTGGGGCGTGACGCCTTGGTCTGCTATGCCATGAAAGCCAACTCATCGCTGGCTGTACTACAAGTATTTGCGCAAGCGGGTTGTGGATTTGACATTGTCTCAGGCGGCGAGTTGGCCCGTGCACTCAAAGCAGGCGCTGACCCAGACAAAATCATCTTCTCTGGCGTTGGTAAAACGCGTGCTGAAATGACAGAAGCCTTAGGCGTTGGTATTGGTTGCTTTAACGTTGAAAGCTTGGCCGAGCTTGATGTGCTCAATGAAGTGGCCATGGGCATTGGCCAGCGTGCCCCCGTCAGCCTGCGTGTCAACCCAGATGTTGACGCCAAAACCCACCCCTACATTTCCACAGGACTGAAAGGCAACAAATTTGGCATTGGCCATGCCGATGTTGTTGCGGCTTACGAGTATGCGGCAGCCTTGGATGGCTTGCGTGTGGTGGGCATTGACTGCCATATAGGGTCTCAAATTGTTGACAGTGCCCCCTATCTAGACGCTGCAGACCGCATGCTGGACTTGGTGCAGGCCGTTGAAGCCAAAGGCATACCCATCAACCACTTAGACTTTGGCGGTGGGTTGGGTATTGACTATGCAGGCGATGCCCCCCCCAAAGCCAGCGCTTTGTGGGCTGAACTGTTCAAAAAGATTGATGCGCGCGGCTTTGGCGAACGCAAGATATTGATTGAACCTGGACGCAGTTTGGTTGGCAATGCTGGCGTGTGCTTGACGCAAGTACTGTACTTAAAGCCTGGTGAGCAAAAGAACTTCTGCATCGTCGATGCGGCCATGAACGACTTGCCTCGTCCAGCCATGTACCAGGCCTTTCACGAAATCGTGCCAGTACAACCAAGACTTGAGGCCACCACCACCATGGACGTCGTAGGCCCCGTGTGTGAAAGCGGTGACTGGTTAGGTCACGACCGCAACCTGTGTGTGCAAGCTGGTGACACGCTGGCAGTTCTGTCTGCTGGCGCCTACTGCATGAGCATGGCCAGCAACTACAACACGCGCAACCGCGCCGCTGAAATCTTGGTGGACGGTGAAACCGCCACGGTCATACGCGAACGCGAGCGCACTGAAGACCAATGGCGCGGCGAACGTATGCTGTAAGCGGTTTAAGGCCGACCGCGCACTGCAAGCAGCCAGTTGCCAATGCCTTTTTTAGGCACCAACCTGCTCAGCATCAGCGCTGCCAAGACAATGCCGTAGAGCCACACGTCGGCAAAGTCCTGTTTGCCACTGCGCATCCACAAGAAATGCAATACAGCCAGGCCCGCGACGACATACACCGCCTTGTGCAGCAATAACCAGCGCTTTGCGCCCATGCGCTTTAATACACGTTTGGGTGATGTCACAGCCAAGGCCACAAGCAACATCCAAGCGGATATACCAACCGTAATAAATGGGCGTTTCCAAATGTCAGCAGCGATGGCCGTCACATCGAGACCCATGTCCAACGCGCTGTAGCTCAGCAAATGCACTGTGGCGTAAAAAAACACAAATAAACCCAGAAGGCGGCGAACGGTTACCACCGAAGGCGCGTTGAATGCACGGCGAAGTGGTGTCACTGCCAACACCAGACACAGCATGCGCAGCGTCCACTCTCCCGTGTTGCGTATCAAGGCCTCGCCAGGATTTGCACCCAAATCGTTGTTCAGCAATGCCCATATCAGGCTTCCCAACGGCGCCAGCGCCAACAGCCATATAGCGGGCTTGACCCAGCTGGGCAAGCGTAAGCGCCAGTTCATAACCCAGTCGGCCTGATGCTTAAAAATTGCGACGCAAATCCATACCGGCATACATCTGAGCAACTTGCTCTGCGTAGCCGTTGAACAGCTTGGTGTCTAGGCGCTTGGCAAACAAACCGCCATCACCTAAGCGTCGCTCAGTCGCTTGGCTCCAACGTGGGTGGTTCACATCCGGATTGACGTTGGAATAGAAGCCGTACTCTTGGGGCGCTGCTTCATTCCACGCCGTCTTGGGCTGTTTGTCAGTCAAGCGAATGGTGACAATGGATTTGGCGCTTTTGAAACCATACTTCCACGGCACCATCACGCGCACGGGCGCACCACTTTGATTGGGCAACGTTTTGCCGTACATACCCACAGTCAGCATGGTGAGCGGGTGCATGGCCTCGTCCATGCGCAGGCCTTCCGAATAGGGCCAATCCAAGCCGCCGTAGCGCAAGCCCGGCATGGTCTTGGCATCTGCAAGGGTCAGAAACTGCACGTACTTGGCGCTGCTCAGAGGCTGCACGTCAGCCAACACTTTGGACAGCGAGTAACCCAACCAAGGAATCACCATAGACCAGCCCTCAACGCAACGCAGGCGGTAGATGCGCTCTTCGATTGGGGCGAGTTTAAGCAGTTGGTCTATATCAAATGTGCGGGGCTTTCCCACCAAACCCTCAACCCTAACTGTCCAAGGACTGGTTATTAACGTGTGCGCATTCTCATAAGGATCAGACTTGTCTGTGCCAAATTCGTAAAAATTGTTGTACGTGGTGGCATCTTTGAGGGGGGCCACTTTATCGGTGGCACGTGCACCGGCAACGGCTGAACTGACAGATGACAAGTTGCTGATTGGCATCGCTTGTGGACTGCGGGTCAGGGCTGAAGCTCGACCACTGGCCAATGCCGCCACCCCGGCACCAACACCTAATCCCGCGAGTTGCAGCCACTGGCGGCGCTGTATGTAGGCCGATTCAGCCGTCACCTCGCGCTCTGCTGCTGCGCCCGACCACACCTCTTGAACAACTTTTCGAACCATATCCCACTCCTGCTAACCCATATAGGTGCTGACATTCGATTGAATGCCATACACATTGCAATATTCGCAGCTTATAGGCCGATGGTTACAACTGCTGGCACAAAACCCTATGCATGAGTCGGTAGCGGCGCTTACAACTCGCCATAGCTGTGCAAACCAGACAAGAACATGTTCACGCCCAAGAACGCAAACGTGGTGATAGCCAAACCGACCAAAGCCCACCATGAGGCCACTGTGCCTCGCAGGCCCTTCATCATGCGCATGTGCAACCACGCGGCATAATTCAGCCACACGATCAAGGCCCAGGTTTCTTTAGGGTCCCAACTCCAGTAGCCGCCCCAAGCCTCGGCGGCCCACAAAGCACCTAAAACCGTGGCAATGGTGAAGAAGGCAAAGCCAACCGCAATGGCCTTGTACATCACGTCGTCAAGCACCTCGAGGCTTGGAAGGCGCGCAGCAATGCGTTTGCGTCCAAACAAGATACCGGCCACCATCAGGGCTGAGATGCCGGTGTAGACCACCCAGTAGCCCGTGCCGCCATCTTGCGTAGACATCCTGAACACCAATGGCTCAAAACACAGCACCACGCCCAGCACCCACAACGGGGCAAGCTTGAGCCAATTGGTTTCTGTAGCCTGTTGTTTCACCAGGTAAGCAAACGCGACCATCGCTGCGATGGCAAATGTGCCGTAGCCAATAAAGTTGGCTGGTACGTGCACTTTCATCCACCAGCTTTGCAACGCTGGCACCAAAGGCTGGATGGCCTGCGCTTCGCGAACCAGTGTGTACCACAGCAAAAAAGCCACGCCCGCACTGACCACCAACATCACAAACGCACCCATGGTGCGGGTTTGGTAATGTGACTCGTAGTACAGGTAAAAGGTAGCGGTCAGCCAGCAAAACAACACGAACACTTCGTACAAATTGCTCACTGGAATATGGCCAATATCTGGACCCATTTGGTGGCCTTCGTACCAGCGCACCAACATGCCGACCACGGCCAATACCACAGCAGTCCATGCCAAACGCGAGCCCAACAACTCCATGGTGTCCGCTGATTTAGACACAATCATGCCCAGCCAGTAAAACGCCGTACTCATAAAGAACAGCACGCACATCCACAAAATAGCCGACTGGCTAGAAATGAAGTACTTGAGCAAGAACACTTGATCGGCCCGTGCCAAGTCAGCACCTTCAGGTGTCTGGTACAACCAAATGGCCAACAGCGCTACAGCGCCACCACCCACCATCAAATTGGCAGCAGGGCGCCAAAACCAACCTAGCGCGACCGCTGCTGGCAAAACACCCAGCAAAATACCTTGTTCGTAGACGTCCATGGCCGTTTGATAACGCCAAAATGAAACGACAGTCGCCAGCAACATGATGGCTGCAAAAGCCCAATCTTTCAGGAGCAAGCGCTGGAAAAAGCTGGGCTCGTCATAGAAGGCCGCATCTGCGGCTGGGGTATGTTTGTTGGCTGTCATGGGGCTACCTGTATCAGTCGTTGTTTCAGTTGGTCAAAGTCTTTGTCACCGTCCATGGTCTTGCGGTTGGACGACAAGGCCATTTGGGCATGCGTGGTGCCGTCTGGGTTTGGCGACAACCACACCCAAATGCGCCGTTCGCGCACATACAGCATGGCAAACACGCCGATGATGAGGAACAAGCAGCCTAGGTACACCACTGTCTTGCCGGGTGCTTTGGCCACTTGGAATACGCTGGCTTGCACATGGTCAAAATCGTCCATTGCAAACACCATAGGCGCAGGGTAAAAGAACGAGTCGCTCAAAGCCAACACAGATTGGCTTAAAAAAGTTTGACTGGCTGCATCGCGGGCCAGCTCTGGCAGGCTGGCTTGGTCGCGGCTGACTTGCACCAACTCAAACAGCAACGCATTGAGCAAACTGACCATGGCATCGCTGGTTCTTTCGCGGTCGTTGTCTGGCACAGCCTGCTCTAAAAAGTATGACATAGCCGTTAAGCCACCCACGCGCAAAGGGACACCGTTGAGGCCAACCCCAGGGCTGGGCGCAGCTTGTAAAAATGGATCGGTGCCAGAGAACAAGGCCAGCATGCGCTGGGCAGACACGCGCAAGGCGTCGCGGTCTTGCGCACTGCGCCCCACCTCGGCCTCTTTCATGTAACGCTCTACCGCCTTGTTGCGCATACCCTCATTGGCCAGCGCAGTCCTCAAGGCTATGAAACCTGCTGCGCTGTCATTGTCATCAACTGGCACACGCAAATAGCGAAATGGTTCTGCGGGCGTGTCACGCACACCCCACAAAAACACACGCTGGTCGTCCATATCCACTGGGAACATGTAGTTGTTAAACTCACGCGCTTGGCCAGCGCCGTCGCGCAACTTGTAACCAAAACTGGGACCCACATTGCGCAAATCTTCGTTTCGAGTACCTGTTGCGCCTGAACCCAAGTGGTTTTTCAAGCGGCTACCCAAATCGACTGCACGCACATCGGTGCCGCCAAGATTGGCACGCGGGTTGACCGCCACCATGTTCTCAACGTTGATCACACGCAAACCGGTGTACTCAAGGCTTAGGTTTTCGTTGCCTTTGGACAAGTTGGTAGTGGTACCAATCACCCCTTCGACCTTGAACGGAGCCACCACGGTGCCCAGCGGCAACGCCTTGGCCCGAATGGTAGAGCCGCCGTCGTCGAAGCTAGATTGATAAATTTCTACGCCCTTAAAGCTGACCGGATGGTTAACCTCTACGCGGTGCGCAGTCTGCTCGCCTGTGGCCTTGTCGTGGATGACGATGTCGCTGGCAAACAGCTTGGGCATGCCAGTGCTGTAGTACTCAACAATGAATTTTTTCAATTCAACTGAAAATGGCAAGTCTTGTAACACCACACCGTCTGATTGGCTCAGTATGGCCGTGCTGGCTTGTGTGCCTTCAGTGACCAGCAAGTTGCCGCGGTAAGTGGGGTTGTTCGGTGACAAACGGTGCTGCGCAGGCACATCGGCAATCATGCCTCCGCCATCAAAAGCGGTTTTATCGCCGTACCACATTTGCGCTCGTACCACCATGTCACCGTCAAACAAAGCACCCACGCAAATCAGTACGATGGAACTGTGGGCAGCCAAATAACCCAGTTTGTTGGCAGCGCCTTTTTTAGCCGCAACCATCACGCCTTGGCCGTTAGGGGTCACGCGGTCTTGGGTTTTAATTTTCCATCCGGCACGCGACAGTTGGCGTTGAATGCGCTGCGATGCCGTTGATACAGACTCGCTCAACATGCTCTCGCCCTTGTGGCCAAACGCTTTCAAGCTTTGGCTGCGCATGCCTTCTTTGTATTGGCGTATGTCGACCAAGATTTTGGGCGCATTGCGCGAAATGCACAACGATGTGCTGAGCACTAAAAATGCCAGGATCAATAAAAACCACCATGCGCTGTACACCGTGTACAAAGACAATGTGTCAAACACATCTGCCCAGTAGGGGCCAAATTGGTTGACGTAGTTGTTAAACGGCTCGGCTTGCTTGAGCACTGTGCCGATCACAGAGGCAATACAAATCACTGACAACAGCGAAATGGCAAAACGCATGGACGACAGCAACTCTGATGCGTTACGCAACCACACGATGCGGGTCTTAATTTGAATACCTTCGGTACTAACGGTCATGCGCGGTGTTGGTCTAATAGGGGATTATCAGTGCTGGCGTGGTGTGCTATCGAGCACACATCAAGAAAAAAGGCGGGCTTCTCATTGAAGACCGCCTGGTTCAGAGTTCACAGCTCAGCGGTTGGTTCCCGCATTGTGCAGCGAAATATGCCAATACGCTTATATTACCGTTGATTGTGGGGGCTTATAAGCACCCCAAACGCACCACAGATCAGCGCAGACCAGCAATGTAGTCAGACACAGCCTTGATTTCCAAATCGTTCATGCGTGACGCGACGCCAATCATCACGCTGTTGTTCGCGCGACTGCCGTTTCTAAACATAGAGAGCTGCGTGGCGGTGTAGTCCGCATGTTGACCACTCAAACGTGGGTATTGCGAAGGAATACCAGCACCGTTGGGGCTGTGGCAGCCAGCACACGCAGGCACGTTGCGCCCAGCGATGCCACCGCGGTAAATGCTCTCACCCAACACAACGAGTTCTTTTTCAGTGGCCGCGCCTGGCTTACCTGTTTGTGACGCCAACCAGTAAGACACATTGCGCATGTCGTCATCGGACAGCATGCTTGAAAATCCAGACATGATGGCATTGGCACGCTTGCCAGATTTAAATTCTTGCAGCTGCTTAACCAGATATTCTGGATGCTGCTGCGCCAATTTAGGGTTGGCGGGAGACATTGAATTGCCATCAGCCGCGTGACACGCTATGCACACTTGGCTGTAAAGGGCGGCGCCTTTGACAAGGTCAGGTTTGGCTGGCGCAGGCGCAGCTTCGGCTGCTGCTGCACTGGTGGCGCACAAGAGGCTGAGGCTGAGGGCTGCAACGCTGGCAAAAGAAGCAAACAATTTCATGGCAAGAATCGTGGCTGTGACACGTATGACTGCAAAAGGTTGAATAAGGTGGGGATGCTGGCTTTTTATCTGACAGCCTTGCCCACCGCAACTCATCATTTTACAATGACTATTCAAGTCCACCGGGGATAACCCCAATGGACGACCAAATGGATTCATTTTGACCGCCTCATCGACCCCAAAAAACGCCGCTAACGTAGCGCCAGACTCAAACATTACACCTGAAGGTATCAGTGCAGAAGCGGCCATGGGCTGGCTGCACACGGCGAGGTTCTTGACCGAAGCACCGCAGCTACAACATTTACCAGCGCTGGATGTGCCAGAAATCGCCTTTGTTGGCCGCTCAAACGCCGGTAAATCAACCAGTATCAACACACTGACGCAAACGCGTCGCATGGCTTTTGCGTCTAAAACGCCTGGGCGCACACAAAGCATTAATTTGTTTGCGCTCGGCAAACACAACGAAACCGACGCCGTGTTGGCCGACTTACCAGGCTATGGTTATGCGGCCGTTCCCAAAGAGGCGAAACTGCGCTGGCAGCGTGTGATGGCGAACTACCTCATCAGTCGCCCTAATTTACGCGGCATCGTGATGCTGTGTGACCCCCGCCGCGGCCTAACTGAACTAGACGAAATTTTGTTAGACGTCATACGCCCGAGGGTTGAGTTGGGTTTGGATTTTTTGGTGCTGCTCACCAAAGCTGACAAGCTGACCAAAGTGGAAGCCAACAAGGCCTTGTCTATTGCGCGACTACAAACGGGCGGTGGCTCACTCAAACTCTTCTCAGCATTGAAAAAACAAGGTGTGACTGAAGTGGCGCAGCTGTTGCACCAATGGACACACGATGCCAACTGGACAGGCAACGGCACCCAACACACCGCCAGCGACCATGCCGACAGTGGTTCACACAACGACATGGACACCGACGTTGCCAGCGACATCGATGACCATGCAGACCGCGACTAACCATCACTGAAGGCATGCGGGTCAGGCTTGGGTGGTTGTACAAACGCATCTGGACCCAAGCACGTCACACACAAGCACTTACATGACCCCCCAAACACACCCCGACACCCCCAACGACGCCTTGGCGCCCATTCACCACGAACGGGTGACGCTGGCCAACGGCACCACCTTGCAAATGCGCGTATGCCGCCCGCCTGTGGCGTCTGATGACGGCGTTGGTTCAGCTGCAAACACGACCGCCAACGCACCACCAGACACCCCAACAACCAAGTTGCTGATGTTTGTGCACGGCTTTCCAGAGGCCGCATTTGTATGGGATGGCTTGATGGCGCATTTTGCGCAGCCAGCCAACGGTGGCTACACCTGCATTGCCCCCAATCTGCGCGGCTTTGGCGACTCAGACTCTCCCAACAACATTGACGCCTACAAACCAAAATACCTGGTCGACGACTTGGCCTGTCTCATTGCACATTACAGCCATGGCCCGCTGGCCGCATTGGTGGCCCACGACTGGGGCGGCGCCGTTGCATGGAACCTAGCCGCGACAAGGCCTGAATTGATGCAGCGTTTGTTCATCATCAACGCACCACACCCCACTACTTTTTTACGTGATTTGCGCAGCAGTCCTGCCCAACAAGCGGCCAGTGCCTACATGAATTACTTGGTGCGCGAGGACGCTGAGCTCAGGCTCAGCGCCAACGACTTTGCCAAATTGTGGCCTTTGTTCAACGACACACAAGGCCAAGCGCCCGCATGGCTCACAGAGACTGTCAAACAGCAATACAGAGAGGTCTGGTCAAAGGGCTTAACAGGGGGGTGCAACTATTACCGGGCCTCCCCTTTGCGTCCAGCATTAGCGCCAACCGACGCCATCAACACCCTTGTTATTCCGGACGCACTGACGCACGTTAACGTGCCCACCACCGTGCTGTGGGGCCTTCAGGACCGCGCACTGTTGCCAGGCTTGCTTCAAGGCCTTGACCAGCATGTCACCAAGCTCAAGCTGCAAACCATCACCAACGCAAGCCACTGGTTGGTGCATGAACAACCACGTTTGGTTATAGAGAATCTACAACGTTTGTTGGCCCATTAACAGCGCCATACCCGTTCTCGCTGACCATCTGTACAGACCTGTCAAACGCACCTAGACGTGGCATGCCGTGTGTCACGCCTAAGCCGCACCTGCAGCCACACCATCAACCCCTAGGCTGCTTGAACCTGTCGTAACCCCACATGTACTGCTCTGGCGCTTGTTGAATGACATGCTCTACCCAGTCGTTCAGCGTTTGTGCCGCCGCCGCCGTGTCTTTAGGCAACGCTGTGGGGGGGCGCATCACGTGCACTGTGAAGCCTCGCCCAGCCGGCAAGCGCTCGCCCCACATCAACAACACATGGTCTGCTTGTTGGGCAAGCTTGGCTGCCAATGTCATGGTGTACGCGGGTTGCCCCAAAAAAGTACACCACGCACCCATCCCGTTGGGTGGTACTTGGTCGGGCAACAGGCCGACTGCCTCTTTGTTGTTCAACGCGCGAATAAGCTGCTTGACGCCAGATGTGTTGGTTGGCGCTGCGTACAAGCCCTCTCCTTCCCGCGCGCTGCGCACCAAGTCTTGCAAACCTGCTTGGCGTGATGGGCGAAACAACACCGTCATGGGCTTGGCAGCATCGGCCAAACCAGCGTGCGCAAACACCTGCGCGTAGGCTTTGGCATTGATTTCAAAACAGCCCATGTGTGGGGTGAGCAACACCACACTGTGGCCTGGTTGCACGCTGTCACGCAATATATCCAACCCATTCCAGTACATTGGAACGGGCTTGCCGCACCACAGGCGTGGCAACTCAGCCACCATGCGTCCCGCATGAAAGGTTGCCAGCAACTTGTGTGTAAAGCCAAGCCCAGCCAATGTCGTATTGGCCATCAACCGGCGTCTGTGGCCGCTGTCAAACACCCACAACAACACGCCCAGCAATGAGCCGCCAGCATGAAGCAGCCACAAAGGCAGGTGCGATGCCAGCGTAAATAAGCGTAAAACGAGTTGGGTTAACACAGCATGTGGGTCCAGTAGCTATAATTTAAGTATCGCCGAGTTACTGAACAACTTGTGGGGCGATTCATAAATGCCGCTAAAGCGTTCGCCGAACTCCGGCTACAGGGTTCTCGGCAACGCCGAACCACCCTTTGCTATGACAGGAGTTTATATGTCCACCGATTTTCTTTTCACATCTGAGTCAGTTTCTGAGGGCCACCCCGACAAGGTAGCCGATCAAATATCCGACGCCATCCTTGACGCCATTCTCGAACAAGACCCTGTTGCACGCGTCGCAGCTGAAACGCTCACCAACACCGGCTTGGTTGTATTGGCAGGCGAAATCTCTGCCAATGCCCACGTGGACTACATACAAGTTGCACGTGACACATTGCAACGCATTGGCTACGACAACACCGACTTCGGGATTGACTACAAAGGCTGCGCCGTCATGGTGTGCTACGACAAGCAGTCCAATGACATTGCCCAAGGTGTAGACCGCGCCAGCGACGACTACCTCAACATTGGCGCCGGTGACCAGGGTCTGATGTTTGGCTACGCCTGCGACGAGACACCAGAGCTGATGCCAGCGCCCATTTACTACGCACACCGTTTGGTAGAGCGCCAAGCGCAACTGCGCAAAGACGGGCGCATGCCTTTTTTACGACCTGACGCCAAAAGCCAAGTCACCATGCGCTATGTTGACGGCAAGCCGCACAGCATTGACACCGTGGTCTTGTCTACCCAGCACAGCCCTGACCAAAGTGAATCCAGCACGAAGATGAAAGCCTCGTTCACCGAAGCCATCATCGAAGAGCTGATCAAGCCCGTGTTGCCGTCAGAGTGGATCACTGCTGACACCAAGTACCTGATCAACCCAACCGGGCGCTTTGTCATTGGCGGTCCTCAGGGCGACTGCGGCTTGACAGGGCGAAAAATCATTGTTGATACCTACGGCGGCGCATGCCCACACGGCGGCGGCGCATTCAGCGGTAAAGACCCCACCAAAGTAGACCGCTCTGCAGCCTATGCGGCGCGCTATGTGGCCAAAAACATTGTGGCCGCCGGACTTGCCCGCCAGTGCCAAATTCAAGTGGCCTACGCCATTGGTGTGGCCAGGCCCATGAATGTGACGGTGTACACCGAAGGCACTGGCGTCATCCCCGACGACCAACTGGCCAAGCTGGTACTCGAGCACTTTGACCTGCGACCCAAAGGCATTATCCAGATGCTCGATTTGCTGCGACCCATTTACTGCAAAACCGCCGCCTACGGCCACTTTGGCCGCGACGAGCCTGACTTCACCTGGGAGCGCACCGACAAGGCCGCGCTGCTCAAGGCCGCTGCTGGTCTGTAAACAGGGCGGGTGACTTGGTGTTGGGTTGATACCGACATCTCGCCCTGTTATGCGCTGAACATCAATGCCATGTCATAGCCGTGCCTGTCACGGCTATGACCGTTTAGCGCGTGCCGGCTCCACTGCGCTTGCTGTGCAACATGCCTACATTCATTTCACCTGTCAGGCTTGAAGCATAAAAGCGCTCGATCATTTGCACCGATGTGCGCGCATTGCGTGCCAGCGTCAGGGTGTCAATGCCTTGCCCGTACAGCAGCCTGTACATGATGGCGGTGTGCCTCAGGCTGTACAGCGTGCGTT
>Ga0335398_10000487_pt1 | contig 69815 bp, 61 predicted proteins | sample BON03_FD_205742 | JGI IMG/M metagenome (GOLD analysis project Ga0335398, IMG submission 205742) | Freshwater microbial communities from Lake Bonney liftoff mats and glacier meltwater in Antarctica - BON-03 (spades assembly) (version 2) | ecosystem: Environmental > Aquatic > Freshwater > Ice >... | reverse complement strand
AGGCTTCAACTTACCAGAGACTGCAGACCCTTACCCCAGCTAAAGTTAAACCCAGAGATTATGGACATCTTTTCATTTAAATATGAAGACATCCAATTGCTAAATTATGATCCTCATCCTCGGATCAAAGCTGAGGTCTCAGTTTAACCTGGATTAGGTAAGGACTCCTCGTGACTGATTTTGTCCGCCGCGGCGGATCATCAAGTAATGGAAGGGCGATTGCATATTTTGGGTTTATTAGGGTAGCCGTATATTTATCTTAAAAAACGAATCAAATTTCAAAAATGGAAAGGAGTCCAGGATCAGGCCTAGTGTCGAAAGTTTTACCATCGATATTGAGTAAGTAACTTATACCGGAAACATTGCTTACAAATACCTGGTCTGCGTTCATTAAATCCTGTGCTTTAAAAATACCCGATTCACAGCTAATCCCATTGGCCTTAAGTTGACCAATGATTTGCTTTCGGGCAATACCTGCAATGCAATTTGTATGAAGGGATGGCGTAAAATATTTATTGTTTTCTACCCAGAAAATATTAGAACTGCCTCCTTCTGAAACATTGCCCTTGTCATCCAGTAGGATTACATCATCCATACCTCGTTCTTGGCGCTCAATATTAGCTAACACATAGGTAAGGGCATTTAAAGTTTTTGTCCCTGCCCATGGAGAGGCATTTACCTGAATGGAGTTGCTGATATATGCTTTGTTTTTAACTGCTGGAGAAGGCTGATAATCAGTAATTATCAAATGTTCACAGTGAGCATTTTCAATAGGACTGTACTTCCCAATACCCGCTCTAAAGATGTTCCAGCGCACCCGCAAGGTAGTAGTGCTTCCATAGGTGATTTTGAGCAATTGTGCTACCTTTTGAAGATCAGGAATGGTTTCCATTTTTAATTTATTGAGCCCTTTGGTTGCCCTTGCCTGATGATCTTCGTGGAATCTAAAATGGCCATTGGTGAACACCATGGTTTCAAATAGGCCATCTCCAAAAAGTAGGGCTCTATTTATTGGTAATTCTTCAACTTCGCTAAATTTGTCCGTTTTATTCTTGAAAAACTGTCTCATTTTTGTACAGTAACATGTTCATAATCGAACATTATTGTTCTTATCTTATTTCATTAAAGTTAAAATTAAATAAATTATGGCATTCATGGCTGGTTTTTAAAGAGAAAGGTTTAAACTTGAAACTAAATGACTAACTAGCACTTGGTTTGCTTATTAAAAGCAAGTTTATTTAGGTTTCGGAAAATTTTCGATGGAGAAAATAAGCTTATCAACCAGAAAAATGATAAAATTTCACAGTTCATGAGAAAGCAAATTTTACTGCTAATGCTGTTTATTCCCGGGTTATTTCCGGTAGCATTTGCCCAGGATAATTCAGGTAAATTAACTTTGGAACAAAGTGTGGAAATTGCCTTGGAAAACAATCTAAATCTAAAAAGATCTGAAATGAACATGATTGGTTCAGAAGCTACTTTATTAGAATCCAAAGGGCAGATGTTACCCTCCTTTTCTATGGGGGCTAGTTCTGGGTTTCGTTGGGGAAGATCTATTAATCCGGTTTCCAATGATTTTGAGACCAGAAGAATTGGAAACGTAAATATTTCTGGTAATTCAAGCTTACCTATTTATTCTGGAGGCAGGGTGCGCAACAGCATCCAACAGTCCAAATTGAATGTAGAAGTCAATCGGCTCAATGTGGAAACCAGCAAGAATGACATTACTTTAAATACCATCAATCTCTTTATTAATATTGCATTTTCGATGGAGCAATTAAATATTGCTAAATCTCAATTAAAGACAAGCATGGACCAGTTGGAAAGAACCAAAAGTTTGGTAAAAGCAGGTGCTTTGCCAAAAGCGGATCAACTGGATTTGGAAGCCCAAAAAGCAACCAATGATTTGGAAGTTATCAATGCTGGAAACAATTTACGAATAGCGAAGTTAAATTTGTCTCAGGCGCTTCAATTGCCTTTCAATGATTTATTTGGTATCATTGTTCCTGAAGTAGGAGTGGATGGTTTAGAAATAGGAAGTGTAGGAGTAGGAGAAGTTTATGGGATTGCTGAAGGAAGATTACCTCAGATTAAGGCAGCGGAATTGGCAGTAAAAAGTGCCGAATATGGGGTTAGAATAGCTAAAGGTGGTTATGCTCCAAGTTTAAGCCTTAGTGCCAATGTGTTTTCAAATTATGTTGACCAAAGTATTTTTATGACGCAAGATCCTCTTTTACAACAATTTGAAAATAACCTTTCCCAGTCAGCAAATATAGGATTAAACATTCCCGTTTTTTCAAATTTCCGAAATAAAGCAAGTGTTCAACGGGCAAGAGTACAAAAACGTCTGAGTGAAATCCAGGAAATGGAAGCGAAGAATCTTTTGAGACAGGATATAGAATCAGCTTATACCTCAGCCTACGCTGCCGAACAATCTTACAGAAGTTCATTGGTAAGGGTAGAGGCACTAGGAGAGTCCTTCAGAATGGCCCAGCAGCGGTTTGAAGTGGGAGCAATCAATGCTGTTGATTTCCAGGTTGCACAAAATAATTTATTCAATGCGGAAGCAGATTTGGTCACAGCAAAGTACCAGTTTGTTTTTAGTATTAAAGTACTGGATTTTTATTTAGGAAATCCTCTTACATTATAATAAATCAGAAAAATGGCCAAGAAAAAGTCAAACAAATTAATTTACATTTTACTGGGAATAATCGCCCTCTTGGCGGTAGGGTTGATAGTAGGAAGGCAAGCTGGATGGATAGGAGGAGAGAAGCCTTTGGAGGTCCAAATTGGTAAGGTTGGGAAAAAAGACATTGTAGAAAAGGTAAGTGCTTCGGGAGTAGTACAGCCCGAAACCGAGGTTAAAATGAGCCCGGATGTTGCGGGAGAAATTATCGAATTAAATGTAAATGAAGGAGATTCTGTAAATGTGGGGGATTTGTTGGTCAAAATAAGGCCTGATAATTTCATATCGGCCCTTGATCGAGCACAGGCAAATTTAAACCAACAAATGGCTAATTTAGCTCAATCAAGAGCGAGTTTGAAACGAGCTGAAGCACAATTTAATCGGTCTAATTTGAATTACAACAGAAACCTTTCACTGTATGAAGACAAGGTAATCTCTGATGCTGATTTTGAACAGATTAATGCTGATTTCCTTACAGGAGAAAATGACCTTGAAGTTGCCAAACAATCCGTCATTGCATCAGAGTTTATTGTGAAAAGTGCCCAAGCTTCTGTAGATGAAGCTGCAGAAAACTTAAGGCTAACCAATGTTTATTCCCCAACAGATGGGATTGTATCTAATCTTCTTGTGGAGAAAGGAGAACGAGTAGTGGGAACAGCTCAAATGGCTGGAACAGAAATGTTACGGATTGCCGATTTGTCAAAAATGGAAGTAAGGGTAAATGTAAACGAGAATGACATCGTTAGAATAAGCATGAGTGATACGACCTTGATAGAGGTAGATTCTTATTCTTCTACAGGTAAAAAATTTACTGGAGTCGTTACAGCCATCGCCAATTCAGCCAATGAAAAAGTCAGCACTGATGCTGTTACGGAGTTTGAAGTACGGATTCGGATTATAAATAACTCTTATAAAGACCTCGTCAGTAAAGGAAACCCATTTCCTTTTCGCCCTGGTATGACCGCCAGTGTAGAAATAATCACCGATAAAAAAGTAAACGTTTTGGCCATCCCACTTGCCGCGGTAACTGTTCGAACTGGCCAGCTTATTGAGTCCGGTGATGGCAAGGGAAATATGAAGGAGTTGGTGTTTTTGAAAAAAGAAGATAAGGCCGAAGTGCAGGAAGTAAAAACAGGAATTTCTGATTTTGAGAATATCGAAATTCTGGAGGGATTAGAGGAAGGACAAGAAGTGATAACAGGGCCTTATTTTGTGGTAAGTACCCAACTTGAAAATGACAAGGAAGTAAAGATTGAAGTACCTGATGAAGGTGCTGATGATAAAAAATAATCCGTTTTAATCCGGGATTATGCAATAGGATGTCTATCGCATAATCCCAGTTTTAGTTCTAGTTGAAGTTTGGTGCTAAAAAAAAAATAGGTTTACACAATTCCCTATCTGGGATTTTGTAAACCTTTTTTTAGTTTTTGGATTTTTCCAGTGCTCTTTCTATGTCAAGAATGATGTCGTCTACATGTTCCAGTCCTACAGATAGCCTGACCAAACCGTTTAAAATGCCCACTTTTTCTCTTTCCTCTTGGGTAAGTTTGCTGTGTGTGGTTGAAGCGGGATGGGTGACAATGCTACGGGTGTCTCCTAGATTTGCAGTGACAGAGATCATTTGTAATTGATCAATGAATTTTTTAGCTCTGGGTAATCCCCCTTTCAATGTTAAAGTGATAATTCCACCGCCATGTTTCATTTGTTTTTTAGCTAGGTCGAATTGTGGATGGGAGGCCAAAAATGGATATTTCACTACTTCCACTTCTTTGTTTCCCTCAAAATACTGGGCTATTTTAAGCGCACTCTCACAATGCCTGTCCATTCTTACTGCCAAAGTCTCCATGCTCTTGGCCAATATCCAGGCATTAAATGGGGACAATGATGGACCGGTATGACGCATAAAAAACTGAACTTCGTCTATCAGTTCCTTATTTCCTAAAATGAGTCCTCCTAAAACCCTTCCCTGTCCGTCTATAAATTTAGTAGCACTGTGGGTGACAATATGTGCACCCCATTTTGCAGGCTGCTGCAGATAAGGGGTAGCAAAGCAATTGTCCACCACCAAAACGAGGTTATGTGCATTTGCGAAATTTGCAATATATTCCAAATCAATAATTTCCAAACCCGGGTTGGATGGGGTTTCGATAAACAACATTTTAGTATTTGGTTGTACCAGGCGCTCCCATTGATCAATGGCAGATATATCTCCGTAGGTATGCGAAATCCCCCATCTAGGAAATATGCGGGTCAAAAGTTGATGCGTTGATCCGAACAATGACCTTGAAGCAAGGATGTGGTCCCCCTGCCTTAACAATGCTGCCATGCTACCAAACATTGCTGCCATTCCAGACGCAGTTGTAACACCACTTTCTGTGCCTTCTGCAGCGCATACCTTTTCTATTAGATCACTGGTATTTGGATTGGCATACCTGGAATATATATTTCCTTCAATTTCATTTGCAAACATTTGTCTTGCCTGCTCTGCAGAATCAAATACAAAACTGGAGCTCAAGTAAATAGGAGCAGAATGTTCTCTCTGGTTTGAGGAAGATGCAGCTATTCTTACTGCCTGTGTTTCAAAATTTTTATAAGCCATAAAAGAAATTTTTCTTATCGTAGATACATGAATATAACCCATCCAGCGAAGACGCAGAATAGTAAAAATAATCGAGGTAGATAAAGAAGGAGAATGTAAGTGCTGTCCTATTTTCTAATTTATCGTTCCCTATTTATTGGGCAGGTATTGGCACCTTTCCATGGTTCGGAAGGTTGCCAGAGGTTCACAGAGCCTGATCTCTCGCCTCTTCTTTATAAATCAGTTTCCTGAAATTTAATGCAAATAAAGGAATGACACGGCTCTTTTCCAAATCCCACTTGTTTTTTATAATGGATTATAAGACCTTTTGAAAGAAACGTATGCTGTTGGTTGGGTCATAGAAATCGTCATTCTGTTTTTTTGTGATTTTTTACTGCTAAAGGACTTTAAGAAATGAGAATGCTAAAATTCCAAGAATTTATATTTAACCATAAATAGGCAATTTTTTTCCTATTTATGGTTAAATCATAGCATACCATACCCTTTTTGTGCTAAACAAGCAATGTATTTGTTCCTTTAGACAATCCAATCCAGAAATATCGATTTGTTGAATGCGGTGTTATATTCTTTACTAATTTGGCTTTTTACTGGCAAGTGGTTTACAAAAATTTCTTAATAGTTTTGGCCCAAATGGCATAGCCTTTTTCATTCATGTGAAGGTTGTCTTTAAGAAAGATATCCTTCATAGGTTCTTTGTCTTTGTTAAGCATTGGCTTCCATAAATCTGCATACTTCAGGTATTTTTTACCCTTGGTTGATTTTTTCAGATTTTTGTTTAATTCCAGGTACTTATCAGCCAGTTCCCATCTGGACACACTTGGTTTTGGGCTAATTAGAATAATTTTTGTTTCTGGAAGTGCTTTGTGAATTTTGCTAACGATAAGATTATAATTAACCAGGATTTCTTCAATAGATTTTCCCCCGGAAATGTCATTGTCACCTTCATAAATAAATACCTTTGAAGGCTTATAATCTAGTACCAGTTCGTTTAAGTAAAAAAGTAAATCGCTGGAATTAGAGCCACCAAATCCAGCATTTATCACCTTGTGTTCTGGGAAATCTTCCTGTAAACTTTTCCACATTCGAATGGTAGAACTACCAGTGAAAACAATCGTGTTTAAATTGTTCTGGGTTGGATAATCTTTATTAATCTGTGATACTTGGCTCTTAAACCTTGCAGGATCTTGTGCAAAAACCGAGAAACATATAAAAAGTAAAAGAGCTGTTAAAACGAAATTATTTTTTTTCATAATCTTGTAAGGATTTAGGTTCTAAATTACTTTAATTATGCGAATTTTAAAATATTTTGACTGTATCATTAACGGACAATAGAACCGGACATTTTTCTGTTTTGTGCTTTAAATAGGTATTTTATTGTCATCAGTCGAAAAGGTAATTGTTAAAATCCTAAAATTGATCCAAAATATTTTTTTTAAAGCATTGATTATCAATTTATTATAATAGTAATTTAAAATGGCGTTTTAAATTTGAATTAAGGAAAATATTTGGCAGTATCCTTGAAATGTATTTCGTTTAAAATCTAAAGAAGCACCAGCCTTTTATGAATAAATTAGAACGCTTTCTCGTATTTTGTTCCGGTGCATACCTTCCCTTGGTAAAGCGGTGCCCGGGTTCCATCCATCAATTCATCGGAATAGGAGGGACTGTTCTATTTACCGCTGTGTTTGCTGGGTTATCTGTAAGCTATGCCTTATTTACCATTTTTGAATCCATTTATGCCGTTTTTGCTGTCGGAATTGTATGGATGTTGATGATTTTTAATTTTGATAGGTATATCGTTTCAACCCTTAAAAAGAGAGAAAAATTTCTTTCGGAACTGAAGCAAGCCCTGCCGAGACTTTTTTTAGCCGTATTAATAGCCTTGGTTATTGCTAAACCATTGGAATTGAAAATATTTGAAAAAGAAATCAACAGGGAGTTAGATAGGCAACGATTGGCAACCATTAGTGAAAGTAAAGATGAAATTAAAGCGGGTTATCCAGAGCTACTCAAGTTGGAAGAGGAAATTACTGGGTTAAACGCCGAAATTAGTAATAAAGAAGCCTTTAGAAATGAAAAACAGGTAGAATATGACAATGAGCGGTTTGGAGTGAAGACTGGGGAAACTACTGGAAGAGTAGGTATTGGTATCAACGCAGAAAAAAAGGAGGCACAACTGGACCAAGCACAAAAAGACTTGGAACATACCCAAAGCTTAAACAGAGAAAAGATTCAGGATAGAGTACAGAAAATCAATCAACTCAGCAAAAAAATGACTGCTGAACTGGATTATCAAATGGTATCGGTGGCCGCAAATAATGGGCTGGCTGCAAGGATTCAAGCATTGCATGCACTTACCAACGCTAATACCGCCGTATATTGGGCCAATCTCTTAATAATGGCATTATTTATCATGATTGAAATGGCACCTATATTGGTTAAGCTTTTGGCGAAAAGAGGTTCGTATGATCACTTGTTGGACTTGTATGAAGCTGGAATTATTTTATCCGCAGATGAGAATTGGTACAAAAAGAAAAGTGAAAGCGAATTAAGAAAAGAGGTATTTGATGAAATTCATCCAGAAAGAAAAGTCGCACGTAGAAATTTTGATTTGGGCTTATACGAACACAAATGAGTTTTTTCTTTTTTAGGACTATAGATTTGAGGGTGTGATTTATATTTAGTCAAACCCACCTTGAAATATTTTTAGTCAAGGTTATTGATTTTTCTATTAATTTCACCAAATTCAACCTGACCCAAATCTCACCAACAATGAATTTTCATAAAACACTGATTTTTAGCGGTATCCTTTTACTTGGTTTTTCCTGTAAGCAGGAAGCTAAAGAAGAGGTTACAATTGAAAAGCCCTCTGTGGCACCTAATGTTGTTTTTGTTTTGGCAGATCAATGGCGGGCACAATCCATAGGTTATCTAGGCAACGAGGACGTGATTACCCCAAATTTGGATAGTCTTGCTCAACAGAGCGCCGTATTTCACAATGCTGTGACAGTAATGGCAGTATGTGCTCCCTGGAGAGGAAGCTTTATTTCTGGCCAGTATCCGTTGACCCATGGTGTTTTTTACAATGACAAACCCTTTCCTACTGAGGCCACAACCATAGCAAAAATATATAAAAAGGCAGGTTACCAAACGGGTTATATTGGTAAATGGCATCTCAATGGGCAAGAAAGAGGAGAAGAGCTTTTTAGTGGTAGAAGCAAACCTGTTCCAAAAGAAAGAAGACAAGGTTTCGATTATTGGAAAGTTAGGGAAGTTACCCATAATTATAACGACTCCTTTTATTTTGATGAGGAGAATGAAAAGCAGGTTTGGGAAGGGTATGATGCGTTTTCTCAAACAGATAGTGCCATAAGTTACATCAACAAAAACAAAGACAATCCTTTTCTATTGGTGTTGTCTTGGGGACCACCACATGATCCCTATCATACTGCGCCAGAAGAATATAAGGAGATGTATGATGCTTCAAAATTACACGTAAGGCCTAATGTTCCTGAAGATTTTAAAGACAGTGCAAGAAATGTAATGGCCAATTATTATGCGCATTGCACAGCTTTGGACTACTCGGTAGGTAGGTTATTAGCGGCAATTGAAGATGCGGGAGTTGCGGACAATACAATTTTTGTCTTTACCTCTGAGCATGGAGATATGCTAATGTCAAAAGGGGTATTAAAGAAACAACGACCCTGGGATGAATCCATAAAAGTGCCTTTGCTCATTAGGTATCCTGATAGATTGGGTAAAATGCCACATCAGATTTATGACCCTGTTAATACGCCTGACCTTTTGCCCACTTTATTGGGCTTAAGTAATCTGGAAATTCCTGAGACCATCGAAGGAACAGACTTTTCAAAAGCGCTTACCGATGGAAATGAATTGGGAAATGAAGCTGCACTGATCATGCTTCCGGTACCTTTTCATGAATGGCAATTCATGAATGGAGGAAGGGAATTCAGAGGTGTTAGGACAAAGAAGTATACTTATGTTAAAGATTTACTTGGCCCATGGTTATTGTATGACAATGAAATGGATCCCTACCAAATGCACAACTTGGTGGACATGCCCCAGTTTAGCCAATTAAAAAATCACCTTGAGGGCGTGTTAAATGCAAAACTTAAGGCTACTAGCGATGAATTTCTTCCTGCTGATGAATACATGGAGAAATGGAATTATCTGTACGATAGAAAGGATAGTTTAAGAAAGGAAAACTACCTTGAACTTAACAGGTGAGTTTAGAGTAGTCTATCACAGAATAAATTAATCCATTTCCATGGAAAATTGGGCAATTTTCAAGGCATTATTGAGACTATCCCTGTATTGAATTCTCAGAACATACCTTCCCTTAAGCAGTGAGGGTTTAAATGAAAAGGTGAGATTGCCGTTTTCATTAGTTTCTTTGTTCGTTTGCCAAGTCAAAGTACTTCTGAAATCAGGGAAATGGTCAATAACTTTTCCATATGCCATAATGTACTGGAAAGGCAAAGGTGTTTTAGGGATTTCTATAGGTCCAAGATAGTATTGATGACTTGCCCTTTCCAAAATCTTTTCCCTAATAAATTTTTCGTCATTAAAACTTAATTTTAAAACAGGTAGCTGAAAATTTTCCGCAGGGACTTTTTCCCAAAAAGGAGAAGTAAGGATAAAGTTTACCTGCTGCCCTGCTTGAGTAGATTGGATGATAGCGTATTCATAATAGGAAAAATTACCTGTGTCAAAATACAGGTCCCCTTTCTCATTAGGTTTATCTATAAACATATGGGATTGAATGCCATGAACGGTAAGGAAAAATACTTCAGCAGTGTCGATTACACTATCCAGCAATTTCCCTTTTATAATATGCCCATATAGTTCGGGAATCAAAGTGGGGCTGGGATCAGTATCTACCGGATACATCACAGTGTAGTTTAAAATCGTTTTAAGATGGTCAAAAGGCGTTGTTTTATTTATCACCACAGAAATATCCGTTGCCTCAGCAAGTGGAATTGATACTTCTATAAGGCTGTCCTTACGACTATTTGTTGATTGTCTGTATTTTAATGAGAAAAAGGTGGTCATAGAAGGGCATGGGATGGCTACTATGGCCATGGCATTAAAGTTCTTGGATTATGGTTTTGCTCCTTCTATTGTCTGTAAGAATTCTAGGTTGGCTATAGGAGAATTACCTGCAGAAGAGTCTTGGTTATTTAGTAAATATTTTTCTAGTAAGAAGTTTGTTTTTAAGGAGCTTTCATGGCAAACTTATGGGGAAATTTCCCCTGAATGGGGTATTGATACCCAAAATTTTTACTGGGAACACCCCGGAGGTGATGTCTCCTTTAGATTGCACTATAAAAAAGAAGATTTTTCAGTAAAAGGCATTGCATGCTTAGGACTAAGTTTTAACAAATCTTTTATGGCTACTGCGCTTCAGTCAAAGTGGAAAGCCCATGATTTTATTGATAGCATTGGTGAGGGGTTGATGCAAAATGGATATTCCTCTAAAGTTTGTCCATTGATTAAAAAATCTTTTGGAGTTGAGTTTAAAAAAGTAATAAAAAGTTACCGCTCCTCATTATTAAAGAGAATTGTTAAGAAATTACTTTCTTAGGAGCTTATCAAAAAATAGAAAGTGATAGGGCAGCGCATTGGTCCAATATTCCCAGTTATGGGCGCCCGGTCTTTCAATATAATCATGTGCTACACCTGCCTCTAGGAGAAGCTGATGCATTTGCCTGTTGATGTCCAACAGAAAGTCTTCTGTCCCACAATCAATAATCATATTGACACCATTTTTATGCCAATTGCTGTAATCTCCACCTGCACCATGTAAAAGGTAAACCACGGGGTAATTGGTTTCATTTTCAGAAAGTTATGTATTTTATTTTCCATTTGTGGCTAAACAAATATTGTAAATTAGGGTATAATCACCATATAATCATTATGATATTCTTGGAGTTCATAAAGGGTTTTGTCAGAGAGACGCTATGAAATATTTAGGATTTTAGAGTAGGCTTTGTTAAAAACCCTAATTTAGTAGCAGCTAAAGCACATCTTTACAAATACCAAACCTAAGGTAATTTTTCGTTCCACAATAGACTACTGTCCCCATAACTTAAGAATCTGTATTTGTTAGCTAATGCTTCCTGGTAAATTTCCTTCCAATTGCCATGTGTAAAGGCTGCCACCAATAGGATTAATGTAGAACCAGGTTGATGAAAATTGGTTACCAGACCGTTACAGAGCTTAAATTTATAGCCAGGAAAAATAAAAATCTCAGTGGTTCCGATCAGTTGAACCAAATCATTTTGCTGCATCCAATTAAGAATTGCTTTTAGGCTCTCAGTTTTCCCAGGAAGACTGGAATATTCCTGGTACGGATCTAATTTCTCTATGTGAAACTTATCCGATTTTCCGTGTAATAAATTAACCCCAAACCAATAAAGGCTTTCTAAGGAACGCATGGAGGTAGTTCCCACGGCAATAATATTGCCTTTAGCGGCTATTAAATTTAGGACATTTTGTTTTGAGAACACCATTTGTTCACTGTGCATTGGATGTTCGATGACATTATCATGTTTGATGGGCTGAAAAGTGCCTGCTCCTGTATGCAATGTGAGGTATTCAATAGAAATCCCATTGGATTTTAAATCATCAAGGGTTTTATCAGTAAAATGGAGACCTGCTGTTGGTGCCGCCACTGCACCCTCCTTGTCGGAGTACACCGTCTGGTAGCGCAGTTTATCCTCTTTTTCGGCTGCTCTGTTAAGGTAGGGAGGAAGGGGTACCTCGCCACTAGTGGCTACAATTGTAGCAAAAGATTTATCATTGGGATTCCAGCTTAATTCAACTTCCCTATTTTCCCTATTGATTAGTTTTGCATGTATATTATAGGTGATTTTTTCTATATCGATCTGGCAAGTTAGCTGTTCGTTTTCTTTCCATCTTTTAAGGTTTCCGATCATGCACTTCCATGTTACTGGGCCAGTGCTTTCCATGCATTGCTGAATAATAGAGGATGGAAGGAGCGGATTTAATAAAAAGATTTCAATTTTTGCGCCAGTTAATTTTTGAAAGTGAAGCCTGGCTGGAATTACTTTTGTATCGTTGAAAACAAAGTGGCTATTTTTTGGGATTAAATCTGCAATTTCTGAAAATTTTTCGTGACGGATAATACCGTTTTCATAATGCAACAGTTTGGACTTATCTCTGTATTCAAGCGGGTATTTGGCGATGTATGCATCTGGTAATTCGTAGAAATAATCCTGAAGCTTTGGAGCACTTTTAATGCGCATAATTTTAATAATTCTCGATATTGAACATTTTTTACAAATTCGATGCAAATATAGCCCTTTACATCCAATTGCTGGATATTATGCCATGTTTCTATGGAGACATTGACCATTTGAATAATATCTGGAACAATTACCAGTATTCGGCCATCCCTAACTTTTATGATTTGGAAGAAAATGTTCATATTTGACTATAACTAAAAATAAAAATGACCCAATTATTTAAAGTTAAATGCTCAATTAAAGCCTTTGCCTTGAATTTCAAGTTTGAGGCAGGAACTAGCAGAGGAATACTTAAAGAAAAAGTAACTTACTTTATTCAAGTCACTTCGGACCAATACCCAGGTATAATTGGCATAGGGGAAGCTGGCCCTTTAAAAGGATTGAGCAAGGATGATGTGCCTAACTTTCTGAAGGAAGCCATTAAGATTTTGAAATTAGTGAAGAAAATGGAATTCCAGTCTAGTCAGGAAGTGCTTCTCCTTCAGATTGACAACATGATGCTTCAGAAGTTCCCGAGTATCCAATTTGGGCTGGAAACAGCATTGTTAGATTTGATCAAAGGGGGCCGACGAAAAATTTTGGACAATAGTTTTTACGATACAGGTTCGCCACTACCAATAAACGGGTTGGTTTGGATGGGGGAGAAGGAATTTATGGAAAGGCAGATTGACCAAAAGATCGAGCAAGGCTACGACTGCATAAAAATGAAAATAGGAGCCATTAATTTCGATCAGGAATGCGAACTTCTAAGGAAAATACGTTCCCGTTTTTCTAAGGATAAAATTTCTATCCGCGTGGATGCAAACGGAGCATTTGCACCTCAAGATGCCCTGGGAAAACTGGAAAGGTTAGCCAAATTTGAAATCCATAGTATTGAGCAACCCATTCAACCGGGATTGATAGTGGAAATGAGTGAATTATGTAAGAAATCCCCTATTCCAATTGCCCTGGATGAAGAACTGTTAGGAATAAATGGTCGAGAAAACAAACTTCAACTCCTAGAATCGATAAGGCCCCATTTTCTTATCCTAAAACCTACTTTGCTTGGTGGAATAGTACCTACCAGAGAGTGGGTAGCTCTCGCCCAACAGACAAATACTGGCTGGTGGATGACCTCAGCTTTGGAAAGTAATATTGGTTTAAATGCAATTGCACAACTTACTTCCTCATTGAAGGGTGAAATGCCTCAAGGCTTGGGTACTGGACAATTGTACCATAATAATGTGGACTCTCCACTGAGCATTTCGAATGGAAAAATATTTTATAATACAAAGCTTGAATGGAAATTACCTGAAATTTTTAACGATTAAACCTGGATCATGCAATTGGATGTCTATCGCCTATTTCGGGGTAAATATATTTTTTCCTTAGCCCAAAATGGACAGAGGGTTTTCAAAGATTGGTGCCCTCCCAAAAAATCAATGGATATGGGTGTGCAGACGAAGCAAGGTTAGGTAGAAATTAAAAATTCGCATTCAATTTATTATTTTCAAGCAGTTTGATCAGCTTGTATAAAGGCTGTTGCTTATTTCAAGTATAATCAACTATTTTAGGTACCAGTATTTTAAACCATTAAATGGGCTGATTTACTTTATTCCTTTTAAAAATTAAAATCTTGCATTCTATGAAGATAAACCCTTCTTACCTCTATATAATATTCTTATCTCTTGTGGCAGCCATTGGAGGGTTTTTGTTTGGGTATGATACTGCTGTCATTTCAGGAACGATTAGTCAAGTTAGTCAACAATTTGACCTAGCTGTAATAGCTCAGGGCTGGTATGTAGGTTGTGCTTTATTAGGGTCGATAATCGGTGTAAGCTTTGCTGGGGCACTTTCTGATAAATACGGAAGGAAAAAAGTGATGCTACTTTCAGCTGTTTTATTTTCAGTTTCGGCTGTAGGTTGCGCCATTGCCAGTAGTTATAATGAATTGATCTTATATAGAATTATAGGGGGAGCGGGTATAGGAATGGTTTCGATTGTTTCGCCAATGTATATATCAGAGGTTGCCCCTTCAGCTATTAGAGGGAGCCTAGTTTCTTTGTATCAGTTGGCCATCACCATTGGGTTTCTAGGTGCCTTTTTAATGAACTTTGAATTGTTGGGCATCGCAGAAACCCAACTTTTCAAGGAAAGTCCCTTATTGTCTCAGGTTTTCCATGAGGAAGTCTGGAGGGCAATGTTGGGAATGGAAATCGTTCCTGCGTTCTTATTTTTTATCGTCCTGTTATTTATACCGGAAAGTCCGAGGTGGCTTGTAATAAACAATCAAATCTCCAAAGCAGAACATGTGTTTACGAAACTTTACACCTCCTCTGTAACTGGAAAACAAAAAGTAGAGGAAGTATTGAAACAGGCAGATCAGATCACAGAAAGTAGCTGGGGGTTATTAAAAAACCCGGTAATTCTAAAGCCGGTACTGCTAGGAATGGCCATTGCAATTTTAGGCCAATTTATGGGAGTAAATGCTGTACTGTATTATGGCCCAAGTATTTTTGAGCAGTCTGGTTTGAGTGGTGGAGATGCACTGTATTATCAGGTGATGGTAGGGGTCGTTAATGTTTTAACAACCATTCTGGCATTGTTTATTATAGATCGTGTAGGAAGGAAAAAATTGGTTTACTTTGGTGTCTCTGGGATGGTCCTTTCTTTACTTTTGATAAGCTTTTATTTTTATGGAAGCGAAATTTATGGCTTACCATCCCTTTTCTTATTGATTCTATTTCTTGCCTACATTTTTTTCACAGCCATATCTATCTCTGCGGTAATTTTTGTTTTGCTATCCGAAATGTATCCCAATAAAATAAGAGGGTTAGCCATGTCCATTGCAGGTTTCTCACTTTGGTTGGGCACCTATTTAATAGGTCAGTTGACCCCTTGGTTTTTGGAAAATTTGGGGCCTTCAGGGACTTTTTTATTTTTTGCATTGATGTGCTTTCCCTATTTGTACATCATCTGGAAAAAGATACCCGAGACAGCTGGTAAGAGTTTGGAGGAGATAGAAAATTACTGGTTTGGAAAAGGGAAAATAAATATATAATTAGTAATGAAGCAATATTTAAATTTATACAAAGAGGAATTACTAAACAATGTGATTCCGTTTTGGGAGAAAAATAGCATTGATAAAATCAATGGAGGCTATTTTACCTGCCTGGATCAGTATGGCAAGGTGTATGACACAGACAAATTCGTTTGGTTGCAAGCCAGGCAAGTTTGGATGTTTGCCGTGTTATATGACCAGGTGAAAGCCAATAAGAATTGGCTTGATGTGGCCAAGAGTGGAGCCGCCTTCTTGATTAAACATGGCAGGGACAAAAATGGCGCTTTTTATTTTTCTTTAGATCAAAAGGGAAGCCCTTTGGTTCAGCCTTATAATATATTTTCTGATTGCTTTGCTGCAATGGCTTTTGCTGCATTGAATAAAGTAGCACCCTGCGAGGAGTACGCAGAAATAGCCTTAAAGACCTTTGAAAATATTTTGAACCGAAGGGGCAATCCGAAAGGGATTTACAACAAAACCTTTCCTGGTACGAGAAATTTAAAAAGCTTTGCTTTGCCCATGATTTTGAGCAATTTAACGCTGGAAATGGAATCTTTGTTAGACCAGGATAAGGTTAAGGCATTGGTTCCAGGTGTAATCCACGAGGTGATGGGGGTGTTTCTTCAGAAAGAAACAGGTTTGATATTGGAGAATGTGAATGTGGACGGGAGCTTTTCTGATTCATATGAGGGGAGACTAACAAGCCCAGGGCATGCCATTGAAGCGATGTGGTTTATGCTTGACCTAAGCCAAAAGTATAAAGATGAGGACTTGTGCCAGAAAGCAATCGCTACTGGATTACGAACACTTGAATATGGCTGGGATAAGGATTATGGAGGCATATATTATTTCCTGGATATTTGCGGCCACCCATCTGAAAAATTAGAATGGAACCAAAAGTTATGGTGGGTTCATTTGGAAACATTGGTGTTTTTATCCAAGGCATATGCCATCACAGGCAATAATGAATGTCTTCGATGGTTTAATAAAGTACATGACTATACTTGGAAACATTTTAAAGACCCAGATTCTCCAGAGTGGTTTGGCTACTTGGACAGATACGGTAAAGTGCAATTGCCGTTAAAAGGTGGGAAGTGGAAAGGCTGTTTTCATGTACCCAGGGGATTGTTTCAGGTCTGGAAAAATTTGGAAAAAATTCAATAACATAATGTTCAATTTTAAGCCTATTAAATATTGATAAGATGAATAGAAGAAACTTTATGGGTAAGGTGGTATTGGGTGGAGGTACCATCGCTTCAGCCACACTTACAGGTTTGCCGGTACATGCTAGTCAAAACAGGAAAAGTGTGGGCATGAACGAAAGTGGAAAAGTTTTAAAGGCAGATCTGATTGTAGCTGGAGCTGGGCTAGGAGGGTGTGCAGCTGCTTTCGCTGCACTTAGAAATGGGTTGACTGTAGTGATGACAGAAGAAACAGATTGGTTAGGTGGCCAACTATCCCAACAGGGTGTGCCGCCGGATGAACACCAATGGATTGAGTCACATGGTGCACCTGAATTGTACAGGATATTTAGAGAGAAAATCAGAGATTATTACAAAAGGTTTTTTCCTTTGACTCCTGAAGCAGCGTCAAATAAATTACTTAACCCAGGTGGTGGATCGGTTTCACGACTTTGCTTTGAACCAAAGGTGGGACATATGGTTTTGCAGGAAATGTTTGCGGCTTATGAAAGTTCTCGCAAACTTATTTTATTGAAGCATCACAAGGTGGAAACTGCAAAAGTAGCTGGAAAAAGAGTGCAGGCATTAACTGCTAAAAACTTGCTCACAAACAAAAATGTACTTTTGGAAGGGGAGTATTTTGTGGATGCCACGGAGTTGGGTGACCTGCTTCCTTTGACTGGTACAGCTTATGTTACCGGGAGTGAAGCAAAGGGTGACACCGGAGAATTACATGCTGGAGTGACTCACAGGCCAGATAATAATCAAGCTTTTACCGTTTGTTTTGCAATTGATTATGTGAAAGGGGAGGATTGGACAATCCCTAAACCTTCAGACTACGATTATTGGAAAAATTTCACCCCTGAGATGAATCCTCCATGGGCGGGCAAAATGCTTGAACTTAACTACAGCAGCCCAAAAGATTTGAAACCTAAGGAACTTGGATTTCACCCTGAAGGAATAAAAACAGGGAATAGTTTAAACCTGATGGTTTATCGAAAGATCATCTTTCAGGGGAACCATCAGCCGGGGTTTTATCAAGGAGATGCCACGCTGGTTAATTGGCCACAAAATGATTATGTATCTGGAAATATTGTGGATGTAAGTGAGGACGAATTTAAAAAACACTTAGATGGTGGCAAGCAACAAAGCTTGTCTTTACTTTATTGGTTGCAAACGGAAGCCCCTAGACCTGATGGTGGTAAGGGTTGGCCTGGACTTAGATTAAGAAATGACTTAATGGGTACAGAAGACGGCTTGGCAAAATATCCTTATGTTAGGGAAGCCAGGAGAATAAAAGCCCTGTTTACAGTAAAGGAAGAGCATGTGGGAGCCACCCAACGTGCCCAAGTTTCTGGACTTGAAGGAAAGGCCTTAAAAGCAGCTGAATTTTACGATAGTGTGGGAATTGGTTATTACCATATTGATTTACATCCAAGTAGCGGTGGGGATAATTACATTGATTTTGGTTCCCTTCCATTCCAGATTCCTTTAGGTGCATTGATACCTCAGGAAACGGAAAATCTTTTACCAGCAAATAAAAATATTGGGACCACACATATTACCAATGGTTGTTATCGTTTACATCCTGTGGAGTGGAGTATTGGAGAGGCAGTAGGGATGTTGGTTCCATTTGCGATAAGTAATAAAGTGAGGCCAAAGACAATAAGGGAGGATAGCGATTTGTTAAAAGAATTTCAATCCTTTGTAAGGTCACAAGGTATAGAGACCGCCTGGCCAGCGACTGATAAGTAGGTTTTACCCGTAATATGCAATAGCCCTATATTACGTTATAATACCATTTCCCTAGAAAGGAAACAATGGCAACTATGAATTCAAGAGCTAAAAAAAAGTGCCTGAAAACATTGATTTTTCAGGCACTTTATACTTTGGGTTAAAAATTATTTAACACCGATTTTTTGGATTAGCCATTGGTGTCCTTCATTACTTTGTTCTGAATAACGCCAATGTGATGCGTCGTGATAGAGAGACAATTCCTTTTTCCCAGGCACGACATTAAAAGCAGAATACATGGAAGTAGGAGGACATACATTGTCATTAAAACCCCAGGAATAAAACCCAGGAACTTTTACAAATCTTGCAAAATTAACCACATCGAAATACTTGGAGGTTTCAATTTTATCAGGTTGATTGCTCCAATCATCTCTGAATAAATGAGGCCATCCTCCGGCTCTCCCGTGAAGATATCCGGTAAGGTCGGAAAGAGCAGGATAATAGCTCACCAGGTATTTGATTCTTTCATCCAGGCCTGCTGTGACGATGGACAAAGCGCCACCTTGGCTACCGCCCATCACACCAATATTCTCCCCATCAAATTCTTCTTGAGCAAAAATAAAATCAACAGCCCTTACACAGCCTAAATATACCCTCTTGTAGTAATAATTGTCTTTTTCCTCGAGAAAGATTCGATTGTAGTTAGACAAAGCACCTGCGCTCAAATCCTGATACAGAGAAGACTCATAAAGATTAACAGGTATACCATGAATACCAATTTGTAAAGAGATTACATCCTGATTAAGATTGGTGCCATAATAAGGTCTGATCCCTGCTCCTGGTACATGTAGGATGGCAGGGTATTTTCCAGGTTTCTTAGGCTTGGATAGAATGCCATAAATAGTACCACTAATGTTTTTAAAGGAAACATGGTAAACATTGGTGTAGTGGGTAGAACGTTCGGGAATAAGGGTGAGTAAAGGCTCCAAAGGAATGTTTTTTAATGCCTCTTTGCCTTCATCCCAAAATGCCTTGAAATCATCAGGTAAGGTAGTCGTTGGTTGAATATCCAATGGTGTCACCCCTGCAGTGCCCGTATTCCTATAGGTTTCCCCATTTTCTTTATAGGTTACTTGACACCTGACAAAACCAGGGACTTCAAGTTTCCCACCTTTTAATGTGGTGGTTCCTTTTTTTAAGGTGCTGGTTCCTGTTAACACAGGGTCCATTTTTTCCGGACCAATTTCATATTGTATTTCAGCCCCCTCAATTAACTTCCCAAATTTATATACCGCTACATCAAATGAGATGTTTTCGCCTTTTTGGTAAATCATGTCTGGAGAAGATGGGCTTACCATTATTCGGATAAGCTGGCCTTGTTGGGATTGTCCCAAGGCTAGTTGGCTGAAGATCAGTCCAAGGAAAAGTGAAAAGAAATAGCATTTTTTCATTGATAAATAATTTTGATTAAAATCGGTAAAAGCTACTGTTTAATGAATCGTTAATCCATTTATGGAATAGTGGCATTCTTTAATCCCGAAAATACAATAATTCTTCTTTTCTAGGGTGAAAACGATTGAATATTCATTATCAATTCAACTTTTCGATTTCATCAAAACTTTTCCATACCTCATGCTTCAACTCCTATGAATTTTTATGATTTCTTGACTTTTTACAAAACCTAATTCAAGTCGAAGGTTAAATTAGGTTAACTGACGATTAGAAGACGATTTAAAAAATATATTAATGGGTTGAAATAGGAAAAATCCATTATTTTGGCCAAATTTGTGACTACTCGGAGAAATAATACCCAATTATCTTGAAGATAGTACTGGGTTGACATGGGTTTTTATCGGAACTCTTGTTTTTCCTGATGAATAACATTTCAATTATTTGGGCAGCATTTACTGGAAGATCGGGTTAATATCTGGATGAAACTAACGTAAGAACAAAAAATAATTTATGGCAAAATCGAAAGAAACTTTTAATAAAAAAGAAAAAGAGAAAAAAAGATTAAGGAAGAAGAAAGAGAAGGAAGAAAAAAAAGAGGTAAGGAAATCCAATTCCATTAAAGGAGGAGATATGGATGATATGATTGCCTATGTAGACGAAGATGGTAATATCACTTCAACGCCTCCTGATCCTACAGTTAAGAAGAAAAAAATTGAGCTTGAAGACATAGCAGTAAGTGTGTCTAAGCAAGCACCTATAGATCCTGAAGATCTCAGAAGAAAAGGTAAAGTTACTTTTTTCAATGAATCCAAAGGCTACGGATTTATTAAAGATTTAGAATCTCAGGACAGTATATTTGTCCATGTAAAAGGACTGGTTGACGATGTCAGAGAAAATGATCAGGTAACCTTTGAAACTGAGAAAACTCCTAAAGGTTTAAGTGCTATTGATGTAAAATTGGCCACGTAATCCCTAAACATTTTATATAAATTCCTTTTGCTAAGACGTGGAACAGCTATTGAGCTTCCACTTCTTTGCTTAAGTCGACATTTGCCGATAGGTACCATTAAATTCCATCCTTGCAAAAACCGTGTTCTGGTTTTTGCAAGGATGGAATTATTTTTACAATAGATACTTCTTCAGCCCAATTTTTTAAATTTACGGGGCTCGCTAAAATCACATCAAATGACTGGTTTTGATGTGATTTTTGTACGCAATAGAATGGTCATTGCTAAAATCACTTAATTTAGGGCTAAATAAGTAACGTAACTTGATACCTGCATGGAGGATGTGCTTTATCCCAATAGAATCTTTCTTATTTCGTCCCAATTATTTACCCTTTCATGCTTTCCCGGACTGGATTTTTCATTGTGAGGTTGGGTAAAAAGAAAGGTTTTCCCATCAAAACCATCAAGATTTTTAAAATGATCATCGATCATTATGTCAGTCTTAATTATCTCTTTTGAGCCGCAAAACACCATTTGTTGCCAACTGATAAACGGGAAATATTTGTTAAGCCAGGTATGCTTTTCTGTTAGGCTTAGCGGAAACTCAGTGGCAGCTGATACAATAAAAATTTTATAATGCGTAGACAATTCCTTAACGACTTGATGTCCTCCAGGGATGAGTGGCGCTGTTTCAAAAAACCCTTTGGTATTTACATGCTTTAAAAGGTGTGGAAAGGCTTTTGCCTCAGGCAATCCCACCATGTCACGTCTTTGTAGGGTAGTGCCACTTTCACTAAAATGCATATCGATAAATTGCTGATAAACATCTGCCAGTACACCGTCCATATCTATGGCAATGGTTCTCATGAATCTTTATTATTTAAAGCATCAACCAATTGGCGATTTAGTTTTCGTTCTCTTTCCAATGTATTTCTCCGGTGCAAATCGAATTCTTCGCGAAGATCCTCAAGGCTTTGCTTTGTTTCAGCTGTTACTTGATGACTTCTCTTAAATCGGAAATAAGAAATAACCAATATTATAAGTAAGAGTATAATTATACCCCATACCAGATTATTATACAAATTCTTATGCAGTAACATACCAAACGTACTAAAGCTATCTTTTTCTTCAACAGCTCGATCGAAATCAGCTTTGGTGGTTGTAAGCCGCTGATTCAAATCATCAATTTGCATTTTGTTTTCCTGCAGTGTGGTTTTTAATTCCTGTATAGTGGATTGGTACCCTTTGATAGAGTCCAATATGTTGGATTGCAGTTTTTCAAGGGATCGGAATTTGATGACTTTATACTCTTGATAGTTTGTTGAAACCTTTTTCAAATAGTCAAATTGTTGTTCGATCGTACCATTTTCTATTCCTTCGGAGGTAGTGGCAGGTTGTTCTTGAGCTGATAGTTTTAAGCTTAGGGATAGAAATAAGGTGAATAAAAAATAGCGAATTATCATAATGCAATTGGTTAATTTTTTAATTAATCTATTTTTGTATAATCAATTTCTGTGCAAAATAAACAAAATTTCAAGGTTTTGTCCATTTGTTCTCAGTACAATTTGCATCTCCATTTTCCAAGCAAAATTTTAATGCGTACAATAGTTATCCATAAAAATCTACCTCTATGAATATTCACTGTTTACGTAACTCCAAATCAAATTTATATTTAATTCAGTTTATTCTTCATTGATGGATTGTAAAATGCATTTACATGCCATTCGTATCTCATCTTTGCTGATGGTAAGTGGCGGTGCTATTCGCATGGCATTGTCACGGTATAAAAACCAATCTGTAATGACTCCACCTTCTATACAGCGGTCTATTATTGGTTTTAATACATCAAATGAATCGAAAGCTATCGCCATCATCAGCCCTTTGTTCCTGATCTCCTTAATTTTGGGATGCTTCAACAAATTTTTAAACAATTCTGCTTTTTCCTCAACTTGTTCGGTTAAGTTTTCATCTATAATCACATTGATGGTAGCCAGAGATGCTGCGGCACTCACCGGATGTCCTCCAAAGGTAGTAATATGACCTAGTAGCGGGTTTTCCTTTAAAACATCCATGATTTCTTTAGAAGAAATGAAAGCCCCAATTGGCATCCCACCACCCATACCTTTGGCACATACCAAAATGTCAGGCTGGATTCCAAAATGCTCAAAGGCCCAAAACTTCCCAGTCCTACCAAACCCGGCTTGGATTTCATCCAATATAAGTAGCGTTCCAGTCTGGTTACACTTTTTACGCAATGCCCTGAAATAATTCTTATCCGCCACCCTAATTCCTGCTTCACCTTGTACCGTCTCTAATATTATGGCAGAGGTTTCTGTGGTAATAAACCTTAGTTGGTCTTCGATTCCATATTCTATATTTCTTATACCAGGTAGCAAGGGTCTGTAAGCTCGCTTAAAAACTTCATTTCCACCGATTGATAATGCTCCGTGTGAAGAACCATGGTAAGCGTCTATACAGGAGATAATTTCCCTCCGATTATTATACCTTTTCGCTAGTTTTAAAGCACCTTCGATTGCTTCACTACCGCTATTGACCAGGTATACATTGTCTAGTTCGTGAGGAAGAGTTTTGACCAAGGCTTGTGCTAAAAGTGCTTGGGGTTGCTGGATATATTCTCCGTAAACCATCAAATGAAGGTATTTATCCAATTGATCATGGATTGCAGCCAATACTTTTGGATGGCGGTGGCCAATGTTGCTTACCCCAATTCCAGCAATTAGGTCCATGTATTTTTCACCATTTGGACCATACAGAAATACTCCCTCTGCTTTTTCTATTTCTATCATCAGAGGGAAATCAGTGGTTTGAGCCAAATGAGATAAAAATAACTGTCGGTTGTTCATAATTATTAATACAATTGAAAATAGCCTATTTCTAGCACAGTTTTTCGCAGCAATAGTTGTTTTAAAATGATGGCAAAACAAAAGTAATCATAATAAGTCCTGTAATGAAACCCTTATCAATGAAGGTGGATTTAAAACATTTTTTTACTGGAAACATTTAGGCCGTTATCAACCGAATTATCCATGTTTAATAAAATTATTGCCCTTAAATTAGGGTTTATCTGGTACAAATCACTTAATTTGAAAAATACAATTCATAAACCAAAAATAAACCAATGAAATTAAAATTCTTTTATATGTTTTTAGTGTTGGGTGTCAGTGGAACTTTTTCTGTGACAGCTCAGGAAAAAGAAATTAAATTACCACCTCAAGCTACTGAATTTTATGAGCCGGTTGTGCAACCAGTAAGCCCTGGGAACGAGAATCACCTGCCCCCTGCAGATGCCATAGTACTTTTTAATGGAAGTAGCATGGATGCTTGGGTAAGTGAGAAGGATGGTAGCTTTCCTAAATGGGAAGTAAAGGATGGCATTTTTACCGTAGTAGCCAAAACTGGAGGAATCCAGACCAAGGAAACTTTTGGTGATGTTCAGGTACACCTAGAATGGCGTTCTCCAAGTGTAGTAAAAGGAGACGGTCAAGGTCGTGGCAATTCAGGCTTTTTCTTAATGGGAAAATATGAATTACAAATTTTAGATTCGTATGATAACAAAACCTACTCCAACGGTCAGGCAGCAAGTATTTATAAGCAACATCCGCCTTTGGTAAATGCTACTCGCCCACCTGGTGAATGGAACACTTACGACGTAGTTTTCACTGCGCCTCGGTTTGATGTGAAAGGCATGTTAATAACCCCAGCGAGAATTACAGTTTTTCACAATGGTATCCTTGTTCAAAACAATGTAGAACTTAAAGGTCCTACAGAATACATAGGTATTCCTCATTATGTGGCGCATGACGCGGAGCTACCATTTCATATCCAAGATCATGGGAACCCTGTTAGTTTTAGAAATATATGGGCCAGAAAGTTAGATTGATCCATTCATTAGCCTAAACATACTTAATAATGAATTCCAGAAGAAAATTTATTCATAAATCATTGCTTACCTCTGCAGGGCTAGCAGCTTTGCCTAATTTTTTGTCAGCAGAGCATTTGAAAGCTCGTTCTACCCGAATAGGAGCAAATGACCAGATTAATTTCGGCTTGATTGGTTGTAATGGTATGGGATGGTCAAATATGCGCAGCCATTTGCTTATACCTGAAGTCAATTGTGTAGCATTGGCGGATGTAGACCAAGGTGTATTGGATCAACGTACAGAGGATGTATATAAGCTAAGAGGAAAAAGGCCTAAACAATACAAGGATTACAGGCTGATGCTTGAAGATCCCGACATAGATGCGGTAATTATAGGTACACCCGATCACTGGCATTGCCTGAACTTGATAGATAGTCTTTCTGCAGGTAAGCATGCCTATACCGAAAAGCCTTTAGCCAATTCGATTGAAGAATGCAACTTGATGGTCAAAGCCGCTGATCGATACGGGAAACTGGTACAGGTGGGACAGTGGCAACGAAGTGGATCGCAATATTCACAAGCCATAGAAATGGTCAAGTCAGGGAAATTAGGGAATATCAGGCTGGTCAAAACCTGGGCCTATCAAGGATGGATGAATCCTGTTCCAAAGTTACCGAATAGCCAGCCTCCTGCTGGTGTAGATTACAAAATGTGGCTTGGACCTGCTCCTGACAGACCATTCAATGCAAACCGATTTCATTTCAACTTTCGTTGGTTTTGGGATTATGCTGGAGGTTTGATGACAGACTGGGGAGTTCATGAAATAGACATTGCCTTGTATGCAATGGGAGTAAGTGCTCCTAAATCTATCATGGCTTCAGGTGGCAAATTGGCCTATCCAGACGATGCTTCAGAAACACCGGACACCCTGCAGACAGTCTATGAATACGACGGATTTAATATACTATGGGAACATGCTACAGGTATAGACGGTGGAAATTATGGAACTACTGAGGGTATCGCTTTTATTGGAAACAATGGTACACTTGTGGTAAACCGGGGTGGCTGGAAAGTGATCGCTGAAACCGAAAACGTAAATGGCACTAAAAAAGAAAAAATTGAAGCCATGGAACTTGTCAAGCCAGAAGGATCTGCTCATAGGATTCATTGTCAGAATTTTGTAGAAGCGATGAAGTCCGACGATCCTACTATGCTAAACTGTGGAATTAAAACTGGATCTATAGCTGCAATTAACGCCCATATGGGGAACGTCGCCTATAAATTAGGTGAAAAAATCTATTGGGACGCAGAGAAAGGCCAATTTACCAGTGGGAAAGCCAATAAATTAATTAAAGCCAATTATAACAACGGGTGGAAGTTACCCAAAGTGTAATGACTATTTCTAAAACAATCTAGAGGGATGCAAAAATGCATCCCTTTTTTTATTTAAAACCCTATCAATTGAGGCCGACATACAACACTTATTTCAGCTTAATAATTAGCCAACATTTTTTTTATATGCGCTTTGGCATTGAACATGTCTTGAAATTCATCCTTAATTACATGCCCTTTGTCCAATAAATAGGTGATCCGTTTTGGAATACCAATGATAGGCACCAGCGCATCATATTTTTTACACACTTCTCCACTAGTGTCTGAAAGTAGCTCAAATGGAAGTTTGTTTGCTTTTTTGAAGCGCAGGTGCGTTTCCATATCGTCTCTGCTAATTCCAATAACTGGAAGGTCTAAATCTCGGAATTCCTCAAATTGATCTCTAAATTCGCAGGCCTGAGCAGTACAGCCACCCGTGAAATCCTTTGGATAAAAATAAATAATGCATGCTTTACCGAAGAAATCTTTAGAAAGCTTAAAATCTGAGCCTGATGTGGAAGGTAATGTAAAGTCTGGCGCTTTTTGTCCTTTTCTTAATCCCATTTTTTTAATTAGTTAAACAAACTTTATGACAATTAGTTTTCTTTTCCCCCTTTTATATCTGTTTTCAGGAACCAATTTTTATAGATAGGGCTTTTAAAGAGATAATTTTATTTTAGGATTAAATAAGACGTTTTGAGTAATTCAAGTGTAAAGCACATGTTGCTGGCTGTGTGTTTTTTCGCACTAATGAATGTAGCTGTTAAATTTTTACCCCATATTCCAGCGATTGAAATAATCCTTTTCCGTTCTGGTTTTAGCTTGGTCTTTAGTTACCTGGTTTTAAAGCGCAAAGGAGTGCCGGTAATGGGGAATAATAAGAAATTATTAGTGATTAGAGGTGTAGTGGGGTCTGTGGGTTTAATTGCGTTTTTTTATACCCTTCAAAATATACCTTTGGCAAGTGCTGTAACAATTCAATATCTAGGTCCGATTTTCACAAGTATTTTGGGCATTTTCATAGTAAAAGAAAAGGTTAAACCCAGACAATTTGTTTTTTTCGCTATTGCCTTTTTAGGGGTGTTAATGATCGAAGGTTTTGACCCTAGAATCGATGCCTTATTTTTGGGTATAGGTATTACTTCGGCTTTATTTTCTGGTTTGGCATACAATGTGATCAGGAAACTTAAAAATACCGAGCATCCATTGGTCATTGTGTTTTATTTTCCCCTTGTGACCATTCCTGTAGCTGGAGTGCTTAGTTATTTTTTTTGGGAGCAACCAGAGGGTTGGGATTGGGCTTTATTACTTTTGATAGGGATATTAACTCAACTTGCTCAGTATTACATGACCATGGCTTATCAGAATGCCAATCTGGCGAAGGTGGCAAACTTGAATTATATTGGGATTATTTATGCTTTGGGTTTTGGATACATTCTTTTTGATGAGACCTATAATTTGTTTACCTATGGTGGTATGTTATTGGTTCTTTCAGGAGTAATCCTCAACTTTTTATATGTAAGGGAGCCGAAATCAAAATAATGGGTCAAAATGTGGTTTAAGCCGCTTAATCCTGTAAATTTGAGATTTATAGCACTGCTTTATATGAAAATTACCAAAGACCTTTACCATAGCTCTCTAACTCTACTGACTGATTATTACCAATTTACCATGGCATATGCCTATTGGAAAGCGGGAAAAGCAGAGGAAGAGGCCATCTTTAACCTTTTTTTTCGAAAAAATCCTTTCCAAAGTGGATTCACCATAGCAGCGGGGTTGGATTATGTGATTGATTATTGCAGAAACATGAAGTATGGTGACAATGACTTGGCTTTTTTAGCTGAAATGAAACAGGCCAATGGCGAAAAAGTTTTTGAAGGCGGATTCATTGAATACCTGAAAAACATGACCTTTAGCTGTGACATAGATGCAGTAGAGGAGGGGGAAGTGGTGTTTCCAAACATGCCTTTGGTCAGGGTCAAAGGCCCACTGATTCAGTGTCAGCTTTTAGAAACTCCCTTATTGAATATCATCAATTTCCAAACTTTGATTGCCACCAAGGCAGCGAGGATTGTTTTGGCAGCGAATGGTGACCCCGTGATGGAATTTGGATTGAGAAGGGCTCAAGGGATCGATGGAGCGCTTGCGGCTAGCCGAGCATCTTATATTGGAGGGTGTGCCTCTACTTCAAATGTTATGGCGGCCAAGCTTTTCGATATACCAGTTTCTGGAACTCATGCCCACAGTTGGATTATGTCTTTTGATAATGAATTGTCAGCTTTTGAATCCTATGCAGAAACTTTCCCAGACAATACTACCTTACTAGTAGATACCTACGATATCGTTCAGGGTGTCAAACATGCGATAGTGGTAGCCAAGAAGCTAAAAGAAAATGGCAAGGAATTAAAAGGGATAAGAATAGATTCTGGCGATTTGGCTTATTTCAGTAACCTGGCTAGGAAAATGTTAAACGAAGCAGGATTTCCCAATGTTCAGATAGTGGCTAGTAATGACCTTGATGAACATATCATCACCTCTTTAAAGATGCAGGAAGCGTCCATAGATGTTTGGGGGGTAGGGACAAAGCTGGTTACGGCTTATGATCAGCCTGCCCTTGGAGCTGTATACAAGCTATCGGCTTTGAAAAATAAAGATGGAGAATGGGTTCCGAAAATTAAATTGTCCCAACAATCTATAAAAATAAATATACCTGGGTACCATAATGTATTGAGATATACTTCTGGAGGAAAAGCCATAGCGGATATGATCTATCTTGAGGGGATGCAGCAAAGTGATAAGGTTACCATTATAGACCCTATTGACCCTACCCGAAGGAAGAAGATTTCTGTAGACAATGCCGAAGTAGAAGTGCTACTAAAGCCGATTTTCAGCAAGGGAGAGAAGATATACATTCGACCAAGTATTCAACAAATCAGGCAGCGGACCAAGGACCGGTTAGCCGTTTTTGATAAAACCCATAAAAGATTGGTTAACCCACATATATATCCAGTGGGTCTGGAAGCAAGCTTGTATGAGTACAGAACAGCCTTGGTATTGAAAGCTAAAGCAATGGACAATGGTAATTAACCAGAAAAAATGTGCGCTCATCATTGTAGATGTGCAAAATGACTTTTCGCCTGGCGGTGCTTTAGCTGTAAGTGAAGGGGATCAGATTATCCCCGTCATCAATAAGATCCAAGAGAATTTTGATTTTATAGTCGCTACTCAGGATTGGCATCCGGCCAACCACGGTAGTTTTGCAGCCAATCACTCAGGCAAGAAAGTTGGTGATTTCATAAAATTAAATGGTTTGGACCAGATTTTATGGCCAGTTCATTGCGTAGAATTTTCAGATGGGGCAGATTTTCATAAGTCTTTACACAATCAAAAGTGGCGCAAAATTTTTAAAAAAGGTACCAATCCTGAAGTTGATTCTTACAGCGGCTTTTTCGATAATGGGAAGACAGAAGAAACTGGATTAGGTGACTTCTTAAAAAGTCTAGGTATAGAAAAAGTATTTGTTACTGGTTTAGCGGCTGATTATTGTGTCAAATTTACCGTATTAGACGCCCTAGATTTAGGATTCAAAACCTATTTATTGACTGATGCGACCAAAGGTGTGAATATTTCCCCGAATGATACAATAGACGCATTCAAAGAAATGGAGAATAAGGGAGCCATTTTGATTCAAAGCAATGCTTTGCTATAATCAGCTCAATATTATTGATATCATTCGCTTAACCCGATTCTAATTTTAACTCGGATTATGCAATAGTATTTCCCTACCTTTATTGGCAAGTGATTTCATCACGTAATAGAAGGCCTATTGAATTTTTCTAAAATAAAATCGCAACATATTGGTTAAGAGTTAATAAAAAACCCTCCAGAAATATCAACTGAAGGGTTTAAAATTGTATTAAAAAGATTCCTGATTTAAACTTCAGGCTCTTTAGTACCATGCAATTTGCCCATTTCCTGATCGATAGTCCATAGTCCTATTCCTTCTTCGCCAATTATATCGAAAATCTCCAAAGCTCTCCTTGCCAGGGTTTCTTCCTCACGTTGTTCGGTGACATACCATTGCATAAAACTGAAGGTGGCAAAATCTTTTACATTGAAACAATGATCTACAATTATGTTAATAGACTTTGTGACTTCAATTTCATGCTCAAGGATCAGCTCAAAAACCTCTCTAAGAGAATTAAAATGCTGTCTGATATTTGTGACTTCTGGTTGGATCGCATGTCCACCGGCCTCATTGATGTACCTGAATAATTTAAGCATATGACCTCTTTCCTCTTCCGCATGATCATACAAAAATCGAGCAGAATTGGAGAATCCTTTCATCTCTGCCCATGAAGCCATGGAGAGGTAGTAGGCCGAAGATTTGCCTTCCATTTCCACTTGCTTATTAAGCTTGTTTTCTGTATCCATCAGTAATGACCTTTTTAAGGTCACAATTTCTTTTTCTTTAGTTTTCATAATGTATTTTATTTTCCTGTGTTAATTGAGCAACTACCATCTCTTTTCAAAAGATTTTTGACGGTATTCTACACTTTCGCATCACTTTCTAGTTGCATTATAAAAGGTAAATATAGATATTTTCATTGGCCATTCTCACAATGTACTTGCTTAAAGGCTAATTTTAAACCATTCTAAGGTAGCACCATGACTTCAATTTTACTGGCGTATTCTTCTGTATGGAATACCCTGTGTGTGGCCTTAATGAAATCTTCATTTTCAGCTTCAAAGATGTTCTCTACATATTTTTGGGGATTTCTGTCTATCAAAGGAAACCAGGTACTTTGCACCTGAATCTGTATTTTGTGGCCTTTTTTAAAGGTGTGAAATACGTCTTGCAACTTGAAATCAACAGCTGATATTTGATCTGGAACAAATGGTTTTGGGAATTCAAAACTCTCCCTATACCTTCCCCGAAGGACTTCTGATCGAACCATAAGATGGTAATTGCCCATATCCACACCATCCAATACATACTCATGGTTGGGATAATCTCCAGGGTAAATATCTATTAATTTCACGACCCAATCTGCATCAGTTTGAGAAGTAGCTACTTTCAAACGAGCCATAATCTCCCCAGCTAAAGTCATGTCTTCCTTTAAAATCTCAGTTTCAAAGGTCAAAACGTCAGGTCTTCTTGCTGCAAACCGTTGGTCATCTGCCATGTATTTTCGAGGGGTGAAGTTTAATTTGATGTCCTGGCTATAGGGGACGGGTTTGGCAGGGTCGGATATGAAAGTAGAAAACCTATCTCCTTCGGGTGCTTTAGATGAAAGTTTGCCTTCATCATGCAGGTAAAAACTTTTCCAATGGCTGTTTTTAGGTGGCCATTCATTGAATTTTTCCCATTTATGCTTTCCTGTATCAAACATATACGCTTCCGGAAGTGCTGGTTTACCTTCACCAGATTCCTTTAAGAAATGGTTGAAAAATTCTTGTTCTATATTTCTTTGGTACCAGGTAGATATAGAATCACCAAAGTAGATGTTTGAAATGGTTTGATGGCCTGTCTCCCTTGACCAATCTCCGTGCGACCATGGGCCCATAACGATGGCATTATAGGTGTTAGGATTATTGCTTTCAATGGTTTTGTAAATGGTAAGTGGACCGTAAAGATCCTCTGCATCAAACCACCCACCTACAGTCAATACTGCTGGTTTTACATCCTTCAAGTGAGGAATTATACTCCTCTTTTGCCAAAAGGAATTGTAATCTGGGTTATCCTTTAACTGCTGCCAGAAGAAATTGTCCTCACCATACCATTTATCTGCATTTTTGAGTGAGCCCATATCCATGAAGAACTGGTAGCCATCATTGGTTTCAGGGTTAACCATGTCATACCAAGCCTCCTCTGTAGGTCCCTCTTTCTGGTAACCAAAAACTGTTGTTGCCAACCAGTAACTTAACAAGTAGGCGCCATTGTGATGAAAATCATCAAAGTAAAAATCACCTATTGGTGCTTGGGGCGAAACTGCTTTGAGATTGGGATGTGAAAAGGGCAGTGCAGCTGCGCTATAAAACCCAGGGTAACTTATTCCCCAGATTCCAACCTTTTCATTGTGGTTTTTTACATTGGCAAGCAACCATTCTATGGTGTCAAAAGTATCAGTACTTTCGTCTATCTCCTTAGAATTTAGCACTCTTTCTGAAAGTGTAGGCCGCATGTTGTCATATAAGCCTTCGGACATCCACCGTCCCCTCACATCTTGGTAAACAAATATATAGCCGTCTTCCATTAAAAATTGAGAGGGTCCCAGTTTATTTTTCATCTTTCCCGGTCCATAGGGGCCTACACTGTATGGTGTCCTTTGCATCAACATAGGATATTGCTTTGATCTGTCTTTGGGGCTATATACAACGGTGTGTAGGTGGACTCCATCCCGCATAGGGATGTCATGTTCTGTTTTTTCATATAGGGTACCTACCTCATTGATGTCTTGGGCAAATGCCGGATGTAGGCAGACCAAGAATAAGGTTAATAGGACCAAAATGGTACGGATGTTTTTCATGATCATATTTTGTTTGTTAGTGTCTATGGCTATCAATAAAGATATTGTTTTTTACCCTAAATTGCTCTCAAATTGCTTAGCTTTGCTAATAATATAATTCTAATTTCGTTGGTTTAGGATAAAAACTCGGAAAGAATTTATCCTAAATCGATGATAAGCAGTTAAAGTTGTAAATCCAATAAATGAAGACCATTGCCTTAATTCCTGCAAGATTTGGAGCCACTCGCTTTCCAGCAAAGTTGTTAGCGGATTTGAGAGGAAAACCATTGATCGCCAGAACCTATTTGAGTACACTGGCTACAAATGTTTTTGATGAGGTTATGGTGGTGACAGATCATGAATCAATAGCCGAGGCTGTAGCCAAAGAAGGTGGGAAGGTTTTTTTTAGTCAAAAGGCGCATGAAAGTGGCTCTGATAGGATAGCTGAGGCGGCGGCTTCGATTGAAGCTGACATAATTGTAAATGTGCAAGGAGATGAACCTTTTCAAGACAAAGAGTCCCTTTCTAATCTTGTTGCAGCTTTTGAGGATAAAATGGTGGAAGTAGCTTCACTTATGTCTCCTATAAAGGAAACTAGCCATATAATTAATCCCAATATAGTGAAAGTAGTTACTGACAAGAATAACTTCTCTTTATACTTTAGTCGCTCACCTATACCTTTCCAAAGAAATGAAGCATCTTCTCCTGAGTATTTCCGACATATAGGGATTTATGCCTACAAAAAAGAGCTATTGATGGCATTTACGAAATGGGAAAAGTCCGTATTGGAAAATGTTGAAATGCTTGAACAATTGAGATTGTTAGAAAATGGTATACGCATAAAAATGGTACCTACTAACCATCAGGCGGTAGCAATAGATGTTCCTGAGGATCTTGAAAGAGCCCTTATTTATTACGACAACAATCACTCCAAATAAATTTCATTGAATAGCATCCGGCCTATTCCATAAGACCAGACTTAAGGCTCTAGGTTCAGTAGGTTCAGGGTGTGTACCGCTACAAGACCAGCGGTTTCAGTTCTTAAACGGTGTTTGCCAAGGGAACAGGGTTTAAATCCATTTTTAATAGCAGAAGTAATTTCTCCGGGACTAAAATCACCTTCAGGCCCGATCAATACCAGATAAGATTGATTTGGAGTAGTTTGATGGATAAGGTGTTTGCCATTGTCTTGATCTACATAGGCGATAAAACGCTCATGTGTTTGAAAAGCTGGGTCAGAAATAAACTTATCGTAGTTTACAATAGGATTCATTATGGGTAACCAGGTTTTAAAACTCTGTTTGCAAGCAGAAATAAGTTTTTTGTGAAGCCTATCCAGCTTTATACTCGACCGTTCAATATGCGCAGTTTTAAGAAATGTAATTTCATTGAAACCCACTTCGGTTATTTTCTCCAGCATCCATTCCATTCGGTCTATATTTTTGGTAGGAGCAATGGCCAGATGAATATGAAACTTATCAATTGGCGTGAAAAGTTGCTCCACTATTTTTAGTCGACATTTTTTTGAGTTATTGTCTTCAATGTGGCAGGTAAACAAAGACCCTTTTCCATTCGTAAACAAAACTGTGTCTCCTATGTTTTTCCTTAATACCTTCCCTAAGTGATTGGATTCCTTAGCATCCAATGTAAATTCTTCCCCGTTAATCTCCTCTTCATAAAAAAGCTGCATGGCATTGTCGTTTATTCATACGAATTTATAAAATTAACCTCAAAGGTTAAATAGGATTTGTTTATTATTGTGGTAGAAATCTTTTTGTTGAAAACGAAATAAAATTAATGATGTTAACTAATTCTGATCTAACCCAAAAGATTCTTGATGCAAGCACCTTGGAATGGCAGCTCTGGCTTGAGGAAACACTTGCTTCGTTTAACTGTGTCACTGGCACATTGCATGTGATAAATAAGGAAACTGGACTATTAGAGCTTAAGGCTCAGGTAGGAATTCCAGACTTTCTATTACCAAAAATGAGTACAATTCCTATAGGTAAAGGTATGGCTGGAATAGCTGCTGAAAGAATGGAAGCAGTCCAAGTATGTAACTTACAAACGGATGATTCAGGAGTGGTGAGGCCAGATGCCAAAGATACCAAGGTGGAAGGGGCCATTACAGCCCCTATGATCTTTGAGGGAAAGCTATATGGTACTTTGGGGATTGCCATGAAAGATCCCTATGAATTTAATGATGAAGAAACAACAGCTTTGATGGAAATAGCTTCTGCGCTTGCACAAAAGGTTAAGGTTTAATCCGAAATAGGCAATAGTCATGTTGATTAATAATGGTATCAATCAAAATCAAGATACCGTTGCTATTTTCAATAGCGACATAAATGGAGACTGAGTCTCCAAACCACCAGATTACCTTGTGATAAAACCTTTCAATACCAGCCCTTTTGCCAAGGGTTAGTATTGAGCCGTTTTTCTGCTTGATCTAATAATTTTTTTTCTAAATTCCTTAAAATAATATTTTAAAGTGTTTTATACCTTTACGAAAACCTTCAAACGGTAAAGGATGTATAAAAACAGCCAAACCAGAAGGAGCGCACCGAATGCTTGAAAAACAGGATGCCATTCTTCAGCAAGCGGGGCATAAAGGCCTCCAAATAACTTTTCACTAGTGAAGCGGAAGTTGATAAAACTGTAAGCAAAATAAATGGTGAGCGAATTAAGGCCTATAACCTGAAAGAAAAAAGCCCATTTTCCTATTTTCCACACATCTATTACAACATAGAACAAAAGTAAAGTTAAGAAGCCCATACCGCTTGTCAAAAGGATAAAAGAACTGCTCCACAGGTGCTTGTTTATTGGGAAATGTAAGCCCCATACCAGTCCTAAAATTATGCCAATGATTCCTGCCAAGGCCAGGTATTTTATTTTCTTGGTATCCAACCATGCTTTGGAGAGAATTTCTCCAGCCAATGTGCCAAAAATGGTTAGGCATAGGGCAGGGATTTGAGTCAATAGACCCAATTCATCAAAGATATCCTGCTTAAGAATTCCAGGTAAAAAACTACGGTCAAACCAACCGACTAAATTTCCTTCAAAACTTAAGTCACCTGCTCCAAATCCGGGAACAGGAATTAGAAATAAAGCGGCATAATAAAGTAAAAGTATTATAATAGCAGCACCTAACCTTTTATAGAAATCGAAATTTAAATAAATCAAAGTGGCCACAAAAGTAGCAATACCGATTCTACCCAAAACACTACCAAACCTTATTTGTGAAGGCTCAAAAAATGGTACAGGTGCATTTTTATACAAAATCCCTAGAAGAATAAGGACCAGCATTCTGGTAAATGTTTTTCTATAAAGGGTTGTTTTGGTCATGCCTAAAGACCTACCCTTGTTTAAAGAGAAGGTTAGTGACACTCCAGCAATAAACAAAAACAAGGGAAAAATAAAATCATAAAAAGAAAATCCATTCCAAGCAGGGTGGGAGAACTGTCCGGCTACCCAGTCCACAGCAGATATGCCTGTTTTACCTTTTAAAAGTACTATAAATGATCCAGCGCCTGCAATAAGCAACATATCAAACCCCCTTAATGCATCTATAGAGAGTAGCCTTTTGGAAGCTGTGGGTGAAGAAGAAACCTGAGGATTTAACTCTGGATCATTTTGATTGATGGGTGGGTTTGTCATGACAAAGACTTTCAGTAAATTTGGGGAGTTATTTAAATAACTTAATACGCCCAATTTATTTCAAATTTTTGTAATTAAAAAGTAATGTTATTTTCATTAACTATTAAAATTTTGGTAATAAGGGGGTAATTTTTATCTATATCAGGTATTATTATATTATGAAGAATAAAAGAAGAGATTTTCTAAAAATAGGAGGTTTGACTGGTTTAGCCGCAATGACCGGTTGTGCCTCTGATATTAAAGCTGAAAATTTAAAATCTGAAAGCCCCCATAACCCATTGGCTTTTAATGTGTCAGGATATGCAGCTCCCGCTTTAGAAAAAGTTTGTATTGGGTTTGTTGGATTAGGAAATCGTGGCCCGAATGCAGTTGAAAGGATGAGCAGAATAGAGGTGCTTGGAGAAATAATGCCCCTGTAGATGTTACTTTGTCCCTTGGAGGCAATACCAATATTTTGCCTGATCACGGGTAGAATACATTTATGTTCTTTTTACAATTTGTTTTGACCCACACAGATAATTTCGGTTAAAAATAAATTAAATATCAAACAAATATACCTATTAAATGAAGATTTATAATCGAAAAGACCCATCTGAAATGGGTAAGTTAGCAGGAGATCATGCTGCAGCAGCAATTTTGGAAGCGATCCAAATTAATGGTGAGGCCAATATTATTTTGGCTACCGGAACAAGTCAATTTGAAACGATTCAAACGATATTGACACATGAAGACATTGACTGGAGTAAGGTCACCATGTTTCACTTAGATGAGTACCTAGGTTTACCTATCACTCATCCTGCAAGTTTTAGAAAATACCTGAAAGAAAGGTTTTTGGATCAGGTCAAAGAATTGAAAGGTTATCATCTTATTGATGGGGAGAAGGATCCAGCTGAAGAGACCAAGCGATTAAATGACCTCATTACCAAATCCCCAATAGATGTGGCAATGGTAGGTATAGGGGAAAATGGGCACCTGGCTTTTAACGACCCTCCGGCTGATTTTGAAATTAAAACGCCCTATCTTGTGGTGAACTTGGATGTGGCTTGCCGTCAACAACAATTTGGAGAAGGCTGGTTTCCAACTTTGGAAGATGTTCCAAAAAAGGCGATAAGCATGTCTATTCATCAGATAATGAAAGCTAAAAAAATTATCTGTTCGGTACCTGATGAAAGAAAAGCAAAGGCTGTCAAAGCCTGTCTTGAAAAGGAAGTTAGTCCGGAGTTTCCTGCAAGTATTTTGCAACAGCATGCAGATTGCGGTATATATCTTGACCAAGCGGCTGCTTCTCTCTTAGATGCTACCATTACAGTGAACTAGGTAATGTCTACCTAATTTGTCGCAAGCGCATTGATTTGAAGGTTTTTCTAAAATTTAAACCCTGAACAATGTGCTTGTGATGATTTTTTTTGTTGTGATAGCGTAATTGTTTCTATTTCCCACCCAAAATAAAAGCATGTGAAAGTTGCCAATACATCATATAAATCTCATGTAGTTTTTTAACTGTTAAAATGGCTCCAATCTGACTTTTTAAGGGCGATCAAATCGGAAGGAGTATCTATATCTATTTTTCCGGCTTCAAAATTGACCAATGACACCAGCGCTGAATTGGAAATTAGTATCCTTTTCGCACCTTCCTCATCTGGCATTAACTGTAACATTTCGAAAACTGACTTGTCAAAAATAGCTGGTACTCCAAGAGAATTTTGATAATGGGAAGCCACTATGGGTAGTTTGCTATTTGCTTTTGTGTCTAGCAAGTGTTGGATCAATTCATTACTTACCATTGGCTGGTCTGATAAAAGAATCAAAACCTGGTCTGGCAGATAATTTTTTACTAGCATTTTCAGTCCTAATTTTAATGAACTGCCCATTCCTTTTTCCCATTCCAAGTTCACTACCTTTATTAGCCTTGGGTGTGAGGTTAGGGGATAATTATTATGTCCTTCTACTACGATTACCGGTCCTAGGGCCGCGTTCAAGGCAATACTTGAAATGCTTTGCAAAAGGGTCATGCCATTAAAATTAATTAACTGTTTGGGGACCCCTAATCTACTGGAATTCCCGGCAGCCAATATGATGGTCCCTGTTTTCATAAAGCCTAACGTGGAAGATCATTGCCTATAAAGGCATTTGGATTCGTCATTGGTATTGTACTTTTCCATTTCTCATTGATAGCCTTAATGAAATGGTTAGCTAATACCGCACTTCCTCTTGCATTTGGATGAACACCATCAGTTGAAAAAGCACCATTGGGTGGGATTATAGAGTTGGTCAGGGGTACATTATTTGCAGAGACCAGGCCTTGCCCAATATTGTCCATAAGAATTTTGGCATCTACCAAAACCAATCTGTCGGTATTGGCGGACACGGCGGCTGCTATAATCTGATTGAAAGCGGTTATCTTTTCGGTCATTAAGCTTTGTTCAGAAGGGAGCAAAACGTATTCGTCACCTATGGGGACTGTGACGCCAAAGATTAAAGTTGGGTCATTTCCAAGAGTTTGACCCAAAATTTGACCGGTGGTTAGGGCAACCTTGTCGCCAACATTGCTTTGTCTGATAGATGGTAATCCCAGGCCAGAAAGGTTAGTTAAGGTTTTATCTCCTATAACAAAACCATTTTGTCCAGCAATAAAATTAATCTTTCTTAGGTCCCTTTCACTTTCACTAATCATCCCGGCAGTTACAAGGTTGTCTAGACCTGAATTATAGCCAATGTACGCACCGTTAGCCAAGTTTGCCAATCCATTCGACAGCGGTAGTGCATTCCATGTTACTGTACTGAAGTAAGGCAGTGCATTGATGTTAGGGATATTTCCTATTGCCCCTTTGGCTTCAGGGTTGGCTTGAAGCATGGTTCCCAAAGCAACTTGATAACGTTGTGAAAAATCCTGTTCACTGGTTAATAATTCAGGTATGGCACCTCCTGTCAAAGCATAAGGCAAAACATCATTTTTCCCTAACCAAAAAACGAAAAATGTACCTCCATCTGCCAATGCGGCTGCCGCATCTCCTATGGGCGTTGAGTTACCTGGGTCACTGGCAAATCGTGCATAATAGGGATTGAACAATGGGTGGGTAGGTTCTTGTAAGTTTCCAGAGGCAGGAAGAAGTGCGCCTGCCAAGGCTAGGCCATTTATTCCAAAATTATTAATGGCAGATTTATCTCCGGTAAATGGAGTTATTGCATTTCCCGGAACAATTGGCGAGGGTAAAATGCTGCCTGTATTTAAATTTACTGTAAGTATTAGGCGACCTAAATTACCACCTGTTGGCGTGAGGATCAAATCACCTACGGCTGCATTAATGTCAGGGACATTAAAAACTCCTCCTCCAGCTTCTTTCATCTGGTTGGCTAGGATAACAGCAAAGGAATTCCGTTGTGACCTATTATACAAAGCTGCATCCATCACACCTGCTGTAATAGAGCTTCCAATAGTCACCATTTTAGTGAAATCTGCCTGTCCGGAATCAGGGGTTGATTGAGCAGGTTCTGGGAATTCATATTGGCAGGAGAGGAGTAAACCAATGGCCAAATATGTGAAAAACGTTTGGTATCGTTTCATAATCTTATTGGTTTAGTTTAGCAATTCATCAAATGTGATGGAGAGGTAATAAATGGCTCCTGAGGTAGGTCCACCAAAATTCAGAAAATACCTGTTATTAAGCACATTGGATCCGCCTAATTTTAGGATGGATTTCATGCTTTTCACTTTGTATGATATTTGAGCATCTAGATTATGAACTTCAGGAACATTTCCTCTTGCAAAGCTAGATTCCCATCTAAAGGAGGTCTGGTACCGATAGGCTACATTAAAACCTAGTTTATCAGTGAGTTTTCTATTTCCAAAGACAATATTAGTTTTATGTTCTGGGGTATTGAACTCAGAAAGGAATCCTGCCTCAAATTCAGTTAGCAGTTTATTGTAATTATAATTCCCACCTATAGTATAATTGCCCGGAAGATTGAAATTAATACCTACAACCAGGCCATGGGCACGAACTACCCTGTCCACAATATTTGTATAGGTTTGAAAAGTATTTTCATTTCCCGGTGTAGTCACCGGTGTTAGTAAAGTAGGGGCATTTATAGCATTAAAGGCTCCTTCATCTGAAGTAGGTGAAGCACCGGGATATACTGGTCCGGGTGCCTTTCGGATAGCGGTTTGTGAAATAAAGTTGTTGTACGTGTTATAATAATAAGCAACATCTATCAAAAGCCTGTTGTCCATCAACAATCCTTTATAACCTACTTCTATGGCTTCTACTTTTTCGGGACTTAAAGCTGGTAACGTTGTGACAGGATTTAAAAGGCCTGTAGCAGAAGAGGCAATTGGGCTGGCTCCAGCTGCTACCGCAGCGGTATATTGTTCTACGGATGCAAGGGAGTAGCCATTTTCATATATTTTGTATTTGTCTCTATAGAAGGGCAGACCAGAAATAAGACGCGCAGATATCACATTCAAGTCAATGTGTTGGGCCTGAGTGGATGGCATCCTGAAGCCCGTTTGATAAGATAACCTGAAATTATGGTTATTTTCCGTGAATACTGCAGATATTCTTGGGCTAAACTGGCCATCGAAGTTCTCGTTTTTATCGTACCTTAAAGAGCCAATTAACCTTAATTTTTCCTGAAGCAAACGTTTCGAAGCTTGGGCATACCCTCCTATTTCTGTAATGGTGATGTCGTTACCATCTCCATCTGCAAATATGGTCCCATTTGACCGCAATTCATAAAGCCTGTAGGCAGCACCTACCTGAAGGTCTATAAAGTCTATTTCATTTTTGAAGTCATATTGCCCTTCTGTCAGGTACATTCTGGAACGATCAAAAAATAAAGATCCACTGGGAATTTTTTCTCCCCTAATATTCTCCGAAGCTGTATTAAACTCAGTACTACCCGGAATAAATCTCCCGGTATCGGCCTGTTGTCGTGCAAATTGGTGGGCTGCGGTCTGCTGCTGAATGGTTCCCAAGGTACCAGGGACTACCTGCTGATTGGCCAGTGCACCCATATAGTTTAGGGTATATTCACCAAACCAAGCCACATTATCTTTCCAGGTATCATTGATCAAAACGCCATTTAAATCAGAGATGTACGACTTGCCTGAGTTCTCCCTTGTCGTATAACTGCGAATAAAATAATTGTCTCCTTTCAGTTCCAACTTGTGTTGGGTGATGAAAAATTCATTGAGGGAATACCGCTGCGCACCTGTATAAATAGAAGTACCTGAACCGTAATTTAGGGAATAAAATAGCTCAGCATTATCAGAAATGCGGTAATGTAAGGCACCGTTTAATTTATAATTGCGTGCACCATAATCTACCAAGGTCTTTTCCGGGTAGCCAGTTCTTGAAACTACCTGGTTAGGGATGCTCCCTAAATAGGTGCCAATACCAAGAGAATTGGCTGCCTGTTGCACTGCGCTTACATTCCTTAACAGTCCAATATTATTGGATACTTCATCCCCAAAGGTGTGAACAAGGTTTGCTCCGGGGTTGAATGGTAAATTACCCTGAGCTACAGAATTAAGGTCAGTTTCATTGGTGCCATACCAGTCTTCTGCACGCATAATTGAACCACTGATCTTAAAAGCCCATTTGTTATCAAATGCTTTGGCATATCTGATAGCACCTTCGTACATAGGCTGTGGTGACCCGGGCTCTTCTGGGTTTCCATTAATATGGTTGACACCTTGTTTGTAATAGGCACTCAATCCCTGGTAGTCGAAAGGATTTTTGCTGTTAACAAGCAACATGCCGTTAAAAGCATTCGGGCCATAAAGCGCAGAAGAAGCACCAGGAATAAATTCAATACTTTCTACATCTAGTTCTGATGGCCCGTTCAGGTTGCCAATTGGGAAATTTAGTGCCGGAGCCTGGGTGTCCATTCCGTCCGTAAGTTGTACGAATCGGGTGTTCCCTGTGGAGTTAAAGCCTCTGGCATTTAAGATCTGAAAATTTATAGAAGAACTAGTGACATCCACTCCCTTCAAATTGGATATGGCTTTGTAATAAGAATCCCCAGGTGCTTCCCTTATGTCCAGAATATCCATTTTTTCAATGGAAACAGGGGATTGAAGAATGCTTTCTTCTACCCTAGAAGCAGACACTACTACTTCTTGTCCCAAAAATGTTTGCTCAGCCAAAATAACTTCTAAAGGAGAAGGATTAGCAGTAGAAATGGGTACTTCCTGACTGGCAAAGCCCACCATTGAAAAGATCAAAGTAAGGGGTGGGGGAAAGCTAACGGTAATGGAGAAATTACCTTTTACATCGGTAATTGTGCCCGAAACTTTTCCTTTTACCAGGATATTCACACCAATTAATGTTTCTCCTGTGTCCTGGTCTTTTACAGTTCCGGATATGGTCGTGGATTCCTGTGCGAATGTGGTGGTTACAGGAATGAGCAATAGCCAAATCAAAAGTAAATAATAATGGAAACCCTTTTGTTGTTGGATCGTCTTCATGGCACTTTGGGATTAGGTGTCAAATGGGTAGTGCAATACAATCTACAGCGAATCATCCTGATCAATCATATCTTGTTACAATAGAACTGAGGTGATATTCGTCGAAATGTTTTCTTTAATTTACAATAAAATTTACGAATTAATACAGTAATAAGACATCTAAAATGCTGAATATTTATTTTGTTAATGGCATATTTGTAAAAAGCCCTCAATATCAAGTATTTCCCTAGGAAATTTTTTCCTTGAAAAAACTTAGGCATTTCATCGAAATAAATTTTATGCGGCTACCCAGAATTAGGAAAAGCGACATAGTTTTAAAATCGGGTTATACAATAGGATTCGTAGTAGCCTGTCCCGATCTTTTTCAGCCTGTCCTGACCTTTCTCAGGGGAAGTAATTTTACCAAGAAATAGAATGTTTATAGTCTATTTCGCATTGAAAGTAAATGAAAGCAATATTAATTAGATTTGAAGGTTCCCTTTCAAACCAAGAAATGTAACAAGATACTTATAGAAAAGTTTCTCCCAAAAGAATATTTGGTGAATATTCGAATGGATATATTTATTTTATTTCACTAAACAAAAATGAATAACCCATTTAGGATTATCCACTTGCTTTAAATTTCATTAAAAATGAAAATGATTATTTCTTTTCGTTTTCTTCGTTAACATGTTTCACCAAGCGGTCACAAAGGGCTTTAATCTCTTCGGAATAATATTCATCTCCGGTACTGTTTAATATGTTTTGACCCATACCACCCAAAATATCAATATAAAACCTTTTCATTTCCGCAACTGACATCTCTCCTGTCCAAAGATCGATTCTTAAGGTGCTTTGGTTAAGGGTATCCCAAATATTCAAACTAATACTTCTGGTTGATTCAAGTCCTTCGTTTTCTTTATCAGTAGCATCCCATTCAATACTTTTTGGTAGATTGCCGTCGTCAAGTGAAACGGTAAATTTGATTTCAGATTTTTTCATTTTTTATAATTATTCAATTAATTCATACAAAATTAAGAAAGAATTGGCAAAGGCACTTTACTAATCCTGAGCAAAGAATTCCATTTCTTTTATTTCTCCCTTGATGACAAGTCTTCCTTCAGTTTTTGCCTTTATTTCTTCAATAGTTACTCCCGGGGCTCTTTCGCAAAGTTTAAAACCGCCTTCAGGTAGAATAGTAAAAACACCCAAGTCAGTAAAAATCTTCTGAACACATTTGATACCAGTTATAGGCATCTCGCAATGCTTGAGCAATTTGGAACTACCATCTTTGTGGCAGTGATGCATGGCCACATAAAGTTTGGCCTCTGAGGCTACCAGATCCAATGCTCCACCCACGCCTTTGATAAGTCCTGAAGAAATTTTCCAGTTGCTGATGTCTCCATTTTCTGAAACTTCCAATGCTCCCAATATGGATAGATCAATATGGCCTCCTCGGATCATGGCAAATGCTTCTGCTGAATCAAATAAGGAAGAGCCCTTAACCATGGATATTGTTTCTTTACTGGCATTGATTATATCGGGATCCATATCTTCCTTTTCAGGATATGGGCCTATTCCCAAAAGCCCATTTTCTGATTGGAAAACTACCTGTAGCTGTTCAGGAAGGTAGTTGGCAATCAAAGTTGGAATGCCTATGCCTAGGTAAATGTATTGACCGTCCTTGATCTCACTGGCTATTCTCTGAGCGATTTGTTTCTTGCTTAGCATGCTTAGTAAAGATTATTTCCTAACGGTTTTATTTTCTATTCTTTTTTCATAATTATTCCCCTGGAAAATTCGCTGAACATAAATCCCTGGTGTGTGAATTTGATTGGGGTCTAGCTCACCAACAGGTACTAGCTCTTCGACTTCTGCTATTGCTATTTTACCTGCTGTAGCCATGAGTGGATTAAAGTTTCGGGCTGTTCCTTTGTAGATCAGGTTTCCGGCTGTGTCACCTTTCCAAGCTTTAATTAGGGCAAAGTCTGCTTTTATCCAACGCTCCAATAAAAATAAACGTTCGTCAAATTCTCTTACTTCTTTGCCATCAGCCACATGGGTACCTATACCAGCAGGTGTATAGAAAGCAGGTATACCAGCTCCTCCAGCCCTGATTCGTTCAGCAAGTGTTCCTTGTGGGATCAACTCTAACTCTAGCGTTCCAGCTGTATATTGTTTTTCAAACTCTAGGTTTTCTCCAACATAACTGGCAATTAATTTCCTAAGCATGTGTTGCTTTATGAGCAACCCAACTCCAAAATCATCAACTCCTGCATTATTTGAAATACAAGTCAAATCCTTAAGATTTGTGGTTAGAAGTGCATTGATACTTGCCTCAGGAATGCCACATAGTCCAAATCCACCAATAAGTATTACAGCACCATTCTCTATATCGGATACTGCTTCTATGCCGTCTTTAACGGTTTTATTTATCATTAGACTTCTTATTTAACGTTGAAAAGAAATCGGCCACGTGTTTTCGGTCTTTACTTAATTGCGTTTTTAATGCCTTAAGGTTTTCGAATTTTTTTTCGGGTCGTAAAAATTCTAATAACTGCAGATTGATGATTTTACCGTAAATATTTTGATCGAAATCCAAAATGTTTACTTCAATATTCTTTCGTTCGCCTGATACCGTTGGTCTCATACCAATATTGAGCATGCCTTCATAGGATTCGTCACCTATTAAAACCCTAACTATATAGGCCCCATCCACAGGAACCAACTTATTAGGTTCCTCAAGTTGGATGTTGGCCGTCGGGAAACCAATGGTTCGACCAATTTTATCTCCTTCTATCACGATTCCCTGAAGGTTATAGGGCCTGCCTAAAAACGCATTAGCCATAACTATATTTCCTGTTTCTAGCGCTTTTCTGATTTTAGTGCTACTTATGCCGATATTATCTATGTCCTTTCGGGGGATTTCCTCAAGGTCAAAATTATACCTTTCTTGCTCTGCATCAAGGTGAGCAAAGCTACCTTCTCTTCCTCTGCCAAATCGGTGATCATAGCCGATGACCAATTTTTTGGTTTTGATTTTTTTCACTAAAATTTTCTCAATAAAATCTTTCGATTCCATTCTGGAAAATTCCTTTGTAAAAGGAATGCTTAAAAGATGGTCTACACCAAAACTTTCCAAAAAAGCTGCTTTTTCATTAAAACTATAAAGCAGTTTAATTCCATGCGATTCGGGAAACAAAACCATTCTTGGGTGTGGCCAAAAGGAGACCAACACTGTTTCTCCCTGAATGGTCTTGGCAATGTTATTGATCCTTTCAAGTATTTTCTGGTGTCCCAGATGTACACCGTCAAAAGAACCAATGGTAACTACAGGTTTTTCAATATCAGGAAAATCATCAAGAGATTTATAAATTTTCATTTTGCTCTTTTTTGATTTTTTCTATCAATTGGTCAAGCTCCCACGCTTTTTCAAGGGTGTATTCACCGATAGCATCACGAGTAAGTGCCGACATATAAGCACCTACTCCTAGAGCATCACCGAGGTCTCTTGCCAAGCTTCTAATATAGGTGCCTTTAGAACAAACTATTTTGAAATGTATTTCAGGAAGCTCAATACTAGTTATTTCAAAAATTTCAACCGTAACAGGCCTAGGATCTAGTATAACGGTTATGCCTTTTCTTGCTGACTCGTAAACTCGTTTTCCATCCTTTTTAATCGCAGAGTGATTTGGAGGAATCTGCATAATGTCACCAGTAAGTGTAGCAACAGCTTTTAAAATTTCCTCCTTGGTCAAATGGAAGGGATCTGCAACAGGAATAACCTCCTGCTCTAAATCGAAAGACTCAGTGGTTTTACCCAACACAAAAGTGCCAGTATATTCCTTCTTTTGGGCCTGGTATTTCTCAATGTTCTTCGTTTCTTTCCCTGCGCAAACAATCAATAGTCCAGTGGCTAAAGGGTCAAGGGTACCTGCATGTCCTACTTTTTTTACCTTAAGTGCATTTCTAAGTTTTTTTACAACATCAAAGGAAGTCCATTGGTAGGGCTTATTGACAAGAAATACTTCTCCGTATGTTTTTTGCTGATTGTCCATTAATAATATGTCCCGGCAACGATGGCTAGTATTCCCACTATGACACAATAAACCGAAAAATAACTCAGTTTGCTTCTTCTTACCAACTGAATCATCCAGGTGCATGCCACCATTCCGGCGATAAATGCCGCAATAAATGCGATGGCCATACTTCCAAACTGATCGCTTTGATAAGTTAGCTCACCAGATATAATGTCTTTGCCAATTTTCCCTAAGATGAGTGGTACAACCATTAAAAAAGAAAACCTTGCTGCCCTATTCTTATCTATTCCCAATAAAACAGAAGTTGAAATAGTAGCTCCTGAGCGGGAAATACCTGGTAGCAGGGCAATGGCTTGAGAAATCCCTATTATGATGGCATTGAAAAATGACACTGGTTTTCCTGTATTTTTTGCTTTGTCGGCCAAGAAAAGTAGAAGACCTGTAACCAAAAGCATGAACCCTACAAAAACCACCTTGCCACCAAATAACTGTTTCAACTGCTCTTCAAATAGTAAACCTACAACCACTGCAGGAATCATGGAGACAATAATTTTTAGAGAAAACTGTGTTTCTTCATTGTTTTTGAACTGAAATAGGCCCTGTAATAGTTCTGCAACATCTTTCCTAAACACCACGATTGTACTTAATGCAGTAGCAAAATGGACTACCACAGTAAATAGTAAGCTTTCTTCTGGTAATGAATTGCTTCCCAAAAGGGCTGAAGCTATTTCTAAATGGCCGCTGGACGAAACAGGTAAAAATTCAGTAAGCCCCTGAACAATGCCCAAAATAATTGCTTCTAAAATGGTCATTATCTTTATTTCGTTTTATAAAAAATGGCGTAAAATTCAAAAAGAAAACCTGACAATACGACAATTGGACCTAAGGTCAAGCCCATAAATCCAAAACCATGAAGGGTATTGTCCATTCCAATAATGGTAAACCCAACCACGATAATGGCTATGCCTATGAGCATGAGCTGGTAATTTTTCTTCGAAAAAGGCAATGGATTGTTTTTCATATTCTCAGTATAATTCGTCCAAAGACATGTTGAGGTATTTATTAATGGAGCGGTACGTGCTTAACCAGGACATAAGTGCTCCTAATAAAATTAAGGTGCCAAATAACATGGCAAGCAATTCTATATCATAAAGTAATTGTAATCCTTCAATGAAGTTTTTACCATATTCCAAAAGGCTAAAAATAATACTCGATGCAAATACACCAGCTAAAGCTCCATATAAGAAAGCACGCCATAAAAACGGCCTTCTGATAAATCCTTTCGTGGCACCTACCAATTGCATGCTTCGGATTAAAAACCGTTGGGAAAATAAGGCTAATTTTATCGTGTTGCTTATTAAAATAACCACCGTAACCAGTAGAATTAAAATCAAAGCTCCCAAAACAATACCCACTTTTAACAAGTTCTCATTTATGGAAGAAACGACGTCTTGCATGTAGGTGACTTCAAAAACACCAGGAATTGCCTCGATCTCTGTCACGATTTCATCAATTTTTTCAGCTGTTTGAAATTCTTCATTAATTGAAAATGTAAAAGAATCCCTAAGTGGGTTTTCGTTAAGAAATTGGGTGAAATCTTCCCCTACTTCCTCGAGAAAAACCTCTGCTGCCTCCTCTTTACTAGTGAACTTTAGTACTGGTACTTCTTCTTTTTGTAGGACATAGGGTTTTTTACCCATCTGCCCGATAAGCTTATCTATGTTAGATTGCTCTATTTCCTTGTTTAGAAATACTTGCACCTCTATATTTTCACGGATGATGGAGGTTAGCTTTTTTGCCTGAATGGCAATTACACCGAATAAACCCATCATCAGCAAAGATAGGGTAATGCTGAATAGAACGCTGGTAAATTTATAACTCCCCAGCCTTGTTTTTTTTCTCTTTAATTTGGCCATCACATAACAATGTGTTTGTCAAAATTAATCAGGTATATTTACTTAACCAACCTTATTATTTAATTTGATTGGAATTACCCTTTCTGGGGTTGTTACCATGACGCTTTCAGCGCTTTTGACATCCATGGAAAATAAGCCGGTAAACTGGCCAAAAGCAGGCATGATCAATGAATTTTTTTTGTAATAAAAGGCAGGTAGCCTGAACCTTTGTTTGCTGTTTTTTTTTAACACAATACCAGGGTGAATATGGCCACAGATATTTAGAGTTTCCTTGGGGAGCCCTTCCTGAGGTTCGTGACTTAATAGTAAATCACCCAATTTTAATGTCCCGGAATGCGTTTTTAATGGACTGTCTTGGTAAATGTTTTCTGGTAATATATCATGATTTCCCATTATCAAATGAAAACTAATATTAGGGTGAAATTCCATAAACTCAAGTAGGGTTAACCAGCTTTCATTGGCATCACTATGGAACAGATCTCCTAAGAAAATCACCTTTGATGCTCCTGTACTGACCAATAATTGATGGATTCGGGCAAAATCTTCTAAATGAATATTTTCAGGAACAGGAATACCTGCCTTGCGAAAGTGAGCAGCCTTGCCAAAATGGGTGTCGGCCAATAAGAGTGTGTTCTCCTTAGCTAACCAAATGGCTTTTTCCTTCAATAAATGCAAGGTCGCCAGCTCATGATTCCAAATGTATTTTCCGTTGTCGGATGCTGTCAAAGGTTTGAGAAATTTTGCTCACAAAGGTAGTTTTTTCTTTGGGTAAAGAGACATTCTTTCCCAATTCTTAGATTTTTGGAAGCATTTTAAATTGTGCCTTAGAGTTGTATGTCGATTTATAAAGGAATAAAGAGTGCCCAGATTCGGTACTATTTTCGGAGGATGCCAAAACCTTTAAAAATTTATTCCACATCACAGTTGGAATAGAAATTGTCTTCTCATTGGCGGCATAAGAAATTCAAATTATCTTAAACCTGAATTATAGGAGATTAAAATTTTTTTGGACTTTTCAAATAGGCCATTAAATCAACCACCTCCTTGTCGGAAAGTGATTCAAATAAGCCAGGGGGCATTAAAGAAACATTAGTAACTTCTTTGTTTTGAATAGCTGATTTATTAATCTTTACAGGTTCTTGTCCAGCAATTTTTAAAGTAAGTTGTTTGAGATTTTCTGCTACTACATTGCCTGTATAGGTACGTCCGTCCATTGTAGTGATGACAACCAATTTATAGGCATCCTGAATTTCAGCACTTGGCTCAAGTACATTCAAAAGAATATAATCTGTATTCGCCCGATTAGAACCTGTTAGGTCAGGTCCAACCTCAGCTCCCTCTCCAAACATTTTGTGACAAGTTCCGCAAGATTGCATAAAAAGCTGTTTTCCTGATTTAAGGTCTGCTTTTTCCATTGTTTCTGTTGTCAAAATTGATCTGTAGCGATCGTAGGCGGCCGCATCATTGGGCACGTGCTCTATGGGCCCCCAAAATTCCACAAACCCGCTACCTATTACACGGTGAAGCTGTCTTGCCAAGGTCACAGGAATTTCTTTTTTAACGATATTCCCTGCTTTTATTTCATCAAGAAGTAAGTTGCCATACTTAGGGCGTGTGGACAAGGTTTGAAGGATTGCTATTTGATTCTCAGTAGAAGCATTTGGATACATTTTTATCAGCGCTTTGCCTAAATTTTCGTTATTAAATGCTGCTGCAGATTTTATGGCCTCTGTGCGTAAACCTTCATCGTTTAATAAATCGGGAAGTAATGGTACCAGTTCATTTTTCTGTCTGGCAGCCAATAATTGTAAGGACTTTATTTTGTCGGCCTGGCTTACGGTACTGTTTTGTAAATTGGCCAGTGCTTTTTGAGTGGCTTCAGCATCACCAAACAGTGCGCTAATATTTTCAGCAAGCTTGGCCGTAGTTTTGTTTCCTTTTAATTGACTTTCCAGTGTTTTCCAATTATCTGGCACACTTAGATCCGTTCTTCCTTCCATTCCATTGATCATGCCCTCAAGTAATAAAATTTTATTAGTTGTGGCCTTTTGAATGCTGGCAACGAGAGGATTTAATTGATCACCATCCACAGCTCTTCTTGCTATATAGCCTGTGAGGAGAGGGATTTCTGACTGGTTGGCCAATGCTAAGAATCTTTCGGCATCCTCTTCAATAAGGTCCGATATGCCAAACCAAATTAGTTTGGGGATATTGTGGTCATTGCTATCCTCTTTTCTATTTAACAAATCAGCGGCTAGGTCCCATTTCCAGTTTTCAGGTATCCGTTGTAAAGCGGACGCCAGGTAAAGCCTTACAGTAGGAGAGGGATCATTTTTGGCCATTTCCAAAAACAATTTACGGGATTCTCCCGGTGGGTTTTTGGTTTCACAAAGCAATTGAATTGACCAGGAACGAACATATGGATCACTATCCTTTAGGTTCTGAATCAAATCACTTGTTTGCCAACTGCCTGTCTGATGTAGTGCCCATAGGGCCCTTAGTCTGAAGTCGGGATACTCTTTATTTGCAAAAAGCGCCTTTAAAGTTTTTATAGCTTTTTCTTCTATTTCACTATTGAATGTCCTTTTTTGAAGGATTCCTCTAGCCCTTCTGGCATGCCAGTCACTTTCGCTGGTCTGCAATTCAGCCAGTTCCAAATCAGAAAGTAAGTTGAGGTCTGAATACCGCCCCTTCCAGTTTTCAGCCAAACTGTTTTCAGGCATTATTCTAAAAATCCTGCCTGTTTCACCGTTAAGCACCTCTTGTCCACAAATATCGGCATCATGCCAGTCCAATACATAAACCCCGCCTTCAGGACCTACTTCCATGCTAAAGCCTACCCACTGGGCATTATTGGCCATTAAGAAATTATCGGCATGTTTGCCTATGAAGCCCGAACCATTTGGAACGAGCTTATCTGTTAAAACAGCATGTTCGTGGATATTGGCCATAAAAATTTTCCCTCTTTCTTCTTTAGGAAAGGCATCTGACTGGTAGATTCGAGCACCGCCGTGGGCAGAGCGGTGACTGTGATCTGTGATCGTTTTTATGTCTTCATATATATAGGGATTGAAATGCTGTCCTCCCTGTCTATGATAAATCCCACCTGGTACTACATGCCAGAGGTGGGGTATAACACATGCTGTCATAATGAGTTGGCCTTTTGCATCGTAATCAATACCCCAGGGATTACTAAAACCATGAGCAACCACTTCAAAGATATTTTTTGTAGGGTGGTACCGCCATACGCCGCCATTAATGTCTACACCATCGGCTTCTAGTAAGTCTTCAGGGAATGGATCTTTGTGGTAATACAATTTTGTTTTCTCTTTCTCGGTCGGTTTTCTTATTTTGGAAGGTGTGGCAAAGCCCTGAAGACCATAGAGCCATCCATCAGGCCCCCAATGCAAGCTATTTAATGTCTCATGTCGGTCTCTTATGCCCCATCCGGTAAGCAATACTTCGATGTCATTTAAATCTGCTTTGTCATCCTGATCTCTGTCTGGGATAAAAAGGAGGTTTGGTGGTGCACCTACGTATACTCCATCAAAACCCACTGCCAATGCAGCAGGAAAGGCCAGGCCTTCCATAAAGACTTTCTTTGTATCCGCTTGTCCATCTCCATCACTGTCTTCCAAAATAAGAATGCGACTATTCCCACTGTTTGAAAAACCGTGTTGCCGGGATTCGTAATCTTTGTTTTCGGCTACCCAAAGCCTTCCCTTATCATCCCAACAAAAAGCCATGGGTTGGGTGATCATCGGTTCAGAAGCAAATACATTGACCTTAAAACCGGGCTTTATGGTCATGGCATTAATAGCTTCCTGTGGATTTAAAAATTTGGCTTTTCTACCTTCGTCTCTGGCCATTTGCCACAGTGAGGCAGTATTGTACATGCCTTTTCGATCTGTATATTCAGCCCAGGCCTCAGTTATTGCTACGTCATTAAATTCCTCGGTGTAGAAAAATAGCCGATGTTTAATCAACTCGTAGGCTCCGCTATCAATTTTCCAATCCTCGTCTCTGGTATAAGATGGGCCTACTCCAAACTGGTTGTCTACTCGCCACTTCTGCGGGTAGCCTTTGTTGTCAGGGTGATCAAATAGCGCAATATTGGCCATGTCTTCCCTTCCGTTTACCTGCATGCCCACATTTATCCACATGGAAGGTTTACCCTCGGCCATTTCATTTATCTGGCGAGCAGTATTGGTAATTTCGGCGCTCATGCCTTCTTTCCAAGGCATCCGTACAAATAGCCCTCCATAATCATATTTGCCTATTGTAATGTCCTGTTGTGCCTGACCTTTCCACTCCAGATCCAGCATGTAATGCTCGCCTTGAGTTTTTAGTGTCCATGTCTGGGTTTCTGTCATTAAAGGCTTACCCAGACTATCTAACATTTCATAGACTGTTTGCCAAGACACATTTTCTCCTCCTTCTTCCAATATATTGACAGCAACTTTCCTCCAATAATTCGCTCCTGGGTTATGGAAAAAATCCCTTTGATTTACGCTTGTAAAACCCCAATATATACCCGTTTGATGCTTGTGGTGATTGGGGCTTTTCTCAGTCAGAATACCTTTTCCATCTGGAGCCACTATTGGGTGAATGTAGGGTCTGAAATCGGCGATCACCTCTTGCACTAGTAGGGGCTTGTCTGGCTCTCCCTTCCTAAAAACCTTTATTTGTTCATTTGAATCGTCAAGCCTTATCTCCAGACGATCACTTTCAGTTAAAATTTTCTCTTTTTCGCTTTTTTGGTTTCGTCCGCAACCGAAGGCAATGCAAACAATAAGGATAAGATAATAGGTTAATCGCATGGGTTGGGCTTTGTTTTGACTTAATAATTGCTTCTGGGTTCAATGACACCATATTGGGTCTTGATTCTTTTTAAACGATCAGTCATTGCTGTTTTAATCGAGTCATAGGCAGTGTCATTGTAGATATTATTCATTTCATTGGGATCAGCTTCTAGGTCATAAAGTTCCCATTCGTCGAGTTCATAGAAATGCATTAATTTATACCTCTCACCCGTCACACCTTCGTGTTTTCTTACACTATGAACGGCAGGGAATTCATAATAATGGTAGTACAGAAATTCTCGCCAATCTTCAGGTTCATTACCCATCATTAAAGGAGCCAGGCTGCGGCCTTGCATGCGGTCTGGGGCAGGAATGTCTGCCAAATCCAGAAATGTTTGTGCAAAATCAAGGTTGGAAACCAATTTATCACTGGTAATTCCCTCAGGAATCTTTCCCTTCCACTGCATCAATAAAGGAGTTCTGAAAGATTCCTCGTACATAAAACGCTTGTCGAACCAACCGTGTTCTCCCAAATAAAAACCCTGATCTGAAGTGTAGACAATCAAAGTGTTTTCGCTGAGCCCGTTTTCTTCAAGATAATCCAAAACGCGTCCTACATTGTCATCAACGGACCTTATAGTGGCCAGATAATCCTTCATATACCTTTGGTATTTCCATCGGATCAAGTCATCACCTTTAAGGTTTTTAGCTTGAAAATCTGCTATGATTGGATCATAAGTGGCATCCCAATTGGCGCGTTGTATTTCATTCATTCGCCCGTAGGTACGGTTAAATGCAGGACTTCCTTTATTTTCATCTACCCATATTTTTAGATCAGATCCTAATTGCATGGTCTTATCTATGGTCATGTCTTGTGTTTTTGCCGCGGTTCCCCTGCTGGCATAATCATCAAATAGGTTGTCTGGCTCAGGGAAAGTTGCGTCTTCATATAGGTCTAAATGCTCAGGTCCTTTTTCCCACTCTCGGTGTGGGGCTTTGTGCTGTAGCATAAGCATAAAAGGTTTCCCGCTTTCCTTATTTTCAGTCAGCCACTTCAAAGACTTATCTGTGATAATATCTGTGACGTATCCTTCTGCCACGCTGGTGTCGGTTGCCGATATAACGTCGGGATTGTAATAGTGTCCCTGACCTGGAAGGATTTCCCAATGATCAAATCCTGTTGGAACAGATTTTAAGTGCCACTTACCTATCAAAGCAGTAGTATACCCATTTTCTCTGAGAAGCTTTGGGAATGTGATTTGACTGCCGTCAAATGTGTCCCCATTGGTTCTATGTCCATTCACATGACTATGTGCTCCCGTGAGAACAGTTGCTCTTGAAGGGGCGCAAATAGAATTGGTCACATAGGCTTTGTTAAAAAGAATTCCATTGGCTGCAATCCGGTCTATATTAGGAGTGGGAGCCAAATCTGCAAGACGGCTTTGATAAGCACTTATGGCTTGAAAGGCATGGTCATCGGTAAAAATGAACAATATATTAGGGGCCTTAGGTGCTTCTTCTTCTGTCTTTGGTTTTTCCGAGCACGCGGCCAATACAAAAAGCACGAAAAAAAAGTAGGGTTTTAACCTCCACGACAGGTAAGATTGTCTTCTCATGTTGTCAAATTTTATCTCTTCAATTATAAATATCTAAAGAAGCAAACAATATATATATTATTGGGTGATATAGGAATTGTTATGGGTAAAACCTTAATTAATATTTCAATTTCCAATTTTACTGCTGTAAATTGTTATAAGAAAAATGAAATATTCAAAGCGTTTAACCCGGTGAATAACCCTTGCTGAATCAGGTGCCTTTGCTATATTTGATTGACTAATAAATTATCTACTATGAAATTTTCACCTTTCACCTTGTTTTCAATTGGTGCACTCTTTCTCCTGAGCTGTAAGGAAAGCGATCATTTGATCCAACTTCAAGAAAGAGAGGGTCTTGTAGCAGCTTGGGGTTTTGGAGAGGTGGCAGGCCTTGAAAGGTTAGCTATAGGTAAGGGAGAATTTCCACTTAAGGAAATGAATGGGAATGTGCAAAGAGTAGCGGAAGGGCCGTTGTCAGGTTATTCAGCTAAAATGGAAAATGGGGTTTATTTCTCTTTGCCTCATAAAGATACAGGTGAATTAAATATTCACGGTAAAAATCAGGGGGTTACTGTAATGGCCTGGGTGAAATGGGAAGGAAAGACTGGTTTTGTCGGTGGTATGTGGAATGAATATACGGAGGGTGGTAAACGTCAATACGGACTTTTCGTAGACCTTCCTCATTACAATGGTGCGTCTCAGGTATGTGGCCATATTTCTTATGCAGGTGGACCAACAGCACCCTTTCCTTACAGCTGTGATTATGCAGCAAGTAAGCAGCAATTAACCAAGGGGGAATGGCACTTCATAGCCTTCACCTATGATGGTGAATACATTAAAGCCTTTCTGGACGGGGATTTTCAAGAAAGAGCACCTGAACCCATCAATAACACCAAAGGATTTGATGGACTTCCTGATGGATTAATTCATTCGAAAAACCCCTATCTATTTGAAGAGGGTATTGGAAACAATGGTTCTGACTTTACTGTAGGGGCGGTGGTGCTTTCTAGAGGAATGGGGAATTTTTTTAATGGACTGATTGGTGGCTTGGCCGTATTTGACAGGGTTTTGGAAGAGAACGAGGTAAATAAGATCTTTCAGCAGACCATGGTTGAAAATGCTTTTAAGTGAGCTGGTAGATATATCCTTTTTACATTCTTAATTTACTAAAAGCTTTGCTGACAGTAATTTCATCTTCTTTTGAGCAACAGATTTATTGGTATATGAAAATGTATAAATTGGGTGTTCGGGAGTAAAAAACAAGATGATTTGATAACTTGATCTGATCGAACTGAAAGTCGGACTGATCCCATTGGGGGTGTTGGTTGTTTTTTGCTCAATGGGCACCAACTTAATGGCTTTAACAGGAGGTAGTTTTCTCCAATCCCCAGTTTTAAAACCACAAAATGATAAGTAGTCCTTGATCTTATTGTCATCAAGATTAATCAAGGTGCCCTCATATGTGTTGATAATAAGGAGACCTACAAAGAAAGAGATTGATCCTACCCATAGTGTTTTCTGCAAGTTATCTCCAGCCTCAACAAAAAGGGGACTTACTAAGACGAAAAGACTTATCAATAGTAGGATTGAACCCAAAAGGTGAGCCCCAATGCGTAAATCTCTTCGCTTATAATTGTAGAAGTGCATGCTTAGTTCTTTTGGGTCAGTTAGTAGAAAGTACTGCTATAATAAGCTATTTCTTTGGCCTTAATCATTTGATTCTATATGTAATAAATGCATCAGCCGGTGCGCAAAGGGAGCAAAAAAAATGGCGACAGTACTTAGAAATATTACGCCACTGAAAAGTGCATAACCTGAAGCAAATAACTTAGCTGCATCAGTAGACATTTCATCAATAGGGCCCATGCCAGTCAATATCATTGATGCATTGTACAAACTGTCGATCCATTCCAATTCACCAATATAGTGGTAACCAAATATTCCTATTCCTAGAGATATCATAAGAATTGCTGAAGCAATGGATCCATAATAGAAAACCCGTTTAGCAAATTTGGGGAAGGGTAGAAGATTGTTGTTTATGGGTTTTTTCATGGTGAAATTAATGTATGCCTTACCGCTTCCATTATCTGTAAAACGACCAGAATCCTTTATAACCAATAGTCGAAACTTTCGCCTATCCAAATTTAGAAGTATTTAGGGAATATAATTTACTAATGATGTTCCCTAAATTGAAAGGAAAGTTACTGAAGCGTTTAACATCTTTGCTATTAATAAAGACCTTTTTTTTGAGCCTATTGTAGGTAGAAACAATGGTTTCGGTAAAATTATTTAAACCCCAAATTGCATCATATGGTGGTCAAGATGCTTGTAAAACATATTGTTCCATTGCAGTGGGCAAGCATTTGCGGAGCGGTCATTTTTCCCCATTCTGGCTTAGAATTGGCATTAAGGTTATTGATTCGAACAATCATTTCATCGGATATATTTTTGGAAAATATATTGGGTAATGCCATTTTAATGTTTTTTTTAAGTTTGATTAATTTTTCTACTATAGTTGAATTAAGATCATGCCCGTTTAGCATTCTAATGACGAAAAGCCGATTTTACAATTACGGCTATCTCAAAGTCCAGTAAAATATTTCGCATCGAAAGTTTAAAAGATTACCTATAAAAACTAAATCAGGCGCACCTTGTAATAGGCTTCTCCCGAATTAGTTTGAAATTAGAAACCGTCTAATTTTTCCTTGTCATAAGAATTATTCCAGTTGACCAATTCATCTTCGTGAGATTAAAATCTTTCCTTTTCTCAAGATATTGAATGAGTTTTTCCGCCTTTTCTGCATGTCCCAATGGCCAGTTTTCTTGAAAGTTCATGTCATCAATGATGTAAAAGCCACCTACTTTTACTAAGGACAAGGTTTCATCAATCTGGCTATATTTCCCTGGCCATGCATCTGCAAAGATTAAATCGAATTGAGGGCCGGAATAGTCTTTTATCCAATTTTCTCCATCTTCACAAAGGATAGAAAGTCTTGGGTCTGTACCAAAAAAATCCTCTGCAATTTTCGTCAATTCGGGATCGTTATCGATGGTGGTTAGCAAAGAATTTTTACCCAAACCATCCACCATCTATGCCATGGACAAGCCAATCCCTGTACCCAGTTCTAGAATATTTGCTTTCTGCCTGGAAGATATAAGCGTTTTTAATAAACTGCCAATGAAAAGATCAGAAGGCATGGTAAAACCAATTTCCTTGGATTTCTCCAGGATCCTAGAATAGACGGTAGGCATAGCTGTAAAATAGGCTTGGTTCATAGGTGAAGGCTTTATCTTGTGAATACTAGTTATTGATCTGGTATTTTTCCAGCCCCGGAAGTTTGTTTCTAATCATAGGTAGACGACCTCAAGGGTTTATTAAGGCCTATACCTGGATCTATTTCCCCGAAATTCTTTTAACCTCGTTGATTAATAATGGAAATGCTGGGTGAGTCATTCCATGTCCATATCCATCCATTTCATACAATACAGTTTCTTTATGTCCAACCACTTTCATCATACGCATTAAATAGGCATTCTCTTCATACCTGCCCAATAATTCAAGTTCACGGTCACCAGTGATTAATAATAGGGGAGGAGCATCTTTACGAACATGAAATAGAGGAGCATATTTATCGATGGTGGGTTGTTCTCCGGGAATCCCCTGTTCCCCGCGAACCGTGAAATGGGTAATCGTGTGGCCGCTAAACGGAATCAATCCGGCAATATCATTTGCGTCAATTCCATGGTTTGCCAAATAGGATTTATCCAAACCTATCATACTTGCTAAATACCCACCTGCAGAATGTCCGGAAACAAATATACGTGAGGGATCACCGCCATAGCCAGCTATGTTTTCAAAGGTCCAGGCAACAGCTGCTGCTGCATCCTTAATATATTCTGGGGCTTTTACTTTTGGAGATAACCTATAGTTGACACCAATTATAGCTATCCCCTTGTTTTTTAAAGCTTCAGGGATTTCTTTTTCACCACCGGTGATTCCACCTCCATGAAACCATACTACTGTAGCAAAATTTCCAACGTTTTTTGGGTAATATATGTCCAGTACACAGCGATCTGCCAAATAGGCATCCGATTTCCTTAGTTCCTCCCCATAGTAAGGGACATTCGATACGATCTCATAATTGGCTTCCTGCGCATTTGTAAGTATAGCCGTTAAGGCAAACCATAAAATCAAAACAATTCTTTTCATGGGATAAGTTTATTTAAATATTTGAGAAATTGGTAAATGCTTGCTATTTAAAAAGCATAACTTTTGATTCAAACCGCTCAGCACCTTTCACAGAATTTTCACCACCAATAGAAGTGTTAATGATGTTAATCACGGCATAGGGGTAAATGGATTTTAACCCTTTCAAAACCTGATAGGGGTAAGCCGCCAGCGTATTGACAGTTGGAGTCTTAAAGTATCCAGCAGGCACGGAATGGCCATGAAATACGATATTTATTGTCCTGTTTGCTGGCCATTCTTTAGTTAGTGCCTCCTTAATGTCATTTAAGTAATCATTGGGATTGGCCCTAAGGCTACTATCTCGGGTATGAAAACCCATGGAAACAATTATGAATAGTAGAATGAACAGGTTTTTCATTGGCTTAATTCGCAAAGCTTTTCAACGGTTTTTAAGTTTCTGGTTGTTGCAATGATCTTTAGTTTACCCTCAAAAAAATTATTTGTCAACTTAGATTGATGGTATTTCCCATCACAATAAATGAAAATATCTTTCCCTTTAACTACAAATTTATCTGGATTAAAATCTAAAGCTTGAATTTTCTCAAGGTATTCCTTTTTAGGTTCAACATTTAAGAATGTAATGTGAAGTTTGGAAATATCTGTCCCAGTTTCCCCGTAAAATGGGTTGTTTTTAAAAGTGTTATGTAATTCCTCGGAAGCTCTCACAATTACTGGAACATCGAAACCGAATACATTTTTAATGGTTTTTTCGATTAAATCAGCCATTTCGATTTCGGTAGTTTTGTTTCCAGAGGTGAAGATAACATTTCCACTTTGAATATAGATCAAGGTAATAATTTGCTTTTAAAGACCATTAGTTTCTCACGGGTCATCTCATGCATGGAGTAGGGTATTCCTCCCATTCCTTCACCCGAAGCATCTCTTCCACCAAAAGGCATCCAATCTACCCGAAAGGCGGTGTGATCATTTACCATGACAGCTGTAGCATTTAATTTATGAACCGTATCCAATGCAATGTCCAGGTCTTTTGTGAAAACTGCCGCTTGAAAGTGAAACTCCAAGCTATTGGCCAGCGCAATGGCTTCGTTCCTGTCATCATAGGCGTAGACACATACTACAGGGCCAAAAATTTCTAGTTTTGAAACTCTGGCATCATTTGATGGATTGAGTAAAACTGTAGGTTCATAGCAAGTGTCACTGATTTTTTTACCACCACATAAGAGTTCAGCTCCACCAGATATTGCTTCTTTTACCCATTCATCCACACGGTCTACCTCGCCGGTTTGAATCAATGGACCAACCTCTGTGTCTTTTGATAATGGATTACCGACTTTTAATTTTTTAGCAGATGCAGCAATGTCTTTTGCCAGTTTTTCTGCAATCGATCGATGAGCAAATATTTTTTGGACAGATACACAGACCTGACCGGCATGGTAAAAACCACCCTTCACTAATAATGGTAACATGTCTTCCATTACTGCATCTGGTTCTACTATCACGGGGGCTGCACCACCATGTTCCAATGCACACCTTGTTCCAGGAGCCATTTTAGATTTTAGGGACCAGCCAACCTTAGCAGAACCAATAAAGGAAAGGAAATTAATTCGTTGGTCACTCACCAATTTCTCTGAGAGTTCATTGCTACAATTAATAGCTTGGACCCAGCCGTCTGGTACACCGGCCTCTTTTAGTATCTCCACCAGTGCCGAGCAGGAATAAGGCGTTTTACTGGCTGGTTTGATGATAACGGGACAACCTGCGGCAAAGGCTGTAATTACTTGATGAACGATTAAGTTCAAAGGGTGATTGAAGGCAGACAGTGAAGCGACCACGCCTATAGGTTCACGGATGGTAAAGGCCAATCTATTCACCGAAGATTCGGTGATTCCCATCGGGATTTGTCCACCTTTCATATGAGAGATTTCTTCAGTGGCAATTTTCAATCCATTTATAGCCCTTTTAACTTCTACTTTAGAGTCCTGGTAAGGTTTTCCACCTTCCTGGGCAGCTGTATTGGTTAATTCTTCTATTTTTTCCTCCATCAAAGCCCTGGCTTTTTCCAATATAGCAATCCTTTTATGGGCTGGAATCCATTGGCCTCTATCTTGAAAAAGGGCATGAGCAGTTTTTATTTTTTGCTCCAACTCATCTGCGTTGGCCATAGGTAATGTACCTATTAGTGTATTGTCATAAGGAGAATATACTTTTAGTTGGTCATTCATAACTTCGAAATTTTTTCTTTCAACATTACATTTAAAATTGGGTGGTTCAAAGAATAATCAACTTTTAAGTCGATTACATGTACCCCCGGACTATTAAGCGCTTTATCCAGAATTTCTTGTAAATCTTTGTCACTTTCGGGACGGTGGCCATGTGCACCATAACTATTGGCATATTGGACAAAGTCAGGATTTTTGAAATCCAAACCAAAATTTTCAAATCCCATGTCTTTTTGTTTCCACTTAATCATCCCGTAGGATTCATCATTAAGAATGATAACCACCATATTTAGTCCCAAACGAACAGCAGTTTCTAGTTCCTGAGAATTCATCATAAAACCTCCATCCCCACATACAGCTACCACCTTTTTGTCTGGGTTTAACAATTTGACGCACATGGCAGATGGTAGCCCAGCCCCCATGGTTGCCAATGCATTGTCTAGCAAAAGGGTGTTGGGATGATAACAAGTATAATTTCTGGCAAACCATATTTTATAAATGCCATTATCCAGCGTAATCACATCTTTTCCCCCAAGGTTCTTTCTCAATAAACTAACTAACCTTTGGGGTAAGGTAGGGAAGCGTTCGTCCTCAAAATATTTTCCAAGATGAGCTGAAACTTCCATTTTTACTTTTTTGTAGAAATTAAAATCCCAACCCTTGGAGGGTTTTACTGCCTGAGATAACTTCTCCACAGAACTTGTGATATCACCGACTACGTTTAGTTGTGGAAAATATACCGGATCTACCTCTGCTGCAGAAAAGTTGACATGAATAACTTTTTTACCACCCTGCTTCATGAAGAAAGGAGGTTTTTCAATTACATCATGACCTACGTTGATAATTAAGTCAGATTCATTTATTGCAGCATGCACAAAATCATTGCTGGAAAGTGCGGCAGTACCGAGGTATTGGGGGTGTCTTTCATCGATTACTCCTTTTCCCATTTGGGTAGTGAAAAAATAGATCCCCGTTTTATCAACGAACTCAGCAAGAGCTTTACATATCACTGTCCTATTGGCTCCCGCACCTATAAGTAAAAGAGGCATTTTTGCATTTTGAATCATTTGAGCTGCGGATAAAATAGCAGCATCATCAGGTTTTGGTAATAAATGACTTACTACATCAAAAACATGGTCATCAACTTCTTCTTGGGCAATGTCTTCTGGGAGTTCAAGGTGAACTGCTCCTGGTCGTTCTTCTGTAGCCAGACGAAAGGCTTCACGGATGTTGGAGGCGATAACATTGCCATCTACGATTTGCTTTGTGTATTTGGTGATGGGTCTCATCATATCGACCACATCTATAATCTGAAAGCGTGCTTGCTTGCTTTTCTTAATAGGCTTTTGTCCTGTAATCATTAGCATTGGCATGGCACCCAATTGTGCGTAAGCTCCCGGAGTAAACATGTTGGTAGCCCCAGGACCTAATGTAGCCAAACATACGCCAGGTTTTCCTGTAAGCCTTCCATAAGTAGCAGCCATAAATCCGGCCCCCTGCTCATGTCTTGTTAAAATTAATTTTATTTTTGAGTGCGATAAGGACTCTAAAATATCAAGGTTTTCCTCTCCTGGAAGGCCAAAAATATATTCTACACCTTCTGTCTCCAGTGCTTTTACAAATAAATCAGATGCTTTCATAAAATAAAAGTTTGTGGTTGTGGTCTCAATTTCTATTTCAAGATTGATATAACCGAACTTTGAATAAATAATTCAAGTAATACCAAATGCCTCAAAAACCAGGCCTATAAATGCCAATCATTAAAGAATCAATTGTTTTCGCAATTTCAGAAGGTGGTAAATATTTAATCAGGTAACTATGTAATCCTTCAGGGTCTTCTTCCCAGGTATTGCTTCCATCTTTATTAACGAGAACGTTGCCTTTGGGGCTCATTTCCCAATACTTTTTTTCAGAAAGTGCGAAAAGAATGGAAGTCTGGTCCCAGCTTTGTCTTCCTGAGTACCCATTAAATAAATTATAGGCAATGCTTACCGGATGGTCAGCAGGGAGCGCATTTTTTAGAAAATCTCCTCCAGTAATGATATCATTGCCTATTTCCCAGCCGGAAAAAATCACTTCACCTGGCCAGTTTTTTACAACAATTTGAGTGGACTCCGGATCAGGACGATAAAAATTAGCTTCTTTTCCTTTTGGAAATTGGCCACCCATGCAGGACCAAAGTCTCACCTTTTTTTTGATCAGCGACATGCCATCCAACGGACTTAAGTGATCAGGCTTGGATTCCAATAAATTCCGCAAATTTGTCAAGTGGCCAATACTTATGATGATTACGCTATTGTCAGGAGAATTGGCAAGTAATCTTCTGTAAAGTTGAACGGCATCCTCAGGTCGTCTTCCCTCTTTTAAAGGATGGTGAAATGCTGCCGCTAATTTCCGTGTGTATTTGGAAAAACTCCTGAGAGCAATGCCCTTTTCGACAGCAATCGGGATATCAGGTCTGTTGTAATAAGTATTGATTGCTGCGGCACAGCCTGCGGCATCTATATCATCACTGGTGACCACCACACCTAAAATTTTGATTCGTTGATTATTTTCCAAGGTATGGAGCATTGCCAGAGCGCCGACATCATCTACGTCAGAATCCAAATCAGTATCAAGGATGATCGGTACCTGAGCTTTTATAGATAGAGAAATAGCAAAAAGTAGAAGGAATAATAATTTAATTCGATGGTTCATTTATTAAAGTGGGTTTATCAATCTGATTTTTATCAGGGAAAAGCAATGACACCACAAGAATACTAATTAAACCGCATACCATTGAGAATGTTCTAAATGGAAATTCAATTCCTGCGACAGGATCCTCCATCGGGTAGGGTAAAAATGGGGAGATGCCAAAAATGGGTTCACCACCTCCAAACCTAAGGAAAACGCCAACTATTATCCCAGCAATGGCCCCTTTACTATTGGCTTTTTTAAAGTACAATGCCATCACCAATTGTGGAAACAAGACAACATAAACTAAATCGGCACAGAGGTACCAAAGCTCGTATACACTTTGAAGTGTTAGGGCCAGCCATGTGGAAATAATACCAATTGCCAGTATTGCCAATCGGATTGAAGCTTTGATTTGTTTGTCCGTGTAGGAAGGGTTGATCAATGGCCTGTATATATTCCAAGTAAACATAGAGGCTGCAGATAAAATGGAAGAATCTACTGAAGACATAACAGCTGCCGCAACAGCACCTAAGCCCAATGCAGCAATGATTGGAGGAGTCATTTCTAGCAATACATAAGGTAGTACCATGGTTGGCTCAGGAGCTACCCCTAAGGCAGATTGGGTCCAGTCAAAACCAACACCAGCGACTCCTATAAATATTGCAGGAATGGCCATTAAAGCACAACAAATTCCTCCCAATATGGACAACCTTACCGCAGACCTGTCTGAATTTGAAGACAATACGCGTTGAAAATATACCTGCCAGGGAATTCCTCCCATGATCAGTAGCAATGCAAAATCCACCCATACCCATATACTATTTCCCCAGGCTGGATCATTTCCAGTAAAAGCACTGAGGCTCGGGAATAAGGTAAATCCATTTGCTATCTGCTGGTCATAAATGTTTAATGCGGCTTCTACTCCTCCGATTTTATCCAAAGCGAAAGGAATAGAGATGCCTAAACCTATAATTATGAATATAAGTTGGACAACATCCGTATAAGCCACGGACCATAAACCACCCATCATGGTATATCCTATAGCTATACTTGCTGAAACGAGGATTGATGTTTCCAGGTCCAGTTCAAAAATGGTAGCAAAGGTAATTCCCAAAGCAGCTAGAATGGCAGCACTCCAGAAAATCTCTCCTATAAGCGCTGGAACAAATAATACGGCGGCGATTTTTTTACCATATTTATGTTCGAATACATCTATAAAGGTGGTAAAGCCAAAGCTTCTTATCTTTTTAGCAAAGAACAAACCACCCAGGATTAAGCTCAAGGCATAGCCCCAAGGAGCCTGTGCCCAAACCAGTCCTCTGGCACTATCATAAACCGCCTCACTTGTTCCTATGATATACCCACCACCAACCCAGGTTGCGGTCATAGTGAAAATACCGATCCATGCAGGCATTCGGCGGCCAGCTAGTAAAAGTCCCTGCGAAGTTTGATCCCCGGATTCTTTTTTACTGGCATAATATCCAACATATAGAATGATCAGGTAAAATAATACAGTAATGAGGATTCCTAAGGTCTTGGTATCGATAACTTTGGTGGGTTAGTTCCCAAACCAGTTTAAGGGCAAGGGGTTGAAATTTTGATAAATATGTTTTACTTCTTGAAACTCTTCCAGTCCGGCATGCCCAAGCTCTCGGCCCTGGCCTGATTGTTTATAGCCACCCCAAGGCGCTTGCACAAAGTAGACATTAAAGTCATTGACCCAAATTGTGCCAAATCGAAGGGCTTTTGATACCCTGTCTATTTTTTGCGGATCCCGAGTCCAGAAACCAGCTGATAAACCATAAATGGTGTCATTTGCTTTTTTAATGGCTTCATTCTCAGTGTCGAATTTCTCCACATGCACCACAGGGCCAAACACTTCTTCTTTTACAATTGACATATTGGCATTGCAGCCCGTAAGCAAAGTAGGTTCATAGAAGAAACCGTTTTTTAATGCTGGTTTGGTAGGCTTCTTCCCTCCAACAACTAATTCAGCACCTTCCTTGATGGCTTTTTGGACGTGATTCGTCACCTTATCTAATTGGGCCTGGGAAATTAGAGGACCCATTTGCGTGTCCTTATCCATGCCGTTGCCGAGACGGATTTTACTTATCCTTTGTTCCAGATGTTTTACCACCTTGTCATGGATGGAGGAGGCTACCATTACTCTAGTGCCTGCAGAGCATATTTGGCCTGCGTGGAAAAACACACCGTTCAATATAAAATCAATAGCCGTTTCCCAGTCTCCATCTTCAAAAATAATATGGGGGTTTTTCCCTCCAAGTTCCAACGCAACTTTTTTGACATTTCCGGCAGCTGCCTGCATTATTTTTTTACCAGTAATTATTCCTCCTGTAAAGGAGACCATGTCTACATCTGGGCTTTCGGCAAGTTCTGCACCTATTGTTTGTCCAGGACCTAGAACCGTATTGATTACTCCTTTAGGAAACCCTACTTCTTCAGCCAAACTTGTCCATAAAAGGGTAGTTAGCGGAGTAAATTCACTTGGCTTGATGACCATAGTGCAACCAGCAGCAAGTGCAGGTGCAATTTTCCATGCCGCCTGTAATAGTGGATAGTTCCAGGGACAAATCATTCCCACGACACCAATGGGTTCTTTTACCAATAGGCTTTGACTATTGGGGTTTGGGCTGGCGATGCTATCCCCCTCGTTTTTGTCAGCAAGGCCTCCATAATACCTGAATATTCCCGCAATATCCTCCATGTCCCAGAGGCTCTCAGCAAGGGTTTTTCCAGTATTTAAAGTTTCTAGTCTGGCTAGTTCCTCTTTATTTTTTTCAATAAGATCTCCTAAAGTATAGACCATTCTTCCTCGTTCACTCGCAGAAAGATTTCGCCATTCTTCAGACTCAAAAGCGACCTTGGCACTTTTAATTGCATTTTGTGCATCCTCTCTGCCGCCTTCTGCTACTGTAGCTAAAGGTTGATTGTCATATGGGTTGAAAATCGTTCTGACGTCTTTTGAAATAGCATCCTGCCAAGAACCGTCTATGTATAAATTTGTGGGTTTGATCAATTGGAAAATTGGTTTTGTTCTTTTTCTGGAACGTATTTGTAGTAAGGGACGTCTTGGGGCGTCTCAGGGCTATTTCCCAGTAGTATATCTGCTGCTTTTTCAGCGATCATGAGCACTGGAGCATAGATATTGCCATTGGTAATATGCGGCATAACAGAAGCATCCACAACATATAGATTGTTTATTCCATGGACCTTTAAGTTGGCATCTACTACGGACATGTCATCATAGCCCATCTTAGCTGTGCAGCTAGGATGGTAGGCACTTTCTCCTTCTCTAGCAACAAAATCAAGAATTTCTTCATCTGTCTCTACACTAGCTCCTGGTGACAATTCTTTTCCCCTTAGCTCATCAAATGCAGATTGATTGATTAGCTTTCTGGTACATTTAATTGCTTCTACCCACTCTTTCTTTTCCTGTTCTGTGGACAGGTAATTGAATTTTATGCTGGGATACATTCCCGGATCTGTAGATTTAATTTTCACATGGCCTTTGACATCAGTATTCATTGGGCCTACATGTAGTTGAAAACCATGGCCTTCATTTGGTGCAGAACCATCGTATCTTATGGCTATCGGTAAAAAGTGATACTGTAAGTTAGGGTAAGCCACCTCGTCATTTCCCCGGATAAAACCTCCTGCCTCAAAATGGTTGCTTGCACCCACACCAGTTCCATTGAACAGCCACTCAAGGCCTATTTTTGGCTGGTTATAAAATTTTAATGAAGGGTAAAGACTAACGGGTTTTTTTGCAGCCCATTGTACATACACTTCCAGATGGTCTTGTAAATTTTCACCGACACCTTTGAGGTCTGCTACTACAGGGATGCCTAATTTCTTTAGCTCTGAGCCATTGCCTATGCCAGAAAGCTGTAAGATTTGTGGGGTATTAATTGCTCCACCACAACAAATGACTTTTCCGCCGAAGGCCTGTGCTTCTTTTCCGTTTTTAACATAGTCCACTCCAATTGCAGTATTGCCTTCAAACAAGATTTTACTTACAGTTGACTTTAGGTGTATGGTTAAATTTTTACGGTTTTTAATAGGATGAACATAGGCCCGAGCTGCATTCCATCTTTTTCCTTTATAGATGGTGGCGTCAAATTTCCCAAAGCCTTCTTGCTGATACCCGTTGACATCGTCAGTTAAAGGGTATCCAGCTTCTTGAACGGATTCAAAAAAGGCTTCAAATAAGGGGTTGTCACATTTGGGTGTGGTCAGGTAGAGGGGGCCTTTATCACCTCTGTATGTATCACCGCCAATAAGACGGTGTTCTAGTCGTTTGAAATAAGGAAGACAATGGGAATAACTCCATTTTTCAAGCCCTTTTTCATTGCCCCACTTCTCATAATCCAAGGCATTGCCACGAATGAAAATCATTCCGTTGATCACACTGGATCCTCCCAATACTTTACCACGCGGTTGGAATATCCTTCTATTGTGCATGAATGGTTCAGGCTCGGATTCGTAACCCCAATTGTAAAAATTATTGGTAAGGGGATAGGTAAGCGCCGCAGGCATATGAATTCGAAAATCCCACCCATGGTCAGGTCTTCCTGCTTCTATGACAAGAACTTTATTTGAAGGGTCTTTACTTAATCTATTGGCCAATACGCTACCTGCAGAACCTCCGCCAATAATTATAAAATTATACTTTTCTTTGGACATTTTGTAGTGTAGAACATTTATCCTGTCAAAAAAGTAATTGCTGCCAAAAGTCAATTTTTCAGTAGCAATTACAGTCGTTTGAACGATTAGATTTTAATTTCCTTTTGGGACAATTTTGACAATCCCTTTACCGTCTATTCCGGCATAAATTATTCCGTCAGGGCCAAGCACAACATTTCGAATTCGTCCCATTCCGTCAATAATTTTTTCTCTTTTTGTAACCTTATTGTTTTCTAAAGTAAGTTTTTCTAAATAACCAAACTTCAAAGATCCTGCTAAAAGATCACCTTCCCATTCAGGGTATTTACTTCCTGATATAAAAGCAAATCCACTTGGAGCGATGGATGGTACCCAATAATACAATGGTTGCTCCATCCCAGGTTTAGAAGTTTCTTCAGTTAATATTGTTCCGTTATAGTTAATACCGTAGGAGATTACTGGCCAGCCAAAATTAGCTCCTTTCTTAACTATATTAATTTCATCACCACCTCTAGGTCCATGCTCATTTACCCATACCTCTCCTGTTTTTGGATGAACAAACATACCTTGAGGGTTTCTGTGGCCATAGGAATAAATTGCCTTTTTGGCACCCGATTGGTTGTAAAAAGGATTGTCTTCCGGTACTCTTCCGTCATCGAAAAGTCGATAAACTTTTCCGCCATCACGCGTAATATCTTGAGGATTTTCATCTCTGTTGCCTCTTTCTCCTATGGAGAAATACAAGTAACCTTCCTTATCAAAAGCGAATCTTGATCCAAAATGTTGACCAGCCTTTGTATTGGGGGTAGCTTTATAGAGTCTTTCAAAATTGACCAATTCACTACCTTCTAATTGACCTCGACCTATAGCCGTGTGGGCT
>Ga0335398_10000481_pt1 | contig 69977 bp, 67 predicted proteins | sample BON03_FD_205742 | JGI IMG/M metagenome (GOLD analysis project Ga0335398, IMG submission 205742) | Freshwater microbial communities from Lake Bonney liftoff mats and glacier meltwater in Antarctica - BON-03 (spades assembly) (version 2) | ecosystem: Environmental > Aquatic > Freshwater > Ice >... | reverse complement strand
ACAACAACGACGTAGCGTCAGTCATAACTCGTGATCTCCTCTGCTGGATGTTTCAACACCAGTCAGTCTGGGGAGATCACGAGCCTTTAACCCTAAACGGCGCGCCCACCCTTAAAAATGAAGACCCCGTTAGTGGGGGCACTGTCCGCCCTGCACACGACCAGGGGTGCAACCCAGATAGGCGTCAGGTTATTCGAAAAGTCATACGTCAGACGACGTCCCCGCGTGTGAATATTGAACCGTCACGGCTTTGAGGCCGCTTCCTTGCTTGTGAAGGATGACGGTTTCTATGCCCAAGTTCTATGCCCAAGTTCTATGCCCAAGCAATACCCCAAAGAACAACGTGACCGAGCAGTCCCGACATCAGTGATGCTGGGGCAGTCCCGTTGGTGGTGCTCGGGTTGAGTTCTCGGCTAGGTTCACTACGTGGCCATGCTGCGACCAACCGCCTTCGCTCTTGCGGCAGGGGCGCAACTAGCCGATTTCTCCCTGATCAGGAATGAGAACATCCGGTTCGTTTCTACCGTCGTCGTCAGCGACCTAGACACCTGGCCGGTACGGATTGAGGTTCACTTCCTCGCCCCCCGCAGGGACTCCCTACATTTGGGATGCCGGGTCATACGGCTACACCGACATCCCTGGCATTGAACGTGACGTGGCCGAAGGCGATATCGGGGCCATCCTGGACAACTGGTGCGTAGTCGCCGGAGCGAACCTTGCTGAATGGGTCGCGGGCCGCGACCGGGAAGTCTGGGACGACGTCCGCCCCGGACACCGATCCACCTAGTCCACAGGTGGGGATCACCCCATGCCGAGGAAGACCATGAGCGCTTTATTGATGGCGCTCATGCCCTCGTCGCCTATCTTGCCGACGTGCTGACCTAGCTTGGGGCGGGGCACAGTAGCGACTTTGTCAATCATCACGTAGGACTCTTCCTTTAGGCCCGTACTCTCAGTGACTCCAATCGCAGCAATGGCGCATCCCGGGAAAGAGTCGTCAACGGCACCCCTGTCACCGAATCAGCGGTATCGAATCGGTCGTCTTGCACGATCAGCACAGGGCGAGGCTTACCCGCGTAGCCGCTGCCCCCGGAGGCAGTCCACAAATCACCGCGTTTCACTGAATTCCGAGATTGAGTCAACGAACGCTTGATCCTCGGCGGCCGCCTCGTCAGATGAGACGGCTAGGGATTGCACGTGGGCCTGTTCGACAAAGATCGGCGAATTGACATCCGGAACCCAGACCTGCGCTGGGCGTAGCCCTTGTGCCCGCAGTCGCGCGCGATGCTGACTTACCCGGGTTCGCCCATTCTTGGTCTTCGCCATACAACCAACGTGACCTGTAACACGGGTTCGATACAACCGCCTACATGTCTTCTCCGAACTCGGATAGACGAGGGACTTTAAGGATCGATCGGGCCGTAGGGGGGATCCGTTGGGAGACTCCTGGACTGTCTGGTTCGAGGAGCGCGCGTGGACGGCTCAGATCGAACATCCGATCTTGGCAACCGGCGTCGGCTCCGAGATCCCCACTCTCTCGTAACCGATCGATAGTGATGGCTGAGCGCAACGTACAGTTGAGAGGGTGCCCCCAGTTCCGCCCGCGCCCTCCGCTGACCAAATACTCGCGACGGAGTTAGGTGATCCCGACGGCGGTAATGCGAACTATTGGTTCAGCAACACAGCCATTCTGTCGGTAGAGCACCTCGACGCCGACGAGGTCGTAAAGTCAGCTGACTTCGACGCCGACCTCAAAGACACCCTTGATCGCCTCGGGCTCGAGCCTGGGATGCTGGAAAACGTTGCAGGCATCAAGGAGCGACGCTGGTTCGGGGTCGACACGACTTTCTCCGAAGCTGCCGCCCAAGCCGGAGCGCTCGCGCTGACGTCAGCGGGGATCAGCGCCGACCAAATCGGCCTGCTCATCGATACCTCGGTGTGCCGCGAACGTCTGGAACCGTCATCGGCCGTGTTCGTCCACGACGCCTTGGGCCTGCCGACAAACTGCCTCAACTTCGACTTGTCCAACGCCTGCCTTGGGTTCGTCAATGGCATGCAACTCGCGGGCATGATGATCGAATCCGGCCAGATCGACTTTGCGCTGATCGTCGATGCCGAAGGTTCCCGCACTGTCCAGGAACGTACGATTGCGCGCCTGCAAAGTCCCGAGACCACGGCCGCCGACATCTTCTCCGACTTCGCGACCCTCACGCTGGGCTCGGGGGCCGCCGCGATGGTTCTGGGCAGGCTCGACGCTCGCCCCGACGGCCACCGCATCGTGGGCGGCGTCGGGCGCGCTGCTACCGAGCATCACGACCTGTGTAAGGGCGATTTGGAACGCATGACCACGGACACTAGGGCCCTGCTACTCGCGGGCCTTGACGTCGCCGAGGTCACCATGAACGATGCGCGCAACCACTTCGAGTGGACCGACATGGACCACTACATCCTGCATCAGATCTCGACGGTGCATTGCGACGCACTCATCGATCGCCTCGGCATAGAAGGTGAGCGGGTCCCGCGGTCATTCCCGATGCGCGGGAACATCGGACCAGCAGCGATCCCGATCACGCTGTCCCTGCACCAGGATCAGATCAGCCCCGGCGAACGCGTCCTACTCATGGGAATGGGATCGGGTATCAACGCCGCCGCCGTTGAGATCGTCTGGTGAATCGACCGCCCGCCGGACTTCCGGGCCTGAACCCGGACTGGTCCCGTAACGTTCGTGTCCCATCGAGTGACGGAACGACCAACACGTGGCACATCCTGGACACCGGGGAATCCACCGGCGTGACCGGAACGATCCTGTGTGTGCACGGCAACCCGAGCTGGTCCTACCTCTTCCGCAACGTTCTGGCGAATGCCCCCGTTGGCTGGCGAGTGATCGCTGTCGATCATCTGGACATGGGGTTCTCGGATCGAACGGGTATCACCCGGCCCCTGGCAAAGCGCATCGCTGACCTCGGGGAGCTCACCGACACCCTCGGCCTCGATGGCCCGGTGGTCACGCTTGCACATGACTGGGGCGGACCGATCTCGCTGGGCTGGGCGCATAACCATCGCGAGCAACTGGCAGGCATCATCCTGTCCAACACAGCGGTGCATCAACCCGAAGGCGCCTCGGCTCCCACGGTCATTCGTGCGGCCCGCACCCCCTTCGTCCTGCCTGCGCTGACGTCACGTTCGACCAACTTCATTCGCGGCGGGTTGCTGATGTCAACCCCGCCGCCGCCACGAGCCGTGCGCGCGGGTTTTTACGCGCCCTACAAGGGCTATGACCGGCGCGTCGCGATCCAGGAGTTCGTCGCCGATATCCCCCTTGATCCCGACCATGTCTCGGCGGCAACTCTCGATGGGGTGGCTGCCGGTCTGGCCGACTTCGCCGACGTCGCGACCCTGCTGCTGTGGGGCCCCAAAGACCTGGTCTTCTCCGACCTTTACCTCCAGGATTTGATCACCCGCCTGCCGCATGCTGACGTCCATCGCTACGCAGGGTCTAGCCACTTTGTCGTTGAGGACGCCCCCACCTTCGCCGCGGATGTCGCGACCTGGATCAACGGGTTGGCCACGAACGACTACATCCCGGCGCCCGAGCGCCCCCCGGGGCAGAGCCCGATTGACGGCGAGCAATCCAGCCCCCACACAGCCGTGGAGCATAGCGATCGACTGTGGTCGCGTATCGATCGTCGCGCTAACGATTCCGATGCCGCGATCATCGATATCGATGAGCACGGTGGTGCACTCACCACGACGTTTGCCACGCTCGCAACGCGCACGAAAGCCGTCGCTGCGGGCCTTGCAAGTATCGGCGTCACCACTGGCAGTCGAGTAGCGCTGCTGGTACCTCCCGGCGCCGACCTCGCTGCCGCTCTCTACGGGGTGTGGCGTGCTGGCGGCGTAGCGGTCGTGGTCGATGCTGGGCTTGGTCTCAAAGGCATCCGTGCCGCGCTGCGAGGCGCTGGGCCCGACTTCATCATCGGCACCCCCAAAGGCCTGGCCGCTGCCCGGCTGATGGGTTTGCACGCGGTCACCGTCGTGACTGCTCCCGTATCGGCGACAAAAGGCCGCGTGGTGGGTGTCGATCACGTACTGAGCGAGCTTGAAGCAACCCGCGCGCCCGCTCCACCCGAGCCTGCCCACGACGACCTGGCTGCTGTCGTCTTCACCTCCGGTGCGACAGGACCCTCCAAAGGCGTCCGCTACACCCATCGACGCCTTGAGCAGCAACGCACCGCGCTCGAGAGCCTGTATAACATCACTGCCGATGACCGACTGGTTGCCGCGTTCGGACCATTCGCGTTGTTCGGACCAGCGCTCGGGATCACGAGCGCGACGCCCCATATGGACATGACGGCCCCGGCCACGCTGACGGCGAACTCCCTCGGCACAGCTGTCCGCCTTGCCCACGCCTCACTGGTGTTCGGTTCACCAGCGGCCCTGCGCAATGTCGTGGCCACCTCGTCGGGATTGGAGTCCCGCAACCACGCCGCGCTGCGGGAAGTCCGCCTGCTGTTGTCCACTGGCGCACCAGTGCCCGCGACGACGCTGCGCGCCATGCTCGAACTCACTCCGGCGGCGCAGGCGCATACGCCGTACGGGATGACCGAAGTTCTGCCCATCGCAGATATCTCCGTGACTGAGCTCGAACTGGCCGGCGGTGGCAACGGCGTCTGCGTCGGACGGCCGGTGCCCAACGTGACAGTCTCTATTGCGGCGCTAGACCACGACGGAATCCCCGGCGACGTTTTCACTACAGACGCCGATGTCACTGGCGAAATCTGCATCACCGCAGCTCACGGCAAAGACTCCTACGACCGGCTCGCCGTCACCGAACACGCGACCCGCACGGCCAGCGGCGCGCACCGTTCTGGCGATGTCGGCCACTTTGATGTTGATGGGCGCCTGTGGATTGAAGGTCGCCTTGCTCACCTCATCACGACTCAACAGGGACCCGTCACTCCGTACGGACTGGAGAACGCTGCAAACACAGCATTGACGGTCACGGGCGCGGCCGCTGTCGGGGTCGGCCCCGTCGGTAACCAAGTTGTCGTCCTGGTCGTCACCACGTTGTCGGCTGGCAAGCGCGGGCTTGCCCCTGGCGCCCTACAAGCCCAGGTGCGCCAAGCGATCGCTGCGCGCAGCGACATCGAGATCGCAGCGGTACTCGTCGTCGATCACCTACCTGTCGACATTCGTCACAACTCGAAGATCGACCGTGTCCGGGTTGGCACGTGGGCCGGGCGGCTACTCGCCGGTCGACGAGCCGGGCGCGTATGAGAGTCCTGCTCACCGGCGCCTCGAGCTACCTCGGCGCGCAAGTCGCCCGGCAGCTGCATACGCGCGGCGATGCGGTCACGGTCCTGCAACGGAACCCGTCCGAGGTCGCCACCGAGCTCAGCCTGACTGAGTACCTCGCTGACATCACCGATCCGGCAGCTGTCGCCCAGGCGATGGTGCGAGTCGACCGAGTGATCCACCTGGCCGCCAAGGTCGGCGTCGTCGGGAGCTACCGCGAGTTCCATAACACCAATGTGGTGGGAACGAACGTCGTGGTCACGGCTGCCCGCGAGGCTGGCGTCGCTGGCCTGGTGTACATCTCGTCACCGTCGGTCGCGCACACCGGTGCTTCGCTCGTGGGAGTTCCCGCCACCCCCGCCAACCCCGACCATGCGCAGGGCCACTACGCGCGAACGAAGGCAATCGCCGAGCAGTTTGCACTTCGCGCAAGCACGCCTGAATTCCCGACAGTGGCGATCCGACCTCACCTGGTGTGGGGACCCGGTGACACCCAACTCGTTGGTCGCGTCCTGGCGCGGGCGAAGGCAGGCAGGCTCGTCCTCGTCGGCGGCGGCCGAGCCTTGGTCGACACCACCTACATCAGCAACGCGGTGGACGCGATTATCGCCGCCACCGATCGAGTCGGGCTCGTACCCGCGCAGGCATTCATTGTGTCCAATGGCCAACCGCGGACTGTCGCAGAACTGTTCACCTCGATCTGCGATGCCGCCGGAGTTCCCGGCCCCACCCGCTCAATACCGAGGTCTCTGGCCTATGCCGGGGGCGCGGTGAGCGAGTTGGTGTGGAAGGTGACCGGCCGACTCGACGATCCGCCCATGACCCGATTCTTGGCCACGCAACTAGGAACGGCCCACTGGTTCGACCTGGCGAATACCCGCGCGAAACTGCAGTGGGAGCCACACGTCAGCCTCGCAGCCGGATTCGAACAACTCGCCAAAACCTACTGATCGGTCAACCCCGAGGTCTGTGACGGCGTCGCGATCAGAGCTGCTCGATGTCGTTCGGGATCCACGTCTTCTCGCACCAGGGCTTGAACGGCCCGTAAAGGTGCAGGATTGCGTACCAGCTTTTGCCGGGAACCGTCTGGATCCAATTGCCACGGTGCGAACTGGGTGGCTCCGGCCCGAAGATCAGGTCGATCGAGCCGTCGACGAGCAAGCCGCGCAGCGCCAGCAGGTTGGTGAAGCTCGACGAATGGGCCACGTGGTAGCCGTCCGGAATCTCGCCGTCGTAGCCAGGACGAACTATGAGGTAGTCGCCACCGGCGCCACCGTCAGGGACGTCCGTTGAGGTGTTCCTAGCACCACCGCAAGCTCTGCCCTCAGGTAGAGAACAACGGCCGCGCGTTTACGAGTTACCCACCAGGAGTATTTCGCTCGATACCGATGTCGGTGACGGCACGTAAGGTTTGTCCATGACCAAAACTTCGACGAAAGAACGCGAGACACACCGCTGTACGGAGTGTGGGTGGGCGACTCTGAAGTGGGTGGGCCGCTGCGGAGAGTGTCAGACCTGGGGAAGTGTCGCGGAGGTCGGAGCGCCCCGCGCGAAGTCGCTGGTGCCCGGAGCTGTCAGCGCTCCCGCGATCCCGATTAGTTCCGTTGATCTGCGACAAGCGGTGGCGACACCGACCGGACTCGGAGAACTTGACCGCGTACTCGGCGGAGGCCTCGTTGATGGTGCGGTGATCCTGCTCGCAGGTGAACCTGGCGTCGGTAAATCGACGCTGCTGCTGGAGGTGTGCGCAAAGACCGCAGCGCTGGGTCCCGTTCTCTACATCACCGGTGAAGAGTCGACCTCCCAGGTTCGGATGCGCGCGGAGCGGGTAAACGCTCTGCACGACCAGCTCTATATTGCTGCCGAGACCGACCTTGCGGCCGTCCTGACCCACATCGAAGACGTCAAACCACGGCTGATCGTGGTGGATTCGATCCAAACGATCGCTGCCACGGATGCCGACGGTGCACCTGGCGGCGTCGCGCAGGTCAAAGAGGTCGCGGGAGTCCTCATCCGCGTCGCGAAGACCCGCGGAATCGCCACCATCTTGGTGGGGCACGTAACCAAAGATGGGTCCGTCGCGGGACCGCGAATGCTTGAGCACCTCGTCGATGTCGTCGTGAACATCGAAGGTGATCGCCACGCCCGCCTGCGACTCGTTCGAGCCCAAAAGAACCGCTTTGGGCCAGCAGATGAGGTCGGCTGTTTCGACCTATCTGACGATGGCATCCGCGAGCTACCTGATCCCAGTGAGCTCTTCATGACGCGCCGATCGGCACCCGTATCCGGTACGGCAATTACGGTGACGATGGAAGGCACCCGACCGCTCGTGACCGAGGTTCAAGCGCTCGTCGACCCTACGACTCCCGGCTCAGCCCGCCGTGCCACAAGTGGATTGGATTCCGCGCGCGTTGCGATGGTGCTCGCAGTCTTGGAACGCCGGGCCGGGATTGGCCTCAGTACCCACGACACCTATACCGCGACCGTTGGCGGAGTGAAGGTCACCGAACCTGCCGCTGATCTAGCTGTCGCGATCGCCGTTGCGAGTGCCTTGAGCGATCAACCCGTTCCGGTCGGCACGATCATCATCGGCGAGGTTGGCCTTGCTGGGGAGGTCCGCCGCGTCGCCGGAACTCCCCGTCGACTAGCCGAGGCAGCCCGTTTGGGCTTCACTCATGCCATCGTCTCCCGCGACCCCGGGGATGTCCCCAACGGCATCAAGGTCTACGAAGCTCCCGACCTGCGCTCCGCTATTGACGCGGCCTTTCGCGTTCCACGACTCAAGCCCGTCGAATCGTAAGGAGTCTTAAGCCGAGGTAACGTGCGAGCACAGCTGCTCGCGGAGCAATGCAGCTAACCAGTTAAGCCAACGCGCAGCCGACGATGGGAGACTGTCGGGCGTGACATCTGACCACCTGACAAGCGCGCCTGACGCGGACCTCTTCCTGCCAACGCTGGCCGCGATTGCTCCCGGCACTGCCCTGCGCGATGGGTTCGCTCGAATCCTCAACGGCGACACGGGAGCACTCGTCGTCCTTGGCCACGATGACAACGTCGAGGCGATGAGCGGTGGTGGCTTCAACATTGACGTCGAGTTCAACGCCAACCGACTGCGCGAGCTAGCCAAAATGGACGGCGCGATCGTGCTCAATACCGGGTGCACGCGAATCATTCGCGCCGGCGTGCAATTACTCCCGGATGGTTCGCTGCCCACCCAAGAGACGGGCACTCGCCACCGGACCGCTGACCGCGTTTCCCAGCAGACTGATTTCGCGGTCGTCTCCGTCAGCCAATCGATGCGAACGGTAGCGATCTACGTCGACGGGCACCGTCACGAGGTCGAAGGATCAGCCGCGATCCTCAGCCGAGCCAATCAAGCCTTGGCGACGATGGAGCGGTACAAAGATCGGCTCGACGAGGTCTCTGGGGTCCTGTCCGAGCTTGAGATCGAGGACATGGTCACCGTTCGCGACGTTGTCGTCGTCGCCCAGCGAATCGAGATGGTCCGCCGCATCGGAGCCGAGATCGCCGACTACGTGATCGAACTAGGTTCCGACGGGCGACTACTTTCGCTCCAGCATGCGGAGCTCGTGGGCGGAGTAGCCGACGAGCTCGCCCTGATTGCGCGAGACAGCGTCCCTGACTCCAACCTGGTCGATTCAGCGCTGGCTGAACTCGAGACGTTGTCGGCTAGTGAACTTCTGGACCTTGAACGGATCGCGACCGCGTTTGGGCTCGGCACCGAAGCCAGCGCGCTAGATTCGGGCCTCACCCCACGCGGCTACCGGATCCTGTCGCGGGTTCCGCGGCTTCCCGAGTTCGCCATCGAGCGACTCGTTGACTACTTCGATGACGCCCAAGGATTGTTGAGTGCGACAGCCGAACAACTGCAAGCAGTCGATGGGATCGGCGAGACCCGAGCACTCGCCATCAGAGAAGGACTCGCTCGGCTTGTTGACTCGACGTTTCGCTAGTGCCCGCCCATGTGGCTGAGCGCTGACTGGTAACCGTTAGCTAGCTAATGGTGAAGGCGACCGTTTTGCTCTCGACCTGGTCGTTGAGCCCAGTTACGTCGTAGCTACCCGATTGCGCTGCGGGCTGCCCCGAGGGACACCCAGCTTGACTGAGCCTTTGATCCCATGTCGCGTTCAGCTGATACGCATCTCCGGGGTTGATCGACTTGATGTCGTCCTGGCCGGCTGGGGCGCAATCATCACTTGACCAGACTCGCGCAGTACCGCTGTTAACCAACACCGTATTGGGCTTAGTGCCGACGTTGCGGTCGCAAGCGGTGTCAGAAATGTTCTTGATTGACATCGTGAACGTGATGGGTGAACCGGCTGGGAAGGTCGTTCCCTTATCGGGCTCGACCGTGACCTCGATGTCGGCATCAGTACATGCAACACCCGTCGTTGCGGTTTCAGTCGGGTTAGCGGTAGAGACACTGGTCGACGGGCTTGGCTCCACGGAGACAGATTCCGACGGCGCGGCAGTCGGCGTTGCATCGGTCCCACAGGACCGGAGCACGAGGAAGAGCACGATCAACACGACGAGGGCACCGAGTCCAACAAGGAGACGGCGTCGCCAATAGGTCGCTGGTTCTTCGGGCCCAATTGGGTTCACTACGGTGCTCACGGCGGCAACGCTAACAAGGAAAGGGCACGACGGCGGTCACCACACCCACAAAACCCTCGTGTCGTTGGGCGACCCGGACCGTCTGGACAACAGATCGCGAGCAATACTGACGACGATGACGGGCGGAGCAGGTGCGGTGGCTGAAGCTGAGGCAACCAGAGTCGAGATCCTGACGTGGTACGCCCACAATGCGCGCGAACTTCCCTGGCGGACCGACGGCACGACTCCGTGGGGGGTCTTCGTCAGTGAAGTGATGTCGCAACAGACTCCCGTCGCCCGGATCGCCCCCGCCTGGGAGCAGTGGCTAGAACGGTGGCCAACTCCTTGTGCGTTGGCCGCGGCTTCCCCAGCGGAGGTCATTCGGGAGTGGGGAACCTTGGGGTATCCGCGGCGCGCCCTGTGGTTGCGAGATGCCGCGAGCACGATGTGCCGGGAGTTCGACGGGGAGGTGCCCTCGGACTACGCGGATCTCATCGGACTACCGGGCGTCGGTGACTACACCGCTGCGTCAGTTTCGGCCTTCGCATACCAGCGTCGTACCCTCGTCCTGGACACCAATGTGCGGCGGGTATTCGCCCGGATCTTCACTGGTATCGAGCGTCCGACCGCAAGTAGTGCGACTAAAACCGAGCGCCTCCTCGCCGATGAACTGGCCCCCGCTGACGGCGTGCAGGCCGCCGATTGGGCCGTCGCATCGATGGAGTTCGGGTCGGTCATCTGCAAAGCCACCGCACCTACGTGCCCAACGTGTCCAATCCAGAACCATTGCGCATGGTTCGCGGCAGGCCAGCCAGCCAATGCCGTCGCGCCGCGCAAACAGCAGCGATTCGAAGGAACCGACCGTCAGGTCCGCGGAAAGATGCTCGCCGTCCTGCGCGCGAGCGATGACCATGGCGCGACCTACGACGACCTCATGAGTTGCTGGCCCCACCCCGACCAGCGCGAGCGCTGTCTTACGTCGCTGATCGCCGACGGCCTTGTCGAAAAGTTCCGGGCCAACCAATACCGGCTTCCGCATTAGTTTGCGCGGCTAGCTGCGGGAATGAACATCAAGCCAGCCACCAAACCGGAGTAGCCGCGCACCTGTTGCAAATACAGAGTTGAAACAAAGATCATCACGCAGATGCCCATGTTGGCGATCGTCGCTGCTATGACGGGGAATAGGCAACTGCCCGCCTTAGTTTCCCCATGACCAACCATGGTGCAGGGAATCGCAATCGATGAGCGACGTGCGACTAGGCGGCCAACAACGAAACGGCGAGGACTCAATGAGCGACCTAAAGATTGCGGCCATTGTCGGCAGCCTGCGTAAGGATTCGTTCAATCGGATGCTCTTTAATGCAGCCGTCGATTTGGCTCCAGCCAATATGACGATTACCGAAGTCACCGGGTGGGATCGCTGGCCGATTCTCGATATGGATCTGGTCGGGGCCAATGGATATCCGGCTGATGTCGCTGCCGCCGGCCAGGTCGTCGCACACGCAGATGGTGTCCTGTTCGTCTCCCCCGAATACAACTACTCCGTGCCGGGCGGCCTGAAGAATGCGATCGACTGGCTATCGCGCCTACAACCACAGGTCTTCGCCGGAAAGGCAGCGGCGATCATGGGCGCATCTGGCGGCCCCGTCGGTACCGCTCGAATGCAGTACCACTTGCGTCAGATTCTTGTGTTCCTCGACGTTAACCCGGTTAACCGCCCAGAAGTCATGCTGGGGAAGGCCTCGACCGCGTTTGACGCCAATGGCGCGCTGACCAACGACGTCACGGCATCACTCGTTTACCAACTACTCGTTAACCTGGCTGAGCAGTCTCGCCGCTTCAGCGACTAGGTTGAGTAATCTCAGGAGGTCACTAATGTCTAGTTCCACGGCACCAGCAAACCCACAAATCGCGCGATGGCTCATGATCCTCACGTACATCGCGGGGCGGCGGGGCTGTTCATCGGATTCGCAACTGTCCAACAGAATCCTCCATCTCTGACGATCGCGACGCTGCTCGCTGTGACTACATCGGGGATCCTGTCCTTCCTGCGCCACTCGATCTTCCACCGCTCCGACGCGGTGCGGATGGGCTGGGACCTGGGGAAGACGAACAACTTTTAAATCGAAGTAGGGATCGCGAACCTGGCGTGGGGCCTGCTAGGACTCCTCGCCGTCATCCTCGGATGGGGCATCGTCGCGCAGGCCGCATCAATTCTCGTGTTTGGTCTCTACCTGTCCTGTGTCGCGGTATTCCTCTTACTCAGTTCGAGGGCGAACGGGACTCGCAACTGGGCCGCAATCATCGCGATGGCTGTCTTTGGTGTCATGCTGATCATTTTGGGCGTCATGGGGATGAACGCCTAAGACACCGACTCCAACCGAGAACCCTGTACAACGAAGAACCCACCGCGTTGCGCGATGGGTTCTTCGTTGCTAGATGGGCCGTGAGACCGAACTACTCGGCGGCCTCGGCCTCAGCTTCTACTGGAGGAGTATCGGGCAGGGTTGGCTTCTCTTCACCCTTGAAGGTGAACTCGAGGTTCTCACCTTCGCCCTTGACATCCACAAGCACAATCTCGCCGGGCTTAACCTCCCCGAACAAGATTCGCTCCGAGAGTGAATCCTCGATATCGCGCTGGATGGTGCGTCGTAACGGCCGCGCTCCGAGCACAGGATCGTAGCCGCGGTCAGCGAGGGCCTGCTTGGCCTCCGCCGTGAGCTCGATACCCATGTCCTTGTCCCTGAGTCGATCATCGAGGTTCGCCAGCATGAGATCGACAATGACGATGATCTCCTTGCGGGTTAACTGGTGGAAGACGACAATGTCGTCAATCCGGTTGAGGAACTCGGGACGGAAATGCTGTTTGAGCTCATCGTTGACCTTGGTCTTCATCCGCTCGTACGAGGACTTCTCGTCGACGCCGTTGCCGAACCCAAGACCTTGGCCCTTGGAGATATCCCGAGTACCGAGGTTGGTCGTCATGATGATGACCGTGTTCTTGAAGTCGACAACGCGACCTTGGGAGTCGGTCAGGCGGCCGTCTTCGAGAATCTGCAACAGCGAGTTGAAGATGTCCGGGTGGGCCTTCTCGACCTCATCGAAGAGCACAACCGAGAACGGCTTCCGGCGAACCTTCTCCGTCAGCTGGCCGCCTTCTTCGTAGCCGACGTAACCGGGAGGTGAACCGAATAGCCGCGAGACCGTGTGCTTCTCGCTGTACTCACTCATATCCAGGGAGATAAGTGCGTCCTCGTCACCGAACAGGAACTCAGCGAGGGTCTTAGAGAGCTCGGTCTTACCAACGCCAGAGGGGCCTGCGAAAATGAACGAACCACCGGGACGCTTGGGATCCTTGAGTCCGGCACGGGTACGACGAATCGCCTGCGACAGGGCGTGGATCGCCTGCTCCTGGCCGATCACCCGACGATGAAGTTCGTCTTCCATCTTGAGTAGGCGTTGGCTCTCTTCCTCGGTCAACTTGAAGACCGGGATGCCGGTAGCGGCGGCGAGGACCTCAGCGATGATCTCCTCGTCTACCTCAGCAACAACGTCGAGATCGCCAGCCTTCCACTCTGCTTCACGCGTGGCCTTCTCGGCGATGAGGTTCTTCTCGTCATCGCGCAGGCTCGCGGCCTTCTCGAAGTCCTGGGAATCGATGGCGGATTCCTTCTCCCGGCGCACGGCCGCGATCCGGTCATCGAACTCGCGGAGATCCGGCGGGGCCGTCATCCGGCGAATCCGCAAGCGCGCACCGGCCTCATCGATCAAGTCGATTGCCTTATCCGGCAAGAATCGATCATTGATGTAACGGTCGGCGTAGGTCGCTGCGCTCACTAACGCCTGATCGGTGATCGTGACGCGGTGATGGTTCTCGTAGCGGTCGCGCAGACCCTTGAGGATCTCGATCGTCTGGGCGAGGGTTGGCTCGTGGACCTGAATTGGCTGGAAGCGTCGCTCTAGCGCCGCATCCTTCTCGACGTACTTGCGGTACTCGTCCAGGGTCGTCGCACCGATGGTCTGCAGCTCGCCACGGGCCAACATCGGCTTCAAGATGCTCGCTGCGTCGATTGCGCCCTCAGCGGCACCGGCACCAACGAGCGTATGCATCTCATCGATGAACACGATGATGTCGCCGCGGGTACGGATCTCCTTGAGGACCTTCTTCAGGCGCTCTTCGAAGTCACCGCGGTAACGGGAACCGGCGACGAGCGCACCAAGATCCAGTGTGTAGAGCTGCTTGTCCTTGAGAGTCTCAGGGACCTCATTGCGCACGATCATCTGCGCAAGGCCCTCGACGACTGCCGTCTTACCGACGCCAGGCTCGCCAATCAGCACCGGGTTGTTCTTGGTGCGTCGACTCAAGATCTGCATCACCCGCTCGATTTCCTTCTCACGGCCGATGACCGGATCGAGTTTGGAATCCCGGGCAGCTTGGGTCAGGTTTTGACCAAACTGGTCGAGCACGAGTGAAGTCGAGGGCGTGCCTTCTTGCGGGCCGCCCGCATTCGCTGGCTCTTTGCCTTGGTAGCCGCTGAGCAGTTGGATGACCTGCTGGCGGACCCGGTTGAGGTCCGCGCCGAGCTTGACGAGCACTTGGGCAGCGACGCCCTCACCCTCGCGGATAAGTCCGAGGAGGATGTGCTCAGTGCCGATGTAGTTGTGGCCTAGCTGGAGCGCCTCGCGAAGCGAGAGTTCAAGTACCTTTTTGGCGCGCGGAGTGAACGGAATGTGACCACTGGGCGCTTGCTGCCCCTGGCCGATAATCTCCTCGACTTGGTGGCGGACGGCCTCCAGGGAGATGTTCATACTCTCGAGGGACTTGGCGGCGACGCCTTCGCCCTCGTGAATGAGGCCGAGCAGAATATGCTCGGTACCGATGTAGTTGTGGTTGAGCATGCGGGCTTCTTCTTGCGCCAGCACAACAACGCGTCGGGCTCGGTCGGTAAATCTCTCGAACATCGTCACTCCCTAACGTAGATGGCCAACCGTACCTGTTGGGGCTGCCAGGTCCGCACCCATATCTGCACTTACCCAAATATCGGGAACTACTGATACATCGGTTGCGGACAGCTAACGCCTTCGATGGCTTTTTTGCGACTTCAACACCAGACTTTCGCCCGTTGTCTTACCAACCTGCACTGCCGCCGATATGTTCCGCAAGAGTTGCGACTTCGCCCAGGGCGAAACTTGCCGCTTGCGGCGGCGAAACTCCTGGGATATCCACATCGGGTGACCTTCGGGTAGACCTGCCCTCGTTTCCGCGCCAGGATGGGCCCATGGCTAATCACCCCCGGGCGGGAACCCCAGCGCTACCAGCAGACCTCACAGATGTCGCTCGGCTCATCACGAGCTACTACGCCCTACATCCGGACGTGTCGATCCCCGAACAGCAGGTGACGTTTGGGACGTCCGGGCACCGAGGTAGCTCACTGAACAGTGCATTCAATGACGATCACATCGCAGCGACCACTCAGGCGATCGTCGAGTATCGGACGGGCCAAGGAATTGATGGCCCACTCTTTATGGGAATGGACACCCACGCCCTGAGCGAACCTGCCTACGTCACGGCACTGGAGGTGCTGGCCGCCAACGGCGTGCAGGTGCGGCTGGATCCGGGCGATTCCTTCACGCCGACGCCAGCGATTAGCCACGCCATCCTCGGCTACAACAACTCCGGCCAACCGGGTCAGGCGGACGGCATCGTCATCACGCCGTCGCACAATCCGCCGTATGACGGGGGTTTCAAATACAACCCGCCCAATGGCGGGCCCGCTGATACTGACATCACGAAGTGGGTTCAAGACCGGGCGAACGAAATTATCGCCAGCGGCCTGACCGTCGTCAAGCGCACCACGTGGGCAAAGGCACGCACCGCAGATACGACGCAGAACTACGACTTCCTTGAAACCTACATCGATGATCTACCCAACGTAGTGAACCTCGACGCAGTACGCGACGCCGGGATTCGGATTGGTGCCGACCCACTGGGCGGCGCGAGCGTGAACTACTGGGGCGCGATTGCCGAGCGGCTGAATATTGACCTGACGGTGGTGAATCCGGCCGTTGACCGCCAATTCAGCTTCATGACACTGGACTGGGATGGCAAGATCCGGATGGATTGCTCAAGCCCGAACTCCATGGCATCGCTGATCGCAAACAAGAACAAGTTCCAGATCTCCACTGGTAACGATGCGGACTCCGACCGGCACGGCATCATCACCCCCGATGGCGGCCTAATGAATCCGAACCACTTCCTGTCGGTGGCGATCCAGTACCTCTACGGCAACCGGCCGGGCTGGCCAGACGGCTGCGCGATCGGCAAGACGCTCGTTTCGTCATCGATGATTGATCGGGTTGCGGCATCTCTGGGGCGGACGTTGATCGAGGTTCCCGTCGGCTTCAAATGGTTCGTCCCCGGATTGGTCGACGGTTCGGTCGGCTTCGGCGGTGAAGAGTCCGCGGGAGCGAGCTTCCTGCGGCAAAACGGCAAGGTCTGGACAACGGACAAGGACGGCATCATCATGTGCCTGCTGGCCTCAGAGATCCTCGCTGTCACCGGAGAATCCCCGAGCGAGCACTACCGCAAGCTGACGGCAGAGTTCGGTAGTCCCGCCTACGCCCGAGTTGATGCGCCAGCGACTCGTGAACAGAAGTCGGTCCTGGCCAAGCTCTCACCCGATCAGGTCAGCGCCACAGAGCTCGCCGGGGAACCAATCACTGCCAAGCTCACCCGCGCGCCGGGCAATGACGCCCCGATCGGTGGACTCAAGGTCACGACGGAGTCGAGCTGGTTCGCCGCGCGCCCATCTGGTACCGAGGATGTCTACAAGATCTACGCCGAGTCGTTCAAGGGCCCAGAGCACTTGGCTCGGGTGCAGGAAGAGGCTCGCGAGGTCGTCTCCGACGCTCTCGGCAGCTAGCGGGGCTGGAACGTCACCCGCTGGTTACGCGGGTGACGGCTTCGGGCTTACCTCAGACCTCGGATCGCGTGCGATCAAGCTGGGCACGTGGAGCCGTCGCTGAAACATCCGGTTCGCAACTTGAATGACGACGGCGGCAACGGTCGTGAATACGCACGCCGACTAGTGGGCCTTGTAAAAAAAAAACTATTCTGCAGCCTCAGCCTCGGGCGAAGAAGGCCTTAGTGCGGCTACCCGCGTAGAGCATGGCGAGGATCAATAGCGCGAAAGCGATCTCGACGAGGAACACGCTCCAGATGTCGGAACCGATGGCCAAAATGAACCCGATGACGGCCAGCGCGATTCTCAGTACGGAGAAGAACGCGATGACCCCGCGGGAAAGCCGCGAGCCACCGAAGAGCCCAAACGAGAGCAGCAGAATAATCGCGCCGATCACCAAAAGCACGCCACCAGAGACGGCGATATTCGCGGAGTTAAGTCCCAGCTGTTCTTGGAGTTGGACCTCATTTCGGAACAACAGTCCACCGACACCGGCGGCGACATCGATCAGGCCGATCAGGAAGGCGAAGATCGCGACCAGCGTGACGTTCCACGGGCGCTTTGGCGCTGCGCCAACGGGCGGTCCTTGCGGAACTCCGGGTTGCTGGGGGTAGCCGGGCTGGACTGATGGTTGCGGTGGGTAGCTCACCCTGCAAGTTCTATCACCGGAATGTGGCTGACTCAACGACACCCGCCGCGACACCGCCGAGCACCAATGGATTTAGAGCACAAGCAGGAGGCGCGAGTTGCCAAGCGTGTTCGGCTTAACTCGCTCAAGGTCGAGGAACTCCGCGACACCCTCGTCGTAGGACTGCAGGAGTTGAGCGAACACGTGGTGATCAACCGGGGTGCCTTCGATCTCCACAAATCCGGCCCGGCGGAAGAAGTCCACCTCGAAGGTCAGCACGAACACCCTGTCCACCCCAATCTGGCGCGCCCTGATGATCAGTTCATCCAGGAGTAGCCGGCCAACCCCGCGCCGTGCCTGCTCAGGATCGACTCCGAGGGTGCGAACCTCCGCGAGGTCCTCCCAAATGACGTGCAGCGCTCCACAACCGACGACGTAGCCATCCAGCTCCGCGACGAGGAAGTCTGGAACATCCTCGTACAACGACACGGTCGCTTTGCTCAGGAGTCGACGGTCTTGGGCATACAGGTCAACGAGTTCGCGAATCCGACGAACGTCCCGAGTCCGCGCGCGGCGAATCGTTACATCGCCGTAGACGTTCCCGCCAATCGGCAGCGTCGCGTTCATTCGGACTGGTTCTTCTCGTACACCAGTCGCAGACCGATGAGGGTCAGGGCAGGCTCATGAGCGGTCAAGGTTGAAGATTGATCCCGAACGACCTTCGACAGGCCCCCGGTGGCAATGACGGCGTTCACTGAGCCGCCCAGTTCGGCCGTGATTCGCTCGACGAGACCATCGACTTGGCCAGCAAAGCCGTACACCGTTCCCGACTGCAACGCCTCGACGGTGTTCTTGCCGATGACCGACCGGGGTTTAACTAGCTCGACCTTGCGCAGCTGCGCGGCTCTGGCAGCAAGTGCCTCAACCGAGATCTCGATACCGGCGGCCAACGCCCCACCAAGGAACTCGCCCTTGGCCGACACCACATCGAAGTTGGTGGACGTCCCAAAGTCGACGACGATCGACGGCCCCCCGTAGAGGTGGTGGGCGGCAAGCGTATTCATGATTCGGTCGCTTCCGACCTCTTTCGGATTGTCGGTCAGCACCCCGACGCCAGTCTTGACTCCCGGTTCCACCACAACGGTGGGGACATCGGGGTAGTACCGCGTCAGCATCGCCCTTAGTTCACGCAAGACAGCCGGAACGGTTGAGCACACCGCGACTCCGGTGACGGGCGGATCGCCTGCGAGGAGGCCGCGGAAGGTCAGCGCAATTTCATCCGCAGTCGCACGCGAATCTGTCTGAGTTCGGTAGGAGATCTCCAGGCGATCGTCGGCGAACAGGCCGATATCGGTGTTGGTGTTCCCGACGTCAATGGCTAACAGCACCTGCCCATGATCCCCCACGAGATGCAACGGTGCGACCTCGGGGACGGCTCGACAGGTGAACGGTGAGACTGATCGCGCTACGAGGAGTTTGCGCTGAGTTCGGCCGGGGCGTTCCGCGCGTTGGTTCGGCGATGCGCGTCGTAGACCACAGTGGTGATGATGGCGATCAAGACGAGAGGCAGGACGAAGAACACCATGACTTGAGTGAACCCGGTCAGGGCCTGATGTTCGGTGGCGTTGAGAACGAGGTAGGTCGTGAAGGCAATGTAGAGACCGAAGAACACTGCGCCTTCCCACCGTTGCACGGCGTACCCGGTGAAGATGATGGGCAATACTGCGATCGCAGTCACCACCATGAGGGGGATGTCGAAAGCGATCGCGGCGGCGGGGACGGGGATCCCGCCGCCGGCGAACAGGGCGGGGACGGCCATGACGAGCCCAATGTTGGCGATGCAACTGCCCACCACGTTGCCGATCGCAATATCCCGCTCGCCGCGGAACGCAGCGACCAGCGAGGTGACGAGTTCGGGTAGTGAGGTGCCCAACGCAACCACGGTGAGTCCAATCACCAGGCTGTCGACACCCAGAGCGGTGGCGGTGTTCACGGCGCCAGTGACCAACACGCTGGCGCCCACGACGAGCAGGGCGATTCCGGCCACGATGAGCAGCCCACTGACGGTACTTGACTGGGGTCGGGCCGCGCCTGAGTCCGATTCGCCGGTTGAAGAACCGTTCCCCGGCGTTTCGGGCTGTACCGGATCAGCGGTTGCAGCGGCGGTAGAGGGCTCGGTGGCAGCGGCAGCGGCGGTAGAGGGCTCGGTGGCAGCGGCAGCGGCAGTGGCAGTGGCAGGGGCAGCCTGGTCGGGCTGATCCGACGACAGCGACGTGTCGCGGCGCCCAATCACCACGGTCATCGCGGTGTGGGCCAGCCACAGGCTCACCAACAAAAGCCCGTCGAGGGCGGAGATGCGCCCGTCCAGGGCAAGTAGCAGGAATAGCACGGACAGCACAATCATCACGGGCACTTCGACCCGGACGAGTTGTGCGTTGACCGCTAAGGGCAGGACCACCGCTGCCAGGCCAAGCACTAGGAGCACGTTGGTGATGTTGGATCCGACCACGTTGCCAACCGCGAGGGCCGTTTGGTCGCGCAACACTGCGTCGACGGTGACCGCGAACTCCGGCGCCGAGGTCCCGATCGCGACGACCGTCAGTCCCACGACCAGCGGTTTCAGTCCCCACCTGGCTGCCAATCCCGAAGCGCCGCGAACGAGGACTTCACCACCAGCAACGAGCACCACAAGGCCGATTGCGATCCGAGCAAAATCGAGTGCTTCCACACTGCCAGACCGTACCGGCACGGTGCCTGGACTGGTCGCCGGCACGCTCGTCGCAGCCGACAGGGTCAGGGCGATCTTTTACCTGATTGCCGATGAGCCCTACTGGGTGGTGAGATCCGCGCCAATATCCAGGACGTGGGCGGAGTGGGTGAGTGCCCCAACTGCGACGTAGTCCACGCCTGTTCCGGCAACCGCTGGCGCATCGGCCAAGGTCAATCCGCCAGAGGCTTCCAGTAGCACTCGGCCATCGACGATTGCGACAGCCTCGGCCATTTGGGCGATCGTGAAGTTGTCGAGCAGTACCAGATCAGCCCCTGCGGCGACTACCACTGTTAACTGCTCAAGAGAGTCGACTTCGACCTCAACCGGGACGCCGGGGAACTGCTCCCGGACGGCCGTAAATGCCTGCGCCACTCCACCCGCAGCGACGGCGTGGTTGTCCTTGACCAGCGCCGCATCCGATAGCGCCATTCGGTGGTTGACTCCCCCGCCGCAACGGACTGCGTACTTTTCAAGGCCGCGCAATCCCGGCGTCGTTTTACGGGTGTCGCGCACGCGAGTCTTGGAGCCAGCGAGTGCTCGCGCCCACTCCGCCGTCGCCGTCGCCACTCCCGACAAGTGCCCAATTAGGTTGAGCGCGGTCCGTTCTGCGGTCAACAGATCCCGGGTGCGGCCCTCGATCGAGATGACGATGACTCCGGGGGTAACGCGATCACCATCGGCGGAATACTCGCTGACCGCGATCGCCTCACCGGCCCCCGCTGCCACGATCTCAAAGACCATCGCTGCAACAGGAACCCCGGCAACAACACCAGACACTCGCGAGGTGAGGTCGAGCTTCGAGCGCTGCGCCGCGGGAACGGTTGCGATCGTCGTGACGTCGACGCCGCCCGCTAGATCCTCGGCGAGGGCACCGCCGATGATGGCGTGGACTGAAAATGGATCGAGTCCAGCCGCGGTGAGCTGCTCGTATCGTTCGTCAAATCCGGTTGGGATCACTGCACTCATTTCGCCATCTCTGTAGCCGCGACATCTAGCAGGCTTGTTGACAGGTCTGCATCGTCATCTCGACGACTGACAATTCTAACCCGCCAGTGGTCATTGTCGACGTCGACGAAGTCATCTCGCCAATGCGAGCCGCGGGTCTCCTCGCGTAGCAGCGCCGCATGGCCGAGGAACCGTGCGACGAGCGCGATATTCGTTGTCTCCCAGGCGGCGGTATGTGGCTGCACAGCAGCATCACCGTGCATCGCGTCAAGTTCGGCCAACGTTGCGGTGATCGAGTCCCGGGTTCGCAGCACCCCGACGTGATCAGTCATGGATTGCTGAATGGTCGCGCGGTGCGCAGGATCTAACAGGGCAGCAGGTTCGCGCGGGGGGTTCGGTTCACGGCGCTTCGGGAGGCCGCCAGCCAGCAGCGATCCGATACGGTCGGCGAATACGAGGCCCTCCAGCAGGCTGTTACTCGCGAGCCGATTGGCTCCGTGGACTCCGGTACAGGCGCACTCGCCCACAGCGAATAGTCCCGGGATACTGGTTCGTCCGTGTAGGTCGGTCAACAGTCCGCCCGACACGTAGTGCTGGGCTGGAACCACCGGGATGAGGTCGCGAGTTGGGTCGATCCCATGCTCCAGGCAGGCGGCGCGGATATTCGGAAAGCGCCGATCCCACACTGCCTCGTCGAAGCCGCGCGCATCGAGCCACATGTGCTCGCGGCCAGTCTCCCGCATCCGGTACATGATCGCCTTGGCGACGACATCGCGCGGGGCGAGTTCGGCCATCTCGTGTTGACCGACCAAGAAGCGAGCTCCGTCGTCGTCGACGAGGGTGGCGCCCTCGCCGCGTAGCGCCTCAGATACCAACGGCTGTTGCCCGATTGATTCCCCACCGAGCCACAGCACGGTCGGGTGGAACTGCACGAACTCGATATCGGCGACCTGCGCACCAGCTCGAATACCGAGTGCGAGGCCATCCCCGGTCGCCACTGACGGATTCGTCGACGAGGCGAAGACCTGTCCGATTCCGCCCGTCGCGAGTACGACTGCGGGAGCCAGCGCGGCGCCGACGCCATCTCGCTGGCCTTCACCCATCACGTGCAGGGTGAGACCTTGCGCGGCCCCTTTGGCATCCATCAGAAGGTCGAGGACCAGCGCGTGTTCGATCAGCTCGATCTTCGGATCGTCGGCGACTGCTTTGACCAGGGCCCGGCTGATCTCGACCCCCGTCGCGTCCCCACCAGCATGGGCGATCCGGTCGCGGTGGTGTCCACCTTCGCGGGTGAGGGCCAGCGCCCCAGAATCGTCGAGGTCGAAGTCCGCGCCCCAACGCACGAGGCGTCGGACGGCGGCCGGACCCTCGTACGCCAGCACTTGCACGGCACCGGGGTCGCATAGGCCCGCACCGGCAATCAACGTGTCCGCTAGGTGGTCGGCCGGTGAATCGTCCTCGGCCAGCGCTGCCGCAATCCCGCCCTGGGCCCAGCGGGTCGACCCTTCATCGACTTTGGCTTTCGTCACCAACAGCACCCGGTGCCCAGCGCGACGGGCATGCATCGCCGTCGCTAGTCCGGCGATGCCAGAGCCGACAACGATCACATCGGCACTGATCGTCCAGCCTGGTTCGGCGCTGGCCAATCGCCCGGGAATGGGTTGGCTCACGCAGTGCTCTCTTGACTGTCTTCAGCTAGCTGCGGCGGGCAGCCGATCTCGATCGCCGCGTTATCGAGCAGTCGCGTCCCGTCGACAATCGCCGTCACAATCAACCTGCCTTCGCCACGATCAGGAGCCTGACCCATATCCGGGTCAGTGACGGCAACGTACTCAACGTCGATATCGACCATCGCACCGGCGGCCGCCAGTACCGCGCGCGCGGCAGTCACGGCGGCGGTTGAACCGTGCACGGCTGCCTTTTGCCCGGCGGCGATTGCGGCCGGAATCGACAGGGCGAGGGCGCGGGCCGACTCGCTCAGGTACTTGTTGCGGCTCGACAGCGCAAGCCCCGACTCATCGCGCGTTGTTGGTGAGCCAACGACCTCGACGTCGATATCGAGATCGCGGACCATCGCCCTGATGAGGGTGAGTTGCTGGTAGTCCTTCTCCCCAAATATCGCGAAGCGAGGGTTCGTCAGCGCGAGCAGTTTCGCGACAACAGTCAGCACTCCCCGAAAGTGCGTTGGCCGCGCTGCGCCCTCGTATTGGGTCGCGAGCGGACCGGGGTCGATCGTGATGACCGGATCGCCATCGGGATAGACCACCTCGGGGGTGGGAGCGAAGATAAGGTCGGCGCCGTTCTCCCGGCAAACATCGGCATCAGAGTCGAAGGAGCGTGGGTACCGATCGAGGTCCTCGCCCGCGTCGAACTGCGTCGGGTTAACGAAGATTGTGACGACGACGTGCCCGTTAGGGCCGACGAGTTCCCGGGCTCGGCGCACGAGCGAAGCGTGACCTTCGTGGAGTGCGCCCATCGTCATCACAACCGCACGCTGGGTGCGGGTAAATGGTGCGAGGGCTCGCTGAAGGTCGGCTCTCGTGCGCGCTACGTCGACATGGTGCTGTGGGTTGCTCATACAGATTCCTCATCGCCGGGGTCCTGCGAGGCCAGCGCCGACAGCAGTGCCTCGGCCTGCTGTGGAGCGAGCCGTCCGGCCGCTAACGCCCGATCCGCGGTCAGCCTCGCCATCGCAACGTATGCCCGTCGGGCCTGTTGCGACACCCCGTTGATCACGTCAACGTGAGCGGCGACCGTCCCAGCATCGCCCCGTACGACCGGACCGGTCAAGGCCGCATCACCGTTTCGTAGCGCGTTGTCCAGTGACGCGTAGAGCAGGGGGCTCAGTAGCCGTTCTGGTTGCTCGACGCCAGCGGCCGTCAGAAGATCAAGTGACTGGGTGACGAGCGTGATCAGATGATTCGCGCCGTTCGCTAAGGCTGCGTGGTAGAGCGCGCGACTGCCTTCCGGAACCCAAACCGGCTCGCCACCCATCTCGACAACGAGCGCCTCGCCGACGGGGCGCAGGACCTCGGGGGTGGTCACCCCGAACGGCGCACCGCTGAGCCGTTGCAGGTCCAGGCTCGTCCCGGTCAGTGTCATCGCCGGATGCAGCGCCAACGGCAGCGCACCAAGGGCCGTCGCGGGACCAAGGACGCCAATCCCGTAGCGACCACTGGCGTGCGCGATCAACTGTCCGGGCCGGATCACACTGGTTGCTGCCAGGCCCGCAATAAGGTCGGGAAGAACATCGTCGGGAACGGTCACGAGGACGAGTTCGGCGGCGGCGAATACCTCCTCCGGACTGACGAGCGGGACTCCAGGAAGCAGGGCCTCGGCGCGCAATCGACTGAGGTCGCTCACCCCGTAGGCAGCGATCACTTTGTGGCCAGCATTGGCCAACGCGGCCCCGAGCACACTGCCCGCTCGACCCGTCCCGACGACACCAACCGTCAATCGGGGAGCCGAACTGTTGGTCGACGTCACCGCGTCAGCCTATTGCGTTACGGCCACGGTTGTAGCGTGTGGCATGTGTTCGCTACCAGCCCGACCGACACCGACCCACTGTCGTGGCGGCACGCGTGGCAAGCCGCAGCCCTTGGGGAGTTCGGCTTCTACCGCCAGGCGGACTGTCGACCGGCCGACCATTTTCGGACCTCAGCCCATATCGGCGGACCGTTCGCCGCAGCCATCTTCGATCGCCTACGCGGCGTCGATGAACGCCTGGCACACCCTTCGACGCTGACCGTTGTCGATGTCGGCGCCGGTGGTGGGGAACTCCTGAACGCTCTCGCGGGACTCATAGCGGCCAGCGATCCGGGACTGGCCGGACGAGTTGAACTCATCGGCGTCGACCTGCGCGACAGACCCGAGCACCTGCGCTCCGACATTGGCTGGATCAAAGGGTTGGCTCCTGTCTGCGCTCCAACTGACATCACCGGGATGATCGTTGCAACTGAACTACTCGACGACATCCCCATCGACATCGCCGAACTGGATGCGACAGGCGACTGGCGTTATCTGCGGCTAGACAGCGCGGGCGTCACTTCACTTGGTGAGGTCCTGGCATCAAACGATCAGAAGTGGGTCGATGCCTTTGCGGGTCGAAGCGAACTCTCGGCGGGGACCGGGACACGGGTAGAGATCGGCGCTACCCGGGACACCGTCGGAACAGCCCTGGCGAGCCGACTTCTTGAAGGCGATGCGCTCTTCATCGACTACGTATCCGGTACCGGCTCCACGCTGAGCGCATTTCGTCATGGTCACGAGGTCGCACCCGTTACTGACGGCTCGATGAATATCACCGCAGCGGTCCACCAACGCTCCCTGACCTCGACGCTGACTCGGTTCGGTGACGTCCACGTGCAGGATCAAGCGAACGCACTGGCCGAGTATCAGCGTCCGAGGGAGGCGACCGAGATGTCGATGATGGTCCGGCTGCAATGGCGTTCGGCGTGGCAAGAACTCACCGACCGCGCCGGTCTAGGCAGTCACTCGTGGATCTCGCTGACCCGAACTAACACGGACCTGCCGCAACAGGATGCGAAACAGGAGATGAGTCGCTGATGGCTAATGAACAGACCTGGACGCTGACGCTGGGACCATCTCATCCCGCCGGACATGGACCGATCGCGCTGAACCTGAGGACCCGAGCCGACGGCTCCAGCGACGACACCATCGAGTGGTGCGAACCGCTCATCCATCCCCTCCATCGCGGTGTCGAGAAGCTCTTCGAGTCCCGCGACTACCGCCAAATCCTGGCACTAGCTGACCGCCACGATTGGCTGAGCGCGTTTGGTTCCGAACTAGGCTTGGCGCTGACCGTCGAGGAAATGCTCGGGCTTGCAGTCCCGCCGCGGGCAACGTGGATTCGCACGGCGATGGCCGAACTGAATCGCGCGATCCACCACCTACGCTGGCTTGGGGAGACGATCGGTGAGCTCGCCACGACCAGCGCGGAGTCCAAGCTTCGCGATAGCTGCCGGGTCGCCCGTGAGCAGTTAACCGACCTCCACGAATCCAACAGCGGTGGGCGCGTTCACCCGATGCTGGTTCAGCCGGGCGGCGTCCGCGTTGACCTTCCGCCAGGGTGGTCGGCTGCCGCGGCTGAGCTGGCATCCTCGCTCGTACCGCTGTGCGAAGAGTTGATGGCGTGGGTTGATTCCGCTGAGCAGCTCGCCGGTGTTGCCCAGGTCTCTACGGCTGACGCGATTGCCTACGGGGTGTCGGGTCCCGTCGCGCGTGCGAGTGGACTTCCCCTCGACCTTCGATTCGATGACCCCTATGTGGCATACCCAGAGCTCATCGAGGCCGGTGTGCTGACTCGATGTTTCGGTCAAAAAGGTGACGCCCAAACCCGGCTCCACGTGCTGACGGCGGAGCTACCGATCTCACTCGATTGTTTGCGGTTCGCTGCCGCGCAGTTGGCGGGTCCCCACGCCGATGGTGCCGTGTCCGTTCGTCTGCCCCGCAGCGTTCGCGTCCCGGAAGGTGACGGCTACGGCTGGACCGAAAACCCGACTGGGATCAACGGCTGGTTCCTCGTGTCCAAGGGCGGTCCGATGCCCTATCGCCTAAAGCTACGAACAGCGTCTTTCGCGAATGCCGCCGTCCTTTCCCAAGCGGTCGTCGGTCAACGCGTAGCCGACCTTCCCGTCTCGCTGATGTCATTCCTACTCGTCGCTGGAGACCTCGCGAAGTAGTCCGATCGATCGGGAGACTGGTCTCACTCGGTCTCAGCAGTCCTCGCAAGCTGGGCAAATCCGCCGTTGTTCTTTCGGCGATTATTACTGGGACCCGTGCCGCTCACAGCGCTCCTAGTATTTCTCCCAGATTGCAGTGGATATCTTGCCCAAATCCTCGTTCGCGGCAAAAACCCCATCCAACTCGTCGAACATCGCCTGAGTGCCGATGATCGCGAAGGTGAGTTCCCTGCCGGACTTAGCCGTCATATAGCCACCCAGAGCTTTGGTTTGTAGCCGAATTCGGTCATTCAGCAAGTCCGCCCCTGCAAGCGTCCCCGTCTTTGCCGAGACCTTGCCGGCCGCTGGACTGTCCTTCTGGACGTTCTCCAGCGAACCATCTACGCCCATGATCGGCAACGCCGCGCGCCAGCGAGCGGCGTCGGGACGGCTGGCAAACACCCCTTGGAGTTGGGTCTGCGAATTAGCAGTGATGAAGTTGCCCGGCAGTCCCGATCCATCGACCAACGCAACATTCTTGGGGTCGATACCTGCGCTGGAGAACAGTTTCGCGAGCTCAGTGAATCCGGCATCGCAGTCCTTACTACCAGCGGCAACGGCCAGCAGACAGATCTGCGTCTGGGCACCCCGGTTGTAACTGATCTTGAGGATGTAGGTCGCGTTCTGTTCGTACGTCAGGTCAGTTAGCTTCGCGACCTGCGGCAGCGCATTGACCGTGGCCGCTGATCCCAGTCCGGAGGTGTCGTTAACTGCCGTCGGATTCGCACCCACTTGCACGCCGGCGCGCTCGAGCGCCTCGATGAATGCGGTGCGTGCGAAGGTCGCTGGATCGGTGAGGTTCCAGATCTTCAGCGCGGGCATGCTGTCGGCGGCGATGGTGCCAGTCATCGTGATGACGCCGTTCTTGGCGGAGTCCACCTCAATAGCCGTTCGACCGCCAGATTCGACGGTCTTGACGCGGTTGTCGATCACCCACGGGGCCACCATCGGACGCATCTTCACCTTCGGTGCTGCCCCGACCTCGCCGGGCGTGCTCAATAGGTCGATGACGTTGTTGTTGATGACGATCGGTGACACGGGGCCGTCGTTGGGTAGCAGGTCGCGCGTCTCAAACAGGCGGTCGTCGATCACGACGTCGCCAGACACCCGACTGATTCCCGAGTCCTTGACCTGCACGGCGAGTTCGTCGAGACCCGCAAGCGGGTTGTTATCGGCAATTGATGCGCCGGGTAACGCGTTCGCGTCGTTGTGGTCAAATTTGGTGTAGACGATCTTGCCGTCCGGCCCGGTCTGTCCGCCCATAGTGATGTCACCCTTGGCAACGAGCACCAAGTCACCGGACAGTACTTCCCCGTTTTTTGAACCCTTCTGAACCACGGGAGTGACGATCTTGGAATCCGGTCCGAACTTGAGCCAGCCCCCGCCGACGCTGTAGGTCTTGGTCACCGACGCGGGCTCGAGAAACGCATCGGCGTTGTAGGAGATCAATGCGTCGCCAGTCGCAGCGTCATTGACCGCCAGCGACCAAACGGAGCGCTTGTATGGCGCGGAATTCATGACATCGATCGCAGTCTGTGGGATTCCAGCAGTCGCACCGCCAAGGCCGCCAACCGGGACCGGTTTGTCATCAGCCGAGCTTGCGCATCCGGCTAACGCTAGGCATACGGCGGACAAACCCGCAGCGGCCGGCATCCAAGTAATAGCCATACGTGCTCCGATTCAACTAGGGACACGCGTGAGCTTAACGTGCCGGCGAACAAGCTACAGGGACGTAGGTCCAGTCAGAACCGTTCTGTGTCGTCAGCAGGATCTCATCCGGCGCGTTCTGATCAGAGCTCGTCATCAGGCAACAACTCCCGCGCTTTTTCCATTAGAACGACGTGTGCCAACACTTCGGCTGCTGTATCCGTCTCGTCGACCTCCAAGGGTTCCCAGCAGATCACCGACTTGTGGCGGTTGATCAGGCAGGACACCCAGCCCTCCCAGTCCTCCCAGTCGGGATTGATGCAGCGCGCCATGTCGTCGTGCCCTCGCCGGCTAGAAGTCGTAACGTCGGATAAATAAGCGCCGTCGTCCTTGCTGGTCCAGACACCGACAACGATCCCCTCGACGGGGTCGATGTGCAACAGCGCGGTGAACGGTCTGCTGCGTCAATACATCCCAAAGGGCGCCAGTTTCAAGCTCTACAACGCCGACTATCTGAACGTCGTAGCTCAAGAACTCAACGGCAGACCCGCAAGATTTTGGGCTGGCAAACCCCGGCTGAAGCCTTCGCCAAGCTACTCTCGGAACCAGATACCAAAGCAGGTGTCATTGCGACGACCCCTTAAATCCGTCGACTACTGTCCAGCGCTAACTACTCGTTGGCGGGATTAGACCGACAGATTGCAGCCACTCACGCGCGACCGTCTTTGGATCCTGTCGCTGCAGGTCGACTTCGGCGTTGAGTTCCCGCAGGTCTTGGGTCGTCAGCTTGGAGGAGACTCCGTTGAGCGCATCGACCATCGCGGGCGTCGACGCCTCGGTGTTGATGACGGGAATGACGTTGTCGGCGGCCTGAAGCATCTTGTCGTCATCAAGGACGGTGAGATTGTAGGCGGCGATGTAGCCCGACGATGAGAACACCACGCCTAGGTTGATCTTGTCCTGCAGGAGCGCCTGCACCGTCAGAGGTCCACCAGCATCTAATGCCGTGAAGCTGTTGAACTTGATGTTGTATGTCGACTCAAGTCCCGGCCGACAGAAGGGGCGCGTCGTACAGTCCGGAGCTGCCCCCAAATTGACCGGATTGGACTGTGACCAGACACCGAGTTCAGACAGTGTCGACAGCTTGTGCTTCTTCGCGAACTCTGGGGTGACCGCGTACGCGTTTTGGTCTTGCGCCGCCGCCGGGTTGAGAATCGTCAGACCCTTCTCATTAGCAAGTGGCTGACCAGCGGCGAGAGTCTTCTCCGTGCTGCTACTGGCGAGTGTTGGCGCCTGCGGACCGTTGATGTTCAGGTTCAGATACTCCGTGAAGGTCGCCAGATAGTTAGGCATAACCTGGAGTTGGTTCTTCTCCAGAGCTGGGATGACAATCTCGGAGGTCGTGAGCTCCTTGACGGTCGTCGGGATCCCGGCGTTCTCCAGTGCCAGCGAATAGATCTGACCAAGGATGCGTGACTCGGTGAAGTTCGTTGTGCCGATGAGCGTTCCGCTGCTTCCGAAACCGCACGCACTTAGCCCAAACCCAGCGACGAGGACCGCCAGAAACGTAGCGACGCCGACACGTTTCGTCCGTCGAGGTGAGCTTCGGGGACGTGTCATGCCATCTCCTCGATTGCGGCCTGCTCCATTGTGAGACCACGCGGCGTAACCCGTCGCTGGATCAAGGCGAGCACAAGGTCGACGGCGATCGCCAGCACCGCGGTCAGGATTGCCCCGGCGACCAGCAAGGTGTTGTCTTGAATCGCGAATCCCTCAACGACGTAGACGCCCAGCCCACCCCCGCCTACAAGCGCAGCTAGCGAAGCCGTCGCAACAACCTGAACTGTCGAGGTACGGATGCCGGCGGCAATCAATGGGACCGCATTCGGAAGCTCAACTTTGCGCAGCATCAGCCACCCGGAGAAGCCCATACCGCGGGCGGCTCCGCGAACTTCCTCATCGACATCACGGACACCAATGTAGGTATTGGTCAGTAGCGGCGGGATCGCAAAAATAATCAGCGCGAGGATGGCCGCGAGATTACCCACTCCGATTGGTGCCCACGACGCGAAGATCACCAGTAGGCCGAAGGTGGGAACAGCCCGCCCGACGTTTCCCACGTTGATTGCCAGGAAGCCACCCTTTTGTTTGTGCCCGAGGTAGACCCCGAGGGGTAACGAGATTGCCATCGCGACAGCCATCGCAATCAACGTGATCGCCATCTGCTGAGCAAACCGAACCGGAATTCCGTTGTCGCCCGACCAGTTCGCTGGGTCGGTGAACCAGGCCCACAGCGCGCCCATCAGACCTCCCGCGCCAATCGAGCCCAAGGGGTGAGGAGCCGCTCGGCGATCTGCAAAAGCACCTCAAGAACGACGGCCAGCAACACACACGCCAGGGTGGCCGTCATGATCTGGGCGTGCCAGAAGTTTTGTAGGAACCCGCTGTAAATCATCGATCCGAAGCCGCCGTAGCCAACAAGCGCACCGATCGTCACCAACCCAACCGTTGAGACAGTTGCGATGCGGATGCCAGCGATAATCGTCGGCAATGCCAACGGGAATTCAACCTTCCACAGAATGCTGAGTTTGGAATACCCCATTCCCCGTGCCGCATCAACAGCCTCAGGTGGCACCCCTTTGAGCCCGACGACTGTGTTGCGTAATACGACGAGTAGAGCGTAGACGGCAAGCGCCACGACCACGGTCCACGGCGACAATCCGAAGATTGGCCACAAGACCGAGATCAACGCCAACGACGGAATCGTGTAGAGAACCCCGCCCAGTGCCAGGACAGGAGCCTCCCAACGTGGGTAACGTCTGACAAGTATTCCGAGCGGGATGGCGACCACTACTGCGAGTGCGACTGCGGTCAGCGTGAGCAGGATGTGCTCTTGGCCAGCTTTGAGCAACTGCTCGGTATGCGAGGTGACATACGACCAACTCAGCCAAGGGTTGGGCGCAGACTCGACAGTCGTCTCGGCCGCCAGAACGGCTGAGACAAAGAAGGGCATGACATGAACGCTACCGAATTCGGCGACGCGATGATCTCGTTTCGGGGCGCATCCAAGACTTACCCAGATGGAACGGTTGCCGTGCACCCACTGGATCTTGAGGTGCGTGAGGGCGAAGTATGCGTCCTCGTCGGAGAATCCGGGTGCGGCAAGACGACGACGATGCGCATGATCAACCGCCTACAAGAGCCGACGACCGGAGTCGTGGAAGTCGGCGGGCGTGACGTCATGACGGTGCCACTCAAGGAGTTGCGCCTCGGGATGGGCTACGTCATCCAGCAGATCGGCCTGTTCCCTCACCTGACCGTTCGCAAGAACGTAGCGACCGTCTGCAACCTGCTGAAGTGGGACAAGCAGAAGACCAATGACCGCGTTGACGAGATGCTTGAGCTTGTGGGATTACCCCCTGGAGAGTTCGCAAATCGCTACCCACATCAACTCTCGGGCGGACAACGGCAACGCGTCGGGGTCGCTCGCGCTCTAGCCGCTGACCCACCCGTGTTGTTGATGGACGAGCCATTCGGCGCTATCGACCCGATCGCGCGCAATCGTCTGCAGGACGAGTTCCTGGCATTGCAAGCCCGCGTTCGCAAGACCGTGGTGATCGTGACCCACGACATCGACGAGGCGGTGAAACTCGGTGATCGGATTGCCGTCATGCGAAGCGGCGGCTACCTCGATCAGTACGCCGCTCCGGCTGAGGTACTCGGCGATCCTGCGACGCCGTTTGTGGCCGAGTTCACAGGCTCGGACCGGAGCTTGAAACTACTCGCTGTAACGCCCGTGGAATCCGGTGAGCTGGAACCGTTTACTCCCGCTGATCGAGACCTCCCGTCGGTTCCGGCGAACTACTCCTTGCGCGAGTCACTCGCCGTCCTGCTGGACTCCAAACGCGGCAAGGTCACAGTCGGTGATCCAGCGAATCCGCACGGGGTGCTGACGATGGACGGGATTCGGCGTGCGTTGCGCATCACGACGGCCGACGTTGCTGCCGAGCACGCAGTCGACCACGCAGTCGACCAAGCAGTCAACGGAGGACCCGACTAAGAGTCCGTCTCGTCGCTCGCCAACGCGGCGCCTTCTAGCTCAACCGTTAGTTGATGAGCCAACCGAAGATTATTGACGGCGAGATCGACGGGGTCGCGACGATGGACTCGTCGGAGATGGGGCTTTCTGGAATGCTCGAAGAATCCGTTGGGCTAGGAGAGACCGTCTCACTCGGTACATCGCTTGGGCTTTGTGTTGCCGAATCCGTCGGGTCTGGAGACTCTGTTGGTTCTGGTGAAGTCAGTTCTGGCGAAGATGGTTCTGCTGACTCCGTGGGCCCAGTTGGCTGCGGAATCGGGTGAGTCGATGTGGGACTAGGTGAAGCGCTCGGGGACTGCGAGGGAGTCGGAGTCTGAGCAGGAGGGCTCGACTCATCGGTGGCCGACGGTTCCGGGCTCGACTCACTGGTTGGCGGTGACGACGGATCGGGTGTTGGCTCAGGTGATTTGCTGGGAACAGCGGCGGCTGACGGTTGAGCACCCTCGTCAGCGGGTGTCGGCGACAGTGTTGTCGGCGGGATGTCGAACTCGCCCGGTGCCAGGCTCTGCACTGATGCGGCGCGCTTGGGAGCCTTCTTCCGTGGTTCAGGCTGGGTGGGTTGACCGGGAAGACTGACTGGTTGTGCCTGGGCGATATTGGCCGGAACCTTCGCTCGCGGCTTGGGCACCTTTGGTTCCTCACCAGGGACAGACGGGGCCGCCAGCGCTCCGGCTGCGTGCAGCGAGTCACTCGTGACGCCATTCTCGGCGGTCGCGGCTCCAAGGATCTGCGTGTTGATTGTGGCAGCAGCGATCGCGGCAGCAGCAACACCAGTTATCGACAATGCGGTAACTGTGCGTACGCGCTTCATCACAAATCGCCTCCTGACACGACCTAACCGTAAACGGTATCGGTCTTGGATCCAAAGCTGAGATGTCAAAGAAAGCGCCAATTACCGCGCCGTAGCGCTGTCTCAGCCACTTTTCATGAGGGAATGATGGACAGTTGGACCTGAAAAGGTGTAGTGCAGTAGGTGTGTCTTAGACCACATCAGCTGTCAATCCGGGGTTTAGCTGCGTGACTCCCCTCACGACACCCTCACCGATGCCCATTCACCACGAGCAGGAGCACCTTATGCGAGTACTGCTGATCGAGGACGATCCGTCAGTCGCGAGCAGCGTGCGCGATGGTCTATCAGCCAACGGCTACACCGTCGACTACGTCTCCAATGGAACAGCCGGACTGGCTGCCGTGGACAGCGCACCGCAACCCGACATCGTGCTGCTCGATTTGGGCCTTCCGGATGTCGACGGCCAAGACGTCTGCCGTTCAATCCGTGCAGACTCCCAAATTCCGATCATCGTGATCAGCGCGCGCGGCGATGAGGTCGACAAGGTTGTCGGCCTCGAACTCGGGGCTGATGACTACCTCGCCAAACCCTTCGGGATTCGTGAGCTGATCGCACGTATGCGCGCCGTCACCCGTCGCAGCGCCTCGACAACCGCTGCGGGTCCCGTAGGCGCGCCAGCCAACGCCAGCGGGCAACAGGAGGTCGGGGTTTTAACGATCGACCGGCGGACACAACGAGTCTTCCTCTCCGACGATGAGATCGCCTTAACCGCCAAGGAATTTGCGCTTTTGAGCTTCCTCGCCGAAGACCCTGGATCGGTCTGCCGTCGCACCGATATCCTCAGCCAGGTATGGGAAACCGACTGGTATGGACCCACGAAGACAGTCGATGCGCACGTAGCGTCGCTGCGTAAGAAGATGGGCGACGCGGCGTGGATTGAGTCCGTCCGCGGTGTCGGATTCCGCCTCGGGAACCCCGAACAGGCAGCCTGAAACTGCTAACGGTCGGGCCAACCGCCCAACTGAACTCCGGCATCGGTGGATCGACACGAACCTTAGGTAGGTCACAGTGAAGTGGCGGGTCGTCGCAGCGCTGGTCGCGCTAACAGCCCTCGTGCTGCTCGTGCAGGACATCCCACTCGCGGCCTACCTGCGCACCGTTGAGAGCAATCGAATCAATACCGAGCTACAACGCGATGCCTTCGTGATCGCTGGTCGTAGCGTTCAGGTCCTGCAATCCGAGACAGCCCAGACCAACCCCGCTCTCAACGTGTTGGTGACCGAATATGCCAAAGCAGAAGGCGCCCAGGTCGCGGTCGTTGATGCCGCCGGAAATGTCGTCGCCTCCAGTGACTCGCGCGTCGCCATCGGTACATCTTTGGAAGGCCGCGGCGAGATTCAAGCGGCTCTGCGTGGCGAGACCGCATCCGGTGAGCAAGACTCCGACACCAGCGATATCTCGCTGCAATACGTGGGCGTTCCCGTACTGAGTGGTCCAGAAACGCTCGGCGCCGTCCGGCTGACGTACCCAACATCCGAGCTCTCAAGCCGCGTTAACGAACGCGTTCGAGGAATCGGCGTCGTTGCCGGACTAACGCTACTTGCGGCCATCGTCGTGGCGTTTCTTTTGGCCGGCACGATCACCAGACCGCTCAAGCGGCTACAAGAGACCACTGCCCAGTTGGCTCGTGGTGACCTGTCCGCCCGTGCGGAGACTGACAGTGGCGCGCCCGAACTACGCAAACTTGGCCGAGACTTGAACACGATGGCGAACCAGCTGAGCGGACTTATTGAGGCTCAGCGCTCATTCGCTGGGGACGCCTCCCACCAACTCCGCACTCCCCTGACCGCACTGCGGCTGCGGCTGGATCAGGCGGCTGACGCCCTTGACGTCAATCCGGCTGCGGTATCAGAGCCACTCGACGACGCTCGGGCGGAGACTGAACGCCTCCAGCACGTCATCGACGGGCTTCTCCGACTGGCCCGCGCGGAGGGGCAGCAACAGAAGCTCAGCATCATCGACCTGACGACGATTGCGCGCGAACGGTTCGCAATCTGGCAACCGCTCGCTGAAGAGCAGGGTGTCCGTCTCGAGCTCTCGGCGCCACCTACCGCACTCATCGAAGCAGTCCGCGCCGCACCCGAGCAGATCGTGGACAACTACCTCGACAATGCCTTGTCGATAAGTCCGTCCGGTTCAACCGTGCTCGTCACGATCGTTGAATCCAGCACGTTAGCTATCCCGACCACGACACTGCTGGTCAGCGACTCAGGTCCTGGTCTCAGCGCGGACCAACGGACACGGGCATTTGATCGATTCTGGAGTATTCGGGAAGACAACGCCGGAACCGGACTCGGCTTAGCGATTGTCCGTCAACTGGCAGACGCGAGTCAGGCGACGGTTGAGTTGCGCGAATCCGTGAGCGGTGGAATCGAGGCAGTCGCCGTCTTCCGACGGCCAAAGGTGTGATCGTTCGTGCGAAATGGTGCGGTCTTCGCACCGTTCGGTTGCATAGTTGCTGTTGCTCCGGGACCTCCGATTCGGCCGCGATGAGGCGTCGTGCGACAAGTCGCACGACTGGTAGGCTGACAAGAGCACGAGGCGGTCCCACGCCTGTGGGATCGGCACGAAGAAGCTCGCGAGTCACGCTGGCGTCGAGACCGCAGTCCCGCAATATGAAGGTCCGTATGCAGATCCAGGTCACAACCGATAACAACGTTGACGGAAGCGCCGAGCTCACCAGCAAAGTCGATACTGATGTCACTGCCGCGCTGCTGCGCTTCAGTGACCAGCTCACCCGTGTGGAAGTCCACTTGGGGGATGAGAACGCCGACAAAGGCGGCACCACCGACAAGCGGTGCGTGATCGAGGCCCGGCCCGCGGGACAGCAACCGGTCGCAGTGACCAACCATGGTGCCACCGTCGAGGAGGCCTACAAGGGGTCGCTACGCAAGCTCACGAGCCTGCTCGACAGTCAGTTCGGGCGGCAGAATAACCGCAAGGGCGGCGACACTGTTCGACGCGCCGCTCGCAACTGAGGAGACGCGATGTTCACCCGATCCGACCTTTCCACCCTGACGTCCGCCGCGCCGCCGCTGGGAGTGTCAATCTTCCTGCCCACTCACATCCATGGCAGCGAGATCCGCCAAGATCCTATTCGACTCAAAAACCTCACTACCGAAGCGGTCGACAACCTGGTGGCGACGGGAATGGCCGAGGCTGATGCCGACGCGTTCGTCAAACCTGCCATGGCGCTCGTCGACGATTACGCCTTCTGGCAGCACCAGAACCAGGGCCTGGCGGTGTTCCTCGACGGCGACGCTGCTCGCTGGTTCAAGGTCCCCCTCGATCTGGACGAGCGCGTTACCGTCGGCCCCGGCTACCACGTGACGCCACTGCTGCCGATCCTCTCCGCCGATGGTGCTTTCCTCGTGCTCACTATCACCGCAGACGAGGTGGCGCTGTTCGATGCCTCCCGATTCGCCTTGGCAAAGGTCGAGCTGACGAACTTTCCCGCTAACGTCGACGACCTCCCCGGAGAACCGGACTACGAGAACCTCTCGCATGCACGCCCGACGGCACGGCCGCAGACGGGATCGATCGGCGACACCACCGCGCAGGCCTACGGTGACAGCCCCGCCGAGTGGAACAAGGCCCGACTCGTCGACTTCGTCCGGCGCGTCGCTGCGGCTCTTGAACAGCACGTGGCCGACACCCCTGTCCCGGTGGTGCTGATTGCCGACGCCCAGACCGGCGGCCACTTTCGAAAGTTCACCAATCTCGGTCCTCAGCTAGTGGGTGTCATCGACCACAACCCTGATTCTCTCGACCTCACCCAGCTCCACGCTGCGGCCTACGCCGTCATGGAGACACTCCTCGGCCAGTCCAGGAGCGATGCTGTCGAACGGCTCGCGGCCCTCCACGGAGCACACGATGCGCGAGCAATCACCGGCGTGGAAGCCGTCGCCGACGCTGCATCGCAGGGCCGCATCGACACGCTCTTCCTTATTGAAGATGAGACGACCGACACGCACTCAGCTGACCACGACCGGATCGCCAGTGGCGATGGCAACCTCGACGTGGCCGCCATCGGGACCCTTCGTCACGACGGTGCCATCTACCTCATAGCCCACAAGGACATGCCCAAGGGCACCGCTGCGGCGGCGATCCTGCGCTACTGAGCAGGAGTGGGGTGCCGTGGCGAACGTCGCTACTTCTCGTCGCAGTGCGCGCGCAGGTAGGTCGCGTAGTTGGCCACGAATAGCGGCTCAAGCGGGCCGACTTTGTCTTCGTGGAACATCTCTCGCGCGGCCTCAACGAGCTCGACGAGAGTCCCGCTGATATCGCCGAGGGAGCCGCCTTCAGTCGAGGCAGCCTGCATCGCTTGAGTGTGTTTGAACAGGTCGTAGAAGAACTTCAGATCGTGACGCTCTTCGGCGCATTCAAAAGCCTTCTCACGCAGTTCTTCATAAGGCAAATCTTCGTAGTCCACGTCGGCAGGCTACCTTCCGGGCAATCGGTGGCAGAATAGAGGCATGACAACCGACAACGATGATCCGATCGAGATGCTCTCCGATGATGAATGCTGGGCGCTGCTGGAAGATGAGAAGCTGGGCCGCCTCGCCGTCTCCGTCCGAGGCGAGCCCGACATATTTCCTATCAACTATGCCGTCATGGACCACTCGATCGTCGTTCGGACGACGGCGGGTTCAAAACTCGTGTCGTTGCTCCTCAATGCAGCCGTGGCCTTCGAGATCGACGGTTGGCGCGCGGAAGACAACGTCGCGTGGAGTGTCGTGGCCAAAGGTCTGGCGCGCGCCGTGCAGCCGGGAGCCCTCGCCGACGAGATAGCCGACCTCCCGCTCGTCCCATGGAATACCTCGCCGAAGAACCACCTTGTCATCATCGAGGTCACCGACGTGTCCGGCCGGTCATTCGAAGCCAAAGGTCGCGTCTGACCCAACGGCTGGTTAGCTGCGCCGCTATGCGCCTGGTTTACGACGCGGTTGAGTACTGGGCAGCACCCAATCGCCATCATCGTCGCGCCGCACCGGCGGGTTCCCTCCGTCGTTTTCACCTGTCAGGCGACACAGGTATTCAAGCCAGAGCGCAGCCAGGATGACAAGCACGGCGCCACTGACACAGCCCAGCGCGTACCAGAATCGCTGCGAGGCGATTGGCGCGCTGAAGTTCATCGCGAACACGACGGCGGTTCCCAGGTAGAACCCAGCGACGATCGCTCCGGTTCGGGAGGCCGCCATCGCCAGAGCCGCCGTGCGGGTAGCGACAAAGGGACTCATCGGCCGCGTGTCCGGTTTGCCGAGTAGTCGGGGTCGAATCGCCAACGCCCAAAAGAACAGCGCAAGCGCCAATATGACCAATGTCAGCGCGGCGGTTAGTGGCACCGGCAAGGTCCGCCCGGTAAACGCATCCCACAGCAGCACGGTGGCAAACCCGATCGCTGCGCCCAGGACTGCCAGCACCAGCAGGAGTCGCGGTCTCGTCGGCGTCACGATTACAGCGTAGGCCCCATCGGGCATTGCAGGCGTAGGTCGGTACGGACTCGGACTCCGTGCCGATCCTCCGGATCAACGCGATCTAGCAGAACTGCTACCGGCTCAGCCATACCTGCCAGAATCGCGTCCGGAGCGACTTCGGCTAGGGGCAGCAGAACGAAGGCTCGTTGCGTGGCGCGCGGGTGGGGCAGCGTGAGAGCCTCGCGATCGCTCGTCACATCGCCATAGTTGATGATGTCGACGTCTAATGTCCTGGGCCCCCACCTAATCGACCGTTCTCGCGCGAGTTCTACCTCCGCGAGTTGGGCGAGGGCGAGAACTTCAATCGGGTCTAGCGTCGTGCGGATCCGCAATACGGCATTGAGAAAATCCGGCTGCTCGGGTCCCCCTACCGGATCGGTCTCATAGACCGAGGAGACGGCGATCGGTTCGACAGCAGGATCCCGACAGACAATGTCGATCCCCTGCTGAAGTGAGGCGAGTCGATCCCCGAGATTCGCTCCGAAACCCAGCGTTACGTCGGTCACGTGGTCGCCACGGCCCGCAGGTGGAGCCAGCGAGTCGTCCGATCTGGCCGCCATCGGAAGCTACTGGACCCGCACGATTGAGACGGCGACATCGACGAACTCGGCATCAATCGGTGCACTCGGTTTGTGGACCGTAACCTCAACCACCGAGATGTGAACCTCATCGGAGTGAGTCACCGCGAAGACCGCGTCAGCGATCCGCTGGGCAAGCTTCTCGATCAGGTTGACGGGCTCACCTTCGATCACATCGACGATGGATTCGGCCACGGCACCGTAGTCGATCGTGTGCTCTAGGTCGTCAGTTCGCCCGGCTCGTCGAATGTCGGCATGTAGGACCACGTCAACGCGGAACGTCTGCCCTGTCTCCCGTTCGATAGGCAGGACGCCGTGATAGCCAAACGCGCTGACCCCGGTCAGAGTTATGCGATCGAAGCCTTCGAATCCACCTGGGTTCATTGCCCACTACCTCCCTGCTGGCCTTGCCAGCGCTGCGCTACCAGGACCGCTTCTCGTGTACCAGGGACATCATGCACCCGAACGCCCCACACTCCGGCAGCGGATGCCAGCGCCGACACTGCCGCAGTGGCGGAATCGCGATTGCGGTCACCTACGAGTGCACCCAGGAATCGTTTACGCGACGCGCCAATAAGGACCGGCTGACCGAGCTCCATCAACACGTCCAGGTGCCGCAGGAGTGCCCAGTTGTGTTCGCTACGTTTCGAGAATCCCAAACCCGGATCAAGCACGATCGATTCGCCACTAATCCCGGCGGCCAGGCACGCGACCCGTCGTTGGGCCAGGTGGTCGCGCACCTCCGTGACGACATCCTCGTAGTCCGACATCGCATCCATCCGCTCACTCGGAGCGCGCCAATGCATCACGACGATCGGGACGCCCAGGCCGGCAACGGTTGCGAGCATCTCGGGATCGGACAGTCCACCGCTAACGTCGTTAACCAACACCGCACCGGCATCGACGGCCGCGCGCGCGACCTCAGCGCGGGTGGTGTCGACGCTGACATTGACCCCTCGCCCGACCAGCCCTTCGATGACGGGAATGACACGCTGCAACTCGGTCTGCGCATCGATTCTCGACGCACCCGGCCGCGTTGACTCGCCCCCAACATCGATGAGATTCGCCCCTTGGCTAGCGAGTTCGATCCCACGCGCGATTGCCTCATCGTGACTCGCGAACTGTCCGCCGTCGCTAAATGAGTCCGGAGTGACATTGAGGATCGCCATGACGGCAGTTCGGCTCGGGTCAGCGATATCGCGGAGACCTAGGGTGCTCACTAAAGTCTGAAATCTGGAGTCTCGAAGGATCCGGGAATACTGCTATCGGGCCATGATCAGTGACATCGCTTCGGCACGGGTGGCCGGGTCGCGTAGCTGACCACGAACCGAACTCGTCGTCGTACGCGAGCCTGGTTTGCGCACGCCACGCATCGCCATACACAGGTGCTCGGCCTCAATCACGACGACGGCCCCGCGCGGGTGCAGAATCTCTTCGAGTGAGTCCGCGATCTGCGTCGTGAGCCGTTCCTGAACCTGCGGGCGGCGGGCATAGACGTCGACCAAACGGGCCAGCTTGCTGAGTCCCGTGATCTTGCCGTTTTGCGCTGGAATGTAGCCGATGTGCGCTCGACCAAAGAAGGGGACGAGATGGTGTTCGCAGTGGCTCCATAGCTCGATATCGCGCACGAGGACTAGCTCATCGTGGGCAAGGTCGAAGGTGGTGGTCATGACGTCGCGGGGGCGCTGGCGTAACCCGGCGAACACTTCTTCATACATTCGAGCGACGCGAGCGGGAGTGTCACGTAGCCCGTCGCGATCCGGGTTCTCGCCGGCCGCCAGGAGTAGCTCCCGGATCGCTGCCGCAGCACGCGCATGGTCGAACTCGGGAATCTCGACCTCGTCGGATTCTGGTACCAAGCTGATTGGATCAGTCACAGGGAACAACCTAACCGACTCCTAGTTAACGGGCGTCAGCTAGTCGGCTCAGTGCCTGCCGGTGGTGCCGTCGGCGATGCTGGTGGCGAGGCAGGCGCAGCGGATGTCGACGGTGACGTTGGATCATCGGTGGGGAGCATGGTCTGACCATTGGCCGCCACCTGACCGTTGCGCAGCGGTGCGTCGATCGGTCCGCGACCGGTCTGGCGCCGGTCTGATCCGGTCCATGCCGGACGCGCCCCACGCTTGTCCATCTTCGTGAAGATGCGCGCGACGTCAGCTTTGTCCAGGGTCTCGCGCTCAAGCAGTTCCAGAACCAGTGAGTCGAGAATGTCGCGGTTCTTGAAGAGGATTTCGTAGGCCTCCATATGGGCCTGCTCGATGAAGGTACGGACTTCTTCGTCGATAGCGGCGGCGATCTCCTCGGAGTAATCGCGTTGGTGCCCACGATCCATTCCGACGAACACTTCGCCACTCTCTTTGCCGTACTTGATCGCTCCGAGACGCTCGGTCATGCCGTACTGGGTCACCATCGCGCGGGCAACGGCGGTGGCCTTCTCAATGTCGTTGGCGGCACCGGTGGTGGGGTCGTGGAAGACCATCTCTTCGGCGGCGCGACCACCGAGCATGTAGGCGAGTTGGTCAAGCATCTCGTTACGCGTCGTGGAGTACTTCTCCCTGTCGGGAAGCACCATCGTGTAGCCGAGAGCGCGACCTCGGGGCAGGATTGTGATCTTGTGGACTGGGTCGCTATTCGGCAGCGCCGCTGCGACCATCGCGTGACCACCCTCGTGATACGCCGTGATCGTCCGCTCGTGGTCGCTCATGATGCGGGTCTTCTTCTGCGGTCCGGCCAGGACCCGATCGATGGCCTCATCGAGTGCGTAGTTGTCGACCAACGCCTTACCCAGTCGGGCGGTCAGCAGCGCGGCCTCGTTGAGCACGTTGGCGAGGTCAGCTCCGGTGAAGCCGGGGGTCCGGCGCGCGACGGCCATCATGTCGACGGTGTCGGCGAATGGCTTGCCACGGGCATGAACTTTGAGGATCTCGAAGCGGCCAGTGAGATCGGGGCGGTCCACCGCAATCTGGCGGTCGAATCGACCGGGCCGCAACAGTGCGGGGTCAAGGATGTCGGGACGGTTGGTCGCGGCGATCAAAATGACGCCGGCGGACACGTCGAACCCGTCCATCTCGACGAGCATCTGGTTGAGGGTCTGTTCGCGCTCATCGTGGCCACCACCCATACCGGCACCACGGTGACGGCCGACGGCGTCGATCTCATCGATGAAGATGATCGCCGGGGCGTTCTCCTTGGCCTGCTCGAACAAGTCGCGGACACGACTAGCGCCGACACCGACGAACATCTCAACGAAGTCCGACCCGGAGATGGAGTAGAAGGGAACCTCGGCCTCGCCAGCGACAGCGCGCGCGAGCAGCGTCTTACCCGTCCCGGGTGGGCCATAGAGCAGCACACCCTTGGGAATCTTGGCGCCAACCGCTTGGAACTTGGCCGGCTCCATGAGGAAGTCTTTGATCTCAACGAGCTCCTCGACGGCCTCGTCGGACCCGGCGACATCAGCGAACGTCGTCTTCGGCAGGTCCTTGTTAATGGATTTAGTCTTGGCCTTACCGAAGCTCATTATTCGGCTGCCGCCGCCCTGCATCCGGCTCATGAAGAAGAACAGCAGACCAACGATGATGACGATGGGCAGGAGCGAGACCAGTAACGTGACGAGCAGATTATCGGTGGGAACCTCGATGTTGTAACCGTCGGGTAGTTGACCGGCGTCAGTCTTCGCCTGCAGGAGTTCCTGCAACTGGACACCTTGGCCATCGATGTACTTCGCCGTCGTGACAGTGCCGTCTTTCAGGGTGACTTCGATCTTCTGCTCGCGGTCAATGAGCTTGGCGGACTGGGCCTGATTGCTCTGGACCGTCTGGATGATCTGGGAAGTCTCAACCTCCTTGGGCGCGCCGAAGCTGCCCCAGAGGCTGGTACCCAAAAGAACGAGCAAAACGGCCAGCATGATCCACAGCACTGGCCCACGGAGAAATCGCTTGGCATTCATTAAGACACAGCGTATGCGAGAGCAGGTCAGAAACGACTGCTGGATTCGGAAAAGTGCGTTCCGCTTGTCGCATAATACTGCGGCGGCCCGCCACGGGAGTCGCGGCGCGGCTCGCTACAGCGGCTTGAGAACGCCGATATAGCGAAGGTTTCGATACTGCTGATTGTGGTCCATTCCGTAGCCGACGACGAAATCGTTATCGATGTCGAATCCGACATACCGAACGTCAACCTTGTTACGAACTGCCTCTGGTTTGCGCAGCAGTGTGAGAATCTCCAGCGATGCTGGCTGGCGCGCTTGCAGGCTACGGATAAGCCAGCGCAGGGTGAGTCCAGAATCGAGGACATCTTCCACGATTAGCACATGGCGCCCCTCAAGGTTCGTATCGAGATCTTTGAGGATCCGCACAACTCCGCTAGAGGTGTTCCCGGCTCCGTAGGAGCTCACCGCCATCCAGTCAATCTCAACCGGACCGTCGAGCTCGCGGGCCAGGTCCGCCATGATCATCATGGCGCCCTTCAGGACCCCAACGAGGAGGAGCTCTTCCCCTTTGTAGTCAACATTGATGTCGGCTGCCATCGCAGCGATCCGCTCACTGAGTTGCTCTTCGGTTAGTAGCACCCGATCGATCTCTGAGGGGATATCCGTACTCACGCGTCGAACCCTTCTTAACTATTTTTGGAGGTGCTATGTGGTGGGATGTTGCGCCGCTCTGCGGTAGCTCATGAGTTAGTTGGTGAGTTGATTGGTGAGTTACCGGCCGACCCGTGACCCAACGGTTGCGCCCGGTAAAAGACAAGAGTGTCAGAGATGCGGGCGACTTCGTGGTCACCAGGCACTCTAGTGGGCCCTTGTCCTCGCCAATCGGCGACGAATCGGTCGATGGTCGTCAGGTGCGCGAAGGTAATCGTTCCTGGTGTCACCCCGACCGCGAGCAGGGCAAGTCGGTACAGCCGCGTCCGCACCGCCTGCGGAACCGTCGCAAGCTTGCCCGATGCCGGTGAGCTGAGGGCAAGCTGCACGCGGCCTTGTTCGGTGAGTTCAAGGCGGCCCTCAGCTTGGAGCTGAGCCCACTGATCCAACGCGGCGTTGTCTTGTTGCAACATCGACGCGGTGCGGGCGAGCGCCCCGCGAATCCCCGGACCCAACTCCTGCTCAAGGGTTGGCAGGACTCGCGTACGCACCTTCACCCGGGTGAAGGCCGGGTCCTGGTTGTGGGGGTCCTCAAACGGAGTCAGACCTGCTTGGACACAGATGCCAACCGTGTCGACTCGGGTCGCCTCCAGCAACGGTCGACGCCAAAGGCCGTCCCGTGCACTCATTGCCGCTAGCGAGCGACTACCCGATCCTCTGGCCAGTCCCAGCAGCACAGTCTCGGCTTGGTCATCCATCGTGTGGGCTAGCAGAATCGCCTTCGCTCCCAACTGATGTGCCGTGCTGATCATCGCTCGGCGCCGTGCGGTGCGTGCCCCCGCCTCGAGCCCACCAGCGGCAGACGATCGATCGACCTCGACGGCGTGCGACACGACCGGTGCCAGACCGAACGACAGGCAGGTCGCAACGGCGCTGGCAGCAACCTCGGACGATCCGCCTTGAAGCTGGTGGTCGACAACGATCGCCCCAGCCCGCACGAGCCCGCGATCAGCGGAGATATCGGCGACTAGGCGAGCCAGCGCGAGCGAGTCGGCGCCGCCGGACACCCCGACGAGGACGAGGTCATCACTGCCCAGGTCCGCGAGTTGGCGTTCGACGACTCGTCGCAGCCGACGTCGCACCGGCTGATCCCCGAGTACCGATGCGGTGGGTGGCAAATCGTCGACACCTGAGGGGCCGTCCAAACGGTCAACCGTGTGAGCGCTGGTGGAACCGTCAGAACTGTCAGCCATGAATTCGCGAAATCCACGCGGGCGGATCAGCGATCTCCGCCAACGACGGCAAGTTGGCGGGTTGGGCCCAGGCGTGGTTGAAACCGGCCATGCCGACCTGATCGACGACGCTGCGAACGAACACCGCACCCTCGGAGTACTGGCGCATCTTGGCATCCATTCCGAATAGGCGTCGAGCGATGGAGTCGGTGGTCCCCGGTTGATTGCGTCGCTCGTCAAAGCGAGAGCGGATCAGTGCCACGCTGGGGACGACTTCTGGGCCAACCTCGTCCATCACGACGTCGGCGTGGCCCTCAAGCAAGGTCATGAGCGCGCTGATCCTGTCGTAGACCGCGCGTTGTTCCGGTGACAAGACGGCGAGCATGAGCGCGGTTGCGCCATCATTGCCCCGCAGCACCTGCACGATCGCTTCGAGTAGATCCTTGCTGTGTTTCAGGAACTCGCGCGGTGGCACATCAACGGCCGCGACAAGGGATCGCGTCTCAGCGGCGAAGTAGTCCGATAGCCAACCGACAGCGGTGAACTGCACCCGGTGGGTCTCTTCGTGCAGACATACCCACAACTGGAAGTCCCGTTGATCAACACCGAGATTATCGGCCACTTGAACGATATTCGGCGCGACCAACATCAGCCGCGGATTCTGACCAGGAGGAACGAGTGCCTCGTATTGGCCGAGGACCTTGCCTGAGAGCCATCCCAGGACAAAACCCATTTGGAGCGCGGTCAATCGTGAGCCGATCTCGTTGACCGGGGAGACGCCGTTTGATCGCAGCCGATCCAGCACCGGACTTAGCACGTAGCGGAAGGAATCGAGGTTGGATTCGATCCACGCCCGCCGATCGATGACGGCCGCTGGCGGTGCGTTCGCCGGAGCGACGAGCCCGGTGCACTCCCGAACCGGCGCGATCGCCGTCGTCGCTAGTTCGCGCAGTTGGATGACGGTCTCCCGCGCATCCTCGAGTTCCCGATGGGGACCCTTCGGGGCAAGCCGAGTACCTGTCGCGAGGGCGAGATTCCAGTCAACAACGTCAGAGGCCATAACGCGACGCTACTTGCACCCGCACGTTGCCAACGCTGCCGCGGCTTGATCCCAGGCGATTTCGGCAGCCAACAGATCGGGGGCGGCAGGCGCCATGAACGTGAACGAGAGCAGATCACCGTCAACATCTGTGACGAGTCCAGCCAGGGTGCTCACTCCGGTGAGGGTCCCAGTCTTTGCTCGTACCTGACCCAGGCCGGGCTGCGTGCCTGGCGCGACAAATCGATCATCAAGTGAGCCGGTGAACCCGGCCACCGGCATTCCGTACGTTGCTGCCCACAAACTGTCGTTGGCATTCGTTGCCATCGCGTTGAGCGTCTGTCCGAGGATCCGCGCCGGAACGATGTTGTCACGGCTCAGGCCAGATCCGTCGAAGAGTTGCAATCCGGAAGCGTCGATTCCTAGCTCAGTCAGGACCTGGGTGACCGCACGGACGCCACCGTTGAAACTGCCGTCATTGACGACTTTGGCCCCGGCAAGGTGCCCGAGCATGTCGGCCGTGGTGTTATCCGACTTCTCTAGTGACTCCTGCACGATCGCACTCATCGGCAGGGACTCGACGCTCGCGATCTCGGTGGCCTCGAGTGGCGCGGTGGCCCGTTTGGGGTTCCCCGCGAGGTTCACCCCGCGCGCTCTCAGGAGATCCGCGAACTTCTTCGTCGTGGCCAGCGACGGGTCCGGGTTGATCCCGCCGACAAACCCACCATCGGCGATCAAGGCGGTGATACGCGAGACGAGGCCCTCTTGGATGTAGGTCGCTGGCCAAGTTGGAGAGGTCAGTGGGCCACTGAACAGAGAATCGTCAAACGTCAGCGAGTACGCCTTCCCCCCGACTGGGGTCTCACCGGAGGTAACCAATACCGCCGCCGCCGTCTGGTCGGCCAACTGCGCGAGCGATGCAGCGCCCGGATCCTTCGCCGCAGGTTTGCTCGAGCGCAGGAGCGGATCACCGCCACCAACGAGCACTAACTCGTTTGGGCTAGCGCCAGCAACAACTGTCGTCTTGATTCGGTGGTCGGCGCCGTAGGCGGTCAGCGCGGCCGCAGCACTGAGCAGTTTGTTTGTTGATGCGGGGGTAGCGGGCACATCCGCCGACTTGTCGTAGATCAACTGTCCCGTTCGCGCGTCGTACACCGCGACGGTGGTGATCGGGCCCAACGCTGGTGCCGCGAGGGGGCCAGCCAACACCGCCGCGATCCCGGCCGTGGTCGGCGGAGTCGTTGATGGAGTCGTGAGCGGAGCAAGTAGTTGGCCAGAGCCCGGTTGCGTCTCCCCGGCAATCGAGGCGACGGTGGCGCCAGCGGGCGTTCCCGTGACCGACCCGATGAGACCCGCGGCTAGTGCCGCAACGAGCATTGGTACGGCGATTGGGCGAAAGCTCCGTGGCTGCTGTTTAGGTTCCGGCGACAAAATCTGGTGCGTTCCGTATCTCACCTATCGCACCTTTCGCTCGCTGATCTCGCATCCGACACTGTCCGGTCGAATGCCTACCCGGGCAAGGATAACGCCGGACTTTGCGTCGAATACACCCGCTTGACCGTTCCCGTTACTGTTCTAGATGCGTCAACTGGACTGTTCGACGGGCTTCGGCCGACTCTTTGCGGAACACTAAGCCAGGAATAGCGCACCCCCAGCGAATACAAACGAACACAGGAGAAGCTTGTGGAGTTCGACGTCACTATTGAGATTCCGACCGGTAGCCGGAACAAGTACGAAATTGATCATAAATCGGGCCGCCTGCGCCTCGATCGCATGCTCTTTACCGCGACTCGATACCCGCACGACTACGGGTTCGTCGATGACACCCTCGGCTTAGACGGCGATCCGCTGGATGCCCTCGTCATCGTTCAGGAGCCGACATTCCCGGGCTGCGTGATTCGTGCCCGCACGGTAGGAATGTTCCGAATGAGCGACGAAGCCGGTGGAGACGACAAGCTCATCTGCGTCGCAGCCAGCGACCCCCGGATGGAGCACATCCGCGATATCCACCATGTTGCAGAGTTCGATCGCCTGGAGATTCAACACTTCTTCGAGGTTTACAAGGAACTCGAGCCAGGCAAGTCCGTCGAAGGTGCCACGTGGGCCGGACGCGCAGAGGCCGAGCAAGAGGTTCGCGATTCTTACGCCCGCGCCGAAGAGGCACTGGCTATTGAGCTTGCCGAGCAAGCTCCGCCAGAGGAGTAATCGCCGGTCAACACTCCTGGTATCGGTACGCCGGGTGCAGGGGTGTTGAAAGTTGTCGGTCTCGGCGAATGATTGAGATCGCCGAACCGTGGTTGTCGCAGGCGGCGGCGAAGACTGCCGCTGCATAGTCGGTGTACTCAATCTCGATGACGGCACCACCGTAGACGTTGAGGTAGCGGCCGCATTCGGCGTAACGCTGACATTCCTCGGCGACCGCAAAATCGAAACCAATCTTCGTGCGGCCGCGATTGCCGAGTTCGGCGGTATTCTTCTGCCCAGCAGCAAGGCCTACACGGTGTGCCCGACGGACCAACTTCTTGGCCAGCGCTGAGTTGTTCCCCATACTCAGCTTCTTGCGGGATCGCGTAAACGAATCCAGGTTGTCGAACTCGACCGCCTGGTAGCCCTTGGCGGCGCAGCTCGTTGTCCAACGACCGACGACGCGGGCGATCTTCTTTCGTTTCCGCTTCGAGGAGGTATCGAGGAGTACCTCGCCCCAGGTCGAATCGACGACGAGTTTGGAGCGTTTGCGCAGCAGGAGCTCCGGGTGGCGCTTGTTCCACCACCCACGTGTCCCGGGTTGGGTCTGGAACCCGTTGATGTAGCAAATGTTGTAGTAGCCAGCCGCCGGCTGTTCTGTCCGATCGCGGGCAACGACGCCGACACCAGGTTCCGGCTGGTAAGCGCCTCCGAGCTGGTAAGACGCCGGACTATTTGCTGGCAGACCAACTCGCGCACTCGCTACGGGCGCCCCGAAGCTCGCCATCAGGGCAGCGACGATCACCACGGCCGCTGGGCCCCGGGGAACACCGCTACTGCGTTTTTTCGGACTCATCGGTTAGCACGCTACGCCGGGTATGGCGCTTGGGCAATGCAACCGCGCTGACCGGCCCGGAACCCGGGCTTGAGCGTGGTAGGCCATCTGGGTGGCTAGAACCGCCGTCATCACTCTTTGACGTAAAGACTCGCGGGTAAGCAACTAATCGACACGACGTGGCGGACCTATCCGGACCCGGGAATCGAGAAGGACGATGAAGCTAGCAACAGGCAGATGGCGTAGCGGCGCGAGTTGGGATCGCCCCCTCGCGGAACTCGATCATGACCTATCGCCGTCCCTCGTGCTCGCTTTTTGGAGTCCTAAAGTAGAGATTCAACCGGCGCTCACTGAGCTCAAAGCGATGTGGCCAGACGCCATCATCCTCGGCTGCACCACTGCCGGAAATATCGTCGGCGAGGTCGTCTGCGATAGCGAACTCATCGCCACGCTCGTTGAGTTCACATCCTCGGAACTGCACGCAGCCAAAGCCCGCCTCACGAAACCTGAAGACTCCCACCAGGCTGGCCTGAAACTTGGAATGGAACTGGCCCACTTGAGGGGCAGTTTACCGAACGCAGTCTTGGTCATATCCGACGGTTTGATCGTCAACGGAAGTGATTTAGTCGCCGGAATGGTGGATCAACTACCAGGCGTTCCGATCTCCGGTGGGCTAGCCGGTGATGGCCCCAACTTCGAACGAACCTACGTCGCCTTGGGCGATGAGCTACTACGCAACTCAGTCGTAGCGGTCGGTATCTGGGGTGATCAACTTTTGGTGAACCATGGCTCTGCCGGGGGCTGGGAAGGGTTCGGGCCGCAACGGCTCATTACTGCGTCCCACGGCAGCACCCTGCTGGAACTCGACGGCCAACCCGCCCTTGAGTTGTACCGCCGATACCTCGGCGAAGACGCCCAGCGACTTCCGTCCTCCGCGTTGCTCTTCCCCCTGCGAATCACCTCCCCAGACGAGACGCGCAGCTTGGTGCGGACGGTGCTCGCCATCGACGCCGACACGCAGTCCATGCGTTTCGCTGGAGACGTTCCCGCAGGGTGGAGCGCTCAACTCATGCGCACCACAATCGATCGACTCGTCGATGGGGCGCAATCTGCCGCGACTAGCAGCCTGATTCCCACGCAACGCGCTGACGAGGATGTGCTCGCCCTCGCCGTGTCCTGTGTTGGTCGGCGCCTCGTTTTAGGTGAGCGGGCAGACGAGGAGATCGAAGCCTGCGCCGATGTCTTCGGCCCGGGAACGACCTTGCGAGGCTTCTACTCCTACGGCGAGATAGTTCCATGGGATGGCTTCGTTGGTCTGCATAACCAAACGATGACGCTGACAACGATCACCGAGCGTCTCCGTGGATCACCCTCATGAGTCCGGTTGACGATGCACACCAATCGGCGTTGCATCCGCACCTGGCCCGCCAACTGAAGCGAGCGGGGATCTCGCCGTCGGTACAGACCGTCACCCGGGCCGAACTCGACGCGCTCATTAAGACCGTCCACAGCACCTACGAAGGGGTCGACCGAGACCGGCGTCTCAATGATCGCGCATGGCATCTGTCCTCGGACGAGATGAAGGAGCTCTATCAAAAGCTCGAACGGGCGAGCGCGAGCGAACTCGCTGTTGAGCGCGATCGCCTCAGCACGGTCCTCAACACGACCGCAACCGGTTTGTGTCTGATCGACGCGAACCACCGCATCATTGAGATGAACTCCGCCGGAGCAGAGTTCATTGCGGTGTCCCGTGAGGATGCCATCGGGCGGAACTTGCTGGCGTTACTTTGGCCGACGGGCGCGCGCGCTACGGAGTCCGCGCCAGTTGCACTACGCGTCGCAATCACCACGGACGAACCGTGGCACGGCGAGATGGTTGAGCTCAAACTCGGACCGGCCGATACGAAGACCTGCAATCTGGACTTCACCCCGCTTAATGCGAACGACTCCCCCAACGGCGGACTCCTTGCGTTTCACGACTTCACTGCCCAGCACCGGACATCTCGGCAGATGGCGTGGGCTGCAACGCACGACCCACTGACCGGGCTGCTGAATCGATCAGCAATGACTGCCTACATCGACAGTTCACAATCGCCGGTCACTCGCCGGTCCATACCTCGCGCAGTGTTGTTCATTGACCTCGACAACTTCAAAATGGTGAACGACACAAGTGGCCACGATTCCGGCGACACAGTGCTCGTCGAGGCAGCGAGCCGGATCAACAATGTCATGCGAAGTGACGACGTTGTTGCCCGCATTGGTGGCGATGAGTTCGTCGTATTCTTGGAGGAAATTCCCGGTGCGGATTCCGCATCGAGGATTGCTGAGCGAATTCTCGATACCCTCCGCAGACCTTTCAGTTCCGGCGGACAATCAATCTATCTCTCAGCGAGTATCGGCATCGCCGTCTCAGCCTCCCCCGAAGATTCCGCGAACTCGCTGTTGCGCGACGCGGATATCGCCCTCTACCGAGCCAAAGACGCGGGGCGCGATCAGGTCGTCGTATTCGGAGTGGATCTGCGCGAGACGGTTCAGCGCCGCGTCGACCTCGACCGCAAGTTGCGCGCCGCCGTCGCGAACCAAGACCTATCCGTCGCTTTCCAACCCATGATCGACCTCGCCTCGGGACGAGTCTTGGGGTTCGAGACGCTCGCACGATGGGCAACAGCTGACGGCTTCGTCGGACCGGATGAGTTCATCCCCGTCGCCGAGGAGAACGGGCTGATCTCCGCTATCGGGGAGCTAGTACTGAAGGAGGCAATCTCGCTCGCGGCCGAGATCGGAGCCGGAGCGCCGAACTGGCCCAGTGGTGGCGGACTCGTCGTCGCGGTGAATGTGTCGGGCCTCCAACTGACGCGGGGTGGATTCGCCGCCATGGTGGCGCGTCGGCTTGCAGCCGCCAATGTTGCTCCCGATGCCATCGCCTTGGAACTCACCGAGTCGAGTTTGGTGACCCATAGGGATGCCACCTGGCATGAGCTCAGCGCGGCCCGCGCAAGCGGAATCCACGTCGCGCTTGATGACTTCGGCACTGGGTGGAGTTCACTGTCGGTGCTCCAGCACTTCCCAATCGACTGCATCAAGATCGACCGTAGCTTCGTCGATGGGATGACCGAGACCACCGAAGACTTTGCGATCGTCGATGCGGTTATTGCCCTCGGTCGGACGATGGGCCACGCGGTCGTCGCCGAAGGGGTCGAGCGCCAAGATCAAGCCGATGCGCTTTTGGAGATGGGGTGCACGGTCGCGCAGGGGTACATGTTCGGCAAGCCTATGAGTAGGGACGACGCGATCGCGTTCCTCGCGAGTTCGCAGAATCCGAGCGTCCCGCTGATCGCCGCCCAGCGGGTCGTGTCCAGACTGCCAGACACAGCGCGGGCGCAACAGCTCGAACCCCTTGTTGACTGACCTACCCCGGCACCTTAATAAGAATGATTGTCGTTTTGAGTGGTTGTTGACCCTCAGCGCGCGGGACCCTGCGCCGACCGCAGGCTCAGCGGCAGGTGCAGTGCTGATCGACCGGGAACTGCGATAGAACGGCATCAACGTGCTCACCGCAGCCGGAGTAGGTGATCTTCTGGCAACGGTTACAACGGGCTGGGCTGCACATCGGGCTTTCCTCCATATGTGAGATTCGAGATTCGAGCTACGTGATTCGGATAAGAGACTAACGTGTGAAGTGCCTTGGCAGAAGCATACCCCAGGGGGTATAGTGGCGGGACAGTAAGTGATCCACGTGCTACTCACGCAGCCACACTAACCTCGGAGGTCTACCCACTATGTGTCGTCCCGCGACCTGCCGCAAGTGCAGCAAGACCACCTATGCCGGCTGTGGCCAGCACGTGAAGGAAGCCGTCGGTGGCGTTCCATCCCGGGATCGTTGTAAGTGCGATAACGGCAAACCAGCCAAGCGCACCCTGTTCGGCTGGGGCCAGAAGTAGCCCGGAGTAGCGTGAACACAGGCTCCCAACCTAGCCATCACAAAGACGAATCGATCTGAGGAACTCATATGACCTACGCCCTCACCACCACCCTCGATACTCCATTTGACGAAGCCGTCGAGAAGGTTCGAGCCGCGCTCGCTGACCAGGGTTTCGGCATCATTACCGAGATCGACATGAAGGAAACGCTGCACAAAAAGATCGGTGCCGAGATCGACAATCAGGTAATCCTCGGGGCCTGCAACCCCGGGTTCGCCCACAAAGCGATCCAGGCTGAGCCATCGATCGGCGTACTTCTACCGTGCAATGTCGTCGTGCGCTCTGACGGCGACAAGACGACGGTCGAGATGATCAATCCGCAGATGATGGTCGATCTGACCGAGAACCCCGAGATGGCTGTCCTCGCACAAGAGGTGTCGGTCAGCCTCAAGCAGGCCATCGATTCTTTGCGGTAGCCCTCCGCGACAGACACCTACCGCTTTTACATTTCTACTGCACTTGTAAAAGTGAGGGTTGTGCGCGATGATCGGAGCTCACCGCCGAGTAGTCGCAATCTGGAGGTAGCACCATGGGTGTTCTCAACGCACCTGTCATTGAGACAAGTGCTGGTCCGTGGCGCGACCCAAAACGTCGCCTATGGCTCCTCGGAGTCGTCATGCCGCTGCTGCCATTCATCGCAGCGGGCCTCGTGGCGCTGACCGGCTTGGGCGTCTTCTGGTGGTGGGGTGCGATCTTCGCCTTCATCATCATGCCGATCCTCGACATCACGATCGGCCGCGATACGAGCAATCCCCCTGAAGAAGCTGCCGCCACGCTGGATCAGGACACGTACTACCGCTGGTGCACGTACCTGTTCATCCCATTGCAGTACATCGCGTTGGTCTTCGCCTGCTATCTCTGGGTTGGATCCGCGTTGAGTGTCAGCGACAAGATCGGCCTCGCGGCCACGATGGGGGTCGTCGCCGGAGTTGCCATCAACGCCGCCCACGAACTTGGTCACAAACGCGATCAGCTCGAACGGCGCCTATCCAAGATTGCGCTCGCGCAGACGGCCTACGGCCACTTCTATGTCGAGCACAACCGCGGACACCACGTTCGCGTCGCGACCCCCGATGATCCAGCGAGTAGTCGGTTTGGCGAGAGCTTCTGGGCATACTGGCCGCGAACTGTTGTCGGTTCTGCGGCCTCGGCTTGGGGCATGGAGTCGCGCCGCTTCGCCAAGCGCGGAACAACGAAGTGGTCGTGGCGCAACGACGTCCTAACGGCGTGGTCGCTAACGGTTGTGCTGTGGCTCGCGCTCATCCTCGTTTTCGGCGTTGCTGTGCTGCCGTATCTCGTGATTCAAGCCCTCATTGGCATCACCCTGCTGGAGGCTGTCAACTACCTTGAGCACTACGGACTCCTGCGCCAGGCTCGTGGCGATCGGTTCGTTCGGGTCACCCCTGAACACAGTTGGAACTCAAACAACACCGTCAGCAATCTGATGCTGTATCACCTTCAGCGCCACAGCGACCACCACGCGAATCCGGCTCGGCGTTACCAGTCGTTGCGGCATATGGACGAGGCGCCGCAACTACCCAGTGGATACGCCGCGATGATTGTGCTCGCCACCGTGCCCTGGGCCTGGCGCAAGGTCATGGATCCCAAACTCGTCGCCCACTACGACGGCGATCTGACGCTGGCCAACATTGCCCCACGAAAGCGCGAGAAGATCCTGGCCAAGTACGCAGATCGCTAGACCACAAGTCCTGGCGCAAAGTTGCCAAGAGACGACGACCAGATTCGATCGCCGAGCTACAGCGTGGCGGACGCGTTGTGCCCTAGCCTGGGGTTGTGGGCGGTCAACAGACTCGGAAGCGGCGCGCGGCCGTTCGACGCAAACGGCGCATGGATCGCGTCGAACACGATCTCACTGACGCCCAATGGACGGCGTTGCTGAACGCCTGGGATGGCTGCGCGTACTGCGGATCAGGCGAGTCCGCGTTGCAACGCGATTGCGTTAAGCCCATCTCGCGCGGTGGCCGCTACACGATCGACAATGTCGTCCCGGCGTGCCGCTCGTGCAACGCCAGCAAGTGCAATCACGAAGTGACCGCGTGGATGAGGCGTCGACGTCTCGACGAGGGTGCGTTCCTTGTGCGTCTCATCGACATCCGACGCGCGCTGTCCGCCGCTAGCGGGGCCGAGCCGAAAATGGGTGCAGTGGCCACACCAACGCGAGGACCCTCAGCGGTCGACTAGGTCAGCCGCCGCTCTTGCGCCGGAACATCTTCGTCCCACCAGAGGGACCGCTGGCATGATCAGCCTTCGCCTGTCCATCAGTGTGGGCCTTGCCCGCCTTCTCCTTCGAGTGCTTTCGCTCCAGCGCTAGGCGCATCTGCTCTTTGGGATCGGTCGGGGCCTCGGGTGCGGTTTCTTGTGGCTCTTCGTTGTCCATGTCGCCAGCCTAAGCCTCTGGACCTGACGATACTTCGGCAAGCTCTGACAGTCGGGCTACGGTCGCGCCATGGGGCACCGGCGACTACTTGCTATTTCCTTGGCCGCCATGCTCGCACTTTCGGGTTGCGGGACCTCATCGGATCGGTCGCCTCTTGCGACCTCGGCCCCGACCCCACCGCACTGATCAGCACTTGGCAGGTCAAGGAAGCGAGCGGTGAACCACCCGGCTCAATCCTACGGCTCGATGGCGGAAGCTACCGACTTTGGCGCTCCTGCGGATATATGGGTGGCGGATGGGACGCTGATACACCTGGTGCCTTCGTCGCGATGGAATCGGGCGGCTCGGGAGAGTGCCACGACCAAAAGTCGGCGTCATGGCTTAGGGCTGCGGCCTCGTTCGAGATAGAAGACTCCGAAAGGTGGCTCGTTGATGAAGCCAACAACCCGGTCGCGCTGCTGGTCCCCGGAGGCGAGCCGGTTCCCGACCCACACGCGGACCCGTCGCTGACCAACCCACCCATCGTCACCGACCGAATCCGCCAAGCACTCGCGCCAAGTCCGGCTCCCGCCCGGTGTTGTTCCCGCACAACCTGAGGAACTACTCGGTCGTTGGTATCCCTCGCAAGACCTGGCGTTGGACTCTCCCGACGATTCTTTCTTCGAGTTCCAAGACGATCGGCGCTGGGAGCAACGCGACAGGTGCGGCCATGCCTTCAGCGGGCGTTGGGGTTCCAACAGCGTCGGATCCATCGTGTCCGTGCAAGGACCAACCAGCCTAATCGGCTGTATCGGAGACGGACCAGATGTATCCATCCAGGCACCGACTCGTTCTCCGCTCAACGACTTCCATACCGGCATCAATCCCGGGATCGCTGGCGCGCGAGTTTGAAGCGCGGTCGGGTGTCAAGGTGCGACGTCACGGCTGTCAAGTTCCCTGCGCGCGAGCGCTAGTCCGTACTGGATTCGGCCAGCAGCTTTGCGGCTCGTCTGGCCACGGACTTGCGCCGCTCGTGTGTCAGGCGCTCAAGGTGCGGGACCAACCACTGGGCAAGTTGGGGGTCGTCGCGCGACCATTCGCGGAGGACCTGCATCGTGGTGTTTAGCACGATCCAGTCATCGTGGTTGGCGAGGTTGCGCTTCATGATGGTGATCGACCGCCCTCGCTGTGGCGGCGTCTGTAGCTCGCTGGTGAGATCGAACAGCAGCGCAAGGGTCCATTGCGTGGAAGCCTGGTCGATCGATGCGACGTCACTTTGCAGCCCGTCCATGAACTCGATCGTCCACTCGGCGTGCTCGATGGTGATGCGCTTCATTGCACTCGATACCCGCAAGCGCACAACCTCGTCCTCGGAGAAGTAGCACTGGTAGAGCTCGGCCAGCAACGCCCGATTGGCGAGCACGTCATCAACCACCTCGGGGACGCTTCCGAGCGAATTCGGTTGGCCACCTTTCAACCTGGCTTCGATGTGCTCCGCCATCGTCTTCTCCTGTTCCGCCGGATGGTTCGGTGTCAGTGCGAGGTCACCACCCCAAGGTCTGTAACCAGGTCTCGATCAGGGCGTCATAGTAGGCAGCGCGACCGACTGCAGAATCATCGACGACGTTATGGAGTTGCCCGGACAGTTCGAATGAAATGGCACCAAACATCGCCGAGAAAGTCCCCAAGCCACGAAGCAGCTCGGCGTCAGAGACTCGCGGAGGTACCTGTGACCGCATAGGGGTCAGCGATGCGGCGCCGGCGGCGGAGACCGCGAGCTCAGCGCGGTCATCACCGGGTGTCGTGGTCGCTTCGGTCATGAGTCCGATCAACAGGGTTCCGATACGACTGGCGGGGGCGATCGTGTCTGTTGGCGCGGCGTACCCGGGTGCTGGGGTGCCGTAGATCAGGAAGAACTCGTGCTGGTTGGCCAGCGACCAGGTGCGAACAGCGCGGCAGATCGTCCGATAGCGCTCCAGGATATCGTCACGTGCGACGGCCGCTTCCGACTGTTCAACCGCATCTGCGATCGAGTTGTAGGAGTCGATGATGAGTTTGGTGAGCAGCGCATCGCGACTCGGGAAGTACCGGTAGATCGCCGACGATGCCATCTCCAGTTCACGGGCAATCGCTCGCAGCGAAAGCTCATTTGCGCCTCGCTCGGCAATCTGGGCTCGGGACGCCGCCAGAATCGCGACCGTAATCCGTTCCCGATTCTGCGCTCGGATCGATCCCGCTGTTGTGGCCACGTCGCCAGCATCGCAGCAATCGAGTGCCATGTAAACAAGCAAGAGCACCGCTCTTGCTTTACCTTCTGTGGCGTGGCAATAATACGAGAGCACCGCTCACATTTATGTGACATTCGAACAGCCCCAAGGAGATCACGATGACCACCTATCTCGTCGGTGGCGTCTGACCGATCGGATCCGCGCTCGCCCGCCAGCTGGCCGAACGTCACAGCGGAGCGGATCACGTCATCGTGGCAACCAGATCCGGATCCGGCCCCGTCAGCGCAAATATCGAACGCATCCGCCTGGACGCGACCGATGAAGCGACAGTCCCACAGGTAGCGGCCGGAACCACCGCGATCTTCAACTGCGTGAACCCGTCCTACACCCGATGGGCGCAGGACTGACCGCCGATCGCGAGCCATATGGGTGAGCGAGTGGTTCCACGGGTCCTCGTCGGCAAGAAAGTCTCCGTCGTTGGGAGCCCCAACGAACCACACAGTTGGACCTACTCCGAAGACATGGCCGCGACGCTGGTCGCCGCAGCCGACTCTCCTGCCGCCTGGGGACGCGCATGGCACTCACCAGTGAACGATCCCCGGACCTAAGCCGAAGTCATCTCCGACATCGCGGCCGCGTTACGCACACCCAACGTCGCGGTGGAGGGACTGTCGAAGTCAATGCTGAACGGGGCGGGAATCCTCGTTCCGTTGATCCGCGAACTCAAGGAAACCCTCTACCAGTTTGATGCGCCGTTCATCCTCGACGATCGACCCACCCGCGAGGCGTGGGGCTCAAGCCGACCCCATGGGACGAGGTCATTGGTGCGCATGTCCGGAAGTACCGGGTTGCCCTCGAGGCATCTACCGGCACCTCCGCGGTGTAGCTCGCTAGGTTCGACGCGACCGAGACGCATCCGTCCCAAAGCGCTGGGCATTCCATAGGTCAAAAACCAACAGTTGGGCTCCCTGAACGACGACGGCAACGCCATGTCCGCGTGCCGCCTCCCCGGTCACGCGACCGCCAAAGCTGGTCTGGCGATAGGCCACATACGCCCCACCCGCGATGTAGCCAACGTCGAGCGCGGCGTTGATGAGCAGAACCTGACGAATCCGCGCATCATCGCCCGCTGGGCGCAACAGCGATACCCCAGCGATACCGAGATCGACCAGCCCCCACATCGCGGTTTGCTGCCCGAATGCCCGCACTCCCTCCCCGCGCCCGAACCGCCACAAACCTAATCCCGCCGCAGCATTCGCGGCGCCGATTCCCGCCAACTTGATCCCGAGCGTTCGACCATCCATCCGCTCAGTATGAGCCGCCAGCCGTCACAGTTCAAGCCAGATAGTCAGCAATATGGGGTTGCGTCTCACGTACATCAACGGCAGGGTAGTGAGCGGGAATGCCAGCGAAATGCTGACTGTTAGTAATACCCGTAGGGGTATACGTCGACACTAAGGAGAACCAGACTATGGCAAGCGTCACCTTGACGGCAGAGAACTTCGACAAGACCGTCGCTGAGCACGACATCGTTCTCGTAGACTTTTGGGCTGAGTGGTGTGGACCGTGTAAGCAGTTCGGTCCAGTCTTCGAGACTGCCTCGGAAGGTCACGACGGAATCGTCTTCGGCAAAGTTGATACCGAGACCGAGCAGTCGTTGGCAGCTGCAGCCCAGATCACGTCCATTCCGACGCTCATGGCGTTTCGCGAAGGCATCCTCGTCTTCAGTCAGCCAGGGGCATTGCCCGCTCCGGGCCTAGAGGAACTCATCGGCGCTGTCGAAGGTCTCGACATGGAAGATGTACGCAAGCAGATCGCCGAAGCGTCGGCAGCGGCGGAGACCAACGAGGCTTGATTCGCCCGCACCATCAGGGCCAATAGGTAGGATTGCGCGCTCGCCAGGTGACCGGAAGGTCTGCCGTCGAGCGCGTATCCATGAGTCCAACAGTGCGCACCCCCAAGACTCCTGCTCGGATCTGCGGTTGAATCAACCCGTAACGGCGGTAGTCGTCATGTGGTTTATCGATTGGGGTGCACAGCGATGTTATACAAACTTCCAGCCAGCAGCGGATCGGCTATTGGCTACCGGTTCTCCGGAGTCATCGACAAATCGGACTACGACGTGCTCGTCCCTGAGATGGAGGCGCTCGCGGCCCAGAACGAACACATCCAACTCGTCTGCGATCTGACCGACTTCACATGGGAGAAGATCAGCGCCTGGCGAGAAGATGTGAAGTTCGGGCACGAATTCCATCACAAAATCAGCAAGATGGCGATCGTTGGCGACAGTGAGGCCAAGAAGCTCATCGCTGACGTCGCCCATCCGTTCTACGCCGAATCCAGCGAGTACTTCACCAATGTCGACGACGCCTGGGACTGGCTCGCTGCCGCTTAGGAAAAAATCGAACAACCGTACCCACCAAGCGGACGATAAAATCGACCTTCCCCGCAATACCTTGCTACGTTCAGCGATTGTGAAGCGAATCTCTCGATCCATCGCCCTCCTTGCTGTCGTTAGTGCCACCGCTCTGACGGTCGGCGCGTGTTCGAGCGGAACCGATACCGCCGACGAGGTCTGGCGCATCGGGCTGGAAGCGCCCCTGACAGGTAGCCAAGCCGCGCTCGGTCAAGGAATGTTGCAGGGCGCCCAACTCGCCGCCGATAACGTCAACTCCACCGGCGGGCTCATGGGTCGCCAGATCGAGATCATTGCGATTGACGATGCCGCCGATCCAGCGACTGGCGTAGCCGCGGCGAACAAGGCGATCTCCGAAGGTATCAATGGTGTCGTCGGCCCGTACAACTCCAGCGTTGGCCTGCAGACCCTGCCGCTCTATGAAGATGCCGGACTGGTCCCGATCCGCCTCACCTCGGATAACGCGACTGAGGGAATGGGAATCACCCTCCAACCAATGACCAGCCAGATCGCCCCCGTGACAAGCGAGGCGCTGTCAAAGTTCTACGGTGCCAAGAAGGTCGCGGTGTTGTATGACCCGACCGAGGAGTACACAACGTCGGCGGCGGCAGCGGTGAAAAAAGAGCTTGAATCAGCGGGTGTGACGATCACTAGCTACTCCGAAGTCCAACCCGGCCAAGACCAGGCGACCTACACCTCAGCCATCAAAGCTGCTGAAGCCACAAAACCCGATGCCATCTACTCGGCCGTCTACTATCCCGAGGGTGCGATGATCGCCAAAGCGGTCAGCGAGACCGAGTCGGCTCCCGGCGCAAAGTCCTGCTTACTGGATTACTCGTCTTACGACAATGGCTACGTGCAGAACGCTGGCGTTAAGGTCGCGCAGGCATGCGATGTTGTTGGCGTGCCAGCCCCTAGCGACTTCCCGAACTCAGCACAGTTCGTTGATGCGTTCCAGGCGAAGTTCAACGCCGCACCCGGGACATGGAGTCCCTATACCTATGACTCCGTCAAAGTCCTCACTGACAGCGTGGCAAAGGTCGGCAAATGGGATTCCCAAGAGATCCAGTCGGCACTGAGTTCGGTATCGGGCTGGACTGGCTGGACCGGTTCGGTCACGATCGAGCCTTCCACAGGTAACCGGGTTCCGGCGACGGTCGTTGTCACGCAGGTCGCCGACGATGGATCGTTCACCGTCGCCCCTCAGTGGGCTGCTGGATCTACCGCCAAGAACTAGTCACAGTTGCTTAGCGAGCCTGGATCGCTCTCACTTTGCCGACGGTGGTTACAACATCATTGGAAGCGAGCGCTTGGTAGTAGTACGTGGTGCCCCGCTTGAGGCCCTTGGCCGTGATCGTGATCTTCTCTTGCGATTGATCGGGAGCGACAACTAACGTCCGAGAGGTTTTCGCCCTACTCTTCAACGACTTCTTCGTGCCATACGTGAACCGCACCGACGTCGGCAAGCCACCGGCAAAGACCTTCGCTTTGAGTTTGGCCTGGCGCTTCTTGGTGGACTTCTTCTCGCGCTTCGTTGTCTTCAACGTGACGGCAGTTGGAGCCGTCACTCCGAGGACCCGAGTCACGGAATCGACACCCGCATTCGCGGTGTAGATGTCACCGCCACTGGTCAGCGCCAACGCCGACGGTTCGGCGTTGACAGCAAGCTTCGTCATTGAGCTAACGACACGTTGCCCGCGGTTGATGCGGTAGAGGGCGTCCGTCTGATTCCCAGCGACGTAGACGAAGCCATTGTCATCGATGGCGATCCCGCGAGGCTCCGCCGAGTAGCCGATCGGGATGGTCGTGGAGACAGTTGTGGACTCGGGGTTGATGACCGACACCGTGTCGTCGCTGGAGTTGGCGGTGTAGACGGTGCCGTCCGGCGTCACAGCAATCGCGACCGGATTGGCGTCCTGCGGTAGGTCAATACTGCGCGGCAGTTCTCCTTGCGCCAAGACCACGACTGTGTTGTTGTCGTAGTTGGCGACGTAGACCGAACCGTCCGTCCCGATGGTGAGCGCTGTCGGCCCAGCATCCACCGCGAGGCCCGTCACGCCGACGGGAACAACCGCATTGACCGGGATCCGAGACACCGAATCGTTACCGTTGTTTGCCACGAACACCGTCCCGTCTTGGGCAACCGCCAATCCGGACGGAATCGAGCCGACCGGTAGCGTGATATTCGCGATGATCGACATCGTCTCCGGGTTGATACGACTCACGCTGTCGAGGTTCGAGTTGGCCACGTACAGCAGACCGTCTTCGCTAATCGCGATGCTCGCTGGAGTCGAGCCCGTCGGAAGAGCTAACTGCGCGTCGACAGCACCGGATTCCGGGTTGATGCGGGAGACGATTCCAGTTCCCGACTCCGCAACGTAGACGAACCCGTTGGGCGCAACTGCGACCGCCGATGGCTCGCTGCCGACCGCAAGCGCCGTAACCCTGGTGGGATCAACAGCGGTGTCGGGGGCGGCGATTGCGTCAACTGCCGAGGCTGAACTGATGAAACCAGCGTTGAGCGCGCCTAACCCAAGGGATGCGGCGAGAACCACCGCGCATGTTCGCGGCAATGCGCGGAATGCCGAGCCCATAATCACTCCCGTCGCGCTGCTACCGCCGAATAGCGGTTGATGCCTCCACGTTCTAACGACAATTGGATGGTGTCAAGCCCAGTGCGGGACATTTGGGTCAAGGTTGGCGACATCCAGTTACCAGGGTGAGGGTTCGTAGTCTTTGAGGAAGCATCCGAAGACGTCGTCGCCACGCTCTCCACGGATGATCGGGTCGTAGACGCGGGCGGCACCGTCGACCAAGTCCAGGGGTGCGTGGAAGCCCTCTTCGGCGAGGCGGATCTTGGTGGGGTGCGGGCGCTCGTCAGTGATCCAGCCGGTGTCTACGGCCGTCATAAGGATGCCGTCAGCCTCCAGCATCTCCCCGGCGCTGGTCCGCGTGAGCATGTTCAGCGCAGCCTTGGCCATATTGGTGTGGGGGTGGCCTGGGCCCTTATAGCGACGGCTGAACTGACCCTCCATCGCGGACACGTTCACGACGTACGTACGCCTCGCAGGTGCAGTGGCCATCGATGCTCGCAAGTGGCTGATGAGGATGAACGGGGCGATGGAGTTAGCGAGTTGGACCTCGAGGAGTTCGAGTGCCTCAACCTCGTGAATCATCTGCGTCCAGCTGTTCTTGTCGTGTAGATCCGGTAGCAGCCCGCCAGCGTCGATTGCGGTTTGCGCCGCGTTGCGAGCCAACGACGACGAGCCACCGATCAGCGCGGCCTGGGTGAGTGCGGCCGCGTTCATCCCGACGGGTGCTGGCTGGTTGCCGGTGACCGCGCCCATCAAGGCCATCGGGTGGGCGTCGCTCGTGCGACCGAACGTGATGACGTCCGGGAGGTCACCGGCGGGGAGCGGTTCGGCTTCGGCGGCGGCGAGCAGTGAGTACGAACCGGACGATCGACGAACGGTCTGCGCGGCATTGTTGATAAGGATGTCCAGCGTGCCGCGTTGGGCGACGGAATCTGCGAGCGCGACGACTTGGGCGGGGTCGCGAAGGTCGATGCCGACGATGTGCAGCCGATCGATCCAGTCGGCGCTGTCGGGCATCGCCATGAAGCGGCGAATCGCGTCGTTCGGGAACCGGGTCGTGATCGTCGTCTCGGCACCATCGCGCAATAGCCGCAGGGCGATGTACATGCCGATCTTTGCGCGGCCACCAGTCAGTAATGCGCGGCGGCCCGTGAGGTCCGTGCGGGCGTCACGACGGGACCGGTTCAGAGCTGCACAGTCGGGGCACATCTGGTGGTAGAACGCATCGATGACGGTGTAGCGAGTTTTGCAGATATAGCAGGCTTGCGGACGGATGAGCGTTCCGGCGGTTGCGCCTTCGGCGTTGGATATGAGCGGCAGACCTTGAGTCTCGTCGTCGATCCGCTCGGGCGAGCCAGTCGCTGTTGCCGCGATGACGGCGTTGTCGCTGGCCATCACCTTGTCGCGGTGCTCAATCCGGCGGCGCTTCTTCACACTCTTGAAGAGTCCGGCCGTTGCCCGTCTCACGGCAACCGCATCGGGGTGTTCGACAGGGAGGTCGTCGAGTTCTTGGAAGACCCGAAGGCACGTTGCTAGATCGTTCGGATCGATTCCCACGGTGCCCAGGCTAGTTGACCGAATGCTCCCGCCGTTCAAACGTCCCCGGGACTGATGCGACAGCGGCCGCCACGTCGGCGCGACTTCCGGCGATCACGATGTATTCCAGGTTGCGCAAGTGGCTGACTTCTCCAACTCGATCGCCCTTGGGATTGTGGATTCCGATCTGTGCACCGACGTAGCGTTTACTGTCGAAGGCCAGCAGGGTTGCGTCCTCGCGACCTTGCGCGCACCACTCCAACAACTCGTCGGCCGTGACCCAACTTTCGTTGTTGTAGGAGACGACGAGGGTGCGTGCCTTGACGGCAGCGATCGTCTTTCGTAGCTCCTCGGGCATGGTCTTCCGCGAGTTGTACGGGCTCTTCGTCTCGGCGTCGCGACTGTCGATTCTTTTGCACGCGATGCCGTAGTGCTCGGGTGCATCCCAGCGAACCAGCGTCTCCCAAATATGATAATTCGTGAAGTAGCGGTGCTGGTTGTACGGCGGATCCAGGTACGCGAGATCGACTTCATCCAACCCCACGGCAGCTGTTCGAGCATCGCCATTGATCGACCGCCCGGCGCCCGGTAGGAGTTCGGGGACGCGGAGCGCCAAGTCGTTATTTGCCCGGGGTGCCCACTGCTTCAGGTAGGCCATCTGCAACCCCGTCGTGCTGTCGACGCGATCCGCCGCGAGCATGAGCTCGGCCAAAAGGATCGGGTATAGCGCGCTTCCGAGGTAATCCGATTCGATGCGGTCGCGGATCGCGTCCACTCGCTCGCCATTCTTCGGCTGGAAGTAACGAGACTCAACGCAGAACGTCTCAGTGAAGTATCCCGGCTCGCCAGGCAGGGCGTTCAGTCCCGCGATGGCATCCGTCAGTTGATCGGTATCAATGGCTCTCGCATCGGTTGCGATGTAGGCATCTGCCAGCAAAGTTGCGTACCGGGCGGTATCGACGGCAGTGACGTGCAATCCACGCCGATTGAACTCTTGAGCAACCCGCGTCGTCCCGGTGAACAGATCCATCGCCGTCTGCGCTTCAGTCGCCGTCGCGATCGAACCGATGACTGGCAGCAGCTTCTTCTTCGATCCCAAATACTTAATCATCTCGCCCGCATCTGGCACGCCATCGACCGGAAAGACACGTCGTCAGTATGCCTGACGCGTCCCGTCCCCCTCGACCTATCTGGCAGGTCATCGGCGACATAGCACGGACTACGTCACGACCTTCGGTAACAGCATGGAGCCAGGAACTCACTCGGGCGACCTGATCGTTACGCGCACTTCTCCAACGTATGGCCCCGGCGACGCCGTCGCGTACCGCAGCGACCGGCTACGAACGGCTACGCTCCACCGCATCGTTTCGGTCGAGAACGGGCGCTACACCTTCCAGGGCTAGGGCTGTGGTCGGAGAAGCAATCCTCACCCGTTCGGGCCGCAATGTGGACGCTGGGAATCCGCAAGAACCATTACCTGCTCCCGCATTCTTCGGGGAATACCCCAAGAACACGTCACGACCCTAGACGCAAATATGATCAAGTCGTATGTTCAAGGGAGGGAACCGGAGTGGGGGTCGGGTCCCATAGTTTGGGTCGAGCATGGGGGTTCGTTGTGTTTCAGAACAGGTCAGTTGCAGGTCAAGAACTCGCCGCACTACTCGCGCCACTCGCGGGCGCTGATCCGCTGGTACTTGCGCTTCCGCGCGGCGGCGTTCCGGTCGGCAGCGTTCCGGTCGGCAGCGAGATTGCTCGCGCACTCGGTGTTGCGTTGAACATCGTGGTCGTGCGCAAACTCGTAGTACCGAATCGGGCGGAGTTCGCGTTTGGCGCTATCGGCGAGGGTGGGGTGATGGTCGTTGATGAGGAGACGATCTCGCGGATGCGAATTACTGCTGACGAGATCGATCAGATTCGGCGCAGTGAGCAGGGAGCGATCGACCGTCGACTTGCGCGCTACCGAGGCGACCAACTCGGGCCGAACGTCGCGGGCCGTACCGTTATCCTCGTCGATGACGGCGTCGCGACTGGAGCTACTGCCCAGGCGGCCCTCGATGTGCTGTGCGCACGTGGCGCCCGGAGAATCGTCTTAGCCGTGCCGGTTGGATCGCCCGAGTCGGTCAAACGACTGCGCGGACTCGGAGAGGAGGTCGTCGTCCTTGAGCAACCTGGCGACTTCCGGGCGGTCGGGAATCATTACACCGACTTCGGGCAAGTCAGCGACGACGAGGTGATCGAAGCCCTCGCCAGCACCCATCGACAACGCGCAACCGTCACCCGTGAGGAATCAGTCGATTCCGACGTAATCATCCGAGTCGGGACGGCAGATCTGGGCGGTCGGCTGCAGCTACCTTCCAATCCAATCGGGATGGTCATCTTCGTTCATGGCAGCCGGAGCAGTCGGTTCAGTTCGCACAATCAGCAGATTGCCCAGCACCTACTGCAGGCTGGTATCGGAACGCTGCTCGTCGATCTGCTGCCCGACGACGAGGCACGTAATCGCGTGAACGTCTACAACGTCGTCAAGCTGAGTCGTCGGCTACAAGCAGTGATTAACTGGCTGACACTGGACATGCTTCCCGCCAGATTCGGTGACCTCCGCAACTTCCCGATTGGGCTCTTCGGTGCGAGCACTGGAGCGGCGGCGGCGCTCACTGCAGCTGCCCGAATGCCGGATGAGATCGCGGCAGTTGTCTCCCGCGGAGGTCGCCCGGACCTCGCCGGTACGGCACTACCCACCGTCAAGGCGCCCACCTTGTTACTTGTCGGCGGCAACGACTTCCGGGTGGTCGAACTAAACCAGCGCGCCCAGCGCATGCTGAGTTGCTCGAATCGCCTGGAGATTAGTCCGGGCGCAACGCATCTATGCGAGGAGCCGACGCCTCGAATAAGGTCGCCGACCTCGCCGCAATCTGGTTCCGCAGCTGCTTCGAGACGATCGACCTCCGGACGCCCAATAAGTACACGAGGGTGTAGGCACAGCATCGAAAGGTCTCAATGAGCCGTCGAAATGGCCGGCCATACAATCGCCATCCGATCACCGAGGAATACGACGCGATCGTCATCGGATCCGGGATCGGCGGTTTGGCGTGCGCGGCCTTGCTGGCCAAGCACAGAGGTAAGAAGGTCCTCGTGCTGGAGCGGCACTACACAGCTGGTGGATACACCCATACCTTCCGGCGGCCCGGCTACGACTGGGATGTCGGCGTTCACTACATCGGCGATCTGGCACCCGGATCATCCACCCGACGGATCTTCGATGAGATCAGCGACGGCCAGATCCAGTGGGCCGATATGGGCGATGTCTACGACCGAATCATCATCGACGGTGACACCTATGACCTACCCAAAGGGCGTCGAGCACTGCGCGATTCGCTGGTCACCTGGTTCCCTGACGAAGAGGCGGCGATTGACGGCTATTTCGATGCGGTCAAATCTGCGGTCTCGGCGAATCTGCCATACCAGGCGACCAAGGTTCTGCCCGGTCCGATCGCCGCCATATCCAAGCCGTTACTACGTCGTAACTTCTTTCGCTGGTCAGACCGCACAACCCGCGATGTGCTGGAAGAACTGACAGATAACCAGCGCCTCATCGCCGTGCTGACCGCGCAATGTGGTGACTACGGATTGCCTCCAGGCCAATCCAGCTTCGCGATGCACGCGCTGGTCGCCAGCCACTACTTCCGCGGCGGCTACTACCCAATCGGCGGATCATCTGTGATCGCCGAGTCCATCATCCCAGTGATTGAAGCGGCAGGCGGTCTCGTACTGATCAACGCTGAGGTCGCCGAGATTGTGATCGAAGGCAACCGTGCAGTTGGCGTTCAGATGACGGCGGATGACGCTGTGATCCGCGCACCGATTGTGATCAGCGATGCGGGAGTGCTCAACACCGTGAACCGACTTCTTCCCACGGCTACGGCCGAAGAGTCCGGGCTACTCAAGGATCTGTCGAACGTGTCGCCGTCACTGGCCCACCTGTGCCTCTACCTCGGTTTCGAAGAAAGCGCCGAAGCTCTCGATCTACCCAAGCACAATCTGTGGATCTATCCGAGCGAGAACTACGACGCCAACTTCGACACAAGTCGGATCGATCCTGACGCCGAGTTACCGTTGATCTACGTCTCCTTCCCCGCCGCGAAGGACCCCGACTTTGCCAGCCGCAATCCGGGGCGATCAACGATTGACATCATCACTGCCGCGCCTTTCGAGTGGTTCCAGCAGTGGGAGGGAAGCCGATGGAAACATCGCGAGACCGGCTACGACGTGTTCAAGAACCGCCTAGCTGACCGGATGCTCGACGCGCTCTACGAGCAACTCCCCCAGTTGCGCGGCAAGGTTTCCATCGCGGAGATCTCAACACCGCTGACAACGCAGCACTTTGTCGGCTACACCCGCGGCGAGCTATACGGCCTAGACCACACCCCCACGCGCTTCCGACAGGAGTTCCTGAAGCCAGAAACGCCGATTCGCGGGCTGTACCTGACCGGCCAAGACATCGTCAGTTGTGGAGTTGCAGGCGCAATGTTCGGCGGCGTGCTCACCGCAGCGACAGTTGACCGAGGTGGCGCAGTCGCGACCATCTTTAAATCTGCGGTCGGCCGCATCATGCCCGGATAAGTCGTCGACGACCTGGTGTGGGCCAGCGATACTGGCATGGTGCGCTCCAGGAATCTAGGTTGCGCAGGCTAGAAGTGGAGGACAGCATGGGTTGGGTCCTGAAACTATGAGGAACGTTGGGGATGACGTTCTGGGGTTCGCCGAAACGACTGGGTCTGCTCCCTTACTTCGTGACGGTGGCCCAAAACAGTCCGCCTTCTCACGTGGACGCAACGCTGGGGCAAGCTGAAACTGGCCGACCTGGCGTGGCCGAGGAACTCCTCGCATCCGCCGGGTTTCGCATCCTGAACCGGGGTACCGCGCTGGTGACCAACGAGTTTCCCGATCTGGACACCTTCGTCAGGGCCGCGATTGCCGCGGGTCCACCCTCTGTGTCAACCTTTAGTGAGACAGGATCACGAGTCTATTCCTGGCATTCTGGGGGCGATGGAGAGGTTGTTCGATGTTGATGGATTCCGATTTACCGGGTGGGGTTTCGCCTGCCGAGGCTGGCGATTTTCCTGATCCTGAGGTTGCTCCGCGGGCGAAGGCTCGCTCGTTCGCCGCGTCCTACAAGAAGCGGATTTTGGCTGAGCTCGACGAGTTGGATAGTGAAGAGCAGGCGGCGTTGCTGCGCCGGGAGGGCCCTGTTGACTCATGTCAAATTGCCCGCGTAGCCAGAGTCGTTGACTCATCTCGGATTGCCCGCTTAGAGGTTCCGGCGATGGTGGGTTTTTGTCGGGCTGCGGACTTGGCGATTGTGAGCGTGAGT
>Ga0335398_10000478_pt1 | contig 70059 bp, 56 predicted proteins | sample BON03_FD_205742 | JGI IMG/M metagenome (GOLD analysis project Ga0335398, IMG submission 205742) | Freshwater microbial communities from Lake Bonney liftoff mats and glacier meltwater in Antarctica - BON-03 (spades assembly) (version 2) | ecosystem: Environmental > Aquatic > Freshwater > Ice >... | reverse complement strand
TCAAGTGCCGTTCTAGGTGCGCGTCGTGAGCCGGTTACGACCACTTCTTCAATGTCAGCGCCTTGTGGTTGTGCGAAGGCAACTGGAGAGCCAGCGGCTGCACCCAACAGGGCGGCGACCGATGACATAGTCAGCAGGTTAGAGATTTTCATATTCACATTTCCCTTTACAATCGTTTCTTTAATTAGTTGCGATAGAGGTTTCGAGCTTCCTTTTCATTCTGTGGGACAGATGATTCGAATTTGAAGCAGGTGGATTATCTAAACGGGGTGGTGGAAAGTCCTCCTAAAAACATTCCGAATACCTCCTTATTGTGTGAAAGTACTGAAAACATTGATCTTGAGAGACATTGATTCATAGGGATGGAACTAAACCAACGGGGAACTTTCGCCGTCCTACGAACTCCAAGGCGAGTGGTTTTTAAGGGGAAATTGCTGAGAAATTTTAGAATTCGGGCAGTGCCAAGTGGGCTAATCCAGGATGGGACGGGCCTGCATGCCAGTGAGTTTACGTTCCGCCAACTCCTGCCATTGCTCCTCAGACCAGAGATCGTTGTGAAGCATGAAGGTATTGGATTCGTAGGCGGCACGGGCTCGCTCGCTTAGTTTTACACCAAGAACCTCTTGCATGGCCATGACACCTTCCAATAGCTGGCGCTGCCACTGCTTGCCGAAACTAAGCTCTTCCAGCAGTGCCTCATAACGAGGGTCTTCCAATACAGCCGCCGGGAAGTACCTCTCGGCACTATGGGTGACATTGAACAAGCGCCGTTTCTGCAAAGGAGGGATGTTACGCCAATACTCGGTCCCGGTAGAGACGTCGCCGAGCATGAAGCTGAGTGCGCCTTTGGTGAAGTTGAAATCTTCGCCTCTATCCATGATGGCATCGTAGGCGGCATTGCCAAGCTGGATATTACCGCTCAGGAAGCCAATTACGGCCTCGCTGTAATGAGCGAGCAGACCGTCCTTGTCGACATCCTTTTGCCGATTTAGATACATCTCCGCCTGTCGAAAATCTCCAGCCAGCGCTAGATTTTTTGCCACGATGCCGAGAAACCCGATGTGGTAAGGACGTTCCTGTAACTGACCTTTGGCAGATAAAAGTTGGGTGCGCGGCGCTTGGATATCGCTGCGATAGCTCCACACCTCGTCGGGGGATATCTCGAATGGCCCTACTTCAGCTGCTTTATCTAGGAATTGAGAGGCTTCGTCGTACAGCCTCGCGCCAATTAAAAACAAGGCATAGTGCGCGATGGCAAACTCTGGGGGATTCCCAGACAGGATTTGCTCGCGTAGCTGTATTTCTTGTTGTATTTGGTTGACGCCGCTCATGCGCAGTTTGATTTCGTTGATGGAGCTGAGGACCGGACTGTTGGGGGCAATGCGCGCGATCTCCCGGTGGAGGTCGCTGATCAAAGAGCTCAGCTCTCGAATACGATCGCTACTGCTATAAACCGCAAGATTGTTCGCGGCGGTAGCAACGCCCTGATAGGCGTTGATGAAGCTGGGGTCCAGTTCAATGGCTGAGCGGTGATAGTCGATGGCACGCTTAAAATCATCGGGGCTGAACTGATTGTAATAGAAGTCGCCCCGCAGAAAGCGTTCGTAGGCGATGGCATTGGTAGTCCCCCAATCCAGCATTTGCGAGCGCTCACTCTCGTCGAGATGTACTGATAAAGCGGAGACTACGTTGGAGACGATTTGGTCCTGCAAGCCAAACAAGTCTTCTAATGGCAGATCGAACTGCTCTGAATATTGGTGCACCCCGTCCGCGGCGCGTGTGAGTTGAACGGTTACACGCAGGCGGCCTTCTGAGGTTTGTACGCTGCCATGCAAGATGTGATCGACGTGTAAATCCCTTGCGCGGTCGGCTAAGCGATCGGAGCGTGGCGCGGCGTCGAAGTCATCATAGCCACGCGCTGGAGAGAGCACTTCCATATGGCTGAGCTTGGATAAGCCGTTGACCAACGATTCGCGTAGCCCATCGGTAAGGAACTGGTTACTACTGTCTAGCTCGCGATTCACAAATGGCAGGACAGCGAGGCGCACAACCTTATCTTTGTCGGTGATAACATTACTGCTAGGCCACAGCAGCACTGATAGAAATATGGCAATCGCCGCGCCCCCGGCCAAAACCCGCTTATCAAGTAGCGCGCTAATGTGAAACTTGGTGGAAGAGATATGGGTAAGGGAGATCGGATTGTCACCATTTGCCCCTAATTCTGCGGCTTCTGCAGGAGGTTCGCGGCAGACCTGCGCGATAAGCGAATAACCGCGTTTGGGTATGGTGCGAATATAGCTGGGTTGGTGGGCATCGTCGCCCAGCGCGCTACGCAGTTCGGCAACAGCCTTGTGTACTGCGTGATCAGATGGAAAAGTGCCTTGCCAAAATTGATTAAGAAGCTCGTCATGACTCACCACTTCGCCAGCGTTTTCAGCGAGGCAATTAAGCACATCCATACTGCGTGGTGTCACTTTTACTTCGCCGTCGCCCCTGGATATCGTACAGGCGGTGAGTGAAACCTCCCAATCGCCGATTTTAAATTTTGGTGCTTTATCGAGGGTCACAGCTCAACCGCTAAAGGTGCGCGGACGGGTCCGCTGAAGATTTCTTTCAAGTGTATGTTTGAAACTAAGTAGAGCGCAGAAACGTCAATAGGTCAAGAGAAGTAGAGTCTCTGCTAGCCTAGCCTCTATAACGATTGTGCGGATTTTAGGAGGTTTTCGGAAGGATTTTAGGAGGACTTTCGACGGCCTGCTCGCAATAATCACTATCCGCACTTGTCAGCGTATGGATTTAATCGCCAAACGACTTACAAAGGCAACTAGTTAAGTGCCCAAAATCGTGCCAAAAGAGGATCAAGCAAGTGTCTAAGCCCGTAACTCGTCGAGAATTTCTGAATTTGATTGCCGCTACCAGCGGCACCGCTGCCGTACTCGGAATCACTAGTGCGCTAGGCATGATCCCTAGCAGCGCCTCCGCATCTGTGCCAGACCTCCTGAAGCTGAGCTCCCAAAAGAAAAAAGTCGTCATACTAGGGGCGGGCATTTCGGGGCTGACAGTGGCTTATGAACTTACCAAGGCAGGGTATGACTGCACAGTGCTGGAAGCCTCACACCGCGCTGGCGGCCGGGTGTTTACTGTTCGCGCGGGCACACTGATCGACGAGATAGGCAATCCTCAGTATTGCGATTGGGACGATGAACCGCATATGTACTTCAACGCTGGAGCGGCGCGCATTCCAAGCACCCACACTAATGTGCTGCATTATTGTAAAGAGCTCGGCGTCGAGCTCGAGATGTTTATCAATGAGAATAAAGCCGCGTGGATACAAGACGACAATATTCTTGGCGGCAAGCCTATCCGCAACCGGGAGCTGACGACCAACGTCCGCGGTTTCATGGGCGAGTTGATGGCGAAAGCAATGAAGGACGGAGACTTAGACCAACCCTTCAGTGACGATGAGGCTGGTATTATTTTAAACATGATCCGCAGCTTCGGCGACCTAGACAGAGATTTCAAATTTGCAGGAAGCACCCGAGCGGGATATGCCTCCGGGGACTATGTTACTCATACGACCCAGCACGAGATGATCAAAATCCGCGACCTGCTGAAATCCAGCGCTATGCGCCAAGTGATCAGTGATAACGAGGGCGAGACCGGCCCTATGTTAATGCAAGCGGTTGGCGGCAACGATCATATACCCTATGGATTCGTGCGCCAGATCGAAGACAAGATCAAATTCCGCGCAATGGTCACTGCGGTAGAGTTGAACGATAAAGGCGTTACCGTCGCGTATGATTTTGATGGGCAGCGTCATTCTATCGATGCGGATTACTGTTTCAATAGCATCCCTAGTCACTTTATGGGCGGGATCACTCACAACCTCCCGGCAGATTACGCTAAAGACATGAAATATATTCGTCGCGGCACTGCAATGAAAGGCGCCTTCCAGGCAAAAGAGCGCTTCTGGGAAAAGGAAGGCATTTATGGCGGTATCACTTGGACGAATCAAGATATCCAACAGATTTGGTACCCCGCGCATGGTATTCACAAGCCAAAGGGCGTGATTCTGGCCGCTTACGATTATGGTAACGGCATGCCCTATACGCGCATGACTCAGGAGGAACGCATCGAGCTGATGATCTCTCAGGGCGAGAAGGTGCACCCGGACTACCGTCAATATGTTGAAAAGGGTATTACCATCGCATGGCATCGTATGAACCATATGCTGGGTTGTTCTGCCCGTTGGCGCGTCGAGACTCCTGAGGAGGAGCGCATCTTCGCTAACCTACAAGCTCCAGTAGATGGCAAATATTGGTGTATTGGCGACCAAATCAGTCACCACACTGCGTGGATGGAAAGCGCAATGCAATCTGCTCATTTCGCGCTCGCAGAACTGGATCGCCGAGTGCGCGCTGAAGTCGCAGCAGCCTAATCACGCCCGCCTTGGTCATTTCCAAATTTTGGGGTGAGGAGGGCGGAGACTTTTAGATTCCGAGAAATATTGTGAGTACTATTTTTGCAAATCTTTAGAACTCAAAGCGTTGTCGTGAAGTTTTTAAGGGAAGGGTCGAATGATTCTTCCCTTTTTTTTACCCGTGAGTGATCATTGCTACATTTCTTGCGAACCACAATTCGCGCAGGATGCCTGCGCAGTGGAGCAAGTAGCGCGTCATTGACGCCCAGTCAATTTGTTTAGGGAGACGGGACAAAGCCACATTATGAAAACTCTGTACCTGCTGCGGCACGCAAAATCGAGTTGGGCAAACCCTGGGCAAAAAGATTATGACAGACCCCTTAATGAGCGCGGTATACGCGATGCGCCAGCTATGGGCGCACGCATGCGCGAGCGCGCATTCGGCGTCGACTTAGTCGTTAGTAGCCCGGCAGTGCGCGCTCTAAGCACGGCATACGCAGTATGCGATGAGCTGGGATTTAACCCCAGCGCGATTGTGCAAGACCGGCAAATCTACCTCGCCGGCAGCGCTAAACTTCTGCAATTGATTAGTTGCTTCGACGAGAGCAAGCACAGCGCGCTCTTGGTTGCTCATAATCCTGCCTTAACTGATCTCGCCAATGAGCTTGCGCGTGCGAGCATCGACAATATTCCGACTTCTGGTCTAGTCAGTATCTCACTGCCCATTGAATATTGGGCAGAAGTGGTCCCGGGCGTAGGCAAGGTCCTTGACTTCGATTTTCCTAAAAACCCGGAGTAAGCCAATGCCTCGATTTTTCGCACTGCTTTCCCTGCTCGCTCTGTTCTTTAATGCGTGCTCGGCAGTGCCACCAGCTCCGTATGGCCCCTGGCAAGCCCCTTTGCATCGACAACACTCTTTAGTGGGGACGGTGTGGAGTACTCATGACGAACAAGCCATCTCACCCGAACAACTTCTGCAACACTTAGGCGAAGCTCGCTTCGTGATTCTAGGTGAGAAACACGACAATCCCGATCATCACAGTTTGCAGCGCTATGTGCTTTTGCAATTGGCTGCGAATGCGCTACTCGATCGAGTGAGTTTTGAAATGCTGGATAGTAGCCAGCAAAGCGCGATAAACAGGCTGACTCCGGCGGACATCTCGACTCGTGAAAAATTGCAGAGAGCACTAGCATGGGACGAGAAGGGCTGGAACTGGTCTTTCTATGGCCCATTAATACAAGACAGCTTATTGGCCCGGGCGACCGTGCGAAGTGCCAATATTAGTCGTGACGAGATGATGGTGGTGTATGCCGATGAGTCGAGTGCTGCGACTGATGGCATTTTGGATGACTCTCAAATGCAACGTCTGCATCAAGAGATTGATGAGAGCCATTGTGGCATGTTGCCTGAGAATCAGTTTCCCGCCATGGTCAGAGTTCAGCAGGCGCGCGACGCCGCAATGGCGCATAGTTTGGTAAGCGATGTGGAAAGTATGAGTGGTGTGCGGGTCTTGATCGCAGGCAATTTCCATGCGCGGCGTGACTTGGGCGTCCCGAACTATGTGGAGCAAGAGTCAGGCGAGTTGATCAGTGTCGCATTTTTGGAGGTAAGCCCAGACTCGGAACAAGCCCAAGAATATCTAGAGAGTTTCTCGGCCACCCTGCCCTATGACTATGTGTGGTTCACGCCGGCACTCGCCGCACAGGATTACTGCGCTAGTCTGCGCAGTGGCGCTAGCCAATAGGGTCAATGAGTCAGCGAATAGATCAGGTAATTGATGCCTAGCTGATAAGCGAGGTTCGCGTAGCGAGTTGGATAGCGCGGGTCGTAGGTATGTTCCCAGCCATCCCCCATGTCTGAATTCCAGTTGATTAACACCATAACGCGGCCTGAGTCATCGAGAATGGCGTGATTCGACGCGCGGTCGACGTCCTGCTCTGGGTAGTTCTCGGGGTTTCCGATCACGGGAATCATCTGGGGACCGTCAATGTCGTAGTAACTGCGGAAGATTTCATGGTCTGGAGTTAGCTCGATAATCTCACGGTCTGGAAAGACTTCGGTAAACGCGCGGTAGAAATTATCCCATTGCCTTGTGCCCCAGAAATCGTCTATGAGCAGAAAGCCGCCGCGCAGTAAATATTCCCGCATATTCTCTCGCTCCTTCGGGCTAAAACTCGGCCCTCCGCTGCGGCCCATCTCGAGTGCATAGAGGAATGGATAATCGTAGATGCGATTATCGTCGAGACGCAGCACGATAGGCTCCTTCATGACCCTTACATTGGTAAGCCGCGACACCCCACGTAGGAAATTCGAATCAGCGTTCGGGAAATCCGTACGCCAAGTACCACGACCAAAACCATCATTGTAGTAATTGTCGTATTGCAAACGAGCAAAGGCGAATTCCCCCGCGACATCTTGTATTTCGATAGCGTGAGGGTCTATTTGTGGGCTTAGAAATGGCTGGGCAAGAACGTGGCTAGACAAGCCAAGCAAGCAGGCGAGTTGCAGTAATTGCAATGCAGTGTGTTTTAACATGTCGGTGAGTCGACTCATGGGCGTCAATGCGGCATTAGTTTAGAGAAGCGGGTACGTCACACAAGGAGCGCTTGCGCTACGCGTAGTGATTCTAAACTACCTCGCGAACTCAATGTTTGCAAGATTAGGCGTTGGAAGCAGTAGTCGACAAAGATTGACAGTGGTTGGTCATAATGACAGCATGCTGCCTGTTCTTATTCTCTATAGTTTAGGAGTTCTTCATGGTCCACTCGCCCAAACGTAAACTCTTCCTCGACCTCGTACTTTCCTTGTTTCGACTCAATGGCCTGCTGGTTGCAGAGGGCGATCATATGGCGGAGGCGCTTGGCCTCACCAGTGCTCGATGGAAAGTTATCGGCGTCGTCGCCTTGGCTAACACCGGTGTAACAGTGCCAGGTATCGCGCGGGTCTTAGGTCAGTCTCGACAAGCGGTGCAGCGCATAACCGATGTAATGGAAAAGGATGGCTTGCTGCGTTACGAGGAAAACCCTGAACATAAGCGTTCCGTGCTGGTATGTTTAACGGACACGGGGCAGGATGTTTACACCTCACTGCGTGCAGTGCAGGACCCTTGGGCAATCGAGAATACTACTGATGTGCCCGTTGAGGAATTGGAGATTGGTTTGCAGCTAGTTCGCCGTCTCATCCATAAATTCGATCACTAATGACAACTTCAGTGATTGCCGCCTTCACTCTATTTGCACAGGAAGGGATCCGTGAATAGGATTAACTCGAACACGCATTTGCCCCGCAAACTCTATACCGCCGAACAAGTTCGCACGCTCGATGCCTTGCTTATCGAGCAAATCCCAATTAGCGCCCTGAAACTGATGCGCAGGGCCGCCTCAGTTGTATTGAGCGTGATCTCACAACGCTGGCCGCAATTGCGCCGTCTTGTAATCTTCGCCGGGACGGGCAGCAACGGCGGAGACGGCTACTTTATTGCGGCGCTCGCTGCGGCCGAGGGCATCAAAGTACAAGTGTTAGAGTGTGGCGAGCTCGATCGCCTTCGTGGTGACGCGGCAAGTGCTCGTGTAGAGGCGCTCGCCAATGGGGTTTCCTGCAAACAATGCGATATTTTGTTAGACCTCGCCTCGGCTCAATTCGGCCAAGAAACGGTACTCGTCGATGCCATATTGGGTACCGGTCATAGCGGGCCCTTACGTGGTGCCTATGAGCCTATTATCGACTGGATTAACGGGTCTGGCCTGCCAATAGTTTCGGTGGATATACCCTCAGGATTAAACTGCGACACCGGACACGTAGCAGAGGTAGCGGTCTGTGCAACGATGACAGTCTGTCTCGTTGCACTTAAGCAAGGACTATTCACAAGCAATGGTCCTGAACAGGCAGGGGAGATCGTATTTCACGATCTAGGGATGCCTGAAGCGCTCAAGGCTAGCGATGTTGCGCTGAGTACTTCCAGTACCCGTATCGACATTAATTATGTCTCCTCGATGTTGAAGCCTCGTCGACTAGATGCGCACAAGGGGGACTGCGGGAATGTGCTTGTTCTAGGCGGGGATGTCGGCTATGGTGGCGCCGCCTTGATGGCCGCAGAGGCTGCAGCCCGCATAGGCGCTGGCACTGTCGGCTTAGTGACTCGAAGTCCGCATGTGACTGCGAGCCTAGCCCGGCGACCGGAGATCATGGTGCGTGCGATTGAGGAGCCTGACGGCTTCGGGTCTGAACAGTTACTTGCGTTGATGCAGAAGGCGAGCGTGCTTGTCGTTGGTCCAGGTCTTGGCAATTCGAATTGGTCATACTCCCTGCTAAGGCAGGCTCTAGAATTCGCAGGCTCTCATCTTCCTGTCATACTCGACGCCGACGCATTGAACTTTTTGGCCGAAACGGCTGCACAGAATGAAGATGCGCTCAGTAAGGAAGGCAAGGCAATGCGTATGTACTCTCCTCAGTGGGTGCTAACGCCACATCCAGGTGAGGCGGCGCGGCTATTGCAGAGCACGGTGGCAGCGGTGCAAGAAGATCGCTTTAGCGCGGCACGCAACCTGCAAGCCAAATTCGGTGGGGCGGTCTTATTGAAAGGGGCTGGCAGTTTATTATGTTGCCCAGGAGAGATTGTCGACTTTGCGCCGGAGCCAGCGCGGGTCGAAGTCTGTACCGAGGGTAATCCTGGGATGGCCAGCGGCGGCATGGGAGATGTGCTGAGCGGCATGCTCGGCGGCTTGATTGCCCAAGGATTGAGTGTATCCGACGCACTGCGATGCGGCGTTTGTATTCACGGGGAAGCTGCCGATCTAGCCGTGGTCAGTGAGGGCGAGCGCGGGCTATTGGCGACAGATCTTTTTCACCATATTAGGCGTCTTGCCAATAATCTTTAGGCAACACACTGTTTGTGTCAACGGAAGCGTCATAGAGTAATGGCCGAGAATCAGCATTTTTTGAACGACGAAACAGCAACCGAGGCATTTGGTCGTGCACTAGCGTGTGCTACGCAAGTAGCGCCGCCACACACCAAAACTCTCGGTGGGCGAGTCTATCTTCGGGGCGATTTAGGCGCGGGAAAGACCACGCTTACTCGTGGGGTGCTGCGTGGCTACGGTCATATTGGTGCTGTGAAGAGTCCCACTTATACCCTAGTCGAGCCATACGAGGACCCAGATTTCAATATTTATCACTTCGATTTATACCGATTGGCCGATCCGGAAGAGGTTGAATTTCTTGGGGTTTTCGACTATTTTGACGAAGCAAACTTATGCCTCATCGAATGGGCAGAGCGCGGCAAAGGCTATTTGCCTGCTGCCGACCTAGAGATCACTCTGTCTATGCAAGGCAGGGGGCGTTTAGTTCTTTGGGAACCACGTTCGGCCCTTGGCGAACGAATTGCTGCGCGACTATCAGAATACACTGATGTTTTAACGATCGGAAACAACACGCAATGAAAGGCTTATTTGGCTGCAAAAGAGCGGGATTGGGTATGTGCTATTCCTGCCTAGGCGCGGGTTCGTCACGCGTACTAGTCCTGAGCAGCCTGTTCGCGTTACTTATGTCTGCCGCATCGCCGGCGCTTTTAGCCGCCGAGGTAGAAGAGGTGCGCCTGTGGCGCGCGCCTGACTATACCCGCATTGTCTTCGATCTCGACCGACAGGTGCAGTACAGCCTGTTCACTCTCGAGAACCCTCATCGCATCGTCGTGGACCTAAGTAGCTCCACGGTGCGTGCAAGCCTTACCGGCTTCGATTTCAAGAATAGTCCCGTGACTGGCATTCGCAGCGCACCACGCAACGGCAGCGACGTCCGCGTAGTAATCGATCTTAGCGGCGAGGTAAACCCTAGCAGCTTCACCTTGTCGGCCAATGGCGAGCTGAAGAATCGTCTGGTTATAGACCTCTATGACATCGGTCGCGCTCCGGCCATCGCAGAATCAATTCCCGCGCCAGCTATAGTGAACTCGCAGCGCGATATCATTGTTGCTATCGATGCGGGGCATGGCGGAGAAGACCCCGGCGCGATCGGCTATGATCGTAAAATACGCGAGAAAGACGTGGTGCTCGCAATCTCGCGTGCTATCTATGAGCGACTGCTTTCGGCGCCCGGTTATAAGCCCGTATTAGTACGCGAAGGCGACTATTCGGTGCAACTACAACGTCGTCCGCAAATTGCGCGGCAGAACCGTGCAGATATTTTCCTTTCGATTCACGCCGACTCTTTTAGCTCGACGCGCGCAGAAGGGGTTACCGTGTACGCCTTGTCCGAGCGCATAGCAGAGGATGAAAACTCCCGTAGAGTGGCCGAGAAGGAAAACAGCGCTGACCTTTTAGGGGGCGTAGCGGGTGATACTAGTTTGCATAATATCGAAGACGATCTGGCTCGCACCCTACTCGATCTATCTATGGCTTGGAGCATAGAGCAGAGCAGTGCGGCTGGCTCCTATATTCTGAATTCGCTACGCGGCGTGGCGACCCTACGTCGGGACAAGACGCAGCAGGGCAACCTATGGGTACTGCGTTCGCCGGATATCCCCTCTGTGCTGATCGAGACGGGCTATCTGTCTAATCCCAATGAGGCTCGACAACTCAATACGTCAGCCTATCAGCGGCGTTTAGCCGATGGCATAGTGCAGGGTGTCATGCGCTATTTTTATGATAGGCCGCCCGAAGACACGCTGATCGCGTGGCAAAAGGAAAACAATATAAAACCCGACATGGATTTGCTAGTCAGCGGCAACTATGTGGTTAAGCGTGGCGACAATTTGTCGGAGATAGCGCAACGTTTTGGTGTTAGCACGCAGGAAGTGCGCGTGCACAACAAGCTCAAGAATGATGTCATTCGAATAGGGCAGAAACTGAGTATACCCGGTGCCACGATTGCCAGCGTTGCGGCTCTGCCGATCGAACATAAAATCGTACGCGGCGAAACGCTCTCAGGCATTGCCGAACGTTACCGCGTCAGCATGTCCAGTTTACGGGCCACGAATAATCTACGAAATGACGTAATCATGGTGGGACAGGTTTTAAAGATACCTGCCCCCTGAATCCACAATCGGCTTTAGGGTCAGCGAAAATTACATGACACGTATTGCTTTATTAAGCCAACGCTTAGCGAACCAGATTGCTGCCGGAGAAGTGGTTGAGCGCCCAGCCTCTGTTGTAAAAGAGTTGCTAGAAAATTGTCTCGATGCCGGCGCAGACCGTGTCGAGATAGAGGTCGAACAGGGCGGTACGAAGCTGATTCGTATTCGTGATAATGGCGCTGGCATCGAGAAGGATGATCTCGGGCTTGCCCTCAGTCGTCACGCGACTAGTAAGATTTCGAATCTCGACGATCTCGAGAATATCGCTAGCCTCGGCTTTCGTGGGGAAGCCCTTGCGAGCATCTGTTCCGTGTCCCGCCTTGAGCTCACCTCACGCTCGCGTAGTACGAGTGAAGAAAGTGCGTGGCGTGTAGAGGCCGCTGGCCAAGAAATGAGCACTGCCGTGTCACCAGCATCCCATCCACACGGAAGCACGGTGGAAGTGCGCGATTTATTCTTTAATACTCCCGCCCGCAAGAAATTCCTGCGCACTGAAAAAACAGAATTCGATCGTTTAGATGAAGTAGTCAAACGTCTCGCATTAAGCCGTTTCGATGTGGCGTTTTTACTGCGTCACAATCAACGCGCGATTCACCACTTGGATGTCGCAAGAAGCGAGCAAGAGAAGCAGCGTCGTGTGGCGATGGTGTGTGGTCCAGCATTCGTCGAGAACTCTATTCACATCGACATTGAGGCCGCAGGCTTGCGCCTATGGGGTTGGGTAAGTCTTCCCACCTTCTCGCGTAGTCAGGCGGACTTACAATACTTTTATGTGAACGGGCGCATTATCCGCGACAAGCTTGTAAGCCACGCGGTGAAGCAGGCCTATAAGGACGTGCTTTTCCATGGCCGTCATCCAGCCTTCGTCCTGTACCTCGAGTTGCAGCCGGCATTGGTTGATGTCAATGTGCATCCCACCAAGCACGAAGTGCGATTCCGAGATTCTCGCTTGGTTCATGACTTTCTCTTTCGCGCTCTGCACAAAGCCTTAGCGGCTGTGCGGCCGCAGGACAGTTTCGCCGCACACGAGGGGCAGACAGCTCTCGCTCCCGGCTCGATCGACCCAGAAACTGGCGAGCTCTTGCAAGCCGGCGGAGCTGGCGCGGGGGAGTTTTCCGAGCAAGGACGCATTAATTTTAATTCTCCTGCCTATGGCGCTCCTTCTAGTAGTGGGGCTGCTCATTATTCTTCGTTTGGATCTTCCTATGGGCAGCAAGGTTTAACGCCCACGCAAGTGGCAGAGCAAATCAATACCTATGCAGAATTGAGTAAAGACGAAGACGTGCCCCCTTTGGGTTATGCTATCGCTCAGTTGCATGGTATTTACATCTTGGCGCAGAACAAGATTGGTCTCGTAGTAGTCGACATGCATGCTGCGCATGAGCGCATAACCTATGAACGAATGAAAGAGTCCGCGGCTAACGACGGCATAAAGGCGCAGCCCTTACTAGTACCCTTATCGATAGCAGTGAGTCAGGCCGAGGCCGATTGTGCGGAACAGCAAGCAGAGGCGTTGCTGGCCTTGGGTTTGGGAGTTGAACGCGTGGCGAGCGAGTCTATAGTGGTGCGGCAGATTCCAGTGATTCTCGCCGCCGCCGATATTGAACAACTAGTCAGAGATGTATTGGCGGATGTGCGCGAGCACGGTAGTAGCGAGCGCATCAGTAATTATCAAGACGAGCTTATGTCGACGATGGCCTGTCATGGCTCGGTGCGCGCTAACCGCCAACTGACCATCCCGGAGATGAATGCGTTACTACGTGACATGGAGCGCACCGAGCGTAGTGGGCAATGTAATCATGGTCGGCCCACTTGGGTTTTGCAGAGTATTGATCAATTGGACAAACTGTTCCTGCGTGGGCAGTAGTGACAAAACTCTCCGATACGATAATTGCGATGCAAAGGATTGAGATGGCATGAAAAATGCGAAACCTCCTGCCATTTGTCTTTTGGGACCCACCGCATCGGGCAAGACAGATCTTGCTATAGAGGTCGTGCAACGTCTGCCCTGTGAAATTATCAGTGTCGATTCCGCACAAATCTATAAAGAGATGAACATTGGTACTGGCAAGCCGGATGCCGAGACGCTGGCAAGAGCGCCCCACCGCTTGATTGATTTCCTTGATCCCGCACAAGCGTATTCTGCCTCACAGTTTCGACATGATGCCGTGCAGGAAATGGAGGCGCTTCGAGATGCGGGCAAAATACCGCTATTAGTGGGTGGGACGATGCTCTATTTTCGTGCCCTGCGTGACGGGTTGGCGAAGATGCCAGCGTCAAATGCGCAGGTGCGAGAAGAGATATTGCGCAAGGCCGATCGAGAGGGCTGGGGGGCTGTCCACGCCGCGCTTGCGGCAGTAGACCCGGAGTCCGCGCAGCGCATTCATCCGAACGACCCGCAGCGACTGCAGCGCGCCTTGGAAATCTACCTCGTCTCAGGTAAGACGATGACAGCCCATCACCAATTGGAGAATGTCGCGCAGGCAGCGGCAGATTTCCCATTCCAACTGCACTTTTTTGCAATCCAGCCGCAAGATCGCGCCGTATTACATAACAAGATTGCAGCTCGCTTTGAGGGTATGATCGAACAAGGGCTTGTTGCTGAGGTAGAGCGGCTCTATGCTCGTGGGGACCTAGACCTTAGCATGCCTTCAATGCGGGCAGTTGGTTACCGGCAAACTTGGCAGTATATAGCAGGCGAATTGCGCTTTGATGCTATGGTGGAACAGGGTACCATTGCGACGCGACAGCTAGCGAAGAGACAAATCACTTGGATGCGTAGCTGGGAGAATCTCAGGAGTTTTGACAGTGACGACTCGAAAACTCTTGATCTGCTATTGAATTCAATCAGTCGGGTCGCAATATAGATATTGTTTGGACTTAATAGCGCTGGGATTTCCAGCTTACTTTAACGGTTAAGGAGAAAGTAAATGTCAAAAGGGCATTCTTTACAAGACCCTTTCTTGAATGTGCTTCGCAAGGAGCGTATCCCGGTTTCCATCTATTTGGTTAGCGGCATCAAGTTGCAGGGGCAGATTGAGTCTTTCGATCAGTTTGTAATTCTGCTGAAAAATGCGGTCAATCAGATGGTTTATAAACACGCGATTTCTACTGTCGTTCCGGCTCGCTCCGTCAAGATACCTACACAGGGTACCGGTGACGCTGGCGCGGACGAAGAGGAAGAAGCGCCAGGCAATATTGCCTAATTGAGGTTCGTTTTTGTTCTTTGAAAGACCCGATCGCGGTGAAACCGCCATTCTCGTGCATATTGATCTGGATTCAGAGCAAGAGCAGGAGGACCCCCATGAGTTTGAAGAACTTGTGCTCTCAGCTGGCGCAGTTCCGGCCATCTTCATAAAAGGCAGTCGCAAGCAACCCGATGCTGGTCTTTTTATTGGCTCTGGTAAGCTGGAAGAGATCAAGGCCGCCGTTGAAGAGCACGAGGCCGAAGTCGTCCTCTTCAATCATTCCCTCACTCCAAGCCAAGAGCGCAATCTCGAGGCACGCTTATTATGTCGCGTACTCGATCGCACAGGTTTGATTCTCGACATCTTTGCCCAGCGCGCGCGCAGCTATGAGGGCAAGCTACAAGTAGAGCTGGCTCAGCTCGAGCATACCGTAACGCGCTTGAAGCGTGGCTGGACCCACCTAGATAGACAGAAAGGGGGCATTGGTTTGCGCGGGGCGGGCGAGACGCAACTAGAGCTCGATCAGCGCATGATTCGGCAGCGCATCAAGAATATCAATGCTAGCCTGATTAAAGTGCGTAGTCAGCGCGATCAAGGGCGTCGTTCACGCAAACGCGCGGACATCCCGACAGTTTCACTGGTTGGCTATACGAACGCCGGAAAGTCTTCGCTATTCAATGTGATGGCCGGTGAGAACATCTACGCGGCAGATCAGTTGTTCGCGACCTTGGATTCTACCCTGCGGCGCATTCAAGTCCCGAATTTTGGTCTGGCGATTCTCGCAGACACCGTAGGGTTTATAAGCCATCTGCCCCACAAGTTGGTCGCAGCGTTTCGAGCAACTCTCGAGGAGTCTGCAGAGGCTAGCTTGTTATTGCATGTCATCGATGTGGCGAACGAGCAGCATAAATTCTTCACGGAACAGGTCGAAGATGTCTTAGCGGAAATAGGCGCTGATGAGGTGCCTTGCCTGCAGGTGTGTAACAAAATCGACTTGCTGGATGAGCGCGCCCCTCATGTTGAGCGAAATCAAGAAGGTGTACCCGTGCGCGTGTGGATTTCTGCCCACACAGGGGAAGGAGTGGACCTGTTGCTGAGCGCAATTGGTGAGTTACTCGGTCATGATGTGGTGGAGCGCACTATACGCCTGAATCCCGATCAAGGGCGCTTGCGAGCGCGCCTCTATGCAAAAGGGGCTGTTAGTCACGAGAATATCGACGCCGATGGTCTGGTCTGTTTAGATGTCCGCCTACCGCGTCAAGATCTAGAGCGTCTCTTAGTAGACGAAGGGATGGCCCCGGACAGCCCTCCTGAAGGCATGTAAGCCTTGCATCTTATTACGTTAAATGGGGCGTGCTGTCCCTTTCCAGCTGGGTAAACAGCTGGGTTAATCATTAATAATTCGTTAAAATCACCCCCCGTATTTCGACTGGGGTATGGAGAAGCCAATGGCTTGGAATGAACCTGGAAATAAAGGCAAGGATAACGACCCATGGGGCGGCGGTCGCGGCAATGGCGGCGGTAATGATCAGAAGCCGCCAGATCTAGATGAGATCATCAAGTCCGTGACTCGTAAACTCAATAGCCTGTTCGGCGGCGGTAAGTCCGGCGGCTCCTCTGGTAGTGGCGGCAGCGGTTCGAGCGGTGGTGGATTCTCCTCCGGTTTGTTCGGCGGCGCCTTGGTGGTGCTGGTGGTCATGTGGGCGGCGGTAGGCTTCTATACAGTGGATGAATCTGAGCGCGGCGTAGTCATGCGTTTCGGGAAACTGCGCGAAGAAGTTGTGCAGCCAGGCCTGCGCTGGAATCCACCCCTGATCGATGAAGTACAGAAGATCAATGTGACCCGGGTGAACACCCGGTCCTATTCGCGTGACATGCTAACGACCGACGAGAATATTGTGAACGTCTCGATCGAATTGCAGTACTTGATCGATGACCCTGTGAAATTCGCAGTGGTAGTGCGTGACCCGGAGGTCAGCCTTGATCACGCGGCCGAGTCCGCCATTCGCCACGTAGTGGGTGGCACGACGATGGACCGAGTACTAACGCAGGGCCGCGCAGAAGTAGCGGCAGAGGTGCGGGAGCGCCTACAGCGTTATATGGTCAGCTATGACTCCGGGATTCTGATCTCGCAGGTCACGGTGCGTAATGCCCAGCCGCCAGATGCTGTGCAAGGGGCGTTCGATGACGTCATCAAGGCTCGTGAGGACGAGCAGCGCGTGCAGAACGAAGCGTTGGCCTACGCCAATCGCGTAGTGCCAACCGCTCGTGGTGAAGCCCAGCGCATCATCGAACAAGCGAATGCCTACCGGGATCAAGTGATCGCGAGAGCGGACGGTGAAGCTTCGCGCTTTGAGCAACTGTTGGCCGAGTATCAGAAGGCGCCAGCGGTAACGCGTGAGCGTCTCTACATCGACGCCATGCAATCGGTGATGACCAATAGCAGCAAGGTGCTCATTGATGTCGAGGGTGGCAACAATATGTTCTATGTGCCACTGGATAAAATCATCGAGCAAGGCAATGCCTCACGCGCTGCCAATAATTCGCCACTTACACCGCAGCAGCTGCGCGAGATTTCAGAGCAAAGTAGCCGAGAGAGCGATGCTGCCGCTGCCGATAGAGCACGGGCGCAAACAACGCCTTTGCGAGGAGTACGCTAATGAAAAATGCATTTGCAGGTATCATTATTTTCTTATTGTTTGTCGCGGGCTCAGATGCGGTATACATCGTGAAGCAGACCGAACGCGCGATCTTACTGCGATTCGGGCAGATCGTTGAGGCCGATATTCCACCAGGTCTGCATTTTAAGATGCCTTGGGTGAATACCGTCCGTAAATTCGATGGTCGCGTGTTGACCGTCACCGCCGACGCGCAGCGTTACCTGACCCTCGAACAGAAGGCTCTGGTAGTCGACTCCTTCGCCAAGTGGCGTATCGTGGATGTAGAGAAGTATTACACGTCCTCTTCTGGCGAGGAGAGCCGCACCAGCAATCTTTTAGCGCAGCGTATCAACGATGGTTTGCGCAATAAGTTTGGCGAGCGCGACTTACAGGAAGTGGTTTCGGGACAACGCGATTTGTTAATGGAAGAGCTCACTCGTGAGTTGAACCTGTCTACAGCGGAAGAATATGGCATCGAGGTGATCGATGTGCGCGTCAAGCAGATCGAATTGCCCTTGGATGTGCGCGCCTCTGTATATGAGCGAATGACCTCTGAGCGTCAGCGCGAAGCGCAACAATTGCGCTCACGCGGTAATGAGTTAGCCATTGGCATTGAGGCGGATGCGGATCGTCAAGAGGCAGTGCTACTGGTCGAAGCCTACCGCGATTCCGAGACGATTCGTGGTGAAGGCGACGCACAAGCGGCGGCGACTTACGCAGAGGCTTACTCCAAGGACGAGGAGTTCTATGCGTTTACGCGTAGCATTAACTCTTATCAGGAGAGTTTCTCGAACAAGGGCGACATCCTTCTCGTAGATCCTGATAGTGAGTACTTCAAGTACTTGAGAGCAAGCGAAGTACAGTAAGTTTTAAGCATAAAGAGACCAGCAGTAATTAGTTTTACTGCTGGTCTTTGTACGTTTGTAGGGTAGACAATAGCGCCCTACACTCGGGCGCGGCTGCTAGAGGCAGTCTTGCCGAGCGCACAGCGCTCGCTAAAGATATCTAGGAATAGGAAGTGAGATAGCAACATGCCAGTGCGCGATCGATGGTTACTACCCGAAGGGGTAGAGGAAATCCTGCCGGAAGAGGCATTTAGGTTAGAGACGCTGCGTCGCCAGATTCTCGACCTATACGCAAGCTGGGGATATGACTTGGTCATTCCTCCGCTCATTGAATACCTCGATTCTTTGTTAGTAGGGTCTTCCCACGACTTAGACCTCCAGACTTTTAAGATCACTGATCAATTGACTGGTCGAATGATGGGGCTGCGCGCCGATATCACGCCTCAGGTTGCCCGCATTGATGCGCATTGCTTAAGCAGGCGCGGCGGCGAGGGACAGGACCTGCCGGTTCGCCTGTGTTACTCCGACACCGTGGCGCATACTCGACCAAGAGGGCTGCTCGCCTCCCGCATCCCGATCCGCATCGGTGCCGAACTTTTCGGCCATGCCGGCGTTGGTTGCGATATAGAGCTGATTTGTTTGATGCACGATACGCTTCGTCTGACGCAGATCGAGGAAGTGCATATTGTGCTGGGCCACGTGGGGTTATTCCGCAGCTTGGTGCGTGCCTCGCAACTCTCGATAGATAGCGAGAATGAATTGTTCGATGCCCTGCAGCGCAAGGCCTACGATGAGATCGATGCCTTCCTAAATGCTCAGATTGAGGACGACGGGATTCGCGGGATGTTGAGTGACTTGTCGCGCTTGAGTGGCGATGAGTCGATTTTGATAGCCGCACTGAAGAGCTTCGAGGATGCGCCAAGCGCCGTGCGGAAAGAATTGCAGGAGTTAGAGGCCATTGCGAGAGGCGTAAAGCGTCGCTTGCCCAACGTGTCGTTAGGCTTCGACCTGTGTGAGTTGCGGGGCTATGAATACCACACGGGCATCGTGTTCGCTGCCTACACCCCCGGTTATGGCCGTGCCGTGGCTCAGGGTGGGCGGTTCGACGATATAGGTAAAGTGTTTGGTCGTGCCCGTCCGGCATCAGGCTTCGATGCCGACCTGAAAGTGCTCGCGCGCCTGAGCAAGGCTAAATTTGAACGCAAGCAAGCGATCTGTGCGCCAGCCGATGAAGATCCGGCACTAGAGGCTTGTGTAGTAGCATTGCGCGAGGCTGGTGAACGCGTCATTAAAGACCTCGATGCAGACACGCTCAGCCCGAAACAACTGCGTTTACTCGGCTGCGATCGTCGTATCGTGAGCTCTGGGCAGGAGTGGCGGGTGGAGAGTTTAGACGAGGAATAGTGTGCTGGCAGGCCTCGGTCCGAGGCAATCGAAGTGGCAAGCGCTAAGAGTGAAATCGAATGCTTATTGAGAGATGATTACAAATGGGTAGAAGTGTAGTTGTACTAGGAACGCAATGGGGTGACGAGGGCAAGGGTAAGATCGTCGATCTGCTCACAGAGCAGGCGGCAGTCGTTGCGCGCTTTCAAGGTGGCCACAATGCGGGGCACACGCTGGTAATTAAGGGCGAAAAGACAGTCCTGCATTTATTGCCATCCGGTGTCCTGCGCGATGGTGTGACCTGTGTCATAGGTAACGGCGTGGTCCTCAGTATGGAAGCCCTCATGAGCGAAATTACGCGGCTCGAAGAGCGCGGCATTTCCGTACGGCCAAAGTTGAAGATCAGCGCCTCCTGCCCTCTGATCCTCCCCTCTCATGCTGCGCTGGACCAAGCGCGCGAATTACGACTAGGCAACGACAAGATTGGCACTACTGGTCGGGGCATCGGCCCAGCCTATGAGGATAAGGTCGCGCGTCGTGGTATTCGCGTTGGGGAACTATTCAGTGAGGCCCATTTTGCAGCAAGACTCAAGGAGGCCATGGAGTACCACAATTTCATGCTGACTAATTACTATGGTGCGGCAGCGCTAGATTATGAATCCACCCTTGAGAAGAGTTTGGCGCTAGGCGAGCAGATCAAGCCTATGGTGGCCGACACGATCGAGATTCTACACGGGCATCGCAAAGCCAACGACAATATCCTATTTGAAGGTGCGCAGGGCTCGCTGCTCGATATTGACCACGGCACTTATCCCTTCGTTACCTCCTCCAATACCACCGCGGGCGGCACCGCTACAGGCAGTGGCTTCGGCCCGCTGTATCTGGACTATGTGTTGGGAATAACTAAAGCCTATACGACGCGTGTGGGTTCCGGGCCATTCCCGACAGAGTTGTTCGATGCGACCGGCAAGCACCTCGCAACAGTGGGCAAAGAGAAAGGGGCTACTACTGGGCGTGATCGTCGTTGCGGCTGGTTCGATGCGGCGGCCGTACGTCTCGCGATTCGGATCAATTCGGTCTCGGGTATCTGCCTGACGAAGCTTGATGTGTTGGATGGCCTCGATACTATAAAGGTGTGCACAGGGTATAAGGGTATCGATTCGGAGTCCTCATCTTGTCTGATGAACTTCGATAGTTATCAGAAGCTCGAACCAATTTATGTTGAACTGCCGGGCTGGAAAGAGTCGACTTTCGGTGTGAAGAGTTTAGACGAGCTACCGAAGAATGCGCTCGACTACATCCGCTACATCGAGAGAATCATCGAAGCACCTGTGGATATCATCTCCACGGGTCCGGATCGGGAAGAGACAATCATTCTGCGACATCCCTTCGCGTAGAGCTCGTAATGACACAGATACTCAATCGTTGAGCATCTGTGTCACTCGCGTCAAAAAATGCTTGTTCAAAATTCGCTGCGCTCTTTGGTGTTATTTTTCTGCACAATCGCAGGCGATCAGGTCATTTCGGTACGTTATGTAGAAACTGCTGCAGTCTAGGCTTCTCTCTTAACGTCGCCAACTCACACTAGAATTCCCGCTCAGGAGCCAAGCGCTCTGCTATTGTATTGCCGTGTCTTATTAATGGAACGTGAAGATGGACGTCGGCAGTATTAATAGTTTATTCCTAATTGGTGCCTTGTTGGTTGGCTTCAGCGTGCTGTTTAGTGCGTTGTCCTCCCGACTGGGGATTCCAATTCTGGTGATTTTCCTTGGAGTTGGCATCTTGGCCGGCGAAGACGGTATTGGCGGCATTCAGTTCGACGACTACTCCCTTGCTTACCTCGCGAGTAATCTGGCCCTAGCTATCATCCTGCTAGATGGTGGCATGCGCACTCGCGCCGCCACCTTTCGGGTTGCTCTGGGGCCGGCGCTCTCGCTGGCCACTATTGGTGTGCTCCTTACCACGGCCCTAACTGGTCTAGTAGCGGCCTATCTATTTGATCTCAATATCGTGCAAGGCTTGCTGATTGGCGCCATCGTGGGCTCTACCGATGCCGCGGCCGTTTTTTCCCTGCTAGGACAGCGCAGTCTCAATGAACGTGTAGGCGCCACCCTGGAGATCGAGTCCGGAAGCAATGATCCTATGGCGGTATTCCTTACCGTTACCCTGATCGAGGTGCTGGCCTCGGGCGAGCAGGAGTTCGGCTGGTTCTTCGTAGTGCAATTGCTGCAGCAATTCGGTGTTGGCATAGCGTTGGGACTGGTGGGTGGCTGGTTGCTATTGCAGCTGATCAATCGCAGTACGCTCGCCAACGGCCTGTATCCCTTGCTAGCCATTAGCGGCGGCCTGCTGATTTACGCCGTCACCAATTTGCTCGGCGGCAGCGGCATCCTTGCGATCTATCTGTGCGGTTTGCTATTAGGTAATCGGCCGCTGCGAAGTCGTACCTCGATTCTGAGTATTTTCGATGGCCTTGCCTGGCTGAGTCAGATCGGCATGTTCCTAGTGCTTGGGCTGCTACTTACTCCTAGTGAGCTTAAGGACATCGCCTTGCCAGGCTTGATGCTGGCGCTGTGGATGATTCTATTCGCTCGTCCTATTGCCGTCTGGCTAAGCTTGATTCCATTCAGCCGGTTCAAAAATCGAGAGCGTTGGTTCATCTCCTGGGTTGGCCTGCGCGGCGCCGTTCCAATCATCCTTGCGGTCTACCCAATTATGGCGGGGCTGCCGAACGCGCAATTGTTCTTCAATCTTGCCTTCTTTGTAGTGCTGGTATCGCTATTAGTGCAGGGCAGTTCGATCCCATTCGCCACAAGGCTCGCGAAGGTAGAAGTGCCCTCGCAGCCCTCGCCCATTGCGCGTTCTGGTTTGGAAATTCACCCTACGAGTGAGTGGGAGCTGTTCGTGTATCGACTAGGGGCTGAGAAGTGGTGTATCAACACGGAGCTTCGACGCTTGCACATGCCCGAGGGCACTCGTATAGCGGCTCTTTTTAGAGGACGTGAGCTTTTGCACCCAAGCGGCAGTACTAAACTGCTTGCGGGGGATATTCTCTGCATAGTTGGGCATGAACACGATCTCCCCTCCCTCGGCAAACTTTTCAGTCAAGCCCCTACCTCGACGGCAGATACCTGGTTCTTCGGGGATTTTATTCTCGATGCGAACGCGCGCCTGATGGATCTTGCCCGGGTGTATGGCTTTGCGCTGCTCGAAGGCGAGGGTAGCATTGCAATTGGAGAGTTTTTCCAACAGAAAATGGGGGGCAAACCAGTGGTCGGAGATCAGATGTTGTGGCAAGGCTTTTTGTGGACAGTGGCCGCCATCGATCACGGGCGAGTGCTGAAGGTTGGACTTAAAATCGCTCAAAACACGGATTCCTAGCGCTCCTGTCACATATTGCCAAATCTTTGCCGGTCTAGATGATAGACTTCCTCTACAAGGGCTTTTATCCTTGAGCTAATTAAAAATAAGTGGGCAAACCACAGGCTGTTTTAGATGCCACGCGGGGGTAAGAATGAAAAAGACACTACACGGTTTGATGATTGGTCTTGCAGCTGTGAGCCTAGCTTCACCGCTCGTCTCATTTGCGCAAACTGGAAATGAACTGATCGACACAAGATTCCCTGACCTTAGCCGCTATCTCAATTCATCACAGGTTCTGCAGGCAGCGGTATTCGATGAGATCGTCGCCAGCAATAACTCTGCGGATTCGATGATAGGCAAGGGCCTGCTTCGTGAAGCATTGATAGAGCTCTCTCAGGCGACTGTCTCTCACTACCACTCCTCCTCTGATCACCTAGCGATGCTAGGCCCTTTTCGCGTGTTCGAGAGCCGCGCGACACCCGGACTTCAGGCAATGATCCGCCGCGAGTACTCTGCCGAAGAATCAGAAGAGGTTCTGGAAGCCAATGACAGTATTCCTCCGCTGGCAGTGGCAGTGCTTAAGCGGGGTCGCGATTTCGCCACTAAGATGGTCGAGATTTACCTCAATGATAATCTCATCGACAAACACACGGCGGTCGATGCCGCACTGAACGACTATCTCAGTGACGACGCCCACTCCGTGCCGGCCCAGCCCAAGGTATCTGAGCTGCTCTCAGAGCACGATTACGCCTATTCCTTTCGCGTAGGTTTCCCCCAGCTTAGCGGTTTAACCTGGGCCTCGCAGTGGCTGCAGCTAGCAACGCTAGAAGTCGCTATGATCTCAAAGAATCAGAATGAATTAGAATCAGGCATTGAAAACGCTATCGCGCTCTATGAGGAGAAAATCGCTCCTGCGCACGGCGGGCTAATGTCACTTCCCACCGATATCCCTACGATGCCTGTGATTGCGCCGAATCTCTACGGTTTTCACCCTGGCGCGGCCTATGTGCTCGATAATATCGCAGCGTTGAAAGTAGTCATTGGCGATATCTTAGTGAACCCCGACGTTCCCGATCGCAGTCTCGCCATCAATGAGATGGTTAGGAAATACACTGACAAAACTGCCAATTTAGAAGGCGAAACGGACTATCTGTTTTTCGTTCTAAGAGGCGGTATCTTTAACCAAGGCGGGCCAGCGCTCGGCGGCATGGCTGAGTCTGAACGAAATCGCTCGCGCGCCGCCACGGGACAGCCGCATATTAGTAATTACCCGATGCGTTAGTTGAGCGCGTGAAACTGGGTGGATTGGAGTTTTCCATGACTAGAACTACCATTTCATGCCTCGGCGTCTGCGTCGCTCTGGCTTCCGGCACCGCGAGTGCCGCACTCGATAGAACTGGCGATTTTGCCTTGCTCGATGAGCTAGGTAATTTTCACCAATTGAGCCGCTATCAACATCGCAAAGGTGTCGTGTTGATGTCCTTTGCATCTGGCTGTGCAAATATGGACACGATGCTCTCTAATTATCGTGCACTACGTTCTCAATACGCCGAGCAAGGCTTTGAGTTCCTACTCATCGACTCCCAAGACTCCGACCGTACGGCGCTGCGCGCGCTTAATCTCGATGTTCCAATTTTACAAGATAGCGGCCAGCTAGTTTCCGAAGCACTTGGCATCAGCCACGTAGGAGATGTCCGTGTACTCAATCCAGACCGAATCTCTCTTTACTATAGCGGCGCGCTCGTAGCGGATTTAGGCACGACGCTCGCGGCAATTCTGGAAGGACCTGTGCGTAATACCATGAAGACCGAGAATTCCTCTCCCTGCGGTATCGACTATCCTACTCGCGATGCTCATGCCGACACAGTGCCGAGTTATGTCAGCGACATCGCTCCGATGATTATTGACAACTGTGTTACTTGCCATCGCCAGTTCGGCGTGGGGCCTTTCGCATTGGACAGCTATGTGTCTTTGTTGGGGTGGTCTCCTATGATTAGAGAGGTGTTGTTGAACAAGCGTATGCCACCAGCGCAGATCGACCCCGATATAGGTCACTCCGACTCGGCGCGCTATATAGCAACGAAAGATATCCAAATGCTGGTGCACTGGTTAAGCGCCGGTGCGCCAAGGGGCGAGGGTGCTGACCCACTCGAAGAACTCCGCTATATTGAGAATAAGGACTGGCTCCTTGGGGAGCCTGATTTGATTGTCACGGCACCTGCTCAGCGTATTCCGGCGACGGGGGTGTTGGACTATATCTATGCAGATGTAGAGCTGCCCTTCGACGAAGAAAAATGGGTGGTGGGCATGCAATACCAAGCTGTCGCCACCAGCGCGCTGCACCATCTGATGAGTTTCGTGACACTAGACGAAGAAGATTTTTGGGGCGAAGAACGTTCCAGCTCTACCTCCACGCGGCGCTTTCTAGATGGATATTCGCCAGGTGAGGCGCGCGCTGAGCGTTTTCCCGAGGGAACAGCGGTACGTATTCCAAAGGGCGCAAAGTTGTCGATGCAGTTTCATTATGTGGGCATCGGGGCAGAGCTTGTCGATGAAACTAAGATTGCGTTGTATTTCGCAGACCCTGACGACATCCCTCATCTGAAGGAGAGGATGGTGCAAGCTGTGTCTGCTGCAGTGCAAATTCCGCCCAACGAGCACGATGTTCGTGCGCATGCGCAGTACACCTTCGAGGATGCAGTCGTCATCTCCGGAGTAAGGGCCAAGATGAACGCGCGCGGTAAAAATATGAAGTTTAGCGTGGAGCATCCCGATGGCACGATGCAGGACATTCTAAGCGTGCCGGCTTATAACTACGGCTGGCAGCCTCACTATGTGCTAGAGCAGCCCATATCGGTACCTGCTGGAAGCACAGTGCACGTGAGTGGCGCTTTCGATAATTCTGTGTCTAATCCATTCAATCCAGATCCGAACGCAGAGGTACGTTCTGGATTGAATAGTACGGACGAAATGTTCACGGGTTACTTTACCTTTCATCGCGCTGATTAGATTTTGGTCGCCTGCAGGCAGGGATTGTGCCTTCGTTATAATGTCAGGTCGCCTGCAGGCAGGGATTGTGCCTTCGTTATAATGTCAGGTCGCCTGCAGGCAGGCTCCTACCAGAAATGGGAGCGCTGTTAAAGGGATCGGAGCACTGTTTTAGGGTAGGAGCCTGCCTGCAGGCGACCAGAAACCCGCTATGGAATGCAACACGCCTGCAGGCGACCAGAAACCCGCTATGGAATGCAACACGCCTGCAGGCGACCAGAAACCCGCTATGGAATGCAACACGCCTGCAGACACCTCAAATTCTAAACCAAAAAAAAGGCCCAAGACATTGTCTTGGGCCTTTTTAGTTCGGCAGGCGCGAGGCCTGCCGAACATTCTTTACTCAGCGGCTACAGAACGCTGCTTTGCCTCTTCACGCTGGGCCAGAATTTCCTGGTAGCCTTCGTCGTCGAGGTGAGTTACTGCAATCCAAGCGTGAGTCATTTCGTCAGCTGTTCGGCTGCCTTCGACTACCCAGAAATCTGGATCTGGGTTGTTTGGATTGTTAGCTGTGTTGTCATACCACTGCTTGATCACGAGGACGCCGCCAGTTGGAACTAGGGGCGCAACATCTTCCTCAAACAGATGGCTGTGGTGCCAAGTCGCACTCCAGTTAGAGATCTGGCTGATCTGCTCTGTGCGACCTGTAGCTGGATAGAAGATCTCCAGTGAGGCAGCGCGCATGCGCAGGTGGCCGTGTGGCTGGAAGCTATCGATACGGACAGGGTGGTCGAAAGAGTGGAAACCCTGAGTCATGGCAGTGCCATGCGGAGGGATGACTAGCTCGCCCTGATTGAGTCTGTACAACTTCAGGTCTTGCTTGAAGCGCGCTTTCTCAATAAAGCCTTCTGGTTGCAACCAGATACCGACTTCAACCACGTTGTCTTCGATCATAGTGCCTGGAGCAGTTGCGCCTACACCGCCTGGGAACATGTGAATGTCCCAGCGTACGCGGGAGTTAGCAGGCAGAACGCGGCACACGCCTTCAGGCATGATCTCGCCCCACTTGCCCATCGCGTACTCAGTCAGTTGGCCGTAATCTTCGTATTCGCCATCTGCGTTCATCACTTCAAGGTCAGAGTTCGCGTGGTGAACCACTGCTTTCGCATTGCCGGCGGGCTTTACTTGTATCGCCTTGATGCAGCGATCAGTAGTCAGGCCCGTTAGTGCATATGGACGGTGCCACATGTCGCTACCGATAGCAGGTACGTCAATTGGCGTTGAGTCCAGAATCATGGTGGGGGCACCGAACTGGGCTGCGAAGGTCCACGCATCAGGGTCTGGAAGGTCTGCCACTGGGTGGCTGCGATCGCCCCAATCGCCCTCTGGAGCACCCTGTGCTACCCAGCTAGTGATTGTGTTGATCTCTTCGTCGGAAAGACGCCAGTCGCCTTGAAGTTCTTGAATGCCGATATGCTGGTCATACGCATAGGGAGGCATATCGCGATTTGCAACGCGCATACTAATGAGCGGAGCCCAAGGGCGAATCTGTTCAAAATTGGTTAATTGCATTGGGCCGATACCGCCTTCGCGGTGACAAACTACGCAATTTTCCGTGATAATTTTTGCAACATGGTCAGCGTATGTCACTGCACCCGAGTCTATAGACAGGGTAGACGATTGCGCCTGGGCTTGCGCCGTAAATCCAAACACTGCCAGGACTGCAAAGCCTAAAGCGGCCTTCCCTGAGCGTTGGTGGTTCCAACACTGCTTGATTCTCATGATCCTCTCCTCGTAAATGGGTGAGCAGTCGCCGCAATTTAATAGCCTCGCGGTCGCTTGTCCACTCTTTGGTTAACCTATCTGCAATTAATTGTGACGCCGCCAAAGTGCTCACAGTATCTGAGATATTCGGCGGTTTCTAGTAAATGATTCTAAAATGCTAAAGTGTGTAGAATCAGGGAGTAACTGTTACCTTTTGGTACACATTGGTCCAGCAGCACTGATCTGCTTCGGTGCTATCAAGAGCTTCCCAATTATCGACCATTGTTCGAATTACATAATCGCCCGGCTGAGCAAAAGTGGCAATGACATTCGCAACACCGCCGCCATTTGTTAGGACTGTTTGATCTGGACCGGGCAGTGAACCACCGCGACGAATTTGCAATTCAGTCAGTGGGGCAGGATCTTCTGATGAGGGGTGCTGTTGGTAAGTGACCGCGCCTGGTCCCTGATGCTTGTGCCAAGACACGCGTAATGGAATACCTTTTGCGTTACGCGTGTCTGTCATGTCTCGTGCCGATGGGTCAGAAGTATGAACGGTTAATGTCACTGGCACTCCGGCCTTCACCGAAAGCATATCCTGAGCTGTCATGCCCATTGGGTTCTGCCCAGTAGGCCCGCCCTCAGTATAGGAAACTAAGGGGGCTAATGAGCCGGATGGACGCGCTAACGTGTCGATTGTGTAACCCATGCGGCCACGACGACCGGGGACTTTAGTTTCGGCATGAGTGCCAGTCTTTATATACCACCAAACTTCTCCGTCGCGCATAGAGGCAGGCACTGTGACGGTAAATACGCCGGTGTGACGAGTGGTTTCGAAATAAGTAGGCTGAACGCCATCGAATTGAGCGGGTTCGATGCGATTGTTTTGACCGAGCGGGACAGAAAGTGGTTCGTCAGTGTTGCGATTCAGATAACCGAATGAGTAAGTAACTGAGCCGTCTGCGTTATCGTAAGAGCCTTCGAAGATAGGCACTACCGGCAGGCCAACTGGGGGTTTGATGGCAAGTGGGTTGCCAATAGGGGACTGCGCTTGCGCGGGCATGATGGTACTTGCCAGAACAATCATTGTTCCAAAGGCGATACCAAACATAGTCTTATAGTTATTTTTCATTAAAATTACTCCCGTATACCAATGCTATTTTTTTTATAAGGCTAATTTCAGGCGCTCAATTGAAGCAGGACTTGAGCTATCCCGCAAGTGCATTGCGCCTGTTCTAGTGTTTCATGGCGAATTTACGCCAAAATCATTTGTGTCCCTCCTTGTTGTGTCCATTGACTCTAGCAACTTCATGACCTTTAGTTCAATTCGTTTTGTGAGCTTTCGCTGACCTACATCAAACGTGGTGCGCTAATTGGCACTCTCAAGGATTGCCGCTGCCCCCATGCCTCCTGCGGTGCAAATAGAAATCAAACCGCGCTTGCCGCTTTGTTTCTCTAAAAGTTTCGCAAGGGTGCCAATGATTCTAGCGCCAGTGGCCGCGAAGGGATGGCCTACTGCCAAGGAGCTGCCTTTTACGTTGATGCGGTTGCGCTCGATGCTCCCCAGTGCGTGCGGCAAGCCGAGTATTTCTTGGCAGTATGCCGGATCTTCCCATGCTTTTAGAGTACAGAGTACCTGCGCTGCGAAAGCCTCGTGAATCTCATAGTAGTCGAAGTCCTGCAGAGTTAGTTGGGCAGCCTGTAGTAGTTCACTAACCGCCACGGTAGGGGCCATTAATAGGCCGTCGCCGCCAACGAAGTCAACGGCACTAGTGCGCCCCAGCGTAAGCCAAGCCTGCACAGCAAGGCCGTTTTTCTTAGCGTAGTCCTCGCTGCACAGCAATACTGCAGCCGCGCCATCGGTCAGTGGTGTGCTGTTGGCGGCGGTTAGTGTGCCCTGTGCGGAGCGATCGAATACCGGTTTCAGTGCCGCTAGTTTGTCGAGGCTGCTGTCGGGGCGCATATTATTGTCTCGTGCCACGCCTTGGTAGGGGTTCAGCAAATCGTCGAAGAAACCTTCTTCGTAGGCCGCGGCCGCTTTCAAATGACTCTCTAATGCCCATTGATCTTGGGCTTCGCGGCTAATGCCCCATTGTTTCGCCATCAGCTCGCAATGTTGGCCCATCGACAGGCGCGTGCGTGGTTCGCCGTTGGCCGGGGCTTGTGGGGCGAGCTCGCTAAGACCGAAGCCTTTGAAGCTGCGCATTTTTGCGGGAAACGATTTGGCCTGACTGGCGCCTAGCAGGCGTTTTGCGAGTCGCGGCTGCAGGACTAAAGGGGCGTCGCTGGTGGTGTCTGAGCCAGCAGCGATTGCGCAATCGATTTGCCCAGTAGCTATGCGCGCACCAACCAATAATGCTGCCTGTAAGGAGGTGCCGCACGCCATCTGTAAGGTGGTGCCGGGCGTTGTGGGCGATAGGCTCGTGCTTAGCACGGCTTCTCTTGCAAGATTCCAGTCCCGAGAGTGGGTGGTGACCGCGCCTGCGATGACCTCGTCGATTTTGCGCCCGCCTAAGCCGAACTGGTCGATCAGTCTTTGTAGAGTATCCGCTAACATGTCTAGATTGCTGAGCTGCACATAGGCAGAGTTGGAGCGACAGAACGGAATGCGTGTGCCGCCAATAATAGCTACCCGTTTGAGTTGATTCATCATATCTCTCCTTGAGTCGAGAGCAGGTAATGCATCGGGCCGCCGCGGAAGGGCGCGAATCCCGTTCCGAAGATCATGCCTGCATCGAGAAGGTCCGCATCGCTGACGATGCCATCGCGCAGAGCGGCCTGGCATTCTTTAGTATAGGCTGATAGTAAGCGCTTACATATAGGGGTTAGGCCGTGACCCGTAATGTGCTCCCTCTGTTTGACTGCTTTGTCTTTCTCCCAGCGATAGAAGCCTTGCCCGGACTTGCGACCGAGATGGCCTTCGTCGACCAGCTTCTGGAGTGTGGCTCCAGCTTTGACCTGTTCCGGAGAGGCCTCGCCTGCCTGCGCTGAGGCGCCTAAAGTCTTGGTAACCATGACGCAGACATCTAGCCCGACTGTGTCTGCGAGCTCTACCGGGCCCATAGGCATGCCGAACTCTACAGCGGCTTCGTCGATCGCCTCGATTGGCACTCCCTCTTGGTGAATGAGCATAGCCTCCTGCATATAGGGGGCGAGGACACGATTCACGAGGAAACCCGGGCTGCTCTTTACTGGTAGTGGGAAGCGATTGATCTGGCCGCAGAAGGCTGCCCCGCGTGCGAGAGTAGTGGCATCGCTTTTCGCCCCCTGCACCACTTCGACCAGTGGCATTTTGGCAACGGGGTTGAAGAAATGCAGGCCAATCAGTCGCTCTGGATGAGCAAGCACTGCCGCAATCTCTTCGATTGGGATCGACGAGGTATTGGTGGCGAGTATGGCCCCCTCGCGTAATTGCGCCTCCACGGTTTTGAGCAGCGCCTGTTTTGCATCGAGGCGCTCAACGATGACTTCGATGACAACATCGGCGCGGGGAATCCCAGCCCCCTCAACGTCTGGGCGCAGGCGCTCAAGCGCCGCCTTTGCCGCTGCAGGGTTCAAGCGCTTCTTCTTAAAAAGCGCCTCCGCACGCTGCAGCGCCGGTGTGATGAATTTCATTTCGCGATCCTGGAGAGTCACTTCCAAGCCCTGCAGTACGCACCAAGCGGCGATATCGCCGCCCATCACTCCAGCACCAATGACATGCACGCGGCGTGCTCGAAAATCGCTCTTCTTACCCTCTCGCTTGAGCCTCTCCATTAGGCTGAATATCCGTCTCAGGCCTTCTGCCTGCGGAGTCACCATCAGGCGACCGACCGCCTTGGCCTCTGCGCGCATCATGGCGTCACGATCGCCCCCAAAGGCTTCCCAAGTATCGATGAGGCGGTATGGCGCCGGGTAGTGCGCCTCACGAGCGCGCAGGGCTGTTTGCTTGCGCATCTGCTTAGCAAGTAGGCCGCGAGCAATGCCCCAATTACTCGCGCGGGCCAGCAGCGATGGCCTGCGGCTCTTGCGCTTGCTAAGCAGTGCGCGTCTAGCGGCCCAATAGAGCTCATCATGGCGTCCGATGACCTCATCGACTAGACCCACTGCGCGGGCTTGACGGGCTCCGAGTTGCCGAGAGGAGAGCATAAGTTCCATAGCTTTTAATCCACCAATCTGGTGTACGGAGCGGGCTGAGCCACCGAACCCTGGGAAGATGCCTAATTGCACCTCGGGGAAGCCGATTTTGGTGGAGGGGATGTCTTTAGCAATGCGGTAGGAGCAGGACAGCGCTAGTTCGAGGCCGCCTCCTAGGCAGTAGCCCTCGAATGCCGCAACGGTCGGGCAGTTCAAACCCTCCAGTTTGCGGAACATGTCATGAACCTCCTCAATTGAAGAAGTCACCTGAGCGGCGTCAGAGAAACCATCGAATTCGCGTATATCCGCACCTAGAATAAACCCACTGGGTTTATCTGAAAGTATCGCTAAGCCTTTTAACTGCGCCTTTTGGGCGTAGCCAAGCAACGCGTCGAATTCGCGCAAGACTTCTTCGGAAAGGGCATTTACTGCCTCACCCTCGCGATCGATATATAACCACAGTATGCCGTCTATATCGTGTTCGGCTCGCCAATGTCGGCAGGCGGGAAGGGTTTCGCTCATGGTGTTGGAATTCCTTGCTAAGTGGGGAAAATTGGGGCCAAGTAAGCGTGTTAAAAGGCTAGTTAGGCATGCAGGAATTCAAACAGCTTTGCCTTCCTAAAACAACAGGCCGCATTAAGGGATCCCGGGGCGATACACTAGGGATCAAGTACTCTGACCCCTTGATCCCCCTTGATCCCCCTTGATCCCCATCCCTGACCCCTTGATCCACTGCAGTATGATGGGGGCGATAACCTCGTTTGGTCCCAAACCTGTCGCTGGGTTTGCTATGATGCCCAAAGCAAAGTAAGTAAATTGGAGTTTTCGTAATAATGAAGCTAGCAGTATTGACGGGTTGGATAATGCTCCTAATGGGTTGCATGAGCAGTGCAATTCTAGAGCAGTGGCCTGAGCAAATCCCACAGCAAGGCTATTTCAAGCAACTCTATCGGGAGGATGGCGGCAATAAAGTGCGGCAGTCCGAAGTCGAATATCTAGTTTGGGTCGCCCGCTTTTATGAAGGCTGGGAGATGATGCCCATCGGTTGGGATGACATCTCTGAATCTGTGTTGGTCGATCTAGAACCAGTGCAGTTCAGCACGATCGACGGGCATCTCGAGCGCATTGGCGCGCGGATATCGAGTGAGTGGGCGAAAGACAACGAGGTGCGTCAGATTGATTCGCGGATGTTGAGTCTATGGGCCAGCGTCATGCAGGCAGAGTATTCCGCCGAATACCGCATCGCCGCGGTGCAGGTTATCGCGCGCGATGTCGATGACATCTTGAGTGGGGAGCTGCCAATGGAGCAGGTAACCAAGGATCGCTATGGTCAACTACTCGGTGTATCACTGGACCCATGAACCGGCGCCTGGTAAGCCTTCAATAGTAAACTTGCGCAATAGGCTGACGGCCTCTCGATCATTTGCTACATAGGCAGATTTAAGGTATTGCGCCACGTCTACGCCGTCACTGGCTGGAGGGGGATCTCTACGGTACAGGAAGCGTACAAATAAATAGCCCGGTACAGGCTCTTCGATTCTAGTAATGCTCTCGGCAAATAACACTTGCTGCTCATCCGCAGGAGTGGTCCGAATTTCTTCTCTCTCTATTAGGATAACGCGATCCCGTAAATGCCCTTCGCCGAAGCTCAGTTTGCGGACAAATCCGTCATCTGTATAGTGCTCAATCGCGCTGCTGAGTGCAGGGGTGAAGTGCTCAGGATACTTAGAACGGAACACCAAGCCATCCCACAGTTGTTGTCGGCTCATTGGGGGGATTTGCGGGTCTTCGGGGTCATTGATCTGGATGATGTGCTGAAATTCGAGCATTCGCTAAACCTTTGCGGTGGTTCTATCGTTTTCGAGAATATCACCCTGCCCCCCATTAAGGCCAGTTCTCGAGGGGGAGGGTAATTTGGGTGTGGTGCGAATAGCCTACTGCAAATGCCGGTCTGTGACGCTAAGCATCGAGACCGAATGATCTCGCTCGCTATCCTTCGCATAGACGCATTCATAATGACATTTAGGCCTTTGGCTCTAGAGCCTAAGCTAAGTTTGACAATCCTTGTCAGAACTATGGCAAGAAAGTGATTTTATGCGTTATGAATGATAATAAATTGCATCGATGCACGTTTTTTAATAGCGTACGCACTTAATTTTTGGGCAAAGGTACAATAGAGAATGAATTCCACCTTCCGTAAGTCACTACTCACGGCGTCGATTCTGCTCGCAGTTAGCAGCTATTCCGCTTCTTCTTTCTCCCAAACAACGAATCCAGAGGATAGCAGTGTGCGTTATCCGTCCTCTTATTTTGCGGAATGGACCCCGACTACGGCTCAAGACATGATTAATCGAATTCCTGGTGTTTCCTCGGGCGGCGGCGGAGGTGGCGGCTTTGGTGGCGGTCGCGGCGGCCGTGGTCTCGGCGCTGGCGGCGGCGACCAAGTCCTAATTGATGGCAAGCGTATGGCGGGCAAGGGTAACCAGTCTCGTGATCAGCTCGGTCGCATCAGTGCCGCGCAGGTGAACTATATCGAACTCATTCGCGGTACCTCCGCAGAATTGGATGTACGCAGCAGCGGTCAAATCGTCAACGTCGTGCTTTTCGAAGCACTCGACACTGATACGATCTCCTATCAAGCTAATGCGGACCGCTATATCGACGGCGAAGTTGTGCCAGGCGGGTCGTTAGCCTACAACGGTCAGACCGGCGGCTTTAATTATCTCTTTAGTGGCCAGGCCGAGCCGCGCTATGGCCATGACACATCGAAAGAAACCAGCCGTTTGGGAGATTGGTCTCTCAACGATCAGGTTCGCGAAGAGCGAGTGCGTGACCGCACCGACTATACGTTCTCCACCAATTTAGGTTATGAGATCAATGAGCACAGCAGTGCTCGTTTAAATGGCCTTTACGGTGTGCGTGATAACACCACAGAGGTAAAGCGATGGACTACAGATCTACGCTCTAACCCGACTACTCTCGCTGTGCAGCGAGAAGATGTTCCGGAAGATGAGGGCAATTGGGAGATTGGCGGCGACTACGAATATAACTTTAGCAACGGACAACGTTTCAAGGTCATATTCGTGACGAACGAAAACGATCAATCCAATGTCCGCGAACGCTATGACGTGTATAGCGGCGGAACAGAGTCCAAGAGTCTCTTTCTAGCCTCGGCGAGCACTACGCGCGAGCGCATTGTCCGCGGATCCTACTCCATGAATGTGGCGCAAGGACAAGACATCGAGTTCGGTGCTGAACGCGCGCAAACGATTCTGGATTCCAGCCTGAGATTGGCAGTGAGATCGACTACTGGGACGCCCTCAGCAGATTTTGGAGGACTTGTGCCGCAAAAGGTGTCAAATGCGAACTCCACGGTAGAAGAGATCCGCGTAGAGCCCTTCTTGGTGCACAACTGGCAGCTCAACTCACGCATGACACTGGAGAGTTCTTTAGTTTATGAGATGTCTGAGATTACGCAGACGGGCGACGTGTACAACCAGCGCGATTTCGCCTTCCTCAAGCCTAAGGTCGATTTCCGTTTTGACGTCACGCCGACCTTTCAATTGAATTGGAATGCCGAGAGGATAGTCCAGCAGCTGAGCTTCAGCGATTTCGTGGCGGCCAGCGACAGCCAAGACAATGACTCGAACACGCAGGCGGGCAACGCTAATCTTAAGCAGGAGCAAGTGTTCATCACGCGCCTTGGCTTCGAATATCGTCTAGCAGACGATATTGGTGTTATCGACGGTGATGTGCGCTATATGAAGCATGTCGATGTAATCGATCGCATCGATATCTCTACCTCGCCAACTAATATCGCGTCGACAAACGGGAATATCGGCGATGGCATAATGTATGGCCTAAACCTGAATGCCAGTTTACGCATGAACAAGATTGGCCTGCCTAACCTGCAAGTAACATCAAATTTCAGCGTGCAGGACTCCGAGATCGAAGATCCGTTCTTGGGCATCGACCGTCGTTTCACCAACTACAATAGAGGGCGATTATCACTCGGTTTCCGCCACGATATTCCGACTCTCCGTCTCAACTATGGCATGAGTTGGAATAATCGGTTCGACGGTAACATGAAGCGCTACGACATCGACGATATCGAGATTTATTCAGGCGATCCGCAAGTGGACGTCTTTCTTGAGTTTGTGGCATTTGACGGTATCACTTTCCGATTCGACGCGCGCGATGCGAGCAGCAAAAATCAATGCCGCGAAAGACATCGCTATCTAGGCCCGATCACTAGCGGTATCATCGAAGAATACGAGGATCAATGTGGCCAGTCAGGTCGCGTTGTCTCCTTAAAAATCACCGGTACGTTCTAAACGCGAGGCCAGCGTCAAAATCTGGCGCTGGCCTCTCGTCTTAAAAGGATATGAATGCTAGAGCAATACGAAGCCATCTTGGCTTGGCTGGAAAATTATCCCGAACTATTTACCCTAATCAGCGTAGGTGTCTTGCTAGTTGCCGCTTGGATCAGCAATTGGATTGTAAAACGCATACTGGTTAGAGGAATCTATAGCGCACTACGTGCCTCCCCCATCGGCAACGACAAAACCCTCCTTGATTCAAGAGTCACCGCACGATTCGCTAATGTAGTACCCGCAATCGTCATATCAATTGGCGTGACGCTCGTGCCCGGCTTGCCCGAGACCGTGGTCGTGGTGGTACGCAATGTGTGCAGCGCAGTAGTTGTGCTGATGATCGCATTGGGGATCAATGGGGTTCTTAAGCTCATCAGCAAGCTCTACCAACGCCGCGAGGACGCCTACCGGCGGCCTGTAAAAGGGTATATTCAAGTCGTCCAGATTGTCCTGTATTTGTTAACTGTCATCCTTATGGTGGCAACCCTTATCGACCGCTCTCCGCTAATCTTATTATCAGGCCTTGGCGCGATGGCTGCGGTTTTGATATTGGTGTTTCAGGATACCCTGCTCTCGTTGGTGGCGAGTGTGCAAATAACCTCGAACGATATAGTTCGGGTTGGTGATTGGGTGGAGATGCCAGGGTTGAATGCAGATGGCGATGTTATCGATATCGCGTTGCATACGATCAAGATTCAGAATTGGGATAAGACCATCACCACTATCCCCACTAAACGCTTCATTACTGACTCTTTCAAGAACTGGCGGGGCATGAAGGAATCCGGGGGGCGCCGTATAAAGCGTGCGGTTCTTCTCGACCAGACCAGCGTGCATTTTCTCAACGAAGAGGAAATCCAAAAGCTACATCGCTTCCAGTTGATCGATGAGTACCTGAGCGATAAGCAGAAAGAAATTGCGAAATGGAATGAAGAACTCAAGGCGCAAAATAGCGATGCGATCAACGCGCGACGAGTCACCAATATAGGCACTTTCCGTGTGTATATTGAGCGCTATCTACGCAACCATAAGCTTTTGAATCAAAAAATGACGTTGATGGTGCGCCAACTCGCAATGACCTCGGATGGCTTGCCCTTAGAGGTGTACTGTTTTACCAGCACGACAGTGTGGCCTGAGTACGAAGGCATCCAGTCAGATATCTTCGATCATTTGTTGGCAATATTGCCTGAGTTTGGTTTACGGGTATTCCAGCACCCAAGCGGTGTTGATATGCGTGAAATGGGGGCGTCACTTGCGCGTAGCCCCCAAGATTCTTTAGAAGAAAACTAGGACGGACTCGAATTATCTTTTCGAGTCTGGGCCATGTTCATTCAACCAGCGCACGTCGTAAAGATCGCGGCGGCGATCCAGATAATTGCGCACCGAGCCTTCGTTGCGTAGTTTCTTCAACTTCTCTAAGTCCAAGTCCACAATTAACGTCATCTCTGTATTGGGCGTTGTCTCTGCCATGATTGCGTCATAGGGGAAGGCAAAATCCGACGGCGAAAACACTGCGGACTGAGCGTACTGAATGTGCGCGTTATCAACCTTAGGGAGATTTCCCACACTTCCCGCAATGGCCACATAACATTCGTTCTCGACGGCGCGAGCCTGCGCACAGCAGCGCACACGCAAATAGCCGGTCTTCGTGTCGGTCCAGAATGGAACAAATAGAATCTGCATATCGTTGTCAGCCTGCAATCGTGCAAGCTCTGGGAATTCGACGTCGTAGCATATCAATACACCGATTCTGCCAAAATCTGTGTCGAATACTCTTAGGTTATCGCCACCCTCCATGATCCAGTCGCGCTTCTCGGTAGGAGTTGGATGAATTTTATATTGAGTGTCGATGGTGCCATCGCGTCGGCATAGGAAAGCGACGTTGTAGAGCAGCTCGTCTTTAACCATGGGCATCGAGCCAGCGATGATATTAATGTTATACGACACTGCCATCTTGCTGATTGATTGAATAATTGTATCTGTACAAGTTGCTAAGTACTTAATGGCATCCAGAGAGGTCGCGTGATTATCCACGCCCATCAAAGCCGCATTGAAAAACTCAGGGAATAGCGCGACGTCACACTGATAGTCGGATAACGCATCGACGAAATACTCGAACTGCTGAAGAAGATCTTCAACAGATTTGACAGTGCGCATTTGCCACTGCACACAGCCAATACGGGCCGACGTGGGTTTGCCACCAAACAGCGGAGTTTGCTTGGGTTCGTAATAAAGATTATGCCATTGCAGTAGTGTGGCGTAGCCAAGGGATTCTTTATCTTCTGGAAGATAGGCCTTGAGCAGACGCTTAACCTCAAAATCATTCGAAAGCTGAAAACTCAGAATAGGGTCATAGATCTCTTTTTTCTTGATCTGTTCGATATACTCATGGGGCGTGTATTTATCCGCATACTTAACGTAGTTAGGAATGCGCCCTCCAGCAATGATCGAGCTTAAGTTAAGGCTTTGACAAAGCTCTTTACGCGCCTCGTAGAGGCGTCGCCCGAGGCGTAGGCCGCGATACTCAGGATCTACAAACACGTCGACGCCGTAAAGCACGTCGCCCTTGGGGTCGTGGGTGCTCAGGTAGGCGTTGCCGGTAATTTCTTCGTAAGTGTGTTTGTCGCCAAACTTGTCATAGTCAACGATTACCGCGAACGCCGCGGCAACAACTTTGCCATGATCTTCAATACAAATTTGGCCCTCTGGAAATACTTTTAGTTGAGTGCGAAACTGCTTCTCAGGAAAAGAGCTGTGGAAGTCTTTGTAGATGTGATCCCACATTGCTTTAACATCGGCATAGTCCTCAAGACGTAAATGACGCAAGCTTAACTTGTGCTCGGAATCTTCAGGAAGCTGCGTTGTGCTGCTCATTAAAATCTCCTAGTTGTTGATAGATTGGCGCTTATATTGACACGAAAAAGGATATTTTGCTCGTCTGCTTGAGTTAGTCAAGTCTAGGATATCGAGCTATTCTGTTCGTTGAACAGGCTATTTGTAGGATATTCAACCTTAGTATAGATGCCCATCTGGAGGAAAAAATGAGCGATTCAACACAGAAATTACATGCGATTGGCCAGCGACTTTGGTTAGACAACATCACCCGTGAACTACTCGACAATAGGACGCTGAATCACTATATCGAGGCTTTGAATGTGACGGGTTTGACCTCCAATCCTACCATCTTTGATAACGCCATTGCCGGCAGCGATGCCTACGATGACGCCATTCGGGAAGCTTCAGGTCACGGGCATTCCGATGAGACAATATTTATGGAACTAGCCTTACAGGACCTGCGCCGAGCAGCGGATTTGTTTTTGCCGATCTTCACGGGGAGCAACAAGCGCGATGGATGGGTGTCTATGGAGATATCACCCTTACTGGCCCAAGACACTGAGGGTTCGATACGCGCTGCACAAGACGTGTTTGATAAGGCGCAGCGGCCCAATCTATTCGTGAAGATCCCAGGCACGCCCCAAAGCATTCCTGCAATAGAGGAGGCAATTTACGCTGGCATTCCAGTGAACGTTACACTGCTGTTCTCCCCAGCTCAATACGTCGAAGCTGCGCATGCCTATATGCGAGGCATCGAGCGCAGAATCGCCAACGAACTGGATCCTCAAGTGATGTGTGTCGCCTCGGTTTTTGTGAGCCGTTGGGACGCCGCAGTGTACGAGAAGGTGCCGCAGGCATTGCAAAACAAGTTGGGCATCGCAATCTGCCAGCAATGTCAGGCAGAGCATTTAAAGATAATGCGTTCCGAGCGCTGGCTACGCTTAGTGAAGGAGGGGGCCTATCCGCAGCGCCTACTCTGGGCTAGCACTGGCACCAAGGACCCTGCAGCGTCCGATACTCTTTATGTGGACTCGCTCATCGCGCCGGACTCGATAAACACTCTGCCTGAGAAGACCTTGCTCGCATTCGCCGACCATGGAGATGTAAGCAAACAGATGCCGTGGGATGATTTGGAGGCGCAGGCCGTATTGCGTGCGCATTGGAAAGTGGGCATCGACATCGACGCCTTGGCGATCAAGCTTCAGGAACAGGGAGCAGAATCTTTCGTCAAGTCTTGGCGTCAATTACTCGAGCGGATTGCGCAGAAGTGTCAATCGCTAAAATAATTTAACTTAGATAAGTTGTTGCGCAGCGAGACTTGCAAGTAGTTGTTGCGAGAACTCGAGCAGTAAGCCCTCGTCGCAGTGGCGCGACTGGCCGCGCAATTCTAATACACTACCGAAGGGAGGTGCGTGCACGAATAATACTGTCTGTAAGGTGTCCTGTTGTTCCTTAAACGCCTCTAGGTTGTAGAGTAATTCCTCGCATAGATAGGCTCCTGCATCGTTTGATAATTGGACTGGATAACCCGCTTGAGAAAGATGCGAGCAAAGTAGGGAGACGGGGGCACTCGCTGCGCGACTATCTGGGCCTAGTGGGTCTATCAATGGGTGCGGGGGTAATTGATTATTATTGTCTCTACGCGATGCCCGTAGGTTGCGCGCTAGCGTCTCGATCTTAAACAGTCCTGTAGCGCCTTCGCCCATCGCAATGATGCACTGCGGCTGCCACTGTGCCAGTGCCTTAGCGAGAGCGAGTTGTGGCTGCCCCCAGCACACGGGCATGCGTAGGGCATGAAGAATATGATCGCTGTGATGTGCGGCGACGAGTGCGCGTGCCGCAATCCATGAGGCGTTAAATTCGCGCCCATCGAACGGTGTAAATCCTGTGAGCAGAATGTGGGACATTGCGCTCCTTTTTATTTTTAAGCTGGGCTATAGGTGTCGATTTCGTGAGCAGGAATGCGATTTCCTGATTTCTGCCGACGGTTGATTTCAAATACAGAGTGTCGACAGCTACCCGCCTTCTTTATGAATTTGCTCTCGCAAATATCACAACGCACACATTCTTTGAAATCGATTTTCTCGCTGCGAATAGCACCAGTGGGACAGGCGTGCTCGCACACTTTACATACTGAGCATTGCGGCACTCTATTGATGCGTAGTGGGCTAATGAGTGACACGATGCCGAGCGCCGCCCCTAATGGGCAGACATAGCGGCAGTAGAAACGCTCGACTAACACACTAGCGATGAGGATCAAGATCAATATTGTCCAAAGCAGCATGGAAGAGCTGAAGAAGAACAATGTGCCGAAGGGCTCGAAGTATTGGAACAGACTAATACTACTGCCGGAGATTGCGGTTCCGACGATTAGGGTGAGTGCCGCATACTTAATATATAGCGCGTTGTCGTGAATCTTCTGTGGCACCTTGATGCGCCAATGTTTGGGCGTGAAGCATGCGATGAAATCCTGCACCGCGCCAAATGGACATAGTGAGGAGCAAAACACGCGGCCCCATATGATCGTAGTAATAACGGTGAATACTATGAGCATTAGCATCGGCAAGTTGCCGAGGAAGATGCTTGGGCCTTGATGAATAGCGCCGGTAATATGCGCCACTGATAGGAAGCCGCCCTTATAGAAGCCTAGGTACAACAGGGTCGCGCTTAGAGCTAACCAGCGGACCCGCGCATCCTTACGCAGGAAGGCAGTCAGCACAAGGCCGAGTATTAACGACAGGCTTAGCACTTCTGCCCAGGGTGTCTCGCCCCATGGTGGCGCATACCACAGTCGCACGAATATATTGGACTTAGCTATGCGTTCGCGTTCGATGTCGGCTTCGGAGAGAATTGGGTCGCCATTGATCAGGGCTTGGCCGAGCGGATAGATGCTGTATTCCATGCCCAGATTTACGGGACTGCTTCGCGGTTTGTAGAGGATGCTAAAGGGTTGTGTGAGGTCGATTGTATCCTCTAGCACGATCGCGCCGGCGTAGTTGGCGTGACCGGCAATGGCGCCTGCCTGCGCGTTACCTGCAGTCACGAAGTGATTTGGATCGAGCCGTTGCGGCTTACTATCGCCCTGCGCGATTGAGAGCATATTGGAGCGAAATTGTGTAGCGCCACTGCCACCAACTGCGATTAGTATTAAACCGTCGCCGCCGAGGCGCGCGCGTGAATCTCGATCCGCGCGCGCATAGTCGGTCACGCCGAGCATATGCTCGCCTAACACCGGGTGGCCGATAAACGTAGCGGAGAGGATGATCTCTTGATCCATAGGCAGGGGAACGGTTAGCACCGTTATCATGCCTTTAGCTAGCATTTCCTCCCAACTCAAGGAATCGATTTTGGCTTTGGCATTGGCGATAGACGCGCGAGTGCGTTGGTCCACCTCTTCATAGCCTAGATACGCTGTCGCTACGCGTCTGGCTGCGCCGCGCGATCCCTGGCTAATGGCGAAACTGGTCATCGTGGCGCCTGCTATGCCATCGATATCTTGTGTGACACGAAACTCATCCACGATCGCTTTGTTTTTGAACTGCGCCTGGAAGGTTGGGTCGGCCACGAAGTCGCCCAGAGAGTAACGATAGGACTCTGTATAGTTGAGCACCTTCATGCCCGTGAGTTCGCCGGCCATGTTCATGCCGATCAGCATATCGATTGGGGCGGCAAAGCCCTTCTCTTCCGGTGGCGCGTCTGCACTAAGGAAGACAAAACCTACTAACTCCTCAGTCTCATCGGCACTGGCTCTATAGCCACGAAACACCGGCGGCTCGCCGCTCTTCTCGGAAAAACGCGTAGCGATGGGCAGGACTTGGTTTAACCAAGCATCTTGTAGTGTGTTGGTGAAAGGCGTGCGCACCGCATCGAGCGCCGGTGTCTGGGCGTTGAGAGTGGCGCTAGAGACGAACAGCAACAAGACAGCTGTGCATATAATGTCGAGGCGCAACATAGCAAGACGTATCCTTAGGGGGTGCTCAAAGAGGGCGTCGAGTTAAGTCCCTCGGTTTCTATCTCGAAAAGGCTGCGCAACAATACTCGCCACTGGGCGTATTGCTCCTCGACAGGACCGCTAAGCCCGTTGACGTTGCGGCTAAGCTCGAGCACTGCTGGTGCCGTTTCGCTCACAAAACCCGAGGCTAAGGCGACAAATTCCTGTTCGAAAATCTTGCTCCATTTATAGCGATTATAGTTCTGACTAATCGCCTCGAAGCTGCCGCTATTGGTATTACCACTGCGGGCGCGCTCGAGACTATTGCGTTCTTCTGACACTTGTTCGAAGGAATACTGACGCCAGATATCATAGATTGATTTGAGGTCTTGATACAGTGCTTCGTAATACTCGTCGATTGTGTCGATGAAGATTTCATTGCGGGCGCGAATATCGGCGACATTGCGCAGCAAGGGGTCATTGCTCGCCGGCAATCGAGTCGCGCTCAGCAGTCCTTGCTCATCCTCTGCCAAATAGCGGGAGAACGCCTCTGGAGAAAGGTCGCTGGCGTAGCGTAATTTCGAGACATTGTGTATGCCGTCGAGTGCCGCTTGAGTGAGGCCCTGGCGAACGGCAAGCAAGTCATTGGCAATGGCCATATAGATATCTTGAAAGGGGTCTGCGCCGAAGGTAAGGCCGCGATCTAGCAGCATGGGGGCAGCGTCGGGGTAATCTGCTACGCGCGCAGTGTCGGCATAGTCGCGCTCTAACCAAACGCCACCAGTGCTATCGACAGCGCGGATATGCAGTACAAGGTCTGAGCCATTGGAGCGCAGTATCGTCCCTTCTATAGTGAGATCCAGAGAAGGGTCTGCGTCAGGCAATACGCGTACCACACCCCATTGATTAGAGGCCGCTAGGGTGATGCGCAGCGCTACTGGTAAGTACTGAGTCTCGGTTTTTCTTATTTGAGAGAAGATCTCCGCTCCGGTTCGAGTGATTTCTTCATCCCCTGCCACGCTTGCGAATACGAGTACGCCAATATCAAACGCCTGCGCTTGCGCAGGTGGATTAGCAGATGTCAGTAACGATACTGTGCCGACCGGAGGAGGACCCGAGTGCGCGGGTTCTGGTGCTGCAGCACAGGCGGCAATTAACAGGGCGAGTGAGGCGCACACGCATGAACGATGCCAGTTCGATAGCGTGCTCAACGGGCGGTGTCCTCTGGGCTGCGTGCGCTGCAGACGCGGCCGCGACTGAGGGTCTGCACGCAATGGATGCCATCTTCTGGAGCATCATAGGCGTTGTAAAAGCTAATGAGATTGAAGGGCAAGGAGTTGCGGCTGGACACGCTGGTGAGCATGCTCAGGCTCTCACCGCTAGGGTCAACACTGAAGCGATGTTCTATCAACACCCCGTCAGTGAGGCTAATTTGAAACACTAGCTGCTGCCTGTCCCAGCCGCAGTACTCTTTGCCGTGGGGGCTGTTGAAGCTATCCTCTTCACTACTTTTAGTGCCGCATATTAGAGCAGCATCTCCGGGGCGCTCGATGCGTACTTCCGCATCAGTTTGCACGATGCGCATCGTAGTCTGGCGGGTAATCAGTTCGGCCAAGCGAGCATGGGAGATTAAATTGCCGGCGCCGCGCCGCGAGCCGCTGATACCGATGCTGCCGCCATCGCCGCGTCCTTGCGAACGTTCCATCTCGCGGTTCAGTTGATCGATGGTGCGCTGTACTTCCACTTCCCATTTGTCGCTGCGGCCGAAGTCCTTTTCCCAAGAGCCTTCGAAGTTAGGGCGCAGGCGGGCACTGCGGGCCTGGGCAGTTGGGTCTTCGGCGCTCAAAGCGCTGTTTAATAGTCCAAGCCCAGCAATGAACGCCAATGCTATTCGAATCAGAGGTTTGCGGCTTGTCGATCTGCGTTTAGCCTGCGTCATGAGTGTGTAAAACCAAGAAATTGATTAGGGAGCCTCTGAACAACTCTGATATATCTCTGGCCTTCAGGCAATCGTGCTGACAAGGCGCGTTTTTGAAGGCATGCGTCGGCCTGTCGAGAAAACGTAACGCAGGCAGCACGATTGCCTGAAGGCCCCGAAGGGCGGGCCTGTCGCGCGCCGCCGCTGCGTTGTCGTTCTTGCCAAGGGCTACGGCCATTGCCTTCGAACGACGCCTTGCGGCAACACGCGACAGACTCACGCAGAGACATATCAGAGTTGTTCAGAGGCTCCTTAGATTTGGAGAGTGCTCGTGTACAGCATATCATCGTACCGAAAGGCCTTTACGCAGTACAGCGGTCAAGCTGTCGTTCGCTCTCTGTTGAGAAATATCCAATAAGCTGTAAACTCGATTTAACGTGAGATAACAATAACAATTGTCGGTGACATCAAGTCACAGACTGTAACAAAAATTGGAGTACCAGCATGAAAAACGCTAGTCGCACGGCGGTATGGTTGTTTGCCGGAATGTTGAGCGTACCTGTCATCGCACAGGATCTAGTTGAGGCTGGACCAAGCCCTTACGAGTTCATCACGCAGTCGTGGATGAAGCCCTTTGCTGAGGACGGTTTCACATGGGGTGGTAATTCGAGTGTGGTTGTTCAATCTAAAGACCGTATCTTCGTACTGCAACGCGGCGAGACAGAGCTCCCTGACCCAATCCCTTCTGACTACACTACATTCGCTGGCTCCATGGGTTGGAATGTGTTGCGCGGACGAGGTCGTGTTTGGAAAAACTGTATCTATGTGATCGACAGCGAAGGCAATGTGCTTGAGGTGTGGGGTCAGTGGGATCATCTATTCACTGGCACCGATGGTCCAGGCCCACACAAGTTGCGCATCAGCCCTTATGACCCTGAGAAGCGTCTCTGGCTTGTCGATGAGACGGGCAACATCATCTATGTGTTCTCGAATGACGGTGAGCGGTTACTCATGACATTGGGTGAGAAAAATATTGCTGCGAAAGACGAGACTCACTATCACCTACCACAAGACGTTGCCTTCCTTCCTGATGGCAAGATTCTTGTAGCCGATGGCCTCGGGGATAATAAGCGCATCGTAGTACGCAACGCAGATGGCAGCTATCACTCGGAGTTTGGCGAAGAGGGTGATGCACCGAATCAGTTTGCGTCTGTGCACTCACTTGCGATGGGCCCAAATGAACACCTTTATGCGCTAGATCGTGATAAAGCCGACGTCAAAGTCTTTAAGCAGACTGCGGCGCATAGCTCCAGCGCATACCCTACCTATGAATATGTCAAAACGTGGACGGGGCTTGGCTTGCCTCTGGATATCACAGTGACTGAAAATGCCGCGTGGGTTACAGACCTACAGCCGCCTAAGATCGTGAAGTTCGATCTGGAAGGGAACTCGACTTATGTGTTTAATCTGCCAGTCGAAGGGCCCGATATGTGGATTGAAATGCATTCCTTATCAGTCGACATTGATGGCAATTTATATGGTACGGATAACCAAGCTGGTCGCCCGCAGAAATTGGTGCCATTGCCTGGCGCGGACCCCGCATTGATTATTGGGCGGCCTTACGTGCCACGCTAGTTCTCTGTCTTAAGGCCAAATATTGCAGTAAGGGGCAAGCGCGTGAGTAATGCATTACTAACAGGACTACCGCTCAGCGATACTGAAGCCTTGGCTTTAGCTCATATTCATGACACTGCTGCGCTGGCAGCAGTGGCGTCACGTTTACGCGATGAGCAGCACGGCAAGCTCATCACGTATTCGCGCAAAGTGTTCATCCCCTTAACGCAACTGTGCCGTGATGTTTGCCATTATTGTACCTTCGCAAAAACTCCTAAACGAATTGAACAGGCCTATATGCCCATTGACAAAGTCATCGAACTTTGTCAGCAGGGTGCTGCTATGGGGTGCCAAGAGGCGCTCTTTACGTTAGGGGAGAAACCGGAGCTTCGTTATAGCGCCGCCCGCAACGCTTTGAATGAGATGGGCTTCGCGTCAACGCTGGACTATGTGCGCGAAGTGGCGCGGCGAGTGTTGCAGGAAACAGGCATGCTGCCCCATATCAATGCCGGTTGCATGACTGCCGCAGAGATCGCAATGCTGCGCCCGGTCAGCGCCTCGATGGGGATTATGTTGGAATCCGTATCTTCGCGTCTGTGTGAGAAGGGCATGCCGCATTATGGTTCTCCCGATAAAGACCCAAAGGTGAGACTGGAGACTCTGGAGTTAGCTGGGCAGGCGAACGTGCCTTTCACCTCCGGTATTTTAATCGGAATTGGTGAGACTAGGCTGGAACGCATTGAGTCCCTACTTGCGATAAGAGCCATTCATGCACGTCATGGGCACATACAAGAAATTATTGTGCAGAACTTTCGTGCGAAAGCAGACACCAAGATGGCGCAGGCGCCGGAGCCAGACCTAAACGAATTGCTCTGGACTATCGCCGTTGCCCGTCTGATTTTTGGTGCTCAGATGAATATCCAAGCGCCGCCGAATCTCAGCCCCGGCGTGCTACCTCAGTTAATTGCCGCTGGCATCGATGATTGGGGCGGTGTGTCGCCTTTGACTCCAGATCATGTGAATCCCGAGGCCCCGTGGCCACACTTAGATCTTTTAGCGCGCGAGACTGCCGCCGCGGGGAAGTTCCTAGAGCAGCGGCTGACTATTTACCCTGTCTATGCAAGAGAACCAAAACGTTGGCTGGACGAGGCTGTACGCAGCGCAGTGCTTAGACAAATTGACAGCGCGGGCTATGCGCGCCGGGACAGCTGGATGCCTGGTGAGAGTATGCAATTGCCCGAGATCGAAGCTAGGTTACTCGAAACAGCTGTGAGTGAAGCGGATGTATCTGCAGACGTTCTTGAGATAGTGGCGCAGTGTGAAGCAAAAGAGCGTGTCGACGAGAGGCAGATAGCACGACTATTTGAGGCGCGTGGGCAGGACTTTGCATATGTCGCTCAGCGCGCCAATGCCCTCCGTCGCGCAGTGAATGGCGACACCGTAAGTTATGTCGTTAACCGGAATATCAACTACACCAATGTGTGTTATTTCAAGTGCCAATTCTGTGCCTTTTCGAAAGGTAAACACAGCGAAAATTTGCGCGGCAAGCCCTATGACATCAGTGCCGAAGAGATGGCTCGTCGATGCACCGAAGCATGGGAACGTGGCGCCACAGAGGTCTGTATGCAGGGCGGAATTCATCCTGACTACACCGGCCAGACCTATATCGATATATTGCATACTGTGCGCCAAGCCACTCCGCAGATGCATATCCATGCTTTCTCGCCGCTGGAAGTTTGGCAAGGTGCCGCGACACTTGGAATTAGCCTCGAAGAGTTCTTGAAGCAATTGCAGTTAGCAGGACTGAACACTCTGCCCGGCACGGCTGCAGAAATTCTGGACGACGAGGTGCGCGCAGACCTTTGTCCAGACAAACTGCGTACCGATGAGTGGCTTCAGGTGATGGAAAGTGCGCATAAGCTCGGCTTTAAGACTACTGCCACAATCATGTATGGGCATATCGAAACAACCTTGCACTGGGCGAAGCATTTAGTGCGTGTTCGCGACCTGCAAGAGCGCACGGGAGGGTTCACCGAATTTGTGCCTTTACCTTATGTCCACATGGAGGCGCCATTGTATTTGAAGGGCAAATCGCGCCGTGGACCAAGCTTTCGCGAGGCCTTGTTGATGCATGCTGTCTCACGCTTGGTCTTCCATGGGCGTATCGATAATATACAGGCTTCCTGGGTGAAGATGGGCCGTGGCGGTGTTGCCGCTTGTCTGAACGCTGGTTGCAATGACTTGGGAGGTAGCCTAATGAACGAGAGTATCACCCGTGCCGCAGGCGCCTCCTATGGACAGGAATGGCCGCCCGCACAGATCGAGCAAGCTATCGTCGCGCTAGGGCGAGTGCCGCGCATGCGTACCACTGCATACGCAGATGCGCCTTCCGAGCGGCGTGATCTTGCTCACCGTGCACTTGGGCTGTTGGAGATCGAGAATACCCCGGCCAGCAAACTACAACGCAGTAAGCTTTTAGCTTCTGCTGCCAGAATAATCTAGTGAGAAACACAAAATGAAAATAGCAATAACCGGCGCTAATAGTCGAGTTGGTCAGACTCTAGTGCAGCATATTATTGATAACAGCGAGCATGGTGTATTAGCTGGAGCCCGCTCAGTTAAATCTTTGCAAGGTTTACCAGAGTCGAACCGAATAGAGTGTGTCGCGATCTCTTACGACAACGCCAACGAGCTAGCAAAAGCCTTGGAAGGGGCAGATTGTTTGGTGCATCTCGCGGGCATATTGATGGAAGGTAAGAATTCTAGCTATCAGAGCGCTAATGTTGACGCCACAGCGGCTGTTGTTGCTGCAGCGCAAAGTGCCGCCATATCCCATATGGTGTTCATAAGTGTAGTCGGCGCTGACATTAGCTCTGGAAATGCCTACTTTCGCTCAAAGGCCGAAGCAGAAGAGTTAGTGGCAAAAGCCAAAATGTCCTCCACTATTATCCGCACGCCCATTCTGCTTGGACCGGGCGCCGCCGGAGCGGCAGCCATCAATTGGGCCGCAGCAAGTCCGAAACCAAAATTGCTAGGAGGCGGGAATTACACGATGCGTCCTCTTGATATAGATGATCTTTGCGTTGCTATTGTGAACAGCTGCCAAACCCGAGTAAATGGCAGTACTACTCATGAGTTAGTTGGGCCGCAAGCCATAAAGTACTGTGATCTCGTAAAACTAGCGGCCAGGATGCGAGGGAAGGATGTTGAAATTGGTTCTTTTCCAATTGGGATAGCAAAAATCGCTGCTAGTTTGAAAGGTGTTTTCAAAAAAGAGGGCATGTCACCCACTGTGATCGACGTGATTACGATGAATGAGCATGTAGAGCAAAATGCCGCTGCGGCCTTAGGCGTAGAATTAACGCCCTTAGCGCAGACGCTGAAAAAATTTATAACAAAATAATAGAAGCAGAAAATTATGACCGATACTCCAAGCCAAACGCCCGAGACTAACGCTATTCCCGATAACCCCCAGCGCAAAAAGCCTAGCGCGCTGCAGCGTGGCATATTTCTACTGCTCACTGCCCTATGTTTTGTTTATCTTTACTATAGACTCAACGGCGCTGCAATGCGCGAAGGCATGGACATGGCAGAGTACATGTCGCAAGTATTCGCGAATGTTCGCTGGATACCCTGGCTGTTGTTGATGATGGGTTATTCCTTGATGTATTTCGCGATTGACACGCTGGTGATTACGAGGGCATTGAACTGGTTTATTGCCCCAATCAAGTATCGCGACATCATGCCCATTCGTGGGAGCTCTTATATCATTTCTATTTTCAATGAGCAGATTGGCAAAGGCGCCATGGCTTATTATTTGAACAAGCGTGACAAAGTTCCCGGCTGGGAAACTGGTTCGGTGATGTTGTTCATCATGTTTTGCGAGATATTCTACCTGTTAGTCTGGGCAACAATAGGGTTTGTGTTTACAACTGACATTCTGCCAGACGTGTTCGGTCTGATTCCATATATCGCCGCCATTGCAGCAATATTTCTGGTGCTCTGGATGCTCTATTTCCAAGGCAAGATACTGCCTAATAGTGCGTTGCGCGAGAAGCGCATCTTGCACGCATTTAAGCTTGCTAAACCATGGCATTATGGCGCTTTCTTCCTGCTACGCTCGCCCGCGATTATCCTCGCTATAGTGGTGTATACCATGGCGCTGAATCTATTCGGAGTGGAAGCCAATTTCCTCAATATGATCGGCGTTTTACCCGTGATTTTCTTTGCGGCTGCGGTGCCGACCCCGATGCGTGCGGCAGCGATAACTCTTTGGGTGGTGTTGTTCCCCGAGAACGAGGGGCAAATGGCGGCGTTTGGTTTTGTACAACATAACTTCTTTATCCTCTTCAACGCGAGCATCGGCTTGTTGTTCTGGCGTCGCGCCCAAAGGGAGTTGTTCGGTACTTGATCGCGAACCTGCTGACCGGAATTCGGCTCATCCTTGCCCTACCTGTAGCGTTGGCCTGTGCCGAGGCTGATACCTTTCCATCATATTTATTGCTTCTGCTAATGGCGGTGGCAATCGCCACCGACTATTTCGACGGAAAAGTGGCGCGGCACATGAAGACTGCTTCTGCCGCGGGTATGCTCTTCGATCATGGCACTGATTTTATTTTCGTGACAAGCGCACTTTTCGCGGCCTCATATGCGGGCCTTGTGATTCCGTGGCTACCTATACTCATAGTGCTAGCCTTCTCGCAGTATGTTCTCGACTCCTATTGGCTCCTGCGACAGAAGAAGCTTCGCATGAGTATGCTGGGTCGCTGGAATGGCATTCTTTATTTCTCGCCCCTCGTATTGATCGGGCTTCTCCAGCTAGAGATTTTGAATAATTGGTCGGCGCCGCTGCGTTCGTTGATCATGTTACTGAGCATCGTTTTAGTAGTGAGTACTCTCGCTTCGATCGTCGATAGGGCTATTGCGCCCCTGCGGGCGCGGTGAGACTCTGCCACACGTGCAGCCAAATACATGAGGGACTTTTCGTTCCGAAGCTGCGGTCAGCGCTACTTGTTTGGTCGACTGGCATCTTACTCGCCTACTTAGTTTAATTAAATCCTTGCATACTAGAAGAGGAACACGCGTGGAATATCGTAAAATGACTGCAATGAAGAGCCTGCGCTGTCTGGTGATTTTTCAATTGAAACTTGCTGCGGATGCAATTAGAGACCTAATTATGAGCCCGGTGAGTATTGTCATGTTCGTTTTGGACCTAGTGCTGAGGCCAGAGGAGAAGGACAGCCACTACCAGCAAATGATGCAGTTTGGGCGCAAGACTGATCGTTGGATTAATCTCTTCGAAGAACATTATGACTCGAAGCAAAAGCAAACAGAAAAACCTATAGATTAAACGGGGTGGTCGGTTAGCTCCTCCTACCCCAATAGGTTGCGTTTACTACAATTACCCTACTGCCACACCCTCGGTCGCAAGCCAGTATCTGCGCGGTGGTGGGCCGTTTTGAACTCTGACTCAATTCTACATCTTGATGAAGGAGGAGCTAACCGACCACCCCGTTAGATTAATTAGGAATGCGCCTAAAATTTTGCCAAATTAACTTAGACGTTGCAATAACATCACCGTCCTTACTGATTTGCGTTCGCAATAAACTAAACTTTGAGTATCTGTGGATACATCCCACTGGGGCAATTCGTAAGTTGCGATTCACGCGGCTCATACGAGAGACGCAATGCTCAAGTCCCAATAACGTTCGGCAACCCACAAAGCCCCAAAAGCGGTAATTAAGACTCCGGCACAGGCTCTAGTAGCAAGTCGTGTTGGCTTTGGGCCACTGAGAAGAATAAGCAGTGGGACTAAGACTAGTACGATCGCCAATTGGCCAAACTCAACGCCGAGATTGAAGCTCAACAATCCGCTAATGTATTGGGCGGTAGGGAGAGATAGGTCGCTCAGAACACCGGCGAAGCCAAAGCCATGGATCAATCCAAAACCGAAAGCGACCTGCCAATGTCGGCCGCGAAAAATTGGCACGATAATGTTGAGCCCGGAGATCGCCACAGACAGTGCAATTAGAGATTCCACCAAGCGTGATGGAAGACTCATAATGTTTAGTGACGCTAGAATTAAGGTGATGGAGTGAGCCACAGTGAACGCGGTGACCACTTTGAGAATTTCACTGAACATGTTGCCGAAGTTGAGATTCTGCGTACGTGATTCTTTCCTGCCCAGAACGATCGGCAACAACAAAGCCACAAGGAAAAGGATATGGTCCAAGCCTATCCAGATGTGCCACACGCCCTCGATGACGAAATTCTTCATATGGTTGACTAGCGATGCGCTGCCTTGAGCAAGGGTTACACTGCGTTGCTGCGGTGTAAAGAGGAGTGAATGTAATCGCTCATATTCATATATAGTAGCAATTCCACGGTGCGTCGAGTCAATGTCGAAGAGCAAATCATACTGCAGAGTAGTGTCGCCAGTATTGGCGCATTGGCTTGATAGTGGGAAGTAGACAAACATGCCAGCATTGAGATCGCTTAGCATCATTGTGCCGAAAGTATAAGCACAAGCTATTTCCCCCCGCTTAATCTGTAAGTTGGATCGCGCGTAGGCTTGCATCGCTTGTTCTTTTGCCTGCAGCTCCCCCCAACTCACTTCAGAATCTGCATTACTGTCTACCCCAATCGCGAGCTCTAGATCGCGCACTGCGATTTGCCAATGACCGCTTACTGCATCGTCATTAACATGTAATTCGAGATAGCTGTCACTTAAGCTATGTCCAAAGCATTGCAGTGGCAGTATAAACAAGGCGAGAACGCAGGCGCGCAGGCTCATCGACTCACCTCATTGTTAGCAAACACTTTGTCTAAGCGAACGTCTTCGGTTTGATGGGCAGCTACCCAGTGTGCTAGTACCGCAATGACCGCTTGTGCGTGATTCTCTTGCGCGGTTAACGCAAGTAGTAAAGTATCCGAAGGCTCTTTTTGCAGCGACCAATTAGCGCGGGCGGCTGTTAGAGCAATCTCTGGTTCATTGCTGAGGTAAAGTGCAAATTGCGCATAGGCCTTATTGGGTAGTGCTTCCTGGCGCTTAAAGGCGGCTTCGAAGCTTTCCTCTAAGCTATCTCGCAATAATCTTGCGTGGTCGATGTGCTGAATCTCGTCACTCATCGACAGCGCTCGTGTATAAAGGATTTTTTGCTCGTCAGGTAGAGAGCTCTCATCGCGAGGAGCGAACAGAGCGATCACTTCTTCGTAGTGCGAATGCTCAAGAAGTAAGTGGGCATAATGGACCAACACGTATGGCTGGTCTGGCGATATTTGCCACGCAGTGTTGTAGTAACGCATCGCGTCCTCAACTTTCCCGAGTCGCTGAGCGAATCCTGCCGCACTCGTGAACAGCTCTGCATAGTCTTGCCGAGACAGATCTCGGCTCTCACTAAGTAGATTCTCAACGCGCTCTAAGCTGCGCTGTGCATTGCCCGTGAGCGCGTCAACTTGTGCTAAGCAATTTATCCCTACCGCGGGCTGTACCATGCTGCGTAGTACATTGCAGCTCTCGCGAGCCATATCGTAGTTGGCAATCACCAGATTAATTTGTGCGCGCATTAACCATGCCTGTGCATTGGCAGGATCTTTAATTAGCGCAGCGTCTAGATGGGATAAAGCTTCGCCAAACTGATGCTCGTGCTGCAAAACGGAGGCTAAAAGAATGTGGATGACCGAAGTCATCTCCTGCTGCGCCGGCCAGCGTTGCAGTACAGCGAGGGTATGACCATAGGCGCGCTGTTCTTGCGTGGTTACTGCAATGCGATAGGCCGCCATGGCTTGTTGTTCTATGGTTGCTAATTGTGTATCACTAAGTGTAGAAACGTTAAGAGTGGCATCAGCAAGTGCGCGGTTTCCCGCCAGTTCTCTTGACAAAGCTACTATCGAGATGGGTAGGGTCTCCACCACAAAGTCAGCTGTGGCCGGTATAAACTGCTGGGCCATTAGCAGCGGACTGAACACGCTGATACCGAGCGCGGCAAAGAATTTAGCTACGTGTACTGGCATCATGGGTTGAAGACTCCTAGAATTGTGGTGATTAGTGCTGTGTTGTAAGAAGGGTCGCCCCGAAGGGCGACCCAAAACACTAGGGCTTGGCTTTATTCCGGTACTTTAGAGCCCGCAATTGGGGTCTTCAGATAAGGGAAGCTAGTGTTAAAGTCGGTCGCCTTAACCGTGGTTTGGTCGGTGAAGGGCGCCTTATTATTTGGCGCGACTGCCGCGTCAGAAATCAACGCGCCCATCATCACACGTAGCGCAATATCGACTACATCATCGCCAGGGCGTCGACCATTCGGGAAGCCCGAAGTATCTCCCGCTAACACACCCATATTCAATTGCGATGCAGCGGGCTTGGCAGCGATTGAAGTGTTGAGACGCAGCATCTCACTACGCGGAAACTTGCCATTCTCTACATCAGCATGAGAGTTGAGACCTGTTACGCCACCAACTGCCAGCACCAAATCTGAGCGCGGGAAGTTCTTGGGAGCAACTGCGCCGGCATCCTTGAATAGAAGCTCGAGTAGGAAGGGTAGAGTTGGGTTGACCACATAGTCTACAAATTGCGCGTCATTTACCGGCATACTGGCGTTGAACTTATCCTTATCCGGAAGACCAATAATGACCTCGTTTACAAGCGGAAAACCGAGTCGTGAAACCTGTCGCATTGAACCACCGATATCCAAACTAGATGTGGTCCATGCACCAATCACTGGGTCTCCATTCGTAAGGAAGGATACGGGTACCTCAAGTGCGAGCGTGGTGACATTGGTGTCGCCGATAGGATTCTTAACCGCATTCTCCGCCCCAAGTGGGTTCAGATTAACTAGGTCAAAAACCTGGCCTAAGTTTACTGCAAAGCTTTCTTGGCGTTGCCCGACAAAGACGCGCCCTGCGCTGCTACAACCAGGAATGCTAATAGGGTAGATGTGCGAGCTGGAGTAAGCGGCATAGTCGGGGATTGATTTTGTACCGATATTATCCACTGGCTTGCGAAAGCTTGATGCGTGAGTGCTCGCATTCACAATCGTTTGGCTGGGACCGGTGCGGCGGTCTCCAGTGACATATTTGATCGAATATTCCTGTCTGGAATTGACTGCGGATGTGTCTTGAGCGCTAGGGCCAACGGCGCCCGCGTTTACCAAGGGGATGGCCATATTCTTGCCGCCCACTGGCACAGTGACGCCGGCAAGCAGAGTTGCGAAGTCGAAACTGAAGGTGATGTCTTCTTTCGAGTCGCCATTATTGTCGATGTGAATCTCGTACAGCCCGGCCGTTTCTAGGTCGAAGTAATTTGGTCCACCATATGCAGCTTGTAGCGGGAAGTAATTGGCGAGAATAGTCACAAAATCACCGCGACCCTCCTCATAGCTGCGGAACATATAGAGGTCAGTTGCATCGAGCTTGGGCAAGCCCGAGATCATTGGAGCTTCACGATGGCTTGAGGCAAAACTAGTGGCGCCAGTGCTGAGCATCAAGGCGATCAGCACGCTACTGCTGATGCGTTTGCGTAGAAATTTTGAGTTGTTCATATAGCTCCTTGTATATCGTTAGTATTTCCGGTTATAGCAACGCACTAATCTTCAGCAACATGAGTATGAATGCTTGGGTTGTGCGTAAGCATGGAGGGGATACGGGGGGGTTAAATGGAGCAGATCATAATCTGTGCGATATCAGTCATTGCTGATGTAAAAGTGTGATAGATGTCGCATCTATAGAGGGTTCTAATATAATTCTGTAACGTAAGGAGCTGGTGCGGACAAGCTAGCTAGGCACTAATACTTGCCCGCACGTTCAAACAAAGGCGCTTGTAGATTAACTATACGCCGAGATAGGCACGGGCTTGTCGTAGCTCTGCACGGTCTGTGTCAGCAGTGGCAGCTACGTCCAATAGTTCTTGATAGTAATCGCGCGCCTTGTCAATTACGCCAGACTCCTGCGCTGCTCGAGCTGCAGCATATAGTGTACGGAAGCGCCGTGGCTCTTTAGACATACTCGCCTCTAGCTCTACAAGCGCTTCGGTAGGACTGCCAGCCTCTAATAGCATCATGCCCAATAGCTCACGAGTTGGGGCTAATGGTCCGGGGGAGATTGCCGCTTTGTCGGTGCCGTCCTCTATCTGCGCGGCTACGCGCATCGCGGCGATAGCCTCATCTTGGCGGCCCTCGGCAAATGCCTTCCACGCACTCGCCACTCGCCACTGAATATCGACTTGCTCCGTCCAATAGGCATCCTGCTTCGCGCGTAGTGCTTCTCGTAGCTGTGCGAGCTTCTCGATATCTTGCGCTGCAGCCGCTGGGTTGCCGGAACGTGCAGCTCCCAAGGCGCGGGCGAAGTGTGTCATGGCTTGTGTATGGGGCGTGTCGTCTGCAGGTAATACCGGTAGCTGCGCCGCCGTTGCAAAATCGCCACGTTCCAACGCATAGCGTGCCGGGATGGCTGCGATGCCGAAGGCCCCTGCAGCGGTTTCACCCACCGCTGTGACATTGATGTTCTCTAGCAGCTCGAGCGCCCGACCTAATACTGCGTGTGCTTTCTCATCTTGGGCCATCTGTAAGTAGGCATAGGTCTGATAATCTAGGGCATGTAGCTCTGACCCTATACTGCCGGTTTCGCGGGAAGTGTCCGCAGAGCGCTGATTGGTTTCCACAGATTCTTGCCACATGCCCACCCGCGTGAATGTGTGTGACGGCATATGCAAAGCATGGGGGACAGCAGGGGCGAGAGAAGCGTAGCGGGTAGCTGCATTCAAGGCTTTTTCAGCCAGTGGCGGATGGTCATAGGCGTGAATAATATAGTGAGCAAGGCCTGGATGCGCGGGATGATTTTCGAACAGAGGCTCGAGAATCTGCGCGGCCTTAAGTTGCTGGGAAAAGCCCTTGTCGTTGGGCGATGCCGTCTGATTGATCGCGAGTGCATAGAATATTTGTAGCTCATCGTCATTAGGGTAAGTGCTGGCGATCCCGGCCATCGCGTCTTCATAGGCCCGCGTTCGCGCCCCCTGCGTGTTCGGTTGATTGTCTGAGAAAAGGATTGCTACAGCATCAATCAACGCAGCCTCGCGCGCGCTAGGCGAGCCAGTGCCCTGGGCTAGCGCAACGGCCGCTCGACCACGGGCAAGTTGCGGCCCATTACGCTGGCCGGCAAATGGGTTACCCCAGTGCGCCATGGCAATTCCCCAATGTGCAATCGCGCAGTCGGCATCTCCTGCCAATACGGTGTCGAACGTCCGAATCGCCTCGTCAAACCAAAACGAGTGCAGCAGGGCTACGCCGCGATTGAAATTGACTGCGGTCGCAGTATTACAAGAGGTATTAAAATGAACGTCGACGCTGCCAATTTCCTCGGCGGATGGCGTGTCATGTTCGTGGTTATCCTGCCCATAACTATAGGCACTGAAGGCCAAGAGCGAAGAAACTAAAAGCAAAGGGAGCTGAGTTTTCATACTACACCTCTATAAATTGGTCGTTTAATTTAGGGTACTTACGCGCTATGACGCTAAAGTTAGCATATTCTGGCATCTTGGCGGCAAGGCCTGCGTGCCGGAAAACCTTATCGAGGGGTGAGGATTCCGCTCCCATGCAGGTCTGCTTCTATGATTCAGCCGTTTTCGGAGTTTTTATGCGCAGTCCCCAGCTAAGAATTTGTGCAATCGCAACAAGTATTGTGTGCCTCGCGCTTGCCTCCACCCTGCAGGCGCAAAGCGGGCCTACGCAGCGCGAGTTGCAGCGTGAACTCTATCTTGCTGCTCAGGAAGCCTGGTTGGCCGGACGCACAGAAGAATACCAAGTCCTGTATCAACAATTGGACGACTATCCACTACGCGTCTATTTAGATTACACCACTCTCTCGCCCCAATTGGCAGGGCTGGCGTTGCCGGGTGGCAGCAATGCACCTATCGACGCCTTCCTCAAGGACTACCCAAATACCTATCTAGGCGCGCGCTTGGAGCGTACTTGGGTGATCCTATTGGCCCAGCAGAAACGCTGGGCGGACGTAGTACGTTATTACAGGCCCGAGAATAGCACTACTACCCTACGCTGCTATGCATTAGAGGCCCGCCTTCATGAGGGCGATCAGAGCGCGATGGCGGAAGTTGATTCTCTCTGGAATGTCGCTAGTTCCCAGCCCAACGCCTGTGACCCATTATTCGAAACCTGGCTAGCTGCCGATGGCCTAACGGCGGAGATCGCGTGGCAACGTTTCAGTAAGTCAATAAGAGCGGGGCAGAACGCCCTCGCGAGTTATGTCGCAAAACTGATGCCTGCGCGCGAAGCACAGTTCGCACAGCGGTTTCTCGACGTCGACCGAAACCCTCGCGCATTGGAATCGGTAGACGCCTTTTCCGGTAGTCAGCCAGAAACCAAAGAAATGGTTTTATACGGGCTGCGTCAGTTAGCTATCAGTGAACCCACTCGCGCTTTGGATCTAGTTCATGAGTACGTGTCACCATTGAGCCTGAAAGAGGATGAGGCCTATTCCCTACAACGCTATGCATTGCAGCGCTTGCAAGTGCAGGGTCAGGTGGAGGAGTCCGAGCGTCTGTTACTACAGAATCCGCAGTTGGCGACCGAGTCCTTGGTGGCATGGATAGTGCGCGATGCGCTGCGTACGCAAGATTGGTCTCGCATCGAACGTTGGCTGGAGCACTTACCTGCCGACGCGCGTGCATCTGATCGCTGGCAATATTGGCGTACGCGTTCACTGCAAGAGAAAGGGGGACGTGCGGCACTAGAAGAGGCGCAAACACTGCTGGTAACATTGGCAAGAACGCGCAGCTACTTTGGCTTTCTTGCAGCAATGCAATTGCATGTCGACTACGACATGGCTGAGCAAGCGGTGCGCGTGGAGCAAAGCCAAGTGGATGCGCTATACGACATACCCGCTATTGTTAGTGCACATGAGCTCTACTTACTAGGCGAGGAACAAGCCGCGCGCAATGAATGGCAGTTTGCAACCGCCAGCATGTCTGAGGAGCAGACTATGGCCAGCGGCAAACTTGCCGAGAGCTGGGGTTGGCACCGCAATGCCATTCAAGCCATGATTAGGACTCAACACTGGGATGATCTGCAGCTACGCTTTCCGCTCGCTTATGCCGATAGCTTTCAGCGCACTGCGAACGAACTTAACTTGTCCCAACAATTAATCTACGCCATCGCACGGCAGGAAAGTGCGTTCATGCACGATGTGCGTTCGCCTGCCGGAGCTCTTGGTCTGATGCAGTTAATGCCCGCTACAGGCCGCGAAACCGCTGCAAGCATGGGCATGCGCATCACTAATAGCGACCTACTGGTCCCTGAAACCAATATCGCCATAGGGGCACGCTACTTAGCGGGCCTACTAAAAGACTTTGAAGGCAATCGCATCCTCGCAGCCGCGGCCTATAACGCAGGTCCGAATCGCGTGAGGCAATGGTTGCAACGCACCGCTGCCGCACCAGTGCCATTCGACATCTGGATTGAAACCATTCCCTATGGCGAAACGCGTAATTATGTGGAGAGCGTGCTGACCTATTCAGTGATTTATGGGTTTCGGATGGGGGAGCGAGTGGCATTGCTAACGGAGGAGGAGTTAAAGGGGGATTTCGGAAAGTAGGTCGCCGAAACTTTTTTGTGCTAATTTTAGGCTAACCACTCGCTCAAGAAAACAATTGAGATATAGCGAGTGGCCTTGCCAATGCCCACCAAGATTATAAAAACCGATAGCCGGACTTTCATGGTACCTGCTATGAAAGTTAGCGCGTCTCCGCCAATTGGGAGCCAGGCTAAAAGCAGAGACCAGAAACCATAGCGGCCATACCATTGCTGCGCACGCTCGATTTGTTCTGCTTTGAAATAAAACCAGCGGCGGTCCTGAAAGTACAATAAATAGCGGCCCATTACCCAATTCACTACAGCCCCTAGAGTATTACCTAAGGTCGCTACGACTACCAATGTCAGTGGATCACCGCCAGCGCGCAACAGGGCAAACAACACGACTTCAGAATAGAATGGCAGAATGGTAGCTGCGAGGAATGCTGTGGAGAAAAGTGTGAAATAAGAAAGTAGCATCGGTCCTGTTTTTTCAGCTAGCGCAATAGCGCGAGCTGCCTTAGTATATAAGAAAGGTGCCCGTTCACTCCTGCTGCAAAGATAATTTTAGAGGAGATATTTGAAAAACTAAGGCGCTTGCTCTTCGTTTTCTTCTTCAGTCGGTTCGACTACTGGGGTATCTCCTGTCCTTCGCAATTGCAGGCGCGTAAGTTGCGCGCCTTCTTTCTTGATTACTTTGAACATGAAGTTTTCCACTTCGAAAATGTCCCCTACATTCGGTACGCATTGGGCAGCTGTGAGAACGAGCCCGGCGATAGTGGTAGATTCGCCTTCGGGTAGATTCCAGTCTAACTCTCTATTGAGGTCACGGACGCTGATGTCGCCATCAACGTTGTAGGCGCCATCTTTAGATCTGCGCACCCGGGTAAGATTGGGGGTATCGTGCTCATCTTCTATCTCCCCTACAATCTCTTCGATGATGTCTTCGAGGGTGACCAATCCTGTGATGCTACCAAATTCGTCTACGACCAAGGCGAAGTGGCGTTGATTGGCGCGAAATTCATTGAGTTGATTCTTGAGCGTCGTAGTTTCAGGGACATAGGACGGTTTGCCAAGCAGGGGTTTGATACTCAGTTTGTCTAAGTCCCCTTTATGATTCGCGACCGCCTTAAATAGGTCCTTGGTATGTAGAATTCCCACGACATTGTCTGCGGAGTCTTTCCATATAGGGGTGCGAGAATGTAGGTTGTTGGCGATATATTTCACGATTTTTGTTGTTGATTCGTCAATGCTCAATGAGGCCATGTCGCTACGATGAATCATGATGTCTTCGACGCAGGTGGCTTCGAGGTCGAGTATACCGCTGAGCATATCCCGGTCATCTTTTTGCATGTCGCCGTCTTCATGATACATATCGACAGCGCCGCGCAGTGCTTCGACACCGCTCATGCTCTCGAGCGGGGCAGTGGCAAACATTCTGAGAACGAAGTTCACTATGATTTGCACTGCATTAGTAAATGGCGATAACACTTTGGTAATTAGTACGAAGATTGGCGCTACGAAAATAGCAACACTTTCTGCATGCCTAACCGAATAGGTTTTGGGCAACACTTCCGCGAATACGAGCACCAATACTGTCATGACTGCGGTGGCGTAAATGACGCCGCTCTCTCCAACGTATCGAATTGCTAATGCTGTGGCAATGGCCGACGCGCCGATATTCACGACATTGTTGCCGAGCAGGATTGCACCTATCAAGCGTTCTTTGTCCTCGCGCAACTTGCTTAAAGTAATCGCACCTTTGTTGCCTTCCATTTTTCGCTTATGAATTCGCGATCGGCTGACGCTAGTAATGGCAGTCTCTGAGCCCGAAAAGAACGCAGAACAAAGGATCAATCCAAACACAGACAATAACGGTACTAAAAACGCACTATCTTCCATTTCTTACTTCCTAGTTTTCAAGAATTCCGTCGTATTCTTCCACACGGCCTTCGACTTCTTTGGCATCTTCAAATGTTGCGATATGAAATAGTGCATCACCACTACTGACTAGTGGTAGTGTCACAATTCCAATAATAATGCCAGTGCTTTTTGCGCGAACCTCAACGCGACCGCCGCCGAATGGATCTGAAAGCACTCCGAGCAATTCGTTTTTCTTTACTCTTCCGCCGATCTGTTTGCTGACACGCAAACTGCCGCTATGGGGTGCACGGACCCAATAGCTGGACTTCGCAATGAACGCCTCTTTTTTCTGTTGCGAAATGCTGACGCCTTTGCCTGCGATCATGCCGATTGCTTTCATTACAGAAAGTATGCCGCGTAGCGATGAGTTGATGACCTTTTCGTCGTAGCGAAGCGCCTCTCCGCCCTCAAATAGCAACATTGGGATGCCCTTATCTGCGGCAGCCTGACGCAGCGATCCGTCGCGAATATTGGAATCGATAACGACAGGGACGCCGAACGCCATAGCTAAACGTTCAGTCTCAGGGTCGTCTAGGCATGCCCGGATCTGAGGTAGATTGCTGCGATGAATTGCCGCAGTGTGAAGGTCGATTCCATGAGTGCATTTCGTCACTACTTCGTTCATAAAGATGTGCGCCAACTGCCCTGCAAGCGAGCCTAGGTCGGAGCCAGGGAAGCAGCGATTCAAATCCCGTCGGTCAGGAAGATAGCGAATGTTGCGGTTAAATCCGAATACATTCACTATCGGCACCGCGATCAAGGTCCCTTTAATCTTGGCAAGAGTACTCTTGCGCGCAAGCAGTCTTTTGATGGTTTCTACACCATTGATCTCGTCGCCATGAATGGCAGCAGAAACAAAGAGAGTAGGGCCGTCTTCCTTGCCCCTAATTACCTCTACCGGAATCGTCATTTCCGTGTAGTCGAAAAGTTTGGCTACTGGGATCTCGATTTGTTTGCGTTTGCCAGGAGCAATAGATACCCCGCCCACTAGTAACTCTTGCCGACTCGCTGTTGCCATTAGCCTTTACCGCTGATTTTGTTTGGCCCGTTTTTTACGTCCTTTTCCATGTACTCAATGATTGCGCCCGCCACATCTTTGCCAGTTGCGGTTTCGATGCCTTCAAGGCCTGGCGAAGAGTTTACTTCCAGAACGAGTGGGCCGTGGCCTGAGCGGACAATATCAACACCCGCTAAATCTAGACCCATAACTTTCGCGGCCTTAACTGCCAATGCGCGCTCCGCAGGGGTAGGTTTAATAACTTTCGCAGTGCCACCCATATGGAGATTAGACCGAAACTCGCCCTCTTTAGCAGTTCTTTGCATGGCGGCGATCACTTTATCGCCAATGACAAAACACCGGATATCCGCACCCCCGGCATCTTTGATAAATTCCTGCACCAAAAAGTCTGTTTCTAGATCACGAAACGCGTTGATCAGGCTTTCCGCGGCTTTGTCTGTGGCTGCTAGTAGAACGCCTTTACCTTGAGTGCTACTAAGCACTTTTACGATTAGTGGGGCGCCGCCGACAAACTCGATTAAATCCTCTGTTGCATCGGCGCGATTGGCGTAACCGGTGATCGGCATGCCGACATGTTTTCTGGCCAACAGTTGATGAGCTCTTAACTTGTCTCGTGACCTTGAAATTGCCACGGACTCGTTGACGGAATAGACATTGCCTACCTCGAACTGCCTAAGTACGGCAGTCCCGTAAGCAGTAACGGATGCCCCAATTCGTGGAATTACCGCATCGAACTTGAGGATTTCCTTTACGCCTTTAGACTTGTAGTAAACCGCGGGTTTGCTGGAGGTTATGTTCATATAGCAGCGCAGTACGTCTACAACCTTGGTTTCGTGTCCGCGTGCCTCAGCCGCCTCTACTAGTCTGCGTGTCGAATACAGTTTTGCATTTCTAGAAAGAATTCCGATCTTCATATATCCCTCCAATTGAAAAAATTGTCGATTTTACTCCATATAGCCACTTCTCAATTGATGTAAATCGGGTGAGGATTGCAGAGCAAATTAGGCGTCAACGAGCACGTTAGTGATTAAAGCTATAACGAATAAAAATTAAAAGATAGCGGAGCGTTACTAGTGATAGAGGTTCCGATCAAGGTAGCAAGAAGCAAATAGTATGGAATATGCTGGCATGTAATGCAGAAAACTCAACAAGGTTCGGCGCTTTCTAAGGCAATTTGAAGTTGGCGAATTTCACCCAATAAGTTGCAAAGCGCAGGGGCTAACAGTAGAGGGGGTAAGGCTTGTTGCTAATGGTGCCCAGAAGAGGACTTGAACCTCCACGCCCTTTCGAGCACTAGCACCTGAAGCTAGCGTGTCTACCAATTCCACCACCTGGGCAGGAGGGGGCATTTCTGAGCGCGCACTTTATCGCCGCGCAATCCTCCTGTCAATTGTCCACATTCAATAGTTTGGGTAATTTGAGGGCCTGATGTGTATACTGGTGGCCAGAAACCCACTCAATTTGGCAGGATATGGCTAAGAAATCTAAAGACACTGAAAATATCATTGACCCCTTCGCAAGTCGGGAAGCGGAAAATTACGAAAATCCCATTCCCAGTCGTGAATACATCCTCGAATACATGGAACAAATCGGCGAGCCGGTGACCTATCAGTTGCTCTGTGAGCACCTGAGTCTAACTTCCTATGAGCATACCGAAGCCCTGCGCCGCCGCTTGATTGCGATGGCGCGTGATGGGCAGTTGATCAGCAACCGCCGCGGCGTGTATGGGCTGGTTAATCGCATGGAGCTTATCAAGGGTCGCGTGCAGGGCGTTAAAGACGGCTATGGCTTCTTTATCCCCGTCGATGGGTCTGGTGACCTAGTATTGCCTAACACTGAGATGCAGAAAGTCTTCGATGGTGACATCGTGCTTGCGCGTGTCTCTGGCGTCGATCGCCGAGGCCGCAAAGAAGGCATGATTTTCGAAGTGCTTGAGCGCCGCAGTAAGCAGGTAGTAGGGCGTTATTATTGGGAGCAAGGCTTTGGTGTGGTAGTGCCGGATAACCGCCGTAATAGCCACGAGATCATGATCCCCGAGAAAGAGAATCGTGGCGCGCAAGACGGCCAGTTCGTCGTCGCTGAGATTACCTCCTACCCCACGCAGCGCCGCAAGGCTGTGGGCACGGTGGTAGAGATTCTAGGCGACCATATGAAGCCGGGCATGGAGATCGACGTGGCGGTACGCAGTCACAACATCCCCTATAAGTGGCCAAAAGACGTGCTGGAAAGCCTCAAGCAATTCCCTACAGAAGTGCCAGAATCAGAATCCGCGCAACGCGTGGACCTGCGTCAGTTGCCCTTCGTCACCATCGATGGCGAGGATGCGAAAGACTTCGACGATGCGGTGTATTGCCAGCAAGAAGCCGGCGGTACTTGCCGCCTATTCGTTGCAATCGCAGATGTATCTCACTATGTGTCAGTAGAGTCAGCGCTGGACGAGGAGGCGCAAAACCGTGGCAACTCGGTGTACTTCCCAGGCCACGTGATTCCGATGCTGCCTGAGGCCTTGTCCAATGGGTTGTGCTCACTGAAGCCGCAGGTCGACCGTCTCGTGATGGTCTGCGAGATGCATCTGGATAAACAAGGGAGGGTGCAGGACTACAGTTTTTATGAAGGGGTTATCTACTCCCATGCGCGAATGACCTATACGGAAGTGGCGGACATTCTTGAAGAGCCGGAAACGCCATTGCGCGTAAAAACGCAGGAGCGCCTACGCACCAAATATGCGGCAGTGCTACCGGCATTGGAATCTTTGTATACGGTGTATCACAAGCTAGCCAAGCTACGCCAAGCGGCTGGGGCGCTGGATTTCATCAGTACCGAGACGCGCATTGTCTTCGGCGAGACCCGCAAGATCAGCTCGATCGTGCCAGTGCTGCGCAATAGCGCGCACCGCTTGATCGAGGAGTGCATGCTCGCGGCGAATGTGTGCGCGGCGAAGTTTCTGGCGGAGTCTTCTCTGCCAGTACTGTACCGTGTGCACGACGGCCCTAATATGGACAAGATGGAGAATCTGAAGGCCTTCCTGAAGGAAATTGGCCTTGTGCTGACGCGCAACGCAAAGCCTGAGCCGAAAGATTATCAGCGCGTACTGCTCAAGATCGCGGATCGCCCTGACGCCCATTTGATTCAGACGGTGATGATTCGCTCCTTGCTGCAGGCGGTGTATCAGCCAGAGAACCTCGGCCATTTCGGCCTGGGCTTTGCTGCCTATACTCACTTCACTTCGCCGATTCGCCGCTATCCAGACCTGTTGGTGCATCGCGCGCTGCGCTACCTAATAAGAAGTGCGAAGCAGACGGCCCATGTGCAGAAAGTGCCCGGCGTGTCGCCGCTAGCACGCAAGGCCATCTACCCCTATGAGCTTAAGGACATGCAGAGCTTCGGCGAAACTTGTTCCATGTCAGAGCGGCGCGCTGATGCGGCAGGCTACGATGTAGTGGACTGGCTCAAGTGCGAATACGTCAAAGACAGGGTGGGTGACGATTTCTCTGGCACAGTAAGCAGTGTCACAGCCTTCGGTTTGTTCGTGGAATTGAGCGACATCTATGTAGAGGGTTTGGTGCACATCACGGCTCTGAAGAATGACTACTATCAATTCGATCCTGTGCGGCACCAGCTACGCGGTGAGCGCAATGGCATGGTTTATCACCTCGGTGACGTAGTGCGAGTCAAGGTGGTAAGGGTTGACCTAGACGATCGCAAGATCGACTTGGCGATGCTCGATAGCGCGGGGAATGTCCCTGAGGGCGGCAACCCACCGAACCGTCCGGCGAAACGTGGGGGCAAAGACAAGCCCGGCAAGAAGGATGGTGGCGGGAAGAAGCGCGACGAACCGGCGCACGCAACAGCCGTCGCTGACAAGAAGCCAGCGCGAGGTAAAAAACCCGCTGGTGGGCCTAAATCCGCGGCCGCCAAGCCTGCCTCTAAGAATAAAGGCAAGCGCCGCGCGCCAGCTGCGACGAAGACATGATTTTGCCCCACAATCAGAGCACTACCCGAGCTATAAAAAAAACCACTGACTGTGGGAGCGCTTGCCCTATTTATGGGGGGGGGTGCCCGCGATAGGCTTGAATTTTCCAAAGATTTGCATCAATCGAACCCTTTCGCTTGCGAGCAAGCTCCTACAGTCAGTGGCGTCTATCCAGTCTTGAGCAATGCTCTAATTGTAGGAGCGGGCTTGCCCGCGAAGGGCCAAAATCTTCCACAGCTTTGCTTCAATCGAACCTATTCGCGGGCACCTCCCCCCCCCCCATAAATAGGGCCGGCGCTCCCACAAGTCACTAAAGAACCTACATGCAAGGGAAACTGAATTGAGCCAGAAAGAATGGGTCTACGGCATTCACACCGTGAGCGAGCTACTCAAGCAGCATCCCGAGGATGTGCTTGAGCTGCTGATTCAGCAAGACCGGGAAGACAAACGCATTAACGAAGTGAAGAGCCTAGCGGCAGCCGCTGGCGTGAGCTGGCAAGGGCAGGACCGCAAGGATCTAGATAAGCGCCTGCGCAATCTAGGGGCTGGCGCGGTTCATCAGGGGGTCGTTGCTTTATGTAAATTTAGCGGCAGCATCCTCGACGAGCGTGGTCTCGATACCCTGCTCGATGGTCTCGAGCACCCGCCACTATTATTAGTCCTCGACGAAGTGACCGACCCCCACAATCTCGGCGCCTGTCTGCGCACTGCAGATGCGGCGGGAGTGGACGCGGTAATCGTTCCCAAAGACCGTGCTGCGCCTCTGAATATGACCGCCCGCAAGGTGGCATGCGGGGCGGCAGACACCATTGCCTTTGTCGCGGTCACCAATCTCAGCCGGACGCTAGAGTCGTTGAAAAAACGCGGCATTTGGATTGCCGGTGCCGCCGGTGAAGCGCAGGACAGCCTCTACACCATGGATTTCAAACAGCCCGTCGCCATCGTGATGGGCTCAGAAGGCAAGGGCCTGCGCCGTCTGACGCGGGAGAGCTGCGACTATTTATTATCCATTCCCATGGCCGGAGAGCTGAGCAGCCTGAATGTCTCGGTCGCCACGGGCCTTTGCCTGTTCGAAGCGGTGCGGCAGCGGAACAAACAATTTGCATGTTAGGCACCAGTTCTCTAGAATGCCCGCTCTTTAATTTCGGGGAGCTATCCGTAGGCATTGCCTGTCGGTAATACCCCTTAACTCCTTGTCTTCCTGCGCAACGGTCTCTCACGCCGGTGTTCGACAGAAGACTTCAACCCGTAAGGAGTCTCTATGAGACATTATGAAGTTGTATTTTTGGTACACCCAGACCAGTCCGACCAAACGCCGGGCATGGTAGAGCGCTACACTCAAATGGTAAAAGACAGCGGTGGCACAATTCACCGTCTTGAAGACTGGGGCCGTCGCCAGCTAGCTTACCCAATCAACAAAATCCACAAGGCGCATTACATTCTTATGAATGTTGAATGTGGCAGCGATGTGTTGGAAGAAATCACCACGTTGTTCCGCTATAACGATGCGATCATCCGCAACTTGGTCATGAAGATGTCCGGTCCTGTCATTGAAGAGTCTTTGATTCTGAAGGGCGAGCGCGAAAGCCGTGAGCGTCGCGCGCGTGCAGAGCAGAAGCGCAAGCTGGAAGAAGATGCAGCTGTTCGCGATGCAGCCAATGCAGAAGCAAAAGCTGAAGCTGAAGCTGAAGCTGAAGCGGCAGAGAGCGACGACGAAGAAGTCAAAGATTTCGATGGTGCGGATGATTCCGACGACGATCAGGATTCTGACGATTCTAAGGATTGATTTTATGCCTTCGCGCGAAAATAGCGCGGCATTAGGCAAAGGGCAGCTGAAAAGCACACCAAACTTACTGAAAGGAAACCAACATGTCTCGTTTTTTCCGTAGACGCAAGTTCTGCAAATTCACCGCAGAAGGCACGATTGAGATTGATTACAAAGATATCGAAACACTGAAGGCGTATGTGTCTGAAACTGGCAAGATCGTACCAAGCCGTATCACTGGTACTAAGGCGCGTTACCAGCGTCAATTGGCGACCGCTGTTAAGAGAGCGCGTCATTTGGCTCTGATTCCGTACACAGACAGCCATACTGCCTAATTCCGTTAAGTATCATGCGATGCGGCGTGCCGCATTCGCAGTGGTGCGGAGAAGAGTATGAGGGCGCTGGCCCAGTTCGCGATGAAAGGTCGTCGTCAGGCAATCCTGGCGGCATTGGTGCTCGGGTTTTTACCGGTGGTCAATTTTTTGAGCCCACCCGTAGTAGCTCTAGTAGCCCTGCGTCACAGCAAGTCAGAGGCCATGATTGTCTTAGCTTGGGCCTTATTACCGGCTCTAGGTTGGGCGATTCTCGGGGAGATGATCCCCCTATTGTTATTGTTAGGGATTGCGGTGCTCGCCTCAGTGCTACGCAGCACAGACTCTTGGGAGGCAACGTTGATTGCCTCCATTGGTGTCGGTATCGGCGTGCAATTGGGCCTGTCTCTACAGCCAGAGTTTCTCACTCTGATGGAAGAGCAGATCGGGCAGCTCATGGAGCAACTGGCGAATAGTCCAGAGCTACAGGGCCAAGTGATAGTCGCGGCGCCGGAACAGTTGCACCAGTGGTTACTGATCGTGTTCGGCACCATGGTGGTGTTCTTCTCGATCGCGCTACTGATGTTGGCGCGCAGTTGGCAAGCAGGATTGTTCAATCCCGGTGGTTTCCGCGAGGAATTTCACCAACTGCGGCTAGGCTGGAAGGCCAGTGCAGTGATGTTTTTATTGTTCATATTGGCAGATTACGGTCCGCCAGTATTGCAGCAGCTCGCTCTGTTCTTCTTGATGCCGCTGCTGGTTGCAGGCGTTGCCTTGGTGCATGGCCTGGTAGGCCGAAGGAAATTGCCCACTGCGGTGTTGGTGATTTTTTACTCAGCCCTGATTAGTCCGGTGATGTTCCAGCTTTTGGCCCTCGCCGCTCTCGCAGACAGCTGGTATGACTTTCGGTCAAGGGTACGACAGCGCGAGTAAAGCGCAGTGCATTAAGACAATCGCGAAGCGAGTAAAGGCAGGCGCAAAGCGCTTAAACGAATTTAAGAATACACGCAGATTTTAATGAGGAAGCAAA